>Ga0208544_10002698_pt1 | contig 11390 bp, 12 predicted proteins | sample DEB08_DNA_9_FD_184526 | JGI IMG/M metagenome (GOLD analysis project Ga0208544, IMG submission 184526) | Aqueous microbial communities from the Delaware River and Bay under freshwater to marine salinity gradient to study organic matter... | ecosystem: Environmental > Aquatic > Marine > Coastal ...
CGGTATCATGTACCAAGGTCATGAGCGGATACGCATTTCTGCAGGCTTCGCATCCGCCGGAACCGCAACATCGCGCGCTCCCGTCGTCGGAGCGGCAGGGGCGAATTCTCTGCCCTGTTGTTCACCCAACGACCGGTTTGCTGCGGGGCCATGGGGTCGGTTTCCTTCAAGGCGGCACCGTAGGACCGGAGCTTGTCGGTCACGATCACCTCTGGCCGGCCATGCTTGCGCATTTCTTTCCCTAGTAATTTCAAAGCTGTGGACTTGTCGCGGGTCTTCGTGACAAAGCTTTCCCGGACCTCTCCTTCGCAATCGACCACCCGCCAGACGTCATGCCAGACGTCATGCCGCTCACCGGCGATCTTCGCGAACATCTTGTCGAGGTGCCGCCGCCCGTTGCTGGACTTCAACCAATCGATCCGGCGCTACCGGATCTCGGACGCGAACATTGGCCCGAACCAGTGCCACCAGAAGCGGACTGCATCGTGGCTGACATCGACGAGGAGGACAGTCGGTCGCCCTGCCCAGCTCGATCTGGTCTCCAATTCAAGAACCTGCGGAAAGGCTGCGCTGGCGCAACGTTGGACACGATTAACGACGTCAACATGACGCCAGCAATCAAGGAGGCTGAGATGCCTTTCAACAAAGACCTTCAAGACCCTGATCTTCTGCTGCCTGAATTGATGACCCGCTGGCCCGAAACGATCGGCGTGTTCTTGCGTCATAAGATGCTGTGTGTAGGCTGCATGATCGGGCCGTTTCACACGGTGGCGGATGCCTGCGAGGAATACGGCGTCGACGAGGGCGCGTTTCGCCGTGAACTGGCGGCCGCGGTCAGGGCCACTCTCGGCCCGCCGCGATGACGACAAGCCGGTGCGGATCGGTCACAATCACCCGTTTGCGAGCGCTTTTCACGATGCCGTCCCTTTCCCACTGGCTCAGCAACCGGCTGACGGTGTGCAAAGTGCTCCCCGTCATCTCCGAAAGGTCCTGCCGCGTGATCGGGAAGGCAATCTCGATACCGTCCTCAGTCTTGCATCCGCTTTGGTTGATAAGGCGCAGCACGGCATTCGCGATGCGCTGTTCGACCTGAAGCGTTGCCATCTCGACAATACGGTCGTTCATCTCGCCCACGCGCTGCCCGACCATCTTGCCCGCTTCGGGGCCGAAACCGTCATAGCGGGCAACGAAGTCGTGCCAGTGCAGAGCGGGCCACGACAAGACAAGACTTTCCACTGCGGTCATCGCCGTCGCCGGATAGGTCACATGGCCAAGCGCCGGCGCAATGCCGAAAAGCTGCCCCGCGGGAATATGCATCGCGATGATCTGTTCGCCCCCGGGCGTGGTGCGGACGACGCGGATATGCCCGTCAAGCAGCAGGAAGAACCGCTCGGCCGGTGCGCCCTCCTCGAAGACAGCCAAACCGGCATCAAACCGTTTTGGCCGCGCAAGGTCGAGGATCTCGCGGATCTGGCTCGGGGCAAGACGGGCGAAGGGCGCGATATCGGTCAGAAGCGAGCCATCAAGTCTGGCCATTTGCGGCACCGCCCCCGTTGTTGCGCTGATGTCGAATAACGCATTGGCGTCATGCCCGAAAGCCCCTCCCACCGGCTGGGAAACTGCCAAGAAGGTTGTGCCGGCACAACGTTGGCCGTGACCGGGCATGAAAGGATTGGGACAACCCGAACGCACCACAAGAAGAGGAAGAGACATGTTCAGATCACTTGCAACCGGAACGGCGCTTGGCATCCTTGTCGCCAGCGGTGCCTTGGCCGAAACCCACACGGTTCAGATGCTCAACCGCGGCACTGCGGGCGCAATGGTGTTCGAGCCCGCGTTCCTGCAGGTAGCCTCCGGTGATACGGTCACCTTTATCGCCACAGACCGCGGCCACAACGCGGAATCCATCGATGGCATGATCCCAGAAGGCGCCGCGCCCTTCTCAGGCCGGATCAACGAAGAGATCATCGTGACATTCGACACCGAGGGTCTCTATGGCATCCGCTGCACCCCGCATTTCGCGATGGGCATGGTGATGACCGTCGCCGTGGGCGACGGGGTCGCGCCGCCCGAGGGCTTCCTAGAAGGCCGCATCCCGCGCAGCGCGATGCAGCGGTTCGAGGAACAGTTGAACAATCTTTGAAACCAGACCGGCGCGCCGCCCGCTTGGGGCCGCGCCCCCCTGCCAATGGAGGCACCCATGACCAAATTCATGAACCCCGGCCTTATGCCGACCAGCCGCCGCAACGTGTTGCGCGGAACCGCCCTCGCGGGCGCTGCGGCCTTTGCCGCCACGATGCCCGCCAAGGCCAACGCGCCCCGGCGCATGCCGGCGCCCAGTCTGCGTGCCCCAGCGCCGCACGTAGTTCAGGTGCAAGCCGATGCCATCGCAGCCGCCACGCCGGTCGACTTGTCGGGTCTGCAGCGTGTTCGCCAAGATCTTGTCGCGCCCCCATTCGCACCTGTCCACGAACAGGTGGCAACCGGGGCGCCCAAGATTGTCGAGATCGAGATGGTGACCGAAGAGCGCCTGATGGTCGTGGATGAGGACACAGGTGCAAGCGTTTGGGCCCTGACCTATAACGGCTCGGTCCCCGGCCCGCTGATCGTCGTGCACCAGGACGACTACATCGAGCTGACCCTGCGCAACCCCACAAGCAGCATGATGGAGCACAACATCGACTTCCACGCCTCCACGGGTGCGCTTGGCGGTGGTGGTCTGACCCATATCTATCCGGGAGAGGAAACCGTGCTGCGCTGGAAGGCCACCAAGGCCGGGGTGTTCACCTATCACTGTGCCCCCGGTGGCGCGATGATCCCCTACCACGTCTGCCATGGCATGAACGGCGCTATCATGGTGCTGCCGCGCGACGGCCTGCGGGACGGGGCAGGCAACCCGCTGCGCTATGACAGCATCGCTTATATCGGCGAGCAGGATTACTACCTGCCGAAAGACGAGAACGGCGAGTACATCGCGTACGCGGCAGCTGGCGACGATTACGCCGACAGCCTGGATGCGATGCGCACGCTCACGCCCACCCACTCCGTCTTCAACGGGGCGGTCGGTGCATTGACCGGCGAAGCTGCGCTGAACTTCTCGGTCGGTGAGACGGTGCTGATGATCCACAACCAGGCCAACCGCGATACGCGGCCCCACCTGATCGGCGGGCATGGCAATTTCGTATGGGAGGGTGGCTCCTTTACCGATGCGCCGCTGACCGGGATGGAAACCTGGCTGTGCCGGGGCGGATCGGCGATGGCGGCGATGTATACTTTCGAACAGCCCGGCGTCTACGCCTACGTCAACCACAACCTGATCGAGGCGGCCCTTCTGGGCGCCACTGCCCACTTCATTGTCCAAGGGTCGTGGAACAATGACCTGATGGAACAGGTCGTTGCGCCGCGTCCAAGCACCACCTGACCTCCCGGAAAGGAGAATGACATGCCCCCCCGCCCCGTTATCTCAGCCCCGCAGACGCCTTTCTCTGGGCGTCGCCGGAATGACGGTGGCGGGGGCCGTTGTCGGGGTCGCCGCGTTCCTGCAAACCGGCGGCCTCGACATAGCCTTCGTTCCACCGATGGCCGCGCAGCCATTCGTGATGGAGGATGGCACGACGCTTTACGTTCAGGCCTTCGAGGTTACGATCGCCGACTGGAACCGGTGCGCCGATGCGGCCGCCTGCGACCTGCGCTTGCGCGCCCCGCACCACGGGGATGATGCCGCCTATCCCGCGACGGGGCTTAACTGGATCGATGTGAACCAATACCTTGATTGGATCAACGCGAATTCCCGACACAACTTCCGCCTGCCGACGCTGGCGGAATGGATGGCGATGGCCGAGGCCATCCTGCCCGAGGCGCCCGACCCGATCTTTACCGACCCAGCGTTGACCTGGGCCTCGACCTACCTGACCGAAGGGCTGGGCGACCGCCGCCTGCGCCCCTCCGGCAGCTACTCCATCAGCCCAGAAGGCATTTCGGATCTGGATGGAAACGTCTGGGAATGGACCCAGGAGTGTTACCGCGGCGCAGGCGACGGTGTGTTCGGCCGCGACAACTGCCCGGCCTACTATGTGGGCGGCGAGCATGATGCGGTCATCCCGTTCCTAGTTCGTGATCCCGCACGTGGCGGATGCGCCGTGGGCACCCCGCCGGCGCATCTTGGCATGCGCATGGTGACCGATCTCAGAAGCAAACATCGGGCCAAACCTGTGACACAAATACCGAACCGTTTCGTAGCTGACCTCGATGCCGCGTTGGTGCAGCAGATCCCCGACGTTGCGATGCGATAGCGGGAAATGCACGTATGACGTTACCGCCAGCCGGATGATCCTAGGTCTCGTCTTGAAGTGCGGAAATGGGGAGCGCCTGGTGTTCCTCAGATGCTCCGAAGCAATCTGGGCCGCATCCAGACTGCTTCCTCTGACAAAGCCTCATTAAGTGCTGTTGCCGAGCTGAACCGGCTAGCGCGCCCACCACTGAAAGCGGGCGCGCCCAAAAGATATTCGCCAACGTTTAGCCAGCAGCAACAGTCGCATTCGAGCGACGGTTGTCGACCGACCATGACCCCGCACCAAAAACTATCACCATGACGAGACCGCCGGTGATGCCGAGGTTCTTCATAAAGTGGATCATTTCACCTTGGGCTGCCATGGCTTCCATTTCCAAGCTTGGCAACAGGTGGAAGAACGTACCGGCCATCACGGTGAAACCGGCCAGCAGAGCTGCTGCGAGCCGTGCTTGAAACCCTATCAGAAGCGCAATTCCACCAAGTACCTCAACGGCGATCACAAGCGGCAAGAGCGCGCCGGATACTCCCATCATCTCCATATAGCCCTGGGTGCCTGCGTACCCCCCGATCTTCTGCAAACCCGCAACGATGAAGATGAGTGCGAGAAGGGTGCGCGCCACGGGCGCAATGTTGGCAAATCTATCGTTCATTGTATTGTCCTTTTGGTTCGTGGCGAATTCGATCGCCTGCGAGGTATCTTGCAAAGCAGGCGCCTGAACGACGCTGCATAGGGGCTAAGTGCACCCATCCACGGCACCGAACCACTCCTCGGAACGCACGAGCTCTGTGCTATATCGCACGTAGAGAGGGCATTTCCGACTTCAACGTGCGAATTATGCAGGAATATGCCGCACGCCAGGTCTTTCTGCTAAGGTTGATGGACAGCGCGAGATCCGGAGACCAAGCCGCCGTTCTCAGCGGGTCGGGTTGTGCTTCCTGCATCTGCGCAACGTGAAGGGGCAACGGACCAGAATACTTCAATCAGAAGCTGCTGGAATGGGTGGATAAGCATGGCGTCGCCCTGGCCCATGTCCAGCCCGGCCAACCGCAACAGAACGCTTGGTGCTCCCAGCACTCATTTGAACCAGTCACTGCAAGGACAGAGAGCCCGCCCCTTATGCCGCGTAAGGGCCTTGCCACTCGGCAAAGGCGGCAGCGCGCTTGAACTCGAAATCGGGTCGACTTGCGAGGCTGCGTTCCTGATCAAAGCGGTAGTAGACCAAAGCGTGAACGGCAGCGAATTACTGCAAACTCCGCATGCGCCTGTAACGCAGCATTGCCCTCTCCCTTGGTCGAAAAGGCAGATGTGAATTCTCTGCGCCGTTGCTCAGCCGGCGACCTGTTTCTTATTTGTGCGCTGCGCCGAACTCCCGCAACGCCGCTCCGGAGGCGCGAAGTCCTCCGGAAATATCCGGCGCATCGGCAAAGCTATCCTGAGGTGCATGCGCGCAAGACCGCAGTTTCCTCATTGTCATAAGGCATCCCAGTTTCGTCAAGAATGTCATGAAACCAAACCGAGAGGTCTGCAGCCCCACCATGGGCGGAGACAAGATCTTCGGGCCACGGCAGCCAAGTCTGCGTGCGTCCTTTCACCAAACCCCACTGAAAACACCCGACTCCATGTTCCTTGAACAACTGGAGTTGGCCAGTGATCTGACTGCCAACAGGACGGGCCATCCATTCCGTGCAGAACATGGGCCGCGCAGCCGAAGACAGGGCCGCGATGAGGGCTGCAACCTTTTCAGTGGATAGATACGCGTGGAAGCTCACGATATCGGACAGCTCAAGCGCGGTTTTGTCGATCGCGGTCTCGTAGGCGGCTTGGGTGTCGCCTGCGACAGGTGTACTCCATGCCCCTACGGTAAGTGGTTGCGTGGGGCGCTCTGCCCGTGCCCACGCAAAGCAATCCCGCAAGAGCCTGAGGCTCTGGTCCGAAAAGTCGGGTTCATACATACCTGCCCCGTCGCGCCCAAAAATCATACGATTGCCCGGCTCATTGTAGAGGTCCCAAAACAGCACGCGCCGGTCGACGGCGAATGTGCTCACCAGATCACGGGTGTAGTCTTCAAAGCCGGCCCATTCCTGACCCGCTGCAAGCAGCGCCCGCCCCGGGCTGGCCACGGCACGACTGTTGTGGACGCCGGGCCGAGGGTCGGGCTGGGGCCCATATTCCGGCTCGACCCCGCCAAAACCGCAATCGTCGAACAGGACTGGGATTGTGGAAATGCCAATCCGGTCGGCCAGCGCCATTATCTGGTCGAGACGAGCCAAGAGTCCGTCGCGGTCATGTTTCCATACAAGGTAATGGAGGTTGATGCGAAAGGCGTTGAAACCAAGGCCTGCTGCCCAGCCAAGTTCGCGTTCGATGGTGGCTGCGTCAAAGCTGTCGCGATGCCACATCTCGATGAAATTGACCGCCGAGGAGGGCAGGAAGTTGAAGCCGCAGATCCAGGGCTTGGTGGCGCTCCATTCCTGCGCTTGGGTCTCGCTCCAGCGGTCCATATCGGGGCATTCCTTGAGAAAAATGGGCTGGCCGCGAGCCATCGCCCGCGACCAGTTTTGGGGCTGGGGCTCAGTCGTCCAGCAAGTCTTGAACTTCCAGTTCAGCATCCGCCAACGCCTCTTCGACGGGTTTGCCTGTCAACCAGATCGCTTGCAGTTCGCGGTTCAGCACGTCTTGGATCGCGCCGTAGTGCACCGACGCTGGCGTATCTCGCGCAATGTCCGCTGTCCCGGTGTATTCATCGCGGTGCGGCAGGCTGGCATATGCCTCGGATCCCAGAACCGAGTTGCGCACAGCCATATGGCCGGTCCGCGCCCAATCGATGTTGTGCTCGTTGATGAAGGCAAGAACCTGCAACGCGGCTTGATACGCCTCTGGGTTGTCGCGCGGCAAAGAAGCGGGGATCGCCCACATATGGCTATCTGCCCAGGTCGCACCCTGATCAAACAGGGTCGGAAAATCGGCCACATAGTAAGATGATAGGGCTACCTCTGGGTTGGAAGCCTCTGTGTCGTAGAAATCCACAACCCAAGTGCCGTTAACCAGTATGGCGGCCTCCCCGTTCAGGAACGCCTGCTGGCTGTCGGCGTAGTTCAGCTGCGGGTCAGCGTAGCCCGCGTCAAACAGCTGCGTGACGGCGGCGATTGCGGCGCGTGCCTCGGGCGTGTCGATGGTGGCGGTGTCGCCGTCGAACACGTTGGAGCCTTGCTGCCAGATCAGTGCCAAGACCAAGCGGACACCAAGGGGAAACTGCGCGAAATCAGCGGCGAGGTAGTCTTGGCCCGTGGCCTCTTCTACCATGGCAGCATGGGCAAGCACTTCCTCGGGAGAGGTTGGCAGGATCGGCGAGCCATCGTCGTTCATCAGGCCAGCGGCTTCCATGATCTCCATGTTCACGTGCCAAAGATTGGCGTGGAAATCCATCGGCACGCCGTAGATTGCGCCATCATAGCTTACGGCGTCCAACGCTGCGGGCGCCCAATCGGTCACGTCCACGCCCACGCCTGCCAGATCATCGGTCAGGTTTGCCAAAGCGCCGAGGCTGGCGAATTGTGGAATGCGGTGGCGGTGCATGACGTGGACATCGGGCGGCTCGCCGCCGGCATAGGCCGCGATCATTTGGTCGTAGTAGTTGCCCCAATCCGTGGGCAGGGTGTTGACCGTCACGCCGTCCAGCTCTGCATCGGCGGCGTTGATGATCGATTGGATGATGCACGCCTCACCCACGCTGGTGGTGGTGTCTGTGCCTGCATCCTCGCACGCACCAAAGAAGCGGCCGAGCGAGATCTCTTGCGCGTTGGCCCCGGTGACGGACATCGCCGCAACGGCTGCCCCTAGTAGGACATGTTTCATGGTCTTCCTCCCTTTTTTTGGGGCGCACTCGCCCCGGTTATCCTTTTGAGCCGCCAGCGGTCATGGCTTGGACGACGTAGCGTTGGAACATCAGGAACAGGGCTACGACTGGCAGCGAGGCGATAACGCCCGATGCCATGACGCGGCCGAGGCCTTCGGATTGTGCGAAGTTGGATTGGATGGACGCGAGACCCAAAGTGATCGTGAAGCGCTCTGGTTCACGGGCAGAGACAAGCGGCCAGAGGTAGTCGTTCCATGCATAGAGAAACGTCAGGATCGCCAGCGTCATCATCGCGGGGCGCGCGAGTGGCAGCATGACGTACCAGAAGATTTGCAACCAGCCGACGCCGTCGATGCGCGCCGCTTCCTCGATATCCTTTGGGATCGCCTTGAAGAACTGCATCATCAGGAAGACGCCGATGGGGACGGCCATGCGCGGCAGGATCAGCGCATGATAGCTGTTGTGCCAGCCAAGGTCTGCGAACATCGTGTAAAGTGGGATGAATACGGCCTGTTCGGGCACCATCAGGCCGATGAGGCACAGGAGCAAGATCGGCGTCTTGAACGGAAATGTGAGCCGCGCCAGCGCGTAGCCTGCCGTTGTGGATACGAAAAGCACGCCCAAAGTCATGCCGCCCGCCACGATAGCAGAGTTCAGGAACCAACGCGGCGTTTGGCCAAAGCTGAACAAGGCTGCATAATTCTCGGCGGTGAATGGCAAAGGGATCAGCCCGAAGAAGGTCGATGACGTGGTGCGGGCCAGAACATCATTGGGCTGGAAGCTGAGCGAAATCATCCAGATCGTCGGGATCAGCCACAAGAATGCGGGGATCGATAGCGCCAAGATCAGCCAATAGTAAGAGCGATTGACCATCAGTCTGTCTCCCGTCCGACAACGAACTGAATGATCGAGAACGCGCCCATGATCACGAACAGGAACACCGCCATGGCCGAGGCCTCGCCCAGTTCGCTATCGCGAAAAGCGGTCTGGTAGATGTAGCGCACAAGGACCTGTGTGCTGTCGTTCGGGCCCCCCTGCGTCATCAGATGCGCCTGCCCGAAGACCTGAAAATGCAGGATGATTTGCAAGACGATCACAACGGTAATTGTGCGCTTCAAGTTGGGCAGGGTGATACACCAGAACGCCTTGAGCCCCGTCGCGCCGTCGATAGAGGCCGCCTCGTAGATATCTTTCGAGATGTCTTGGATACCCGCCAGAAACAGGATCATTGCGATACCAAGCGACCACCAGATGGTCGCGATCACAATGGCGGCCATGGCAAACTGCTCATCCGTCAGCCAGACGATGGGCGTTCCGCCCAAGGCCTCGGTCACATTGGCGATCAGACCTTGGCGGGGTGAAAACATGATCTGCCAGATCAGGGTGACAACCGTGACGGACAGGACCTGAGACAGAAAGAACAGCGTGCGAAGGATGGATTTGGCCCGCGTATCGCCGTCCAATGCCGCAGCGAGGATCAGCGCGGTGACCGTAACGCCCGGCACGGCCCAGGCGACGAAGATGATCGTGTTGCCGACAGTGGGCCAGAACCTGCGGTCGTACCACCGCCCGTCCTCGCCGGGGTGGAAACCCGGCATGATGAAGAACACCAAACCCACAAGGCCAATCGCCAAGGCGGTCGCCTTGGACATGCGCCCTCTGCGCCAAGCCCAAAAGGCCAGCCCGGCCCCGAGGACACCAACGGTTTGAATGACCGGGCTGGTGAAGGAGCTCCATTCGATATTCCGTCCCCATAGGGTGCGGACGTAATTCTCGAGTCCGACAAATTCGCGGGCATCGGGGTTGAAAGCCACCGCCAACAGGTTCCAGTCGTGCAGGGAAATCCAGATACCGCGAAAGAACGGGTAGATCAGGAACGCCGCGTAGACCGTGAGAAAGGGCAACAACAAAACAACGGCCGCCTGTCCTTCGGTTAGTCCGCGCCTTTTGGGTGCTTTCGTCGTCATCGCGCGCCCTCCCAAACAGCCCAATTACCGATTCCCCCCTTAATATGGCTTGCGCTAATAAGTTTAGCAATATTTATTAGCAGGACTCGGAGGAAGCCATGCAAGATGACGGAACCACATGCTCTGCTCGGGTGACGATGAAAGAGGTCGCCCACCACGCGGGCGTCTCTCAGTCGACTGTCTCGTTCGTGCTGAACGGAAACGACGACATGCGCATCAGCGCCGAGACACGGCGCAAAGTGCTCAAGGCAGTGGCCGAATTGGGGTATCGCCCCCGGGGAGCGGGGCGCCCGCCAAAGGCTGTTGGGCATGGGGTGATCGGCGTCATGTTCGATGAGGTCGCTACAAGCCCCTTCGCCTCGATCTCGATCGAAGGGATGCAAGAGGAAGCGTGGAAATCCGGCGTGTTGGTCGAGGTCGTGATGACCGGCGGCGATCCGAATTACGAGGCCGCCGTACTGCGCAAATGGGCGGCGGATCGTGTGGAAGGTGTCGTTTACGGGTCCATTCTGACCCGGCGCGTTGCGCCGCCGGAACTGTTGTCGCGGCACCGCGCGGTCTTGATGAACTGTTACGATCCCGAGGCGCGCTATGCCTCCGTGGTCCCTGCCGAGCGGCGCGGCGGCGAGGCTGCGACACAAGAATTGATTGCAGCCGGACATCGCCGCATTGCCTTTATCTCGGGCGAGCCGTGGATGGAGGCTTCGGACCAGCGGATGGAGGGGTATGAACGTGCGCTGCGCGCCGCCGGTCTGCCCGTAGATCCCGCCTTGATCGTCGAGGGCAATTTCCTTCCATCAGGCGGTCATGCGGCCACCCTCCGGCTCTTGGACCGGGGTCGCCCCGATGCGATCTTCTGCGCCAACGACCTGATGGCCGTAGGGTGTTATGAGGCGCTGAAAGAACGCGGCGAGCGGGTGGGCGAGACGATTGCCGTGATGGGCTATGACGATCAAGAGATCGCCCAACACCTGAACCCGCCGCTGTCCACAGTGCTCTTGCCCCACCGTGAAATGGGCCAATGGTGCGCCGCGCGCATTCTGGAGGGAACTCCGATCCCATCCACGACGTTGCGGATGGCATGCCCCTCGGTTCTGCGAAATTCACACGGGAAACGGCAAACATCTGCAGTCATTTACCAGACGTTCGACGAGAAACGCTGAGCTCGACAGGGTTGCCCCGGTTGTGGGCCAAGCGGGATCTTGTCGCCTGCGATTTGTTAGCTGATCGCTCAGAGCCAAGCGGACTGGTGGCACTTAAGCCTTTCCCGACATA
>Ga0208544_10002700_pt1 | contig 11383 bp, 10 predicted proteins | sample DEB08_DNA_9_FD_184526 | JGI IMG/M metagenome (GOLD analysis project Ga0208544, IMG submission 184526) | Aqueous microbial communities from the Delaware River and Bay under freshwater to marine salinity gradient to study organic matter... | ecosystem: Environmental > Aquatic > Marine > Coastal ...
TCAGCTAAAGCTGTGCGGCACCGCTGGCCTCAATACGGCCAGCGCCCCTGCCCCAAATGCGCCAACCCATCGACCACCCGGTCAAAAAACACCGCCGCCCGCGCCGACATATGCCGCGCCCGCAAACAGGCATGCACCATCCCCGGCTCATTGAACCAAACCGCCCGCCCCCCTGCCGCCAGCAGGGCATCGCGGTAGGTTTCGCCGTCACTGGCCAGCGGATCACATTCCGCCGTCACGACAACAGTTGGCGGTAAGCCGCTGAAATCACTGTCTTTCAGCGGTGCAAAACGTGGATCATCCACAGGCTGCTCCGCGCCACCCGTGCGCACCTTGGCATAAAAATTGATATCCGCCATGGTCAGCTGAGGTGCCTCGGCATGGGTCACGAAAGACCCTTTGCTGTGGTCTCCGCCAAGCCCCGGATAGATCAGCACCTGCCCCTTGATCCGCCCGTCCACACGCCCCCGCGCATGATGCGCCACAGCTGCCGCCAGATTACCGCCCGCGCTGTCGTCGCCGCACAGCAGCAGCTCACCGCCGCGCGCCGTCGAAATCGCGGCAAAGGCAGCCCATGCATCCTCAAAACATCTGGGAAAGACCACCTCGGGTGCTAGACTGTAATCGACTGAAACCACGTCATATTCCGTGCGAGCACATATCTCGGCACAGATGTCGTCGTGGCTTTCTAGGCCCCCCACGACAAAGCCGCCACCGTGGTAATAGACCACCGTCACATCGCGCCCTGCGCCGCAAGAATAGGACCGGCAAGGCACCCCGCCAAAGGCCTGATCGGTAGTGACCACACCTGCCGGGCGTGGCCGCTGAAACACGCGGCACATGGTGTCATATGCCGCGCGCTGTTCTGCTATGGTCATCTCGACCGCACCGGGCGGATAGCTGGCATCCAGCAGGTCGATATAGGCCCAGGTCTCAGCGTCGATCAGACGCTGATAATCTGTCTGGCTCACGCAGCTTCCCATGCGCCGACAAAGCGGCCAATCACCGCCTCGACATCCGCCTCGGAGGCTCCGTTCAGGGCCACCTGTGCCACCAGGCCGCGCTTCTTGTCGTCGATCACCGACGCCACCCGCGCGGGCGATCCGGCGTTCTCCAGCGTCTCGTCATAAATCCGGAAGATGGCGTCCTTGCGCAGGTCAGGCTTGAAGATTTTGCCCACAGCCGTCTTTGGCAATTCATCCATGATCTTGATGTGCTTTGGCTGTGCCGCACGTTCCGTCACATGTTCCTGACAGAAGGCCAACAGCTCTTCGGGCGTGACAGAAGCACCGTCCACCAGCTCCACAAAGGCGCATGGCAATTCCCCCGCATGGGCATCAGGCTGGCCGATGGCACCGGCAAAGGCGACCGCCGGGTGACCCAGCAGCGCCTCTTCAATCTCAGCCGGGTCGATGTTGTGACCACCCCGGATGATCAGGTCCTTTGACCGGCCTGTGATCCAAAGATAGCCATCCGCGTCCACCCGGCCCAGGTCGCCCGTGCGCAGGTATTTATCGTTGTAATAGAGGCCCTTGTTCTTGTCTGCCTCGGTATAGGTATTGCCCACGTAGACACCGGGGTTGGACACGCAGATCTCGCCGATTTCATCCACCTTGGCCTCTACCTCACCATCGGCAGTGCCCTTGATGATCTTGATATCCGTATAGGGGAACGGAATACCGATGGAGCCGACCTTCTTTTCGCCGTCCACCGGGTTGCCTGACACCAGACATGTGGCCTCGGTCATCCCGTAGCCCTCGACGATGGTCATCCCGGTCTTTTCCTCAAAACGTTTGAACAGCTCAAGCGGCAATGGGGCCGAGCCGGAAAAGGCTGTCTTGACCGAAGAGATATCCGCATTCACCGGCACCTGCATCGTGGCGGCAAGGGCAGTGGGAACAGAGACCACAAAGGTCACTTTGTAGCGCTCTACCAGCTTCCACAGATTGGCGAAAACGCCTTCGCCGCGATAGCCCTGCGGCGTCGGGAACACCACATGCGCACCAGAAGCCACAGCCCCCATCAGCATCACCTGACAGGCCATCACATGGAACAGCGGCAAGGGGCACAGCATCACGTCATCCGCAGACAGCAGCACCGTCGCCCCGACCCAACCGTTATAGATGGCACCGGAATACAGATGCTGCGCGACCTTGGGCATGCCCGTGGTGCCGCCCGTGTGGAAGTAGAAGCCAACGCGGTCTTCCTGAACATCCTCGAATGCCAGCTTGGTCGGCTGTTTGTTCATCTCAGCGTTAAAGTTCAGATACTTGGCCTGATTGGTCACGGTCATCTTGGGCCGGACCAGCGGCACGATCCAGGATTTGGGCGGGGTCAGATAGCGGTTCAGGTCAACTTCAAGAACCGTGTGAACACCGGGGGCCAGCTTGACCGCCTTGGCGGTTTTCTCAGCCACGTCCGTTTTGGGAAAGGGCCGTAGGGTCACGACAACCGACGCCCCTGTCTCGCGCAGGATGGATCCGATCTGTTCGGGTTCAAGCAGCGGGTTGATCGGGTTTGCAATGCCGGCAACGGCACCGCCCAAAAGCGTCAGTATCGTTTCATTCGAATTGGGCAGCACATAGGCCACGACGTCTTTGGGGCCAATGCCCAAGGAACGGAACAAATTGGCCGCCTGGGTGACTTTGCCATGCAGCTGTTTCCACGTGAAGGTTTCTGTCTTATCCGTAGCGCCGGACAACAGCTGAAAGCTGACGGCGTTGTGGTTTGGAAACTTTTCGGTGGTTTCGGTCAGCTGACCGTAAAGGGTTTTTGGCACATCGCGATCTTGCCACGGCATTTGGGCCTCAATCGCGTTACGGTCTTCCATCCCGGCGTATTTCATCGTCATTCCTCCCCTGAGACCTGTTGTCGGCCTTTTTAATTCGTGACGACGAAGATGGAATCAAAAGCAGATTTACGCAAGCATTCGCTTGAACGAAATAGGGTGACCCAACGTCCACCCGGATCACAAGAGCGTCAACATGATATGGCCGACGCTCTTGCTGTTCTATGCAGTGACGGCTCGCGCCAATCAGCTTGCCGGAATGCGCAGCACCTGGCCTGGATAGATCTTGTCAGGATGGCTTAGCATCGGGCGGTTGGCCTCAAAGATCTCGTTGTAACGCGACCCTTTGCCAAGCGTTTTTTCGGAGATGGCCCAAAGCGTGTCGCCCTTTTCCACGGTGTGGAACGTAGGCTCCCCTTCGCCGCCTTCGATCTCATCTTGCACTGCGGCCACGCCTTCGACGTTGCCGACCGCAAGGATGACTTTCTCTTTCATTTCCTGGCTCACGGCCTTGCCTGTGACCTTGACCTGATCCCCCTCTACGGTGATCTCAAGCCCTTCTGCATCCAGACCCAGCTCTTTCAGCTCGTCTTGCAGTGCGGCACCGGATACTTCCGCGTCATCACCGCCGCCAAAAACCTTTTTGCCGGCACCCTTTACGAAACTCCACAAACCCATGTCAGTACTCCCCTTGATCAATCGGTTCTCATCACCTTATGCGCGAGTAACTGATGAAGACAACAGGGGGAATTATTCAGCCGCGATGCCATCGGTGAACTGCAAGCGCGCCAGCCGCGCATAAAGCCCGCCCTTGGCCACCAGTTCATCGTGCGTGCCAATCGCCGCCACGCGGCCTGCGTCCAGCACGACAATGCGGTCGGCCTTTTTGACCGTGGCCAAACGGTGCGCCACGATCAGTGTCGTACGGTTCGCACTCAGCTGATCCACAGCATGCTGCACCGCACGTTCGCTTTCTGCATCTAGGGCGCTGGTGGCCTCATCCAGCAGCAAAACAGGCGAATCGCGCAAGATCGCCCGGGCGATGGCGATGCGTTGCTTTTGCCCCCCCGACAGCATCACACCCCGTTCGCCCAGATAGCTGTCATAGCCGTCGGGCAGCGCTGTGATGAACTCATGCGCCGCGGCGGCCTTGGCTGCGGCGTGTACCTCTGCGTCCGTGGCATCAGGTTTGCCAAAGCGGATGTTCTGCGCCGCTGTGGCGGCAAAGATGATCGGGTCCTGGGGTACCAATGCGACGGCGGTCCTGAACTCGGACCGCGCCACATCGCGCAGATCAACACCGTCCAGCGTTATGCGGCCCGATGCCGGATCATAAAACCGCAAGATCATCTGGATGATCGTCGTCTTGCCTGCCCCTGACGGGCCCACAAAGGCCACGGTTTCGCCTGGCATGATTTCAAGATCGACACCGTCCAGCGCCGCAATGGCGGGCCGGGACGGATAGGAAAAACGCACGTTTTCAAAGGCGATATGCCCGCGCACCGGCTGCGGCAGGGCCACGCTTTGCGCAGGGTCCAGCACGCTGTCTTCGGTTTGCAGCAGTTCCACCAGACGTTCCGTGGCCCCCGCTGCACGCTGCAATTCACCCCAGATTTCCGACAGGGCCGCCACCGCACCCGCGACCATGACCGCGTAGATGACAAATTGCACCAAGGCACCGGCCGTCATGTCGCCCGCGCGCACATCGCGCGCCCCGACCCATAGAACCCCGACAATGCCCGAAAACGTGAGGAAAATCACGATGGTCGTCATCAGCGCACGAATTTTGATCCGGCGCTGTGCGGCGTCATAAGAGGCCTCTGTGATCTGCGAAAACGCCTCGCGGCTGGCGCGTTCATGGGTAAAGGCCTGAACCGTCTGGACCGCTTGCAGGCTTTCGGATGCATTCCCCGAAGACGCGGCGATCCAGTCCTGGGTTTCACGGCTCAACACCCGCATGCGCCGACCCAGGGTCAGGATCGGGATCACCACGGCCGGCACAATCAGCAAGACCAGACCCGACAATTTGCCCGAGGTCAGCAGCATCAGGATCAGCCCCCCCATGAAAAGCAGCATGTTGCGCAGTGCAATCGAAACCGAAGAGCCGATCACCGACTGGATCAATGTCGTATCCGTCGTGATCCGGCTCAGCACTTCGCCGGTCATGACCTTTTCGTAAAAGGCCGGGCTCATCCCGATGACACGGTCAAAGACCGCCTTGCGGATATCGGCCACCACCCGTTCACCCAGGCGCGTCACCAAGGCATAGCGCAGCGCCGTGCCCACCGCGAGCAGACCCGCGACGAAAAGGGCCGCGAGAAAATACTGATCCAGAAGCTGCGCATCTTCGGTGCCAAAGTTATCGACCACCCGGCGCACCGCCAGCGGCAGTGCCAAAGACACCATCGCCGTCAGGACCAGCGCAAGCCCTGCGGCAATCATCAACTTGAGATAGGGCAGCATGAAGGGGGCCAAAGCACGCAATGCGCCCAGATGGCGCGACTTCTCGCGTTCCTCATTGGCTTTGTAAACCGGTGCTGGTGCTGCTTGCGGAGCTGCTGCTGGTGCGCGTGCCATTCGCCGTCCTTGTTTTACGTCAGGGCGGTGATGGCGCGGCTTTCCGGCAGGGTCAAGCACTCTAACTGTCACAGCAGACCGACACAGGCCCTCAAATCCGGTTTCGGGGGCTGTTCATCACAGTTTCACGGATTTTTGCAGGTGAACTGCACAACACGATCAACCTGCTGGGTGACAACTATTGGAGGATGGCTGTTGGAGCGGGCGGCGAGAGCCTAACTGGGCTTTCGTGAAGTTTCAATCTGCCCATAAACCCTATATTTTATGAGGTATTATGCTTTTCTATTGTGCATGGCCTTTCATGCCCTTACGTTGCAGAACATGTTTAAGGGCAGAATGAAGGGCGGTCCGATATGCCACCACGTGCAAAAGAACTGACGCCAACGCAGATCAAAGGCTTAAAGCATCCGGGCGGTAAAAAGCCGGTAAGGGTGGCCGTGGGTGGCGTGTCTGGCCTTCATGTCCAGATCTGGCCGAGCGGAGCCAAATCATGGGTGCTGCGGACGCGATACGGCGAATGGGCCGAGACAACGCTTTCAGATGGCACCATCCAGCGGGGCCGCAAGAAACGTGAACTTGGCCTTGGGGCTTATCCTGATGTTTTACCCGGTGCAGCGCGTGACAAGGCCAGAGAGGCCAAGGCGAAGCTTGAAGCTGGTATTGACCCAATAGCAGAGAAGAAGGCCACACAAGCGGCGCTTATAGCTGCTGCGCGCAGGGGGATGACCTTTGCCGATGCATGGGAAAAATTCGCCGCCGAAAAGATCAAAGAATTCTCGACCGATCGATACCGGAAGCAATGGCAGCGCACGGTCGAAATTTACGCCTTGCCGGATCTTGGTAAGATGGCAGTGCAGGAGATTGGCTTGCAAGACGTGCTGCGTGTTCTAACCCCACTTTGGGATGACAAGACGGTGACAGCGGTAAAGGTGCGTGAACGGCTGGAAAAGGTGCTGGCCTATGCCACGGTGCAAGGCTTCCGCACAGGAGACAATCCTGCGCGCTGGAAGGGCAATCTTGACATGGTGCTGGCCGCGCCCGGCAAGGTATCCGGGGCCGAGAACTATCCCGCCGTGCAACTTGATGACGTGGCGCGCTGGTGGACCGATCTGCAAAGACGCGATGGGATGGGCGCGAAGGCGCTGGCCTTCCAAGCGATGACCGCAACACGATCCGGCGCGATACGCTTTGCAACATGGGATGAAATCGACCTTGAAACCCGCCTTTGGACGATCCAGCCGGGGCGGCAATCTTCCAAGATCACAGCCAAAGACACCGCAAAGCGTATTCCGTTGACCGATAGCATGGTGGCGCTGCTGGAGAGCCTGCCACGGCTGGCCGGTTCGAATCTCGTATTCTGGTCACCGCGCGGCGGAGCTTTGTCCGATGCGGCGATGGGCAAGACAATGAGGACGATCCACGAAGCTGACCTAGAGGCAGGCGGCAAGGGCTATGTGGACGCCAAGACAGGCGAACAAGCCGTTCCGCATGGGATGCGCAGCGCGTTTCGCACGTGGGTTGCCGAGCGCACCGCCTTTGATGGCGATCTGGCCGAGGTGGCGCTGTTTCACAAGGTCGGAAACAAAGTTGCGCAGGCATACAACCGCGCAGATCAGGTTGAAAAGCGACGTCACATGATGGCCGCATGGGGCAATTTTTTGCGGGGGATAGAGCCTGAGAAGGTGGTCAAGTTGGAGGCGCGGGCGTGAAAGCTTCAAGTCAATGGATAACCCCGCTTATTGTCAAGGCCGGGCGCAGCTTTGTTTCCGCTAAGGGGAAAGACCCTGCCGAGGAGGGCGCAGAGTTGGCAGAGTTTTTGCGCAGTGATGAACCGATAGGCAAAGAAGAACGCGAACTATTGGCGCAGCTTGTGACCGGCGACTGGAGAAACAGAAAAGGCCGTCCAGAGCGAATTGGGCCGGGCCACGCCTACGCAATTGCACTTGTTTCGGATTATCGCCGACGAATTGCAGAAAACGGGCCGAATGGAGAAGAGGCAGCGGCACAAGACACAGCAAAACACTTTGGAGAGACAACCCGCACTGTTCGACGCTACGCGAAAGAGACCCGAGATAGGGAAAAGGCAGTCGAAAAGGCGCAAGTAAAAGTTGCCAAATAATCAGTTTTTTTTGGCAACGACATTGTTTTGAAACGACGCGAAATCTGGTGAGATTGGGGGGCATGGCAATCGAAAGGAAGCACCATGCAGTCCGCGACCAGATCAGAGCAAACATTCCTGACCGGGCCACAGGTTCAAGCCCGTTACCAAAGAAGCCACGTCAGCATTTGGAGGTGGGTTCGCGATAGCGATCTGAACTTCCCCAAGCCGATCCAGATCAATCGCCTGAATTATTGGCGCTTGGCGGATCTTGAAGCGTGGGAAGAAGCGCAGGGGGCCGCGTGATGGATCACCAGCGCCATGTCTGGCGGGCCATCGTGGGGGGGCAGCCCCCCGCCGATACCGACGGTGCAAAGTGGCTGATCCACGAAAACGATCTGCCGTTGTTCGCCAAAACGCTCTCTAAAGTTTGAGGGGCTGAACATGACAGGCAAGAAAACCCCCAATACCACTCCCTCTTTCATCACAGGCTTTGGCAGCGAAGACAGTCACGCAGTGACGCTTTCAACTGGCAAGACCAACACTAGCCCAAAGGCAGGCAAGCCCTACACCACAGTCACCTTCAAAGAGATTGCGAAGATGGTTGAGGCACCCGACACAGTGGCCAAGGAGGCCGCGCAGTGGTTCATCCCCTCGACCTATCATGAGCACGATGGCCGCACACATGACGTCCAGCGCCAGAATGGGCAATTCCAAGCTCTAACTGGCGATCTGGATTGCAATGACCTACCGATCACTGAGGTGATCGGCACGCTGCGTAATGTCATAGGCCACAACACCACATTCATGGTTTACAGCTCACGCAGTGCCAAGGCCAAGGACAAGAAGTGGCGCGTGCTGGTTCCCCTAAAAGAGGCCATCGCGGGTGTTGATTTTGCAGATACGCAACTCGCCTTCTTTGGCCTTATGACCGAAGAAAGCCTTGGCACGGCGATCTGTGATCGGGCGTTGGCCCGGACCGGCCAGTGCGTCTATCTGCCAAACAAGGGCGAGTTTTACGAACACCACATAATGAAAGGTAAGCTGCTGGACCTGACGGCTGATCACGCAATCATTGAATGGCGCGAAGCCGAGCGGGCCGAGCGGGCGAAAGTCAAAGCTGAGGCGATGGCATGGCGCGAGCGCAAAAAGGCCAACGCCCCCACCACTGACACAGCATCCATTGTCGAAGCCTTCAACAGCGCCAACACCATTGAGCAGATGCTGCTGAGTTGCGGCTATACGAACGGCGGCGATGCTGATTGGCGATCTGAATTCCAGACAAGTGGTTCTTTCGCCACCCGCGATTGGGGCGAATACTGGACAAGCCTGAGCGACAGCGACGCAAACGAGGGGCTGGGTGAAGAAAGCGCCACCGGGCACCGCTACGGCGACGCTTTTGACCTGTTCGTGAAGTTTGAACACGGCGGCGACTTCAAAGCCGCAGTCAAAGCCTACGCCATAGAGGTCGGACTTGATCACAAAACCAAAAAGAAAGAGGCAGCAAAAGAGGCCATCACGGTGGCCAAAGTCGGGAACAAAATCAGCAAGGCCGCTGAGGACCTGGTGGCGTCGATTGTCTGGACTTTGCGCCAAAAATTTCCCGATTTGAAAGAAGATCCGTTTGTTGACGTTCTGATTGTGCAAAGCATGATCGAAGGTTCATTCTGGTCCGGCAGCAAGGGCAAGTTGTTCTTGCTGAATGAAAGCGAAGGGCTTGTTCAGTTCAGCGCAAATGAGGCGTGGAAGTTCCTAAGCCGTCGCTACGGCTTGCCTATCAATTATGAAGAAGTCTTTGTACAGGTTTACGCGGCTCATTGTGAAGCCAATGGCATTGACCCAGAGGAAAAAGAGTTATCCGCAGCGCTAAAGGACAAAATCGCCAAGGCCATCCACAGCGCCACGGTGACGCCGATTGTGGATTACATCAAATACGAGAACCAGCGCGACAGCATGGAATGGACGGTAGACATGTTTGCCAGCCTGCCCCGCATGGTGCTGAAAGAGAACGTGGTGCGGATCGTCCTGACCCACAGACCACTACAGGCCAGCGGTTTGGTGAACCCTGCGCACGTTGCGGATTATCTGGATCACTTCCCGCTTTTCGACGAACTGCTGCGATTCATTGTCGCCAGCCGGTTCACGCTGGACCGCAAGAAATCCTACATGTGGCTGTTAGCTGCGTCCGATTGGGGCAAGGGCTTCTTCATGGGCGTCCTGAACGATTTGGGCGTTGTGGTGGAAATGAGCGTTAAGGAAATCGAGGGGGTGTTTGAAGGCAAGCCCGCCGGTAAAGCGCCTGAGCATTTCAAGCGGGCCATGGTGTTGGCGGTGGATGAGTTCAAAACGGTCAAGTCCGAACTGAAACAGCTTCAAAATACCGTCCCGCTGGCCCCAAAATTTCAGCTCCAAAGCACAGTGGAAATTTACACCAAGCTGTTTATGTCCGCTGAAAATGTGGACAGTCTGGTGGGCGAGGCGGGCGTCGAGGACCAGTTTGCAAACCGCCTGTCTGTGATTATGGGCAAGAACACCTTGGATGGACGCCCTGTCTATGAGGAGGACCACGGCGCATATTACCGCTCAATTCGCGCCCATACCGCGCAACGCATGAACGCCCTGATAAGCGAGTATCAGGCGCTAGGGCGCAGCGGTTCCGAGAAGCGGGCGTCTGACTATCTGAACGAGTTCATCGCCGTGCATGGTCTTGGCACTCATTTCAGCCGCCTGAGCGACAATATTGCCGATATTGCCGCTGAGTGCATCGCATGGGTCCGAGACAAATACGTCGAGGACTTCACGTTTAATGGCCGTGACCCCGAACCGCTGACCTATCTGATGCACGCCAGTAAAGCCGTCAGCGAGTTTATCGAAGAAACCTACGACCACAGCGAAAAGTTCACAATCAAGCGCCGCAAGAAAGAGATCATGGTGGCCATGAGCGAGGACGGGAAAGGCAACAGCCCACACAGGATCACGCAGGGGCGGGCGTCGCACAAGGTGGTAACCGCCGTAACAAAGGCCGTGAAGCTGAAACCGTAGGCGTCAAAACATCACTGCCTTTGGGCCATCGCCGTGGGGGCGGTGGCCTTTTTCGTGGTATAACCGTTTTTGTAACCGGTGTAACCGGCTGTAACTTTTTACTTGATTACGCGTAACCGATTGTTTTCAAACAACTTTCAGTTTTTGTAACCGTGTAACCGCGATTTTCTATTATTAGGTGTTTTTGAGTAGGTTATGCTTAGGTGTTGTGTATGTATGTAAGTATAGAGAAATCGCGGTTACACGGTTACAACCCCCCCCAGCGATGGCCTAAGTGTATGAAAGGAATGGATTTTAGCGTAACCGGGCCGTTTGGTTACAAATTGCTGTAACCGGTTACAATGGTTACAAACCCCCAGCATCTTGCGTTAGGTGTTGTGAGGTCGGGCAATGCCGCAGCACCCATGAGCGATCAGCCTTGGGCAATCAGCCGATGGCCCGTGGACATGAGGGCGGAAGCGGTTGCTGGTGTCGGAAGTGCTTAGCAGGGGAATCCTTCAGCCAACGCCCATGCAACAAGGCTATCCGCAGAGTAGTGTCGGCGTTCGGGGTTGTTGGCTAACCAGCGTGTAACAACGTCTTTAGTTTGACTAATCGTAACGTTTTTTGGCACACAGGCTTTCCAGCCAAACGTGACGCGACCATCACTCATAACGTCGCTGATCGCGATGACATAACCACTGCAAAGGCCATGAAAAAAAACCTCCTCTTTGTTACAATTTGCATACAGAGTGTTGCCGTCTTGAAACCCCGCCTGCACAGGTGAGGCAAACAACAACATCAAAACGAGTGAGAGACGGAGCATAAAGCGTCCTTTCTGTCCAATGGCCTAAACTATAAGTTTGAGAATATACGCTGGGTTGCAGAAGGCAAACCGA
>Ga0208544_10002704_pt1 | contig 11378 bp, 16 predicted proteins | sample DEB08_DNA_9_FD_184526 | JGI IMG/M metagenome (GOLD analysis project Ga0208544, IMG submission 184526) | Aqueous microbial communities from the Delaware River and Bay under freshwater to marine salinity gradient to study organic matter... | ecosystem: Environmental > Aquatic > Marine > Coastal ...
TCTAGACAAACATAAGCATTGACATAAGTTTCGGCGATCTCATTGAAATCAATGTCGTCGCGCTCGCGCATCATAAACGCATAATAAACATCATAGCTGTCTGTAATCATTTCAAAGATCCAGCTGATGATTGGGTCCGCGCCGAATATTTTAAAATTAGTGACGGCTGAGTCAAATTTATCATAGTCAAAAGCTGCTAAATATTTAGCAAGATCTGGCACAACACTATATTCAACCCAGTGAGTATAGGCATCATCAAGATCTTCGTCATAAGCTTCTCGGTCTAACATGTTTCTGAGGTCGATTTCTGGCGTGCTCATTTCTTTATCCCCATCTTAAATAGTCGGCGTGCGATATACGCTTCCTGAATTAATGCCTCGACTGTTTTATTTAGGCTAAGGCCAGTCGCTAGGCTTTCTTCAATTGCCATTTGATGTATGGCATCTTGAATGCGATAACCGCGGTTTTTAATAAGTGTTGCCATTATATTATTCCTAAAAAATACAGTATGAATGGGCCGAATAGCAGCCCGGCTATCAATGCGCCGCCGAGTATGGTTTTCATATCCAGCCCATTGCGTAAGCATAGATCGGGCTCATAAGAGTGATGCCTAGAAGGATGCAGCCGATGCTTTCGATAAGTGATTTCATGTTGTTGCTCCGTTTGTTTGTTTTCTTTCGATCTGCAAACAATACTAGTGCTAGCGTATAAGCGCAAGCACCTTTAATATATCGATTAGCTATATCAAACGGAGTTTTTATTACTGCCAGCTTTCAAAGTCTTGGGCGCCGTCTTGCAGCTTCTTCAGCTCTGCCCGGTAGTGCTTAGCTATCTCCTTCTCTTCCAACTTAGAAACCTTGACCTTACTGTCCTTCTTTTCACGCAGCAATTGCATGTGCCCGTCACCTAATAGCTCGCTCACCCAGTAGCCTGAGTCAGCAGGGTTGCCACCGAACCATTGGTGACAGCTAAAGCACAGCGCCTGGACGTTATCCCTGGACCACCTGATCGTCCTGTGACGGCGTGAGAATATGTGCGAACAGTGTAGGCCCTGCGACTTCTCTTCGTGTACTGAGCCACAACGTTCGCAAGTCCATTTAGCTGCTGTCCTGACGCATCTGGAAAAGGCTTGGTCTGCTGGATTTACTTTTATACTCATTTCATACCCCACTCTTCGTATATTTGTAGTGCTGGATCTGACCATTTGATGCCCCATTCGCTACCCTGGGCGTATATCAATTCGATAAATTCGGAAAACTGAGCCTTGTTTAAGCCGCTGGTGCTGTAGTTTAGATTGACCACCTCGCCGTTGATGCCAATAACGATGCCGGCCGGGTCGAATTTATAAGCCGAGATCAGTATTATTTTCCACTCCTCAGCGCTGCGCAGTTTGCCGCCATACTGGTGTTGCTCTGCAAAGCAGGCCAGCAAAGCCCACAGCAGCCTGTTCTGTGTGTCGCCGCGTGTCTCATGCGACAGTTTGATTGTAACCGGCTTACCGCCTGCCAAGCCCTTTGCGAGCCAATGGCTGGACCAGCCGCAGGCATTGTGAATTTCTGACTGATTACTTACCAACATCTTCTTCATTAGAATTTCCCCTGAGGCTTAATTGCTGGTTCCCAGTCGATCGCTTCCTGGTAGTCTCCTATAGCCATCTGATGCCTAAAGGGAATCATCTTCGCCTCGCCGTCGCGGTTCTTGCCAACGTTAAGCTCTGTTATTCCCCTGTCTGGACTGTTCGGATTGTAGTAATCTTCGCGGTATAGCAGCATGACGACATCCGCATTCTCCTCGATTTTGCCGCTCTGCTTTAGGTCGCTGACCATTGGTCGCTTGTTATCCCTGCCCTCTGTTCCTCGATTTATCTGTGCCAGCAGGATGAATGGGCAGTCAAATTCTTTAGCCATGCCCAGTAGCTCATCCGCGATCAGCGCCATGCCCTCTGTATCGCCCTTCCTGGGGTCTTTCTTGATCAGGCCAATATGGTCAATGATGACGTAGGAAACGCCGCCATGTTTGATCTGGAACGCTTTAAGCCTGCTTCTGATCTGATGTGTTGTAAGTGATGGCGTCTCATCGATGTGCAACTTGCTTTCGTGCAATAGAGTAACGCCGGCAGCAATGGCTGCGAAGTCTGAGCTTTCTAGCTGGCCAGACCGTAGTGTTGAATTGTGGACCCGCGACTTATTGGTCAGTAGCCGCTTGGATAGGCTCTTGCCGGTCATCTCAAGGCTAAAGTAGCAGCCCGCATCCTTTTCTGCCAGCCTAGCAGCTAGATTGACAGCAAACGCCGTCTTGCCTGACCCTGGGCGACCCGCAATGACGTAATTCTTACCTGGTTCAAAGCCGTCAATCGTCTGATCTAGCTCAGTAAAGCCTGTTGCCATGCCTAGTAGCTTACCTGGGTTGTCATAGCGCCATTCAATCTCAGCCAGCACTTCGTCAAGGTGCAGTCCTAGCTTCTTAAACCCGCCAGAGTGGTGACTTGTCATCAAATCTATGACGCCAGATTGTAAAAACTCGACAATCTCGGACGGCTTGCCGTTGTTAGCAACTCGCTGCACAGCTTCAGTCAGCACAGCACTAATCTCGCGAGTCTTATACGCATTGAATAGAACAGTCTTGAATGAGTTCAGCAGTGATGCGCTAGGTAATGACTCAGATAAGTCGCTCAGGTATTGCATACCGCCAACCATTTCAAGCTGCTGCTTCTGGGTCAGGTATTCACCCAGCGAAAAGAAGTCTGTGCCCAAACCTTGGTTGGCTAGGTCTTTGACCGCCCGGACTATCAGTTTTGAAGAGTTATGAAAGAACCATTCCTCTGGAATTTCTAGCACTGCCGGAACCATGTCATCAAACACGATTGCGCAGGCTACGATGTGCTGCTCAGCCTCGACGCTGTGCGCCTGTTTTTGCTGTGTCATTGCTGTTACTCCGCAAAAAAAAGCCCCGAAGGGCTGTATTGTTATATTAAACTAACTGCTTATGCTATTTTGTTCTAAAACGGTACGTCATCGTCATATGTATTAAGCGGTGCGGCTTGGCCCGGCTGGCTCATTGCTGGCGCTTGGCCCGTGAAACCCTGTTGCTGCTGAGCCTGTGGCGCTTGTCCGCCTTCATTCCAGAATAACTTACAATTGCCTAGGATCGGCCCTTTTACGCCTGCGTCTTTCTCTTCTTTCTTGACGTCTTGGGTAATCATGCCGCTGTTACCGTATTGATCCAGCTGATCGATGTCAATGAACACTGTCGCATCCAGATAGGTGCCTTTAGCGCCCTTGAACAGTCGTGCCTTTTCGATTTTGCTTACGTCGATTTTAAGTGATACGCCGATTTTGCTCATACTATTTCACCTTCATTTAGTTTTCGTTGTGCCCGTTCGTCGGACAATAGTTGTTTGATGTTGCGTCGATCTGGTGCGCCCAGATGCCGCCAAGCCTTCTCCTGCTGCTCTGATCCTCCCTCGACCCAATCGTCTAGCAGGGCCTCACCGTCGTCATTGCTCATGTGGCCAATCAATAGCTGCGCAAACTGGTAGTCAGTGCTAGCTTCTTTAGCTTGCAGTTTTTCTGCCTCAAAATCAATACCTTCGCCGCCTTCATTTAGAACTGTTATAGCTTCTTGCAGCCGTTCAACCTTTGGCCAGTATTTGCTTGCCTGCTTCACACATGTTTTTTTGATCATTTCGGCTTCATCGGTAGCCCACGGGCCGGCCTTCTTGGTTTTCCAAGCCATCGATCGATTGCGGATAGCGTAAACAGAATCTATATCCATCTCATGCGTCAGGAAATCACCGTCAGCCAGTTTAACTATGCAGTACACCCCAGCTATGTCGCCTCGATCACCAAACGCGGCGTATGAGTGCTCAGGCTCTACTGACACACCCCGATTGAGGTAGTTATCTTTTTTATAAACGACCTTGCACTGAGACCAAATTACCGATCCGGTGTCTTGGGCTAGGTGCATCAGTCCCATGTATGAAATATCTAGGCAGATCATATTGTCACGCGGCACTAGATACGCATATTTTAACACAGGGTTGAGCGTCAAGCCGATTGCAGCAACGTTACGCACTGCGTTCTGCACTGAGGTCGGGTTTTTCTGAGCTATACCGACCGAGTAGTTGTTTTTGTATATCTGCTGTATTGCGTAGTTACATTCTGCGCTCCATTTTACTAAGTTGTGGCTAGACGCCAGCTCGTTAAACTCGCTTTCTATAGCTGCTATCGTTTGCTCTGGTTGCATTATTTGGACTGTCATTTTTTTATCTCCGTTGTTTAGACGTTCAAATACTCGCATAAATTAATGACAAATCATACGACCGTATAGTTATAACGATATAGATTCTTATTACCAATCGATTATTGCCAGCTTTAGAATACTGCGTTAGGGTATGCGCTCTGAAACCGGAGAATAAAAATGACAGATTACATGGACCTAGAACGCAGAATTGAGGCGATTAACCGCCAGGCAGAGAAAGAAATTAGAGAACTGAGCCGCATAATATGCGACCTGGTAGCTGACAACGAGCAAATGACTTATGAGATCGCAGTATTGAGGGATATTCACGATGAAATGGATTAAACACGACACAGACGCGAACCAAGATGCTCGATTGCAGCATGTAATGCTCGACTACGGGCTAGAAGGTTATGGCCTATATTGGTATTGCATTGAGCTAATAGCAGGCAGAGTAAACCAAGACAGAATCACGTTCGAACTTGAACACGATGCCCGTATTATTGCCAGAAACACGGGTTCATCTGTCCAAAAAGTAGAGGAAATGATGCGTTATTTCGTCAAAAGTGGCCTTTTTGAGAGTTCAGATGGCGTAATATCATGCTTGAAACTAGCAAAACGACTAGACAAATCGATGACGAGCAACCCGGAGATGCGCGGGATCATTGAGAATCTTAGGAATCATGACCCCATCATGACTGAGTCAGAAATAGTCATGCAAGAAGAGACTAGAATAGATAAGAATAAACATACGGTTTTGCCGTCGGCAATAACGCCCGATCTTCTTGCTAAAATTTCAGAGTATTGGAATACAACAATGACAACGCAGCCTAAAATAAACCTAACAGCGCAGAGCCAGATCAATAAGAAGCGGATCAAGGCACTGGCCAAAATCATCAAAGACCACTCTGATTACGCTGATCACGAATACTGGGCCGGACACATTGACCAACTGGCTACGATGCCTGCGCGCAAGTGGCAGCGTGACAACGTGCAGTTGCAGTTTGATCAGGCGATTCAGCTAGACAAATTTGAAGCTAATCTTGGTTTGATGAGGATGGGGTCATGATAAAAAGCCCATGCGTTAAGCTGTGTAAAATATCAAATGATCGATGCAACGGTTGCGGACGAACACTAAATGAGATAAAACTATGGTCCAAATCAACAGCACAGGAACAGCAGTCAATAATAGATTTGGCTGCTGCACGGAATAGAATGGATCGACAAATAGAATTAATGAGATTGGCCAACCAATCTGTGTATACAATCGCTCGTGAATTGAATATCGGGGAGGATGAAGTCCTGGCTGTCATTGCAGGCCTCAAAATGCCTCTACCGAGGTCGCGATCGACAAATGAGTCCTCAGCTATAGCCTGCAAGAGAAGACGCGCTGTAGAGGCTCACAGCCATGCTAGAATCGATTTGGATAATAGAGACCCGCTTGATGATCTTCTTGACTACTAAAAAAGCGTTTCGATATAGCAAATTGATATAAGCATTAATGCGATAGTGCTAGCACTATGATGCTAGATGCCCTATTATTACTCCATTGAAACGAAACAACAAACCAACGGAGAAACAACATGACCAACTTAACCAAGAAATCAGCTTTACGCATGTTCCGAGTCGGCTTTTCAAACGCAGCGCATGGTGACGTGATAGCGCGCCGCGAAGAATGGAACGATTGGGTCGACATGCTTCTACGATCTGGCAACATCACCGAAAAGCAATACTTCGGCTGGTCCAACCCTTTCTAATACTAAAAAGGCCCTTCGGGGCCAACAACGGAGCAAAAAACTATGATCGGCACAACACTAGATAGATTCTGGACATATTTGGAAAGCAAAGATCTGGCACACATATATAATGCGGCGTTCGGGTCAGGAGCAGCAAGACAGGCTTTCTTTTTAGACGTGGATTCATCCGAGTGGATCAACAGTATGCCCTGCGGGCGATTGACAGGCGGTGAAGTGATGCAGATGAAAGAGGCGCGGGCAGAGTGGGCAAACCCGGTGGTTGCTGCTGACAACGTGAATCACCCGGCTCACTACACTAGCCACCCTAGTGGCGTCGAGGTAATACAGATCACCGAACATATGGGCTTTTGCCTTGGCAATGCTGTGAAGTACATTATGCGATGTGACGAAAAGGGCGCGGCGGTTGAGGATCTCAAAAAGGCAGTGTGGTATTTGGAAAGAGAGATTGCGAAACGGGAAGGGCGGTGATTTATGAGTAGAGAAGCGTTTGAAGCGTTTTATATGACATTAGCTGAATCCAATCGCTCTGACCTATACCGAACAACAAAACCTTTCCGGGGCGTCCAGATTGGTGATTATAAATGGACTGTTGCTCGGTCAATGTATATAGGATGGCAAGCAGCTGAGGCTAAACAGCTTCTTGCAGACCTAACCAATATCGACTAGACTAGCCATGTTGTTTTTGCTCCGTTTGTTAGCCCGATGCGTTCGGGCTTTTTTTTGTCTATAGAAAAGTGCTAGAATCGGGGCAGGTAAACCGTGTGCGAGGTGATCCGTCTGCAACTGGCCTCTGCCTTGCCAGAGCCTGAACTCGATGTGAATCGACTGGTATGACCTAAATTCATAATCAGAGTATGACTGATGCGACATTTGTTTATTCCAGATACCCAAGTCAAGAAAGGCGTGCCAATGGACCATTTGCGCGCATTGGGCAACTATATCGTCGAAAAGAAGCCTGACGTGATTATTCACATCGGTGACCATGCCGACATGCCGTCTTTGTCATCATATGAGAAGACTGGCAGCAAATATTTTGAGAACATGCGATACCGAGACGACATCGAGGCGTCAAGGCTGGGTATGGAGATACTGCTAGAGCCGATGGTTCGCTATAACAACATGCAGAAGCGCAACAAGAAGGCGCTATACCGGCCTAGAATGGACCTCACGCTCGGCAATCACGAGTATCGTATCCAGCGCACAATTAATGACGACCCTGTTAAGCTTGAGGGCTTGATGAGCATGAGCGATCTCGGCTATGAAGAGTATGGCTGGACTGTTCACCCGTTCTTGCATCATGTCGAGATTGATGGCGTGCTGTACTCGCACTATCACAAGAACCCCAACAGCCCTATGGGTAACCCAATGGGTGGCACTATTCAGTCAAAGCTCAACAACATGAAGCAGAGCTTCTCGAATGGTCATAACCAGATGCTGCAATATGGCATAGCGTACACTGGCTCAGGCCGCAGACTACATGGGCTGCAAGCTGGTGCGTTCTATATGCACGATGAAGGGTTTATGGGGTTGCAGGGTAACAAACAGCACTGGCGCGGCGTGGTGGTCAAGAACGAGGTGAAGGATGGGCAGTATGACCCATGCTTTGTTTCGATGGACTATCTGCTAAATAACTACAGATAATGGCTATTAACCTATGATAGGGTATAATTCAACAATTCTTTTTAAAGGGCGTTGCAGTTAATGCTTTATTCAAACATTCCAGTCGAACGATCAGATCGCGGGGGTATTGGAGTACCTGTCTATATACAAGACCAAACCACTGAAGTAGTGGGCCGCAATTTTGTTCGTGAGCTTGGTTCGTTTAATATTCTGTCGCCCACGGTAGTCAATAGCAGGTCATTCACGGCATCGCCAGGGCACGGGATTGTAGTCGGTGAGACGCTGGAGTTTGATAACAATGTCATCTATATGCGGGCTATAGCACTGACAGTCGTTGGTGATGTAATCACAATGGATACACCATTCAACCATGTGTACCAGGTTGCAGATACCTTTTTCAGAGCCAGCACTAGCTTGCGCGTCAATGGTTCGGTAACGCCAGTGGTATTTAAAGTCGCGCCGTTGACTGGGCAGACTATTGATATAACCAGAATATCTTTGATTATTGAGTCAGCAAGCGCAATGGATTTTACGCAGTTTGGATCAATAGCTAAGTTGACGAATGGTTGCGTGCTGCGCGTTAAGCGGTCGAATGGTGAATATAAGAACTTGATTAACTTCAAATCTAACGGTGATTTTATTGAAGAAGCTATTGACCCCGTGTTCCAAGACAAGAAGGGCGGTGGCGGGTTTGGATTCACTGCAACGCTAATATTTGCCGGGCAGCAGAACAGAGGCGTGGTTATCCGTTTGGATGGCACGCTAGGCGAGCAGCTAGAGTTGATCGTTCAGGACAATATAGCGACAGGCCTAACTAAGTTTCATATGAGAGCCCAAGGAAGCGAGATACAATCATGACGGCACCTAATACTCGAATCGAGACGCTAACAGGGTCTGGCGCTGAGGTTGTTAAAATCTCGACGCAATATAAGACCAATGTAGTTACAATTACAGGCGTTACTGCTGGCAAAGTTAGCATGAAGATCAAGAAAGAGGGGAATGCCGGGTTTGAGTCGCTCATAAATGGTCAGCTTAATGTTGCATTCGACAGAACTCTCATCATCAGAGACGCACAAATAGACAGTATTCAATTCACAATAACACCGACTCAAGCGTACATTGTTAAGATTAAACAGATGGACGCAGACACTGAGCGGTAACTAGCTAACCCAAGGGAGCTAAGCATGGCACGAGACACGGCGACATCAGCAGCTAAGAATAAACGCATTCGAGTAGAGGCATTGCGAGAGCAATTATCCAATGGCGGGCATGTTCAGCATATCATTGATATTGCTGGGAAATTGTCAGATGGATACCTTGATTTAGAGACATCTAATATAGCGGCATTGAAGGCAGCGGCAGACATCAAGCTGAAGCTAATTAATAAGTATCTGCCTGACCTGAAAGCCATTGAAATGACGGGTGCAGACGGATCTGATCTAATACCGTCGGCGATCAAGATTATATATGAGTGAAGTTGTGGCACGGATGCCAAAGATATTTAAGCCCTTGGATGAGCCGCATCGCTACAAGGTGATGTACGGTGGCCGAGGGTCTGCAAAGTCGTGGACAGTGGCTAAGAAGCTGCTTATACGCGGTGCGACAGAGCCTTTACGGGTGCTATGTACCCGTGAGCTACAAAAGTCGATCAAGCAGTCTGTTCATAAGCTGCTAAAAGATCAGATCGCAGAGCTAGGGTTGGGCTCGTTCTATGAAGTCAATGATACGTCGATCAAGGGTAAGAATGGCACTGAGTTCATGTTCATGGGCGTCAAGTACAACCCGGAAGAGATCAAATCGACAGAGGGTATTGACGTCTGCTGGATCGAGGAGTCGTCTAACCTGACTGAAGCGTCATGGGACATCATTGACCCAACAGTCCGTAAGCCTGGCTCAGAGATATGGGTGACGTTTAACACCCGGTTTAAGTTCGACCATATATACCAGCTGTTCATTGCTAACGATCCGCCGCCAGGCTCATGGGTGCAGAGAGTTAATCACAATGACAACCCGTATTTTCCTGATGTGCTGACTGCGCAGATGGAACATATGAAAGAGATTGATCTAGAAAAGTATCTGCACATATGGGAAGGCCAGCTAAAGCAACTGGCAGAAGGTGCTATCTTCGGTAAACAGATACTGGCAGCAAGGGCAGAGAACAGGGTGTGTAGCATACCTGTCGAGTCCAGCTGCGAGGTCCATACGTTCTGGGACTTAGGTCGAAACGACCATACAGCTATTTGGTTTATGCAGAATGTTGGCAAGGAGTACCGGCTGATCGACTATTATGAGAACAGATTGCAGGACATTGATCATTATTGTCGCGTAATCAAGGACAAGGGGTATCTCTATGGCACGCATTACATGCCACACGATGTCGAGCACCAGATGCTGGGCATGACTGAGACGCGGAAGCGACAGTTCAACAGTGGCGGCGTGAGTCCGATCAAGACTGTGCCCCGAGTTCGTGAGAAGAATGAGGCCATAGAAATGGGTCGTAAGATACTCGCGCAGGTATGGATAGACGAGAAGCGATGCGAGAAAGGATTGGATGCTCTGAGCAACTATAGATACGAATACAACGACGACAAAGACACCCACAACCGCTCGCCTTGTCACGACTGGGCGAGTAATGGCGCGGATGCTTTTATGCAGATGGCACAGGGCTTTAAACCTCAACAGAAACGAACTAGCAGACGACCACAAAAGGTATCGATTGTATGAAGATGACAGACAGAGAACTAGTAGCGATAATCGATGACGCGGAGAGCAACGATATTGCTAACTCTGGCTCATACAACGCAAATAACGAAGACTATTTAAAGTATTACCAGGCTGAGCCGTTTGGTGATGAAACAGAGGGCCGCTCATCAGTCGTTAGCACTGAAGTTCGAGACCTGGTTGAGTCAGACATGCCATCGCTGGCCCGTGTATTCCTGGGTGCTGGCGCTCCGGTTGAGTTTAGAGCCGCCAACCCTGGTGACCCTGATGCCGTTCAAGAGGCGAAAGACAAGCAGGCTGTCGTTTACCATATCATTAAAAACATACCCAATTCATTCCGCATTCAGCATGACTGGCTAAAGTCTTCTGAGCTGCAAAGCATGGCAATGCTTGAATACGGCGTCGATGAGGTCAAGACTCCAAAGGTTAAGCGGTATAAGTGTCTATCTGCTGATGAGCTCGCTGAGTTGCTGACAGACTTGGAAGGTGAAGAAGGTGTTGACTCGGTTAAGATCGTCGAGGAGGACGAGAACGAAGCGGCTGAGTTCAATGTTTCGATTCGGATCACTCGGAAGCAAAACAAATATTTCATCCGCAACGTACCAAGCGAAGACATCGTTGTATCGCGTAACGCCTGGAACAAGGCCGAGGCGGATATTGTCGGCAAACGGTTTACTAAAACCCGCAGCACGATGATTGCAGAAGGCTTTGAGCGATCAGTGGTTGAAGGCTTGCCAGCCAGCACATCAAGCTCTGCAAATAATGAGGGCACAAAGGAACAGCGCTATAAGGACCAGGGCGGCAAGATAGAGTCAGCAACAATCAAGAACAAGGCTAATGATCTAATACGCGGCCTCGATGTCTATGTGAATGTAGATTTTGACGACGACGGTATTGCTGAGCGTCGGCACATCATTAAAGTTGGCAATGAGATTCTGCTGAACGAATACGCAGACCATGTGCCATTCTCAATTATCAGCTCGATGCTGATGCCAAATAACATCAATGGCCTACCTCGCGCCGAGTTGGCTATGACCTACC
>Ga0208544_10002706_pt1 | contig 11376 bp, 12 predicted proteins | sample DEB08_DNA_9_FD_184526 | JGI IMG/M metagenome (GOLD analysis project Ga0208544, IMG submission 184526) | Aqueous microbial communities from the Delaware River and Bay under freshwater to marine salinity gradient to study organic matter... | ecosystem: Environmental > Aquatic > Marine > Coastal ...
CAAGGCAAGCCGGTCAATTGGCGCGGAACATGCAGCTAGTCCTGCAAGCAGAACGAAGGTCATTAAACGGTTCATAATCAGCGTCCTGTCAGCAAGGAATTGGGATTGCGTTGGATGGTGCGCGATAGCGTCGTGACCGCATCAGCGGCAGACTGGATATCACGCAATGTTTGCAGCGTTTCGGCACCAAAGCGCGAACGTTCGCTATAGCTTTCGATCACAGTTTCAGTTTGCAGCACCAACCTGTTTGCGCGTTCGGCAAGGGCGGGCAGGGTGCTGACGGCCTCTTCGACGGCAAGCGCTGCTTGGTTCGCGGTGGCCAAGACCGAATTGAGGTTCTCCATCGCGTCACCGCCGTTTACCTCGGCCAAGAAGTCACGCATTTCATCAAGCGCACCATTCAATGAAGCCGGCAACGCAAGAGTGTCTTCGTTACCAATGAAGGCGTCGACTGCGGCGAGTGTTTCGGTCGCCGACGCTATCAGCGCCTCGAATTCAAGGCTATTGGCGCGTGCGGTCAACTGGGCGATATCATCGCTGATCTGTGGTAGATTGCGGGTTGCGATCTCGATGTTGTCGGCAACACGTGTGGCAGTTTGAACGGCGACATCAATGTTTGAAATCAGCCCCACATCATTGGCTTGCGAAATCAATGCGTCGAGGCTGGCAATCACATCACGCAGTTCGTCTGGTACAGCTTGCAGTGCTTCGGAGCCGACCAAGGCACGTGCTTCGTCCACAAGGGAAACCAAGGCTTCCGGTGTTGCGCGGGTGGATTCGTCGTTGGCGAGACGCTCGAAGCTGTCCATCAGGTCGATAGCGCCTTCCATGAGTTCTTCGACAGGAAGGGCGTTTATGCGGGCCAGAACACCTTCGGCTGTTTCCGCAACATCTGAAATCTTCGATGCCGTCGTTGGAATTACCGGATACTCGCCCGACGTCAGCGCCACGATTGCAGGCAGTGCATCTTCGAGTGTGACCAATTCGACGACCAATGTGCCCGCAAGGATGTTGCCGGTTACCATGCGCGCGCGCAGGCCGCGGGTCACGAGGTCGGACAATAGATCGAGCGCTTCTTCGGAACTTGCACCCGGTGTCATGCCAAGGCGGGTTGGTTCGATCGCCAACAAGGCCTGCAGGCGGACAGACGCGTTATCGTCGTCGCCAACCACAATGGCGCTAAGTTCGCTAACTTGACCGATGCGGATACCTTGCAAACGCACTTCGGATCCAACCGTCAATCCACTGACGGATTGGTCGAATAAAACAGCAACTTCAAGAACTTCGGCGTTCGGGTCTGTGAACAGGCTGTCACGTGCAGCCTGCTGGTTCTCGTAGATGTCAAAGCGGTGGCCAGAGTTGACGGGCGCGCCACCCGACACAACTGTGTCGAATTCAATTCCGCCTTCGATCAATGATGCCAATGAGTTGACGTCAAGTGAAACGCCACCTGCGCCAAATGACAGGCTGAAACCCGACGTGTCCCAGAACCGTGTGCTAGTGGTGATCCGCCGGTCATACGGGCTTTCGATAAATGCGCTCACGACGACCTGATTGCCATCGAATGAAAGCTGGGGTTCCTCAAGATAACCAACTTGAAGGCCCTTGTGCAGAACCGGTGCGCCTGCGGAAAGGCTGCCACCATCATCAGCGCGCAATACAACGCTTGTGCCGCGCTGGCTTGCGCGGGTCAGGTTTGGTGCATCGAGGCCATAAAATTCGAATTGGGCAACGTCCGCTTCTGTGTCCCAGTTGCCTTCGATATAGACGCCCGAAAGTACAGTTTCCAAGCCTGTGATCCCGCGAACGGACACGTCCGGCCGGACGATCCAGAATTCAGCGTCATCGTCCAGATAAGGGGCGACTGTCTTGTCGATCCGTGCGTGAACAAGAACCTCGGTCAGACCATCAGAAAATGCCACCTCTTCGACCTCGCCGACGGTGACGTCACGGTATTTGATCTTGGTTTCGCCTGCTGAAACACCAGAGGAATTTTCAAACACAATGGTAATTAGGGTGCCGCGGTCCGCATAGTTCTGCCATGCAGCCCAAAGGGATATGGCCAATGCCAGCACTGGCACAAGCCATACGAGCGATATTCTACGCGCAAGTCGTTGTTTAACAGGTCGCACATCAAGTGGAACTGGACCGTTTGAAGATGGAGTGTCGTTCATTTTTGTGTCCTGTCCACGTCCCAAATTAACCTTGAGTCAAAGGCCTGTGCTGAGAGCATCGTAAAAACCACTGATAAGGCAAAACTCATGGCTGCAACACCTGGGTTCACTGTGGCGATTGTGTCGAGTTGCACCAGTGCAGATAGAATAGCAACGACAAAGACGTCGATCATGGACCAGCGTCCGATGAACTCGACCAGTTCATAGGCTTTATGTCGCTCATGCTGATTGTCGGGTGATTTGCGCTGCACGCTGAGGGCAAGATAGATAATCGCCAGGAACTTGCCCACCGGAATCATAACCGAGGCGACGAAAACGATCGTCGCAATCCCCCAAGAACCATGTTCGAACAATTCGACGACGCCGCCGATGATCGTGCTCTCGGAATGTTCGACCAAAGTGGAAGTCAGTAACATAGGGTAGGTATTGGCAGGGATGTAAGCAATCATCCCGGCAATCAGCCAAGCCCAGACCTTTTGCAGGCTTTCTGTGTCGCGGCTGCGCAACGCACCTTCGCAGCGGGTACAAACCGCCGTATCCAGAGTATGCACCTGCCCGCAGCGTTGGCACGCAACAAGCCCTGCATCACGCGCCGTGATCATTGCTTGGCTTTGTCCAGTGCTTCCCAAATCGAATACCTACAAATCAGTTGATCTTTGAGAATGGTGATAATGACCACTCCGGCGAACGCCCAGAACGCTGGGCCAACGGTGACGGCCGCAAGGCCAGCCACTTTGATCAGGGCGACAGTGACGCCCACAATGAAAATCTCTGCCATGCTCCAAGGGTGCAAACGTTCTGCCAATGCAAATGCGGTACGCGCACCCGGGCGCGGTTCTTGTTCGCGCACCAGTGGGCCAAGTGCATAAATCAGCGCGGTTAATCGCATCAAAGGGATGATGACGATGAAAAAGGCAACCGCGACTGCCAATGGAAAGGCAAACCCGTCGTTGAAAGCCAAAACCGCATCAATCACTGAAGTGGCATTTTGCAATCCGCCGGCATCAAGGGTCAGGAACGGAAAGCTCACCGCAGCAATCATCATGACAAAGGCGGTCAATGCAAGGCTAAGGACTTGCGCCATCGCTGCGGGTTTTGACGTCATCAAGACGATCCCGCAGCGCTGGCAAAATGCGCGGGCACCGTCGGGCAGGTCTTGCGCTTGATGCAATGTATCGCACTGTGGACAAGCGACCAAATCATCAAGTGGCGGTACGGCTGCGGTCACTTTGCGTCTGCTCCTGCGTCTGGGGTCTTGCCCCAATCCTGTCGCGACGTTATCGCGTTGAGGATAGATATGCTAAGACCGTGCAACTCACAACACAACTGATCGAGATCGCCATGACAAAGACCGTTTTTCCGCCACGTCAAACACCCGTCATCCCCGTAATTGGCCAAAGCGGCTTTCCCGTGGGCCGCATCTTTTGTGTCGGGCGCAACTACGCGGATCACGCCGCCGAAATGGGCCATGAAGTAGACCGCGAGGCGCCGTTCTATTTTACCAAGTCCGCGCATTCAGTTTTGCTGTCAGGTCACGACATGCCGTACCCGCCGCGGACCGCCGATCTGCATCACGAGATGGAGTTGGTTGTGGCAATCGGGGCCACTGCACAAGACATCTCCACAGATCAGGCAATGGATGTTGTCTTTGGTTATGGCTGTGGTCTGGACATGACCCGCCGAGACCTGCAGGCGGCCGCCAAGGAAAAGCGCCGTCCTTGGGACACGGGCAAGGATTTTGACAATGCGGCAATTATTGCGGCGCTAACCCCCAAGGTAGGCAACGGCGATATTGGCCATCTCGAGATTGAATTGCGCGTCAATGGTGCTGTCCGCCAGCAATCCACACTTGATCAAATGGTCTGGTCTATTCCTGAAATCATCGCCGACCTTTCGACGCTCTATACCCTGAATGCTGGTGACTTGATTATGACCGGAACGCCTGCGGGTGTCGGGCCGGTTGTATCGGGTGACGTATTACGCGGTACAATCGGCGATTTCGCCGCAGTTGAGACACGGATTATCTGATTAACTATCCCAAGCGCACATGCGCCCACGATCCAACCCACGCCGAGTCGCTGACTGATGGAGGACACCGATGACCACTCCCCGCCGCATCCTGCTTGGGCTTCTGGCCGCAGCATGTTTGCCGACCATTGCCGCCGCACAGGAATTCACGTTGCGTATGCACCAGTTCTTGCCTGCCCAAGCCAACGTTCCGGCCCATATCTTGGATGTCTGGGCGGACCGTGTTGAAGCAGACAGCGATGGCCGCATCAAAATTGACCGCTTTCCGTCGATGCAATTGGGTGGGTCTCCGCCACAACTGATTGATCAGGCGATTGATGGCGTGGCCGATATCATCTGGACCGTTGCGGGTTATACACCGGGACGTTTCCCGCAGTTGGAAGTGTTCGAGTTGCCTTTCATGTCCCCTGACGCCGAAGCCACATCGCGCGCTTACTGGGAGCTGGCCGAAGCGCGGATGATGGATACCGACTTTGCCGATTTCAAACCCCTTGGCCTATGGGTTCACGGACCGGGCGTGATCCACGCAAACCGTGCCGTGACCGATGTGGCTGACCTGCGGGGCCTGAAACTGCGTGCGCCGTCGCGCACGACTACGACCATGTTCACCGAATTGGGTGCGACGTCCGTGGGTATGCCTGTCCCTGCTGTGCCAGAAGCGCTCTCGCAGGGGGTCATCGACGGTGCCGTGATCCCGTGGGAAGTCGTCCCTTCCCTGAAGGTCGAAGAACTGGTCACTTTCCACACCGAATTCCCCGGTGACGCGCTATACACACTCGCATTCATCTTTGCGATGAACCAAGGCGCATATGACGCGTTGCCTGCTGATTTGCAGGCGGTAATTGATGCCAATTCTGGGCTTGAATTCTCTGCCTTCGCGGGACGGACCCAGCAAGAGTATGACGCACCCGGTCGGGCATTGGCAGCGGAACGGGGCAATACGATCATCACGTTGGACGCGGCACAGGTTGCTGCATGGCGCGCTGCAAGCCAGCCGACCATCACCAACTGGATTGCCGAGGCGACAGCGGCTGGTCTGGACGGACAGGGCATCTATGACGACGCGGTTGCATTGATCGCCAAAAACAGCGCTGGCAACTAAGCGCCAAACGAGGACTGCATTTGCTGCATAGAGCCATCCAAAAGCTCGCTCAATTCATGGCACTGCTCGGTGGGGCGGTGCTATGTCTTTTGGTGCTAATGGTATGCATCAGCATCAGCGGTCGTGAACTAGGTGATTTGGCTTATGGCGGGACGCTAGGCGGGTTTGGCGACTGGTTGATCGCACGGGGCATCGGCCCAATTTTGGGAGACTTTGAACTGGTAGAGGCTGGCGTTGCCTTTGCGATCTTCGCGTTCTTGCCGCTGACGCAACTAAGCGGCGCGCATGCACGCGTCGATGTCTTCACCAGTGGTCTGGGGGACCGGTTCAACCGCGTCTTGGCAGCGTTCTGGAGCATTGTCATGGCCTTGATCATTGTGCTGATCACTTGGCGTTTGTTCGTCGGGATGCAGGACAAAATCCGCTACGGCGAAACAACCTATCTGATCCAGTTCCCGATCTGGTGGGCATATGCGGCCAGCCTTGGTGCTGCCATCACCGCTAGCATTGTCAGCCTTTACTGTGCGGCAATGCGCGTGACCGGACAGCGTCATGACTGACCTCGCGCTGGGCTACATGTCCTTTCCTGTTCTGTTGCTTTTAATCTTCCTGCGCGCACCCATCGGCCTTGCGATGCTGCTTTGCGGGATCGGCGGGTTGTGGCTCGCGACAGACGGAACAACCGTCTTCATGGCGCGGTTGAAATCAGAAGTGTTTTCAACCTTCTCTAGCTACAACCTGTCCATCATCCCTATGTTCCTGCTGATGGGACAATTTGCAACGCATTCAGGCATGTCGCGATCCTTGTTTAAAGCGGCAGAGGCATGGCTGGGTCACCGCAAAGGCGGCATGGCGATGGCTGCCGTAGGGGCCTGCGCGGGATTTGGTGCGATCTGCGGATCGTCCTTGGCGACTGCAGCAACCATGAGCAAAGTTGCCCTGCCAGAGTTGCGCAAATACGGCTATTCAGGCGGATTTTCGACGGCGACACTGGCGGCAGGTGGTACGCTGGGCATTCTGATCCCGCCATCGGTTATCCTTGTGATCTACGCGATCCTGACCGAACAGAACATCGCCAAGCTGTTCGCCGCAGCGATCATCCCCGGTATTCTGGCGGCACTTGGCTACATGATCACAATCGCGATCTACGTGCGGATTTACCCAGACCAAGCGGGCGTGAAAGAGCGGATCACGATGCGCGAACGGGTCATGGCGATGGGTGCTGTCTGGCCTGTTCTGTTGGTGTTTGGTCTGGTTGTCGGCGGTATCTACAACGGTTGGTTCACGCCGACAGAGGGCGCCGCTGTGGGTGCGATGGGCACCGGATTGATTGCGCTCTTCTCGGGATCGCTGAATTGGCCAATCTTGCGCCAAAGCATTTTCGAAACCGCAACCGGAACCGGCATGATCTTTTTCATTGTGCTGGGGGCAGCATTCTACAACGGTTTTCTGGCGCTAACACAAGTCCCGCAAGAGCTGTCGGCTTTTGTCACCGAACAGGGGTTCAGCCCGTGGATGATTATGGTTCTGATCCTTGTGTTCTACCTGATCCTCGGTTGCCTGATGGACAGCCTGTCTATGATCTTGCTGACCGTGCCGATCTTCTGGCCTGTAATTTCTGGCCTTGATTTCGGCATGACGACCGAAGAACTGGCGATCTGGTTTGGCATACTTGTGCTGATTGTTGTCGAGGTCGGGCTGATCACGCCGCCTGTGGGCATGAACCTGTTCATCATCAATAGCATGGACAAAGACACACCCATGACGGCGACCTACAAAGCGGTCCTGTTCTTTGTGGGATCTGACGTTGTGCGGGTTTTCATCTTGTTGATGTTTCCCGCAATTACATTGGTCTTCGTCTAGGAATTCCGCGCAGGCTGTCCGTTAAGGTCAAAGTCACAAGGCAGGGCATGATTTATGACACGTTGTGCGTTTGGGATGTCATTGCCTTCAGCGCGGCGGGTGGCCACTGCAGAGGAATGATTGAGGTTCAGCCAGCGCTGGATCAACCTTGCGCGCAACTCTGGCATCGGCACATCGACACGCACAGAGGCATCCCAGAGTGAAGCCAGTTCCGACCATGGAGCTTCGTCGAACATCAAGTAGTTGCCTTCGACGATCACAACGCGTGCGGCGGCAGGGACAGCCACGGCCCCTGCGATCGCGATGTCGCGGGTGCGATCAAAGATCGGGGCAAAAACCTCGTCGCCCGTTTTTAATGCGCGCACCATCCGCAAAAAACCTGGGGCGTCAAAGGTTTCAGGCGCGCCTTTGCGCGGCCGCAATCCGCGTGCATCCAAGATTGCGTTATCAAGATGAAAGCCGTCCATCGGGACCACGACCGTCTTGCGGCCTTGGGCATTCAAGCGGCGCGAAAGCTCTGCAGAGAGCGTTGATTTGCCACTTCCCGGCGCGCCAGCAATTCCAACCAGATAACGGTTGCTGTCTTGTCCTAAGATATGCTCGGCCAAAGTGTTCACGTGATGAGTGAGTGTCGTCACAATTCGTCCTGCCTGCTTACGGGCTTTGCCCTGTTTTTTTATAGACTACCCCCAGATGCAGCATTGCGCGATAGGTTTTTGTGCAATCTTTGGCTGTCATCGTGGAAAGATCGGCGTTTTTGCTTTGAGCCGTGGCAAATCCCCCATCCTTCGCATAGTTTCGATGCAGCATAAAAGCGAGGACGCGCGTCACACGAATGACTATGATTTTACGAACTTGGCGTGTCTTAAGGGCCGTATGGACGACGGCGGGCGAAAAGCACCTTGGACTGATTGCCGCTGGCGTCGCTTTCTTTGGCATGTTCGGAATTTTTCCGGGCATTGCGGCTGTTATTGCCATTTTTGGGTTGGTTGCTGATCCAGTCGTGATCGCCGAGCAATTGTCGTTAATGGAAGGGATCATCCCGCCTGATGCCTACAAACTGATTTCTTCGCAAATCAACCGCTTGATTTTTGCGCCGACCCAAGCGCTTGGCTGGGCGACTGGTGTTTCGATTGCGCTGGCGCTTTGGTCATGCAGGGCAGGTGTCGGGGCTTTGATTGGCGGATTGAATGCCATCGCGGGTCAGCGCACGCGCAATAGCATCTTGCAGATGATTGTGGCCTTGTTGTTGACCTTTGCATTGGTATCACTTGCGATTGTCGCACTGACAGTTGTTGTGGTCGTGCCGATTGGCTTGGCATTTATTCCTGTGGCAAATTCGACCGCGTGGCTGCTTGAAGGCATCCGCTGGATCATTGCGCTTCTTGTGTTGCTGATGGGGCTTAGCTTGCTTTACCGCTTTGGTCCGGCACGCATTGGTGGTCGCGGTCGCTGGATCACAGTTGGCGCGATCGTCGTCGTGATCTTGTGGGTCGCAGCTTCGGCAGGGCTGTCGTTCTATCTGACCAATTTTGCCAGCTATAACGAGGTCTACGGCTCAATCGGTGCAGTGATCGGTTTGCTCTTGTGGCTCTACGTGAGCGCTTATCTCATCCTGCTCGGGGCGGCATTGAACGTTGAAGTGCATGGCGGCGGCTTGCCCCCTGAAGTGCAAGACGACACCACATACCTTTAAGATCAGGTGACGCGAGACACCTTTTTGTAAATTGGATCGTCCCAAAGATCGCCCGCCATCACGTCGGAAATGACTTGAATTGCACGGTCCACGTCACCTGCATCAATGAACAGTGGTGTAAAACCAAAGCGCATAATATCGGGCGCGCGAAAATCACCGATCAGGTTGCGAGCGATACAAGCCTGCATCGCGGCATAGCCATGTTCGAACGCGAAACTGACCTGACTGCCACGTTTGTGCGGATCGCGCGGACTTGCCAATCTTAACATGGGGCAGGCGGCTTCAACCCCCGCGATGAACTGTTCGGTCAGTGCGATTGAGGCGTCGCGCAATGCCTGCATATCAACGGTATCCCAGATGTTCAGCGCACTATCGAGGGCGGCCATCTGCAACACGGCTGGCGTGCCGACCCGCATCCGTTCGATTCCTGTGCCGGGGCGATAGTCCAAATCGAATGCAAAAGGTGCTTCGTGGCCCAACCATCCTGACAGGGCTGGTTGGCATGAGCTGATATGGCGGGGCGCAACATAGATAAACGCTGGAGAACCAGGTCCCGCGTTGAGATATTTGTAGGTGCAGCCCACTGCGAAATCAGCGTTGCAACCTTTGAGATCAACAGCCATTGCGCCCGCGGTGTGGGCCAGATCCCAAACGGTCACGGCACCAGCAGCCTGTGCTTTGGCGGTCAACGTCGCCATATCATGCAAGCGTCCGGTGCGGTAATCAACTTGGGTCAGCATAAGCACGGCCAGATCATCGTTGATATGGTCCGCGACGTCTTCGGGGGCGACGACGCGCAATTCATGTCCGCGCCCAAGAGATTTGATCAACCCTTCGGCCATATAGATGTCAGAGGGGAAATTGCCGCTGTCGGTGACGATCACTTTGCGATCCGGCACCAGATCGATGGCAGCAGAAAGCGCTTGATAAACTTTGATCGACAATGTGTCACCCAGCACCACATGACCGGCTTCAGCCCCGATTAAACGGCCAATCCGGTCGCCATATTCGGTGGGTTGCGCCATCCAGCCTGCTCGGTTCCAGCCTGTGATGACCTTTTCGCCCCATTCTGCCGTGACTGCTTGGGCCACACGGCCCGCTGTCGCCTTGGGCAATGGCCCAAGCGAATTGCCATCAAGGTAAATCATGCCTTCCGGCAGGTGAAACATTGCTTTGGTTGCTGCAAAATCGGTCATCAGACCTGTCCCCCTGAAATCTGGATCGTCTGGCCGTTTACACTGCGCGCCCCGTCAGAGCAAAGCCACATTGCAGCTGCCGTTATTTCATCGACTTCAAGCAGCATTTGATGACGGTTGCCTTTGGCCATCAGGCCGCGCGCGCCAGTCTCATCAACGTCAAAGCGCTTCATCAGACCCGGCAGTTGGTTGCGCACGATATCAGTGTCCACATAACCGGGGCAAAGTGCGTTAAAGGTGATGGGGCTGCGCATGTATTCTTCGGACAATCCACGGATCAGCCCAATGACGCCATGTTTGGTGACCGTATAGGGAACCGCGTTCTTTAACCCACGTACGCCTGCGATAGAGCTGACCACAATCATGCGGGCAGGCATGTCAACAGGCAACGTCGCCATCGCTGCTTGGAACGTCAAGAAAACACCATCAAGGTTTGTCGTCATCATCCTGCGCCACTGCGCCAAAGTCGTTTTGGCAAATGGTCCGCCTTCGGCGATCCCAGCGTTGGCAACGCAGATCTGGATTGGACCGCGTTCTGCGGCAGCCTGTGCAATTCCGCCATGAATTGAGGCTTCATCATCCACATCCATCACGAGGCTATGCAGGCTGTCATGTTGCCCTACAACTTCTGCCAGTTTGTCGGCACGTCTGCCTGTGATTGTAACTTCTGCACCGGCTTGCGCCAATGCTAACGCGATCCCTGCGCCAATACCTGTGCCGCCGCCTGTGACCAGCGCGTGTTTGCCTGCGTGTTCCATGATGCCCCTCTTATTTGCGCATGATGCTAGCGGGTACACGCCCATGGACAAGGGCAAAGCGTTGGGGCTAAATCAATCACATGAAATGGATTGATATACCGCCTGTCTGGCTCTTGCTTGCCCTCGTGATCACATGGTGGATCGGGGAGCTGCAACCCGCAGTGTTGTCGATTGGCGGGCCTCTGACAGAATTGCTTGGCGGTCTTTTGGTCGGCGGAGGTATCGTCCTGATCCTGCTTGCCGCTGTCGAGATGCGCAAACGCCGCACAACAATTGTGCCACATATGGAAGCTGCACATTTGGTCACTTCGGGTATCTTCAAGCGCAGCCGCAACCCGATCTATCTGGGTGATGCGCTGGTGCTGGCAGGACTTGCGTTGCGATGGGAGGCGCCGATCGCGCTGCTGCTTGTGCCGCTCTTTATGGGGACGATCACGCAGCGGTTCATTGTCCCCGAAGAAAACCGCCTGCGGGTAAAATTCCGCGCGGATTTTGCGCGGTACTGCCAAAACACGCGCCGCTGGGTGTGACTGTTAGCGCATGACATGATATGTCATGA
>Ga0208544_10002711_pt1 | contig 11363 bp, 13 predicted proteins | sample DEB08_DNA_9_FD_184526 | JGI IMG/M metagenome (GOLD analysis project Ga0208544, IMG submission 184526) | Aqueous microbial communities from the Delaware River and Bay under freshwater to marine salinity gradient to study organic matter... | ecosystem: Environmental > Aquatic > Marine > Coastal ...
TCAAGACCTGTTTGAACACGATCTGCTGCTGTAGCAGCTTCACTGCCAGCAATAGATACAACATCAGCCGCTGTGGCAATTACATCAAGACCTGTTTGAACCCGATCTGCTGCCGTAGCAGTTGCGTTAGCCGCTGTCGTTACGACATCAGCGCTTGTTGATGCAGCATTGCCAGCAACTACAATTCTATCTGCCGCAACCTGTGCTGCGTCTATCGCCGCCTGAGTGGCAGCAGAGTCGGCGGTAGCAGCATCTTCCGCAGCCGTAGCAGCGGAGGCGCTTGCAGAGGCGACAGAACCCTCAATGCTAACAAGCGCGTCAATCTCGGCGGCAACTGTGTTAACGCTGCTGAGTGATCCGACAACAGTCAAAATATCACCAGACGCCCCGGCGACGGAAGTCACGTCCGCAGAAATGCCAGCAACAGTCTGCACGCTTGACGCAATGGCCGCCAGAGTGTTGATCTCGCTGCTGTCACCAGCAACAACTGGAATCTGGGCAGACATCCCGGCGACTGAGCCAACGTTCAAAAGGTTGTTGCCAGAGGTGATCTCAAGGATGTCATCACGCGCACCCGCAACCGCAGTCACGCTGGCCGCGATCCCCGCGACGGTGCCGATGTCGGCTGCGTCAGCGACTACGGCTGAAATGTCAGCAGACAGCGCGTTGACGGCGGTAATGGCAGGCAAATTGTCGGCAACGCTGTTTACGCCTGCAATACTGCCGGCAACGGTGCCAATGTCGGTAGCGTCGGCCAGCACGCTCGTGATGTTGGCGCCCATGCCTGCAACTGTCGTGACGCTGCCAGAAATGCCAGCCACGGACGTTACGTCGGCGGAGATGCCCGCCACCGTGCCTACGTTAGTCAGCCCGGCGGCGACTGTAGTCACGTCAGCCAACCCACCGGCGACTGTGTTGACCGGGCCAATGCTCGCCCCCACCGCGTTCACGTTAGAGATGGAGCCGGCGACTGTTGCTATATTAGGGTTGGCGGCGGAGGCGGCTGCGGCGACGGCGCTTGCCTCTGCCTGCTCAGCAAACCCGCTCGACTGCGTGCTAGACGCTGACGACGCAGAAGCAGACGCAGCGGATGCGTTTGCGGAGATGCTGGAGGCTGCGGCAGACGCGGCGGCGGCTTCTGCCTCAAGTGCAGCAGCTTCGGCGTATGAAAGGACTGTGTCGCTGTCAGAGCCGCTATCCATGCCCGCCGTCTGCGTCCAAGTTGTTGTCGTCATGTTTTGATCCTCATGCGTAATGGTCCGCTAAAGCGGGCTGCGTCGCTGTCTCGTTGGAGCGCCTGCACCGCATTTGAATACAGGCTGCCCCACGTCGATACCTTTGCGTCATCGCTCAAGTATGGAGCCGATTGCAGCAGGCTGCCGTAAAGCAAAATGTCGGGGTGATTGGTCAGCAGCCAGTTCGTCGGTGCTGCGTCGGATAGGGCGGGTGTGCGACCATAATAGACCAGATCAACGTCGTAACCAGTGTCGGGCGCCGGGTAGACCTCAATGCGGCCAGCCTCGTGCCGAAAGTATGCAGGCTTGCCAGTCGCGCCGCGCTGCGCAAGGTCGGCCATGTCGGTGACGCCAATTTGCTTGATTTCCTCACCCGTCGCGTGGCGCAGCGAGATCGTGGCCAGCCAGTCGTCGGGGAGAAACTCGTAACCCTCGTCAATCGTAGTCTGAACTTTGCGCTCCATCAACCAGTGCCGCACGCTGCGAGCAATGTCAGCCTCCGCCAGCGAGATGAAGCTGGGGATGACCGCCGTGAGGTCGTCGCGCAGGAGCCAGTCGGCGATTGTTGCCTTTAGCTCGGTGTAGGTTGTGATTGGCATTTAGTATTGCTCCTCTTGGGGCATCATTGTGGACAGCAGGCCAGCGCCGCCAATACCTGCGCTCAAGTTGCGTAAGTGAGCAAGCCTTGGGTCGAAGCGGGCGAAGCGGGAGCGGATGCTGGATGGGTCGTAAGCCAATCTGACCCGATTTCCAGATGATTCTGGCCCGGACACGCCTGAATAACCTGCCTCTGACAAGACTCCTGATGTGTCCTGAGGGCCATATGCCTTGCGCATATTTTGCAACGCCCAATGCCTTTGCTGGTAGGGGTCAAGCATGACACTATTCCCGTCAGCGTCTTTTACGACATTAACTCCAGAACTCATTCGATCAACCTTGAAAAATGGGTCATCAGCGTAAATGTCTGCAATTTCCTTGGCAGCATCGCCCAAAGGCTCGTCGAGCATGAATGGGTTATCCTCTCGGACCATTAGAGGGATGACGTTGCCTCCCTCTGCGTACTCTTTGGGCACCTCAATGCCAGAAGTCTTTTCTCTCGGCACATATCTATCCGCTCGACTAGGCGCTGTAGTCGTGTAAAAGCCAGTCCCTAGCAAGTCTTGGCCATTTCCAAAAAATGAAGGGTCAACTGCCGTAATATCTGCACCTGTTCCGTGCAGTGCAGGAGAAAAGTGACCCGCCCGCGCCATCCGTGAAGCCTCGTCCATCGGCAGGTCCATGCCGGTAGCACCACGCTGATAAAGATCGAACATTTCCATCTCGTCTTTTGGCGCAAACTTAGCCAGCATTTCGTCTGTCACCTCGTTTGCACGACCAGAAGACAGCAGGTTCGCGACTTCTCGCGCCGGGGATGCCTCAACTGCTTCAGCACCCAAGCCCTGCGCAGGTCGACTAGGCGCAAATGCATCCAGCACGCCGCGCATGTCGCCTTCAGCTAATGATCGGCCAGCGTAGAGGGCCTCAGATGGGATTGCGTCGGCAGATCGGCGCGCCACGTCGGCAGCGCCTCGGCCAGCATAAGCCAGCCCGTCTGCGCCTGCGTCAACAAGATCATCAAGCGCATTCATGCCGCGACCAAGGCCAGCGCCTGCGTAAGCGTCACCGAATCCCATGAAGTCACGTGCAAATGCAAGCTCGTTATTGTCTGCGCCACGCCCGCCGATGTCAGGCATCGCCTCAGACAGCACGCCAGCGCCGCCGCCGAGTCCCGCCAGTAGAGTGTTCAATCCAGCCGATCCGCCAGCCAACAGGCCGGGGCCACTTAGCCCAGCCTGCGACCAGTCAGCCTTCGCCTGCGACCAAGGCTCGCGCATCATCTCAACGGCAGTGTCGCCGAAAGTGTCAACTTGACCGGGGGCAGTGTAATTTGGGATGTCGTATGGCAGCGGGAGCGCGTTGGATGCTGCGTAGGCGTTTGATCGCGCTTGATCAGGAGATAGGCCGAGATTGATAAAGTTCTGGTAGATTTGTTCCATCTATCGCGCGCCAACATAAGGCTGCGGGCGGTAGCCCGGCTGGATGCCCTGCTCCTGCATACGCCGCAACAAGTCGCCGAAGTCAGACAGCGGGTAGGTGGAGACGGGCGAAGGTGTCGCGGAGGTGGCCGTGGAAGGCTGCATAGAGGGCTGTGGCTGCATTTGTGTATTGTAGGGTGCCTGTGGCTGCATTGCGGGCTGTGAGGCGGCCTGTAGCGCCTCCATGTAGGACTGCATCGTGCCGCGATCCTGTGCGCCCGCAGGCTTCACGCCGAACAGGTTTAGCAGGCCGCTGTAGCCGCCAGCGCCTTGGAATTTGTCACCAGACGCGCCCATGCCACCGCCGTTAAACATATCTTGCAGGAAATTCGGCTTCTGCGACTGACGCGCCGCCATTTGCTGCATATCTGGTCGACCCTGTGGCCGCATTTGGCCCTCAGAGCCGCGACTGCCGCGGGGATCGGCCACCATGTTGGAGATTGAGCTGATCGGGCCACCGCCGCTGAACGTAGAGCCGGAGCGGCCAGCGCCCCCGCCATCAAACATGTCGCCGACGCTATCATAACCAAACATTAGGCAATCCCCTTATCGTTGCAAGCAGTGCAATTTTATGGAACAATACACGAAATACGCCGGCGCGGCAACACCAGCGTATCCCTGACCAAACAACCTTTACAGGAGGCCAAAATGGCTAAAAAGAACTTACCAACACCAAACGAATTGCGCAATCTCTTGCGATATGAGGCGACCACAGGGAAGCTTTACTCCCGCAAGTCCGGCAAAGAGGTTTTCACCAACACCCACCACAGCGGATACAAAAAAGGTGCGATAAATAATCGTACATACATTGCCCAACGAATTTGCATGACAATACAAGCGGGGCAATGGCCGAACGGCGAAGTGGACCACATTAACGGCGACAAAGCAGATAACCGTCTATGCAATCTGCGCGTTGTCACTAAGAGCCAGAACCAGCGCAACGCCAAAATGCGCAAAGACAACACCGCAGGCCACGTCGGCGTAAGTCTTCGAGCAAATGGCAAGTGGCAGGCATATATCTCACTTGACGGTGGGCGCGCGCATATCGGCACGTTTAATTGCCGAAGCGCTGCAATAATTGCAAGGAAGAGGGCGCAAGTGAGCCATGGCTACACCGAAAGGCACGGAACCTAAGCTATCCCCTTCAGCCCGCGCCTGATCGGCTTCCCCCAGTGAGATCGGGCGCCACTCAAGGCGGTGACCGCGTGGCTAGCCATTGTCAGGCAGACGGCGTCGGCAAGGTCAGGCGACCGCAGCCCGCGCCGCTTCATCGCGTCCTTTGACTCGGCCGCCATTTTCCCAGACGACGTGAACGAATACTGAATGCCAGTCAAATCAGCCAGCAACTCATCGTTATTCGGCAGCTTGCACGAGCGATCCTCAAGCCACGCTTTGGTCTTGAACCACAATTCAGTGCGCAAATTGCTGTAAGTCTGGCCCATTGCAGGCACCTCCGACACATTCACGCCGCGCACGGGGGCACCAAGCTCGCGCAGTCGATCGACAACGCCGCCACCGACGCCGATGCTGTCCACCAGTATCTCAATTGGCCGCTGGTTGAGTGGCAAGGCTTCATACTCAGCCATGACTCGGCCCACGGTTTGCATGAGGTCCAGCCCCTGCCACGATTTAATCTCGGTAATCACATTGCCGACCCGCTTGCAAAACGCCGTGCGGTCCGAGCCAAATCGAGCTGGGTCAATCGCCCATATTGGCTGCGTATCTGGCGTAACCTCGATGTCGCGTCGCGCCGCGCTTTCGGCCAAGTGATACGGAATAATTACGTTATCATCACCCAGCGGGAACTCGCCCAGCACGCGGATGCGGAAGGCATTTGAGTCTTCGCCGTAACGCAGGCGCATTTCGTCAACAAATTCCTCCGAAACCAACGGACTGTCCACGCACGACCAGCGCCGTGTCCAGTAGCTGCCCGCCAGCCGGGTCTGACTCTCGAAAAACGTGCCGCTGGATCGCGTCGGGTTGGATAGCAGGATCGTCGTCGCCGCGTGGCCAGACATCGAACCCGCAGCCGCCTCGAAGACCTTCTCAGGCACACCCGACGCCTCATCAATGACCAGCAGCACGTTCTCACTGTGAACCCCAGCCAATGCCTCTGGCGTCTCGGCCCGCGACGTCCGCGCAGAGATAAACGCCTCCGACGGAGCCGCCGTCAATTCAACCCGGTCAGACTTTACCGTCAACATCGGCTTCAACTGCGGTGGCAATTCGTTAATCCACCGCTTCAACTCCGCGAACAGCGCGTCAAATAACTGGCCGCTGGTGGGTGCAGTCACGACGACCTTGTTGGGGAAACGCAGCAGCACATACCACAGCATGGCCCACGACGCCGTCGTCGACTTACCAGTGCCGTGTCCAGAGCGCACAGACATCTTACGCTCACCGCCAGCCAGTGCGTCCAGAAATTCAGCTTGGTACGGCAGTGGCGTAGCTCCGAGAACCTCTTTGACAAATTTAACGGGGTCGTCGCGGTATTCGCGGACGAAATCCTCTAGCGGGTTCGGTTCACTCATCGCTGACGTCCTTGTAATCTGCGTCAATCGCCTGCTCTCGCGCGCGATCCTCCGCCTCAATTTCAGCCATCTGGCTGTTCACCTTTCGCAGCGCGTCCAAGTGCAAGTCGCCAATGCTCAGTGTCACATTCGTTTGCGGCCGCGTGCCGTATTTGCCTTGGTTCAAGCTGCCAGCCATGAATTTGCGCCAGTTAACCTTCTCGCGCGTGGCGGCAATCTCGTTCGTCGTGCTACTGCCGTCCAGCTTGTCCACCATCTCCAAACCCTGCTCGACCAATGCATCGGCAGCCTCCTCGCGTGCAGACGCCAAGGCGACCTTGTATTCGGGGACTTCATTCAGGGAGCGGCTGATGTAGCTGCGCGAACACTCGTAACGCCGCGCCAACTCTGCGACTGTGACACCGCTCGCGATCTGGTCATACAGCCAGTCAACGCCCCCGTTATCGGCGACTTCCTTCAGGATGCGTTTTTTGAGCGCCTTGCCAGCCATTTGTTTTCTCCAGTTTTCAAAATTTTACTGCGGGGGACGCGCAAAAGCAAGCGCGGGGGTGGGTGGGGGTCGTGTGTGTGGAAACATACATGCACAAGCACCGCCGAACTTCGAGGCATGGGGGGGGGTCTGGAGCCGACGGGCAGGCAGAAGCGGTCCCATACGTTGGTTCGATGCCTACAGCAGGACTCAAACCACCCAAAGAAAACGTAATGATTGCAATAGGTTAAGTATATGGACCGCTTATCGGGACCGCTTTGTGGACCGCTTTGCGATTAAGCTGACATAGTTAACCGCAACGTCAGCAAGTGTGCAAAGGTGGACATGGTGCCGCACAAGGGCACCATCATGTTAGCTTAAACCATTGATACCGTTATACATTGTGTTGGCACGAGCAAACATATCCACCCTATTGTCCACCCTTTGGCAGATAGGTCAGCATTGTTGACCTATTGACTGCTTATTGAACAGCGTTCACGCGCATGTGCGCCTGTGCTGCGTCGTGTGCGTCGCGCAGCGCTTCCGTGCGCTCATGCACACTAGTGTTCAGATATCTTCGCTTTCTGAATCATAGTCAGTCGGCGTTGGCGTGACCCACGTTGACCGCTTACCCATCGGCACCTCAGTCGATCCGTCCATGACGTCAGTGAACTCTCGGCCCTCGTCAGCCAGCAGGATCGGATCAACCTTACGCACGGCCAGCAGGTGTGACGACGGCGCAGCGGTAAGCTCACGCGGCTTTGGCGGCAGCTCGAACGGCGTCGCAGGCAGCGTAACTTTCAATGCAGCCTCCCCTTGTTCGCCAGCATATCAACAACGTGACCAGCGGCCTGCCCCAGAGCGACCAAGACCTCCGTCAGGCTCACATCCTCCTCCAACATGTCTTCCACGATCTCCAGAAGGTAATCCACCGCGTCGTCGACAGTCTCCTCATCGACCAGCGCCATATCCAACATCAGTGTTCGCTTCATCTGTCAGCCCGTTAAAAAAATGGCCCCAGCTTTCGCCAGAGCCAAGTTGGGGAGGTTGAGGTGAGATATGTGGAGCACGTCTCACGCACAGGTTAGCCGCAGTTCACCTACAGGTCAATCACATCTTCAACCATAGGTCCAACGCGCGTGATCCTCGCTCTTGGGAATGCGTTGACCACCGCTTGCAGGCTGTCAGAGCGCGAGCTGAGCAGCGCACACACGTCTGACACATGGTAGACAACCCATGACGGATGCTTACGCCTGACGGCCCCCAGATCGCCTGTGGCAAGCAAGCAGTAGACCGTGCCACCCCACTCACACAGCTGGCCGTCCACGGCCGGCGGAAGGTGACCCGCAGCGCGCGCGGCGGCATCCATGACGGCGACGGCCTTCACCAGCGACGCCGCGACGGCTGCGGCCTCCTGATGCTTCTCCTCAACCATTGCCACGTCCAGCTCAACCTTCAGTTCCGCAAACCTCACTGCGAACGCTGGCGGCACACACGACGGCAGAGTGTCACCCCAGACGGCCACGCTGTCGGCGCTGGCTTTGATCCACGGCTTGACCGCAGCCATCGTCAGATGGTGGTACGGCTTCCCGTACGCTGAGTTGCTGCCGACGTCGAACTTGCCACGTCCGTCCATCGCCTTCTTCTTGGCAGCCTCCGCCGCCTTGCTCACTGGTCGCTTAGCCATTGTTCCAGCCCTCTCGCTTTTGTTTCGCCTTTTCCTCCGCCAGCCGACGCCTCTCAGCCTCCGCCGCCTGATGCAGGCAATGCACGGCCCAGGCTTCCACACTCCACCGCAGTTTGGATGCGGCCTCAAACTCACACCTGACCATCGTCCTGATGTAAGCCTCTATCTGCTGGTGAGTAAACTTCAACGCCATACCCTCTGGCTCATGCTCACGCTGTGCAATCATTTCTTCAACCATCGTATTCTCATTCCTTCTTTAAAGTTAACTCATGCCGAAGCCGTTCGTCTGGGGCTTGCGACTGTGACTTTTCGCTTCAGCGAAAAAAGGCACTGGCGCCTGCCCCGTGTCGGACAAAACAAGAGAGTGTACGCTTTTAGCGGACTCTGTTTAGACAGGGGTATTGACAACTGCGCCGCTGGTGTGTAATTTCTGGAAGAAATTCAGGTAATCCAGTGGCGCAGTTTTATGACAACACCCCAGTTTGCGGGTGTTTTTTTATGTCTAATCTGCGCCACTGGATTTCACCTGTTTTTCCACTGGCGCAGACACCCCTAAAGCCCCTTGTTTCATTGACGTTTATTCTGCGCCACTGGATTTTAGCTGTTTTTCCAGTGGCGCAACTTGATTGTTAGGCACTTCTCTCGTGTGGACGGCGGCCGAATTGCTTCAAGCCGACTGTGTCCAGTGATTCGCGCCGCTTTGCCATTGATATCGTCGTCGGCGACACGCCCAACGCCTCGGCGGCGATCTTGCCCGACGCATACTCGACGCCGCGGATCGTTATCGGCTTGCGCGAAATTGTGTGGCCGTTTTGGAAAGTATGTTTCATTTGTCGGCCTCCTTCAGCATGAGTGTGACCGCATATGCTGCGATTGGGTTGACTGGACACTGGCCACTCTCCCACCTGCGGATCGTGCGCCCGCCGTTGATGCCCATGTCAAACTCGTTGGCCAGCGTCTGCTGACTGTAGCCCAGCGCCCGGCGCGCCTGCTTAAACTCTTGCGGTGTCATTGGTATATCTCCTCATACTGAACCGCCGCGATGGCGGCCATGCGGCACAATTCAACAACATCTTCCGGCATTGACTGCGCGATCTGCTCTGCGATGTGCATCACATCGAGTGCCTGCCTATCCGTCGGTGCCTGAATGGCCAATTTAAGCGCCAGCGTCAGTGCCTGCTCGTTTGTCTCTGGTGTAATGATTGGTGTCATTGGTCGTCCTCCTATACAAACGACAATAGGGCCAGATGACCTACCAGTCAACTAGCCTTACTGTCTTTTTAATATATTTATGCGTTTAAGTGTCTTGCTCTCCAACGCGGCCAGTCGCCTGCACGCCCATGCGATCCTTGCGCTGGCCCTCTGACCGATATGCGACCTCCTCCAGCAAATCCTTCTCGAACCATTCCGCGACGATTAGCTTTGCCTGCCTCGCCGACTTCTTGTGGTCTGGGTTTGCGAATGTGTAGCCGGAGATGACCGATCCGACCCAGCGCGCTTTATCTTGCGGCCTGATTGAGTATCTTTCGCCCTCGACGCCCTTGTCGATCTCAGTCAGCATCGCGTTGACCACGCGCGTCGTCATGCCGTCCCACAAGTCTGGCAGAGTATAGGCAACGCATACGCCGACGTATTCGCCGTTGTCCAACTTCACCGACTTCATGCGGCGGTAGACTGCATGCTCCGCTGGCCGCGTGAGGTTGTTCTTGCCGTCGTCCACACGAAACAGGCCGATGGCATCGCTCTCGCTGACGCCCAGCTCAATGGCGTCCTCACGGCTAACCTTGTTGATGACGCGTGCAGCTCTGGCCGCGCCGATCAGTGCGCCAGCCCCTCGGACGCTGTCGATGGTGGCATCCTCACCGCCGCCAGTCTTGCGAATGTGGTGGATCACGCCGTTGCCGCACGACGTCTCGCGAGAAATCTTGCGGATCATCGCGACCACTGCTTGGATGCTTGGGTTTGAGTTTTCGTTGACTTGGTGCATCGACACGAACGGGTCAGTGATCACCAGCCCGATGTTGTTCTCCCTGATTTTGTCGCGGATGGCGTTGGCCAGCGCAGTGTTCTCAATCAAGCCGTCGCGCGTCTCCATCGCCAGCGTGATGCTGATCGTGTCCTCGGCGTCGAGGAACAGCCGCCCCTTCAACTCTTCGTGTGTCACGCCGTACTCGCGCATAATGCCAGCCAGCCGCAGGTTGATCTCGTCCATGTCGTCTTCGAGGCACGCGAACCAGACTGGCACACTCTCGTGGACGACTTCACCCAGCAGCGGACGCCCGGTGGCGATGGCGACTGCCTCGACCATTGTCAGCGACGTCTTGCCGATGCCGCCCGCGCTGGCGGTCACGCTGACGAAGTTGCGGCAGTAGTGGTTGCCGTAAATCCAGCGGCGTTTTGGCAGGTCGGCCTCGTTGAAATTTGCGACTGGCGTCGGCCACATCTGCAACGTGTCGCCCGCGTCCACTGTGGCAGGCTCTATGCGCACTGGTGCGTCATCCTCTGGCTCGTAGTCAAAGTCGTCATAGTCGTCGCCCTGTGTAACCTCTGGCTGCGCGTGGCGCACCTCCTCGAACGGGCTGGGCCGCAGCTCTTTGGCATACTCGCGCACGGCTGACTTCATGTCGCCGTTATGTTCAAAGTGGCAAAATAAGTCAAAGGCGTCGCCCCAAACGTAATCGCCTTTCACCGCGCCGATACTAGCGCCGACGTCTGACCCAGACAGGCTGACCCAATACTCGCCAAAGTTCTTGGTCGCGAATGACCCTGACGACTGATAGCGGCTTGCATACGACTGCGAGTTGCCGTCGCGAGTGTAGCCACAGCGCAGCAGCATGTCTTCGACTGTGTGGCGTGCGTTGAACTCTGCCACCGGGTCGAGATCGTCGCCAGACGCTTCACGGCGTTTGATGCGCTCGGCCTGACGAACGGCACGCTCATGCTCTGCCTGACGCTCGGCGATGACTGCACGCTGACGGCGGAATTGTACCTCGCCCCAGATGCTGCTGCTCTTCACGTCGAGATAACCGCCACCGCGATGGCGATCCTGATGGTAAAACAACGGCTGGCCATGCGCATCGCGCTTTGCTGGCGGCACGTTGGGTAGGTAGATGGGCTGACCAACCCGTGCAAGCGCTGCATCGCATGTGATGCCTTGCTCACCCATCAGGCTGAACAACGCCAACTGCGTGTCGCCATAGTCAGCGCCGCTGATCGGCTCACGCAGTGGGATCAGCACCCGCCACTTGCGGTTGTCTTCGCTGGCACCTGACGACGAATAGATCAACGCAGACGCATCGCCCGTTGCCCGTTTAACGGCATCCTTCAGATCGACCAGCGACGGCGAACCTTCGTCAACGTCAATCG
>Ga0208544_10002712_pt1 | contig 11360 bp, 19 predicted proteins | sample DEB08_DNA_9_FD_184526 | JGI IMG/M metagenome (GOLD analysis project Ga0208544, IMG submission 184526) | Aqueous microbial communities from the Delaware River and Bay under freshwater to marine salinity gradient to study organic matter... | ecosystem: Environmental > Aquatic > Marine > Coastal ...
CCCCAAAACCCCAAAACCCCATGGCTCAATATTTGAATGCTGGTCTTGGCCTTGATTATTTAAATTTAAAACACCTCAGAAAATGCGAAGAGAAGAGCTAGACTACTTCCAGTAGACTTCACCAGAGGTTGAACAGGCAGAACTCTAATACCTGGACGAGCAGGAGAACAGAATGAGACAAATGCGCGACACTGACTACCACGACACCCTCAATGGCACCGCTGCTAGCTTGTAGCCCATCTCGAAGCCCGCCAAGTAAAGAGGGAAGAAGGTCAAGGTCAGTAAAGAAGTGGGAGTTATTCCTGAGTACCGCAAAATGATGAAGCCGACCTACGGCATGGAGAAGTCAACAAAGCAAATCGTGCAGGAAGTCGCAAATATTAAACGATCAACAACGGAGATCTTGACGCAGCCTCAGTTCGAGTCAGAGATGGTTACACTTGAGAGAATAGAGCACCAGAAGACATTACTCAGAGAATCAAGTGTCATCGTAAGAGGTAAAGGTAAGGCTGACCTTGTGCTCAACTCGGTTGGGTTTGGACTTCACAGTCGATTCCAGGCTCTTCTTGGTCTGCTCGAGAAGGAGCTCCGCGGCCAGGTAAAAACATTTGAATTAAACTAGAGTACGTCAACCTCGACGAAGCTGAACGAGATCCTGCAAGTACTCGAAGAAACATGCTCTACTTCGATCTGCACGATCCGCTTAAGCGACCTTCAGAACCCCATTAAGTTGACCACCCTGAAGCAACTCTAGTCGCTGTTCAAATCGCTGGCATCAAACAAGCGCTCCTTGGAGATCGAGAGTTGTTAGATATCGGTGAAGAACATTCAGTCGCTTTTTAAGTTACAACTCGCTGTCAAGTCTCTCAGCTTGAATGATTTGGCACTCACTTGTGATCACATGTTTGAATTGCCGAAGACTCTCGAGTCACGTGGTACTTCATCAAGCTTGTAAGTGTTGCACCTCCGGAACAATTTTATAAAGATTGAAGGTGCGATGGCCATTGCCTAAGGCCTCGTCGACAACACAACCTTGCGCCTACTCGACCTCAACTCCAATCAGTTGGGTTCAAAGGGCACCATGTTAATCTGTGAAGCCTTGAAGGGGAACAAGACTTTGCAAAGCTTGTTTGTAGATGCTAATGGAATCTGCACCGAAGGAGCTCACGCTCTCAGTGATCTATTGCTTGATAAACGAAGTGGGTTGCTTGAGCTGCACGTGGCTTGGAACTTGATCAGTATTCCTGGCTTAAACTCCTTGTTCATCGCACTCGCGCTCACCAATCGCAAACTCAAGTTTCTTGACGTCTCCTACAACTTTATTGAGATCGCAGTCATCCACTCTCTCCGCCAAATGATCGAGAAAAACAAAGTTTTGAAGTACCTAAGCATCAGTGACTTATACAAGTTCAACGAGCGAGCAACTGGCGCACTGATCCAGAGTATGTAGTCCAACCGTGGGCTGAAGATGATCGATTTCAGGCAAGTGACTTAAGAGTTCTTCCAAAGTGTAGACTATCACGTCAACAGCGTCAGAAAAGAAAAGATTGAATTCAGAAGAGACCCAAAGTACTTGCGAAGAAGGCCTCGATAGGAGTACTTTGACATGAATGAAGACCAAGGCGACAGAAGACGACAAGTTGTGAGCATGTCTGCCGAAAAGCCGGCTAAGAATCCATTTAATGACGCCAAAATTGTAACTCCATCTACTCGATACCAAAAGAAGAAATCGTCGACGAAGAATCGGAAAGCTGAAAAGCCTTCTGACACACACTTAGTTCAACGTTCGGCATCCCAAGATTTAACACAAAGCATCCATAGCGCCCAGTTTAACAATCAAAGTCATCAGGAGTCCCTGTAGAGGCAAGTGCCTCCAAACATTGACGCCGAAGCTCTTCAGTGCACGTTTTCTAAAAACGGGGAGTCGACCCTGTAGCCAGTCTAAGAAGAGAAGATGTCGTTGGAAGTTGGCAGTGAAGCATTGAAGTCGCAGATTAGCTTGTTTGAAGCACAAAACCGTGACAGCTGTGCCGTCAACTTGGAAACAGGCCCCCTACAATACCAAACTTCATAACAACTACCTGAGCAAGTGTTTGCTGATGCGATCAGTTTTGAAAAGCAGCGCTAGTCTGATCTCTCAGCGAAAAACAAGTCAGTTAAGTTTAAACGAGCGAAACCGTCACAAACCTCGGCGTCTGCGTCTGCGTCTGCGAAACGTCACCAGAGTAAAGTGTCTCTTAAAGCGTCGGCTAAAAGTAGCGTTAGCAAGAAGTCGGGGTCAAGATACTCGGCGCAACGATCAGCAAGAGAAAACTAAGGGGTACTTGCATCTGAACGAAGATCTACTGATAAGAAGCTGGGGTCGGCACCTCGTTCAGCTTCTTAGTCAGCCACGAGAAGCAGACGAAGCACCTCAAGGATGTCCGTTGAAGAAAAACAATTGGAAGAGTCTTCGCTCGGGTCTTCGTTCATGGCCCTTTCGTAGTCAGGTGCTTCCAGATCGCACTCGAGAAAGTCACGCGTCTCCGCTAGCCCCTCCAACACTTCAAGAAAGATGGTCAAATTCTCCGGCTCAACGAAACAATCCCAGCACAAGAAACAAAACTATTTGCAGCAGCAATAGCAGTAAACGAAGAGAACCTAGTCAAGCATTTCATCTTCTTCTCCATTCAAGAAATCATTCATGGAGCAGCAGGAAGACCTACCCCGACCTATCATGAAGTCAGCCAAACGAGTCTCACCTGATCGGGAACGCAAAGCACATTTGGGAAGCGTCAGCGGGTCTCGCAGCAATCGTCATCTTAACTTTGCAAGCATTACTTCGAACAGGAGTAATCTGAGTCGTAGCTCGGTTTGCGGAGGTGGATAAAATCATGATTTGAACTCGTCGACTTTCTCCTTGACACCCTAAGAACGAGACATGTTGAAGTACCAAATGAAGAATGACAAAGTTGTTGGGTTCTACAAGAAGGTACTCTCCGACATTCGCGGAGTCATCAAATCTGAGAGACAACAAGTCTAACGCTACTTGAAGTGAGTTGATTTAAGGTACCTGAGTGATAGCCTGTTTTTGTGACTGTGCTGGTGTTTAATTGTTATAATCGGATGAAAAACTTATAAAGATTTTAATAATTGAGTGTTTAGATGCAGAAAATGACAGCGACGGGTATTAAGTTTGGCTCGGTTAACATTCAACAAGACTACGTCATCTTCAATGAGCGCAACGTGTTCGCCATGATGGTCCACAACCCCATCCTATAGGGCCACATTCTTGTCTGCCCCAAGCAGCCCGTGTCCAAGTACAAAGACCTCGAAGCTGAGCAGCTGTTCGAGCTGTCCCTGGCCGTGCAACTATTGACGCGAGTTGCTGAGGTGGTATACGCTCCCCCTGTCGACAACGAAGAAAGCAAATCTAAACAGAAAGACAACTTTAAATCTAGAGATGTACAGTTGAGCAGTGCGACAATTAGTATCTAGGAGGGCGCAGGTGCGGGTCAGAGCATCAACCATCTGCACATTCACATAATTCCACGACACAAAGGAGACAAATACCAAAATAATGATGAAATCTACAGAGAACTTACCAAATTCGACGAGACGTAAGTGCTTTTCACCGTGTACTAATCCTTCACTTTTCTTTTAGTTTCCTTGCCCAATTGGTCACTACAGCGGCTGACACGAGCGAGATTAAGAAGGAGGCATAAAACCTTAGAGATTAGCTTCAAAAAGAAAGAGAAAGTGGATTATGAACAAGCGGATCGATGGCCACTCATAAGGTATGGAAGTCAAAGAAGAAGTTAGAGAGAGTTGTGTAATGTAGCCGAGTGTGTAAAATAATTTCATTAGTAACTTTCTAACACCACCACTTCAATCTAAATGTCACTTTTACTCAAGTCAACTCAACTCAAGTCTACTCGAAAGTTAAGAAGAATTTTAAGTTTTAAAAATGGTTGAACGAAGCAAACTATTCAAAACACTTGCAACGCAGCCAAGTTACCACTCTAATGCAATTGGAAGTCATCTTACATCGATGTCGGCGTCAGCCCGTCAAAACGACGAGGAACAAGAAATGGGAACCCTGTACTTCCTGAACACCTTGGCTTTTTCGAAGGACAGGCCCTTCTAGCTACAGTAGTTCTTGAAAACATTCTCAGAATTCTTGCTTGAAAGGAAGACCGAGTTGGTGAGAAGTGTATCAGATTTGGAAGGCTTCAATATGACGGCAGTTGGCGTTAGTGAGGCACGTAATTTGTAACCCATCTGCTGGCAATCCCTACATGTACTTTACACTTTCTCAAAACCTGAGTTCGGTGAATTGTACGAGGAGGTGATGAAGGAGTTCCCATGGGTGAACTTTGTGAAAGAAGATGGCAGTGTCGAGCAGATCCAATAAATCTTGCGAAGGGGCAGCATTGCACAACAGTCCCTACCAAAAGATTACAAGCTTAACTCTTTCTTTTCCTTCATGGTTGATGACATGCTCTTCTTCCGACCTTTGAAAATACTGAGCTGCCTTCAGACACTTGAAAGCTCATCAAAGTCGTACGCTCTCCACCTGAAACTTTCTCCCGGAATCCAGTTCTCGCACACTAACAACAAACTGATGAGACTTCCCAAGTTCGAGCCAGCTGAGCAAGGAAAGGCTTCGCTGGAGCTCAACTTGCAGTTCTTGAAGTTTAGACGCTCCGAGACTGAGTTTGACTGGAATTACCCATTTGACTTCTGTGGTGCAATTTACCGAATTGCTTCCGTGACGGAAGTCATTGACAAGATCTAACCTGCAAGCAAGATCTTGAAGCCAAACACTTTTGAGTTCTCAGGAAATCAAGCTATCAAGTTTAACATGCTGGCGCGAAATCATCCTTACTCGCTCTGCCTCAACTGGCCCGTAACCACCGTCATTACAGTGAACAAAGTGTAAGACATCTACAACACCCCCGTTTACCAATTCTCAAAGTCGTAGCAAGCTGAAGATTCGACTGCCGTTGATGAAGAGCAGAAGGGAGAAGAGGATGTATTGTAGACTCTGAACAAGTATCTGGTTGAGAAGAGAAACTTGGATGTCGGTTTCTACCGCAGCCAGATGTTCAACGCCGTTCACATCGGAGACTTTAAGCTGGAAGAGGAGGCAGCAACTCTGTAGAGGCAGAAGTAGATGGAGTAAGTTAAAGTTGCTGTCGTGATGCCGGTCTTCAACACAGAGCCTGCATACCTTAAGGTAGCCATACAAAGCGTACTAAAGACGCAGACCTTCACTGGCTAGCTCGTCCTGATCGTGATTGACGATGGTTCTAATGACCCGAGAGTGATTAAACTCTTGGAGAACTACCAGGCCAGTGAACCCAATCGCGTCATCTTGGAACGATTTGATCAAAATAGGGGATTACCTGAAGCACTTAACGTGGGTATTAAGATTGCTCTGAGTGATCCATCGGTGACGTACATTGCGCGCATGGACGCAGACGACATCTGCGCGTCGCAAAGAATTTAGACACAAGTTGACTTCATGGCAGAGAACGCCCATGTCGACATTGTTGGCTCCAGTGTATTCGTCTTCAATGACTAAAACAGAAGTCTTGAGGGTGGAAAGATTGTAAGTTATCCGGCACTTGACACCCTGATCAAGTTCAACATGCTGTTCTACTGCTGTCTCGCACATCCAACTCTCATGTTCCGAGTCTCGACTGTCGGACCACAGCTAAAGTACTCCACTAATGACCCGGTGAGTGAAGCGCTTGAAGACTATGAGCTTTGGCTGCGACTGCTGCATCAGAGAGAAGAACACAGTCCCGGTCAACGTCAACTCGTCTTCGCCAACATCGGCACCGTGCTTGTCTTCCTGAGGAAGCACAACGAAAACAAGTCTAGTGGGGTTCCCGTCGAAGCTGAGGTGCCTCTGAAAGTCAAGTACCTTGCTGACTTCCATGTTGAGGGACCCTTGTCCAACAAACTTCGCCAGAATCCATAGATTACAGAGGAGTTTATCAAAGTGACAGGCAGACCGATCAGAAACGACACCTTTTAGAACTTAAAGCAGCGGAAAGAACTTAATGAGATCTTCGACCAGATGCACAGAATATGGTCGGCACGAACCAAGAAACCCCAAGGAAAGAAGTAAGAGCTCTCTGATGAGGAGAACTTGAAACTTGTTGTGAACTAGTTCATTGTGCGTTGTATCGAAGATAGGAAACATGAACTCGCCATGCATGCCATAAGCAACGACTTCGATGTGGACGCAATGAAGGGGCTCATGAAAGGAGGCGGCAGCCAGCTAAAGCGCCTCTTGATGAATTGTGCAACTCCAGCGAAAAAGTGAAGCAATCGACTATGTCACCCATAGCGCATTACTCAAGTGCAGTCTGCTTCTTTTTTAATAATTGAATTAATTCATGATTTACTTGATAAACGTTTATAAGTAATGATATATAATACTGTCACGTCGTTGTGCTAGGTCAATTGTTAAAATCTGGCTTGAAGTACTCGGGGTTGCTCCTCAGTTCAGCGGTTATCTTGCTCACTGCCTCCAGCCACTTGTCGTACTGTTCCTTGTTGGGGGCTCCCAGCACCAACTCGTCCTTCTCCCCGATTATAAACTTGAAGATGAAGTCTTTCCCCGCCAACTTCTTGTTCAGTGGCTCCACCCGCAGCTTCCCCAGCGGAATCAGCCGAGAAGGGTGCAAGAAGCTTTCTTCCTCGAATACTAAGACCCCGACATTGGTGAGCACGTAGAAGTGACTGATCCAACTGTCTTCGTTAAACAGACTCCTCCAGATGCTCTCTACACCCGTCTTCCGCTTAAACAGATATCCCTCCATCGCCGAGTTCACAAAACCTCCTTGCTCTTGGGCCTACTTGAGCTTAGTAATCTCATCAAAGCAGAAGACTTCTGCCTTGTTATGCACGGTCATTGGGAAAGAGTCGTGGAACTCGGTCAGCAGATCGAACAGGTTGAGCTCCTAAAAGAAGCGAACAAGGAGCCCCATGTGGAAGTTCTAGAAAATCAGGTGCGAAGAACCGAAGCTCTCATGGTCTTTTAGTTTGAAAGCAGCGCTCTAGGCACAGCTAGGCGACATCACAAAGTGGGAAACTTCGTGAATGTCAAATGGAGATGCTATGCTGCCCTTCGACTCCATGTAAATAATGTATACTTGTTCGTCAACAATGGCTAGCAGACAGTCAGCCACCTTACCTCCCTGGTAAACCACAATCTCGTCGGCGAACACGAAAGTCTGATCACTCGATAAGAAATCGCACACTATGTCCTCTTACGTGATCTTTTTGCATTCAGCCTCACCCTTGGCTTCTTCTTTCTTCCCAGCAGCATCTTCGTCTGTTGAGATCTGACCTCTCAGACTGACACGTCTTTCCATCTCCTTACTCTTCTTCATTTCCTCGGCGACCTCTTTGTCTAGCTCGAACTTGTCGTTTACTACTTTCTAGGCTTGGTGGATTGCGTAGCGGTACGTCAGCGCGTCAAGTACTTCCTCATCGGGCGCATTATACTTCATGATCAGTTTGAGTAGAGGACCATGGCAAGGGTTGCTTGCCTCCTTAATGCCATGAATGTCAAAGTTGAGTCCACTGTCGAAGTCCATGTCTTCCTCGGAGTCATACTCATCTGACTCTCCTTCTCTAAACGCATTGCTCTCCTAGATTATACCTGCTTTTGGTGTTTAGACTTTCAGGTAGTCCTAATACTTCAACTTGCTCTGCTATTTGGAGGCAAACTCCTCAGTGACGATCTAGCAATCGTCTTCGTCTGAGGAAAAACCTTCACCTGTCTGAAGCACTTAAACATTGTCGGTGCTCTCGTCGACACGAGACACAAACGATCTGTTGTTAGCGTGATTAGGCCTTTGTACTAATGAGCCTCCTTTGTGACGACCGTAGCCTCCAATACTCGTGTTCATCGCTTAGCTACCACCGTAGCCACTCATGATGTCCATGATTGAGGTGTTTCCATCGCTGCGCATACTTTGATCCAAAATAGATCGACTGAGGATGCTCTAAGCTTGAGGTGTGCGCATGCGTTTTACGCCCGAGCCGGCGCCTGCTCCTCCAAAACCATGTGAGATCATGCTCGTGTCCGCCATGCTCATCTTCTCAATCTCTGCAGCCTTGACTCTTCGTTCGAGAATCGTGTTTGATGACTTCAGTATGTTGATTTCTTCGTTCATAATCTGCACCTGATGCTCGTATACTTCAACCGTACTCTGAATCTCTTTAATAACGGCATCACGTTTCTCTATTATTTCTTCCTTCGCCACAGTGGTCTTATGCAGCGCGATGATATCATTCTCGCTCTATGCGATCAGCGTGTCATGCTAGAAGAACCTAGTCTTGAGTGCCTTGTACTTATCGCTCAGCCGGGTCAGCTTGTCCTACAAGTGGCTCTTTTCTTCATTTTGTCTGCCTAGTTTGCGCTACAGCTCCAAGATTTTCTGCCCATCGACACTACCCATCACGAAGGGTGACTCGATGTCTATGAGATCACTAGTGGGAGCAGACTTGAGCACTGCAGAATTTCGCATCTGGAACATAGCTTGACGTTGTGGTTTCGCGAGGCTAGACTCAGTAGGCCAAGTGATTGGCTTAGGCAGTGTTTGGGGCATCAAACTAGAAACACTGTCTTTCTATGAATGCTTAGACCCTGAACTAGACCTTGATATCGGCGATACCGGCTGAAGATATTCAAAACTGCGATCTTAATCCTCTACATCAACTTCGATATCTCTCACCACCTGCTGGAGTCGCATGTCCGTTTCAAGACTGACTTTCTACGAAAACGAATCTAGTGGAATGTTGCCTCCCTCATTGATGACCTGCACTTCGCTGTCTTCTTCCTCTTCTCCGAAGACATTCAAGCCTTCAGGAACTACGTCCAGATCGCTCTCATCTGACACGTAGACAGCGTTTGCATTTTCAGCTCTTTCAAGTGACTACCTCAGCACAAGGTTGTCCGATTAAAATTTTTCTACATCGCGCTGCTTCTCTTCGAGCATCTCCCTCATTAGCTCGTACTTGTTGGACAGTTCGTTAAACTCTTCAGCTGTTTGCAAAAGCTACTTCCGCTCGGCTTACACCGCGTATAGCTGTCGTTGGGCGTCTGCGAGTTCTTTGTCGGACTCCATGAATTTTGACTAGAAGCTCTACAAGTATCTGTTCTCGTTCTCCAGCTGTGTCACTTCACTCTCCATGATATTGAGCTTATTGACATCGATCATCCTGACCTCCATTTCATCATACTTTTCACTGCTAAGTTCTGCTTGCTTGTAGAGCAGGCTGATCAAAGTCTGGAATGGCTGTGCGAACACTGGCCCACCAATCACCTCGGCCTTGTGCTCCTTAATTATGCTTCTTAGAATGTCCAGCTAGTTTCGAATCGGTTAATCTTCACCAGCTTTAAAGTTTCCTTCCAAAACCCGGACCATCTCCATCGCATCCCCCAGCTGATACTCCAGTTTCTTATTTTCATCTCCCAGTGTGTGCAACTCGTCGACTGGCTTGCTTCCTGTGTCGTGTATATCGGGCATCTCATACGTTTTGCGCTCTTCAGTTATTATGTCGGCGAAGTCAAAGTCATCGTCAATCTTGTCGAAATTGTAATCAGGACTTCCGTTTGGTACTAAAGAGACTGACCTTTTTGATCTCTTATTAACCGATGGGAACATCTTGGATAGAACTTTTTCGAACTCTCTGATCGTGATTTGACCTTTCTCAGGCATGGAGCCTCTGTAAGTGGTGCCCTCTGGAATTATCTTCAAAACGTCTTCCCAGAGTTTAAACATCGAGGTGCTATCCTCTTCTTCGAGGAGAGTGTCCAATGACTCGAGCTTCTCTTTCAGCTCCACAAGGTCCAAGTAGCGGAGGTCTTTGAGTGGCGCAGATTGCCCTGGTGGTAACTTGATCAGTTTCTCGTGCTTGGAGAAGAATTTGACAGCCTGCTCTTTGAACTAGGATGAATTCTGGCTTGTGGATATGGATTGAGCAGGTGATGGCTCGTCGTCCAAAAATTTAACACTTTTAAACTCTTTGTTACGCGTGCTCTTTCTCATGTATTCTCTTGCACTGCCGAGCCAATTAGGGTTACGTGCTTTGACACTGAAGCTTCCAGCTTTTACTTGTTGAGCAAGATGGGGTTCTATTTCTTCATCTGTGTCGATAGTCAGTTGCTTCTTGAGCAGATTGGCGGATGACTTTGAATCTCCAGACCCTTACTTTACATTCCTAAGTGCAGAATCATCTTCCTCCATTAAAAATGGTCTTTTCATCGGAGAGACAGCATTGATTTCCGCTGGAATTTCATATTTTCCTTCATGCGTCTGACTGATCCCGCTTAGTTTTTTTGCCTTGTTCTCTCCATCCTCTTTATCTTCCTCCTAGATTGATGAACTTGGTTCGTGTCCGGGCTTGTTTTCAAAGACGTCCTTCATGATTTCGGCTATCAGATTTTCTTTACTGACTCTTCCATCTGGTTCTTTCTTGGCATTTTCAAAAAGTAACTTTGACTGGAACTCATCCTCCTCAGTAAAGCCCTCGCCGATGCCCTCTTTGGCGTCTTCAATGGCCATCTAAAACTGTTTTTCTGTAATCGGCTGGTCGTTGTTCTCCTCGTAGGCCCCTGCAAAGAAGACCTCAAAAAAGTCCATAGGCTCTACACCAGTTGAAACATCTAGTCCTCCTAAAACTGCCTCCTCATCTACCTCCGACTACGCCTAGGAATCCTCCATTGCAATAATGCCCTTGTTGAGGGAGCTGTACTGGTCGTGTTCGCGCGAGTCAGATCCCCTATTCTATTACGTTTACAATGGCTACGTCTGGTAGCTTCTCGCGTCAGAGCTCGTGGCGGTACCAAAATCATGCAGCTCCAGCTTGAACGAAGGCCTGGACTTCTTGACACTTCCACTACTCCTATTTAGCTTCCGTATTTGATTTTAAAGTAGCGAGAAGAGCACTTGATAATGTACTTCCTCGTCTTCTATCGTTTCAAACATGGTGGACATTAGGAATCTTTGATTATTTTTGATCCAAATTGCGTGCGAGCTCAAGTTTTTTGTCGGCGTAATCCCCACGTATAAGCAGTAGGCCTGAATATCTATCCACAAACAAAGTGTTAATCAAAGTCTAGATCGATTGCTTACCATTGGAGAGGCTCTGCTTGTCGATGAGCCCATCGATGAATTCAAGGTTTAACTCGTCGATGATTTGGGCGGGGGTGGTCCCCGCGTTCGGGAAACTGGACGCATAGTCGGGTCCAATCGAACCTCTTTCACTCATTTTATTAATTTATTACCATCCACTTAACAACTATTCAACTGTCACCCGGGGTTTTGGGGTTTTGGGGTTTTGGGGTTTTGGGG
>Ga0208544_10002717_pt1 | contig 11347 bp, 7 predicted proteins | sample DEB08_DNA_9_FD_184526 | JGI IMG/M metagenome (GOLD analysis project Ga0208544, IMG submission 184526) | Aqueous microbial communities from the Delaware River and Bay under freshwater to marine salinity gradient to study organic matter... | ecosystem: Environmental > Aquatic > Marine > Coastal ...
GTCTAAGGTTTGTGGCTGCTGTCAGCGCGAGCTGCAGCGGCGACAAATCCGACAAGGAGGAAAGCGCGGGCTGTTTTAGTGCTATGGGGATTGTGCGTTACGGCTGCAACGTTTGATGCGCAGAGCGAGCGGGATTTTGACGACGGGCGGCGTTTGCCGGTTTATTTTCCCAGCATGACTTTGCCATTTGGTGTCCCATGATGCAGCCGCAGGCGTGATGTGACATCGGATTTTTTGAGAGGGCCGCACTGACTGGTCCGGCGTCTGCGCAAGGCAAGGTCGGATTTTCTAGTTGTATCATGCGGCGTCCTCCCATGGCGGAGCGCGGCATTTGGGTGTTTGGCCGCGCAGGAAGATCTCAACTATGATCATCGCACCACCGCATTTGGGGCAAGGCTGATGCACGGGCGGATCGTCGGGTTCGGAGTTTGTGGCTTCGTCCGGCATTTGAGTGGGTTCTGGTTCGGCATCAAGCAAACACCTGATCTTTGCGATCCTGTCTCGGCGTATACCGTTCGCGAGGAAGCCAGTGTGGCGGATACGATGGAAGCCAGAGGGCAAGACATGGATAAGGAACCGGCGAATGAACTCATCCGTGGTCAGGCGCATGACCTTCATCCGGTCTCCCTTTTTGATACGGTAGTCTTTCCAGCGGAAGGCCACGGTACTGGCATCGGCGCTGACCAAACGATGATTTGAGATCGCCACCCGATGCGTGTAGCGGCTTAGATACGCCAACACGGCCTTGGGCCCGCCGAAGGGCGGTTTGGCATAAACGACCCAGTTGATTTTGCGCAGCGGGGCCAAGTGGGTCGCAAAGATACCCGGATCGGCCAGCTTTGCCAGATCGCCGAAGAAGCGCAGCTTGCCCGCTTTGTGCAATCGGATCAGCCCTTCGACAAAGAGGCGGCGGAACAGCTTCGACAGGACCTTCACAGGCAGAAAGAACCCAGAGCGGCAGGCGATCCATTGTGTGCCATCAGCAGACAACCCACCTCCGGGCACGATGAGATGCACATGCGGATGGTGCGTCATGGCTGAACCCCAAGTGTGCAGAACGCTCGTCATGCCGATCTTTGCCCCGAGGTGTTTGGGATCGGCCGCGATGATCCGAAGCGTTTCTGACGACGCCTTAAACAGCAGACCGTAGACAGCCGCTTTGTTTTGGTAGGCAATGTCGGCGATCTGGGTTGGCAGCGTGAACACCACATGGAAGTACTCGACTGGCAACAGGTCTTCCATGCGTGCCTCCATCCAGTCCTGCGCCGCAGCGCCTTGGCACTTTGGGCAGTGCCGATTACGGCACGAGTTATAGGCGATGTGCTGATGATCACACTTGGTACAGGCCGCGACGTGACCACCTAGGGCAGCGGTGCGACAGTTCTCAACGGCGGACATCACCTTCAGCTGCGGCAGGTTTAGATGTCCCGCATGTTCCCGGCGATATGCAGCGCCATGGGCGCGAAAGACGTCCGCGACCTCCAGTTTGGAACGCGGCACGAAGGCCGGGTTTAACCTGAACCGGCCTCTCGCCGCTTCAACAGATCAAGCGGGCTGGTCACACTCTGGATCGTCTTGGTGGCCACTTTGGTATAGACCGTTGTTGTCTCCAGTTTCGCATGACCCAACAACACTTGGATCACCCGGATGTCTGTCCCGTTCTCCAGCAGATGTGTGGCAAAGCTATGCCGCAAGGTGTGAGGCGATACGGTCTTTTTGATCTCCGCAAAATCGCAAGCGACCTTGAAGGCACGGTTGAACTGCCGCGTCGAGATTGGATCAACCCGGTTACGACCTGAGAACATCCAGCCCCTCGGGCGCGCTTCTCGATAATAGTCGCGCAACAGGTCCAGCAGGCTGGGCGACAACATGACCTGCCGATCTTTGCGCCCTTTGCCTTGCTCAATCCGGATCAGCATCCGGTCGCTGTCAATATCACCGACCTTGAGATGGGTGACTTCACTTGCCCGTAACCCGCCACCATAAGCCACGCTGAAGGCTGCGCGGTATCTCAACCCGGGCCCTGGTGCTGCTTCGATAATGCGGGTGACTTCTTCGGCGCTCAGTACCACTGGGATCTTCTTGGCTGCCCGCTGATACCGCATGTGCCGCTTCATCTCAGGCCGAGGACAGGTCGCCGCAAAAAAGAAACTCAATACCGTTAGTCGGTTGTTGAACGTTGGCGCACCCACCCCACGCTCCTTCATATCGAGTTGGAACGCCCGCAGTTCTTCCGGCGTCGCGCTATCCGGCGCGTGCCCCAGAAACCGTGTAAAATCCCGCATCCCTCGCAGATACATCGTTTGCGTCTTCGGCTGCAGTCCCTTGATCTGCATATCTTCGAGAAACCGCTGGCGCAGCGCTGGTACATATTGGTCTGACATTGAAACCTCCTATTGGTCAGATTGAGAAGGTCTCAATCGTCCAACAGGTTCGTCAGTTCACAAAATCACCGCACTCCAATCTATGCGCAACACACGCCAAAAGCGCCAATACCGCGAGAGCGGTTTCGTTCTTGTCCGCTGACCGACGTTTGAGCCAACAAATTGCTGCACGATGCACGAACGGCTGCAATGACGGGCCGCATCGCAGCATTTGAACCCAGTCGTGAAGGGCAGGTCTGGGCCGTGAGCGCCGTCTGGCGTACGCTCGAGAGAGATGATGCTGTACTGCCTCCGAGGTCAGCAAAGAGCCCGTAATGACCGATGCTGCGTGTTGTACCAATGGCTGCTATCACGAGACAGCCGCAAACCTTAATAAAAGGCCTAGGTCTTGAATGGGATTTTTGCGACGTCAATCGAGGTGGTTCGGGCATCTGCTACAAACGAGCGTTCTTGGAGCTTATTTTTAGGTCTGCTGCGTAGGTGGCAAAACTTCGATCAGTCTCGCGCTGATAGGACGAGTTATCAGCGCGAAATTTACATCAGCATTTGTTCCCCAGCATCAAATATAGCTGCCCTATTCCGCTTGGCTTCATGGATGGAAGAACAATCACTGATGGGCCGTGAACCGCGCGTTTATGCAAATGGATCACATACTGGTTCAGCATCCGGATGCAACCTGAAGACACTGAAGGTTTGGATCGAAAATACAGCGATCTCGGAGTGGCTCAGAAAGTGTCGCATGGGAGTTTTCGGTTCAGCATTAGCGGCACTTGACCCAGATGACATAAAACAAATGGCGGTCATGGAACGTATTAAACACGCTACCGCTGAAGCCTCTAAGAACACAACGCATCTGCTGGATCGAAGAAACTAATCTGCTCGTTGACGAAGCTCAAAATGGCCCAGTAATAGAAGTGTTCAACTGAACTTGGCTAAGGACCACTCGGAACACAATTATTCTGGCATCCCACCTTTGAGCAGCGCTTCTGACAGATCGTCCCAGTCTTCAGGGTTCCTGAAGTTAAAATTTTCGGACATGACGCGCAGCCCAAGACCGGACGGATAGTCAGCTATGACACGCGTTGCGTCGTCAAGTCGGTCAAGTCTGGCGTAGGTCGCAATCAACATCACGACTGCGAGAGAATCTTCAGGGTTTCTTGCATATGACCGTTCAAGATATTCCAGAGAGGCGTCATAGTTCTTTAACATGTGATAGGCTGTTCCCTTTATCGCCAGAAACACAGGGTGATAGCTGGGGTCGAGCGCCATAGCTTTATCAATGGCCAGCACTGCGTCCGCCGGTTGTCCGTTCATGATCAACGAATATGCAAGCGTAGAATAGCTGTTAGGATCACTAGGCCCAAGACGAACGGCGTTGTTTGCCGCGCTCATCATTTCGTTGTGCCTACTGTACACGTGGTGTATCAGTGATGCGGCTTGATACGCTCGCGCAGAGGGTCTCTCCAGCGCTTTTTCAAGGTATTCTTCAGCCGTTACGAGAGCTTCGTGAGGATAAACGAAGCCAACTGAGGTATGTCGGCGTGTGACATAGACCTCAATATACAGCACCGCCAAAACTGCATTTGCACTCCCATAGCCCGGATCCAGTTCAATCGCGCGTTCTAGGTGCGGCACCGCCGCGGCATAGCTTTCTGCCGTTCTGCGGTTTAAGGTCTCATATCCTTGCAGATAAGCGTCATATGCACGGGGATCGTCGGTTTCAGATACCTGCAGCAGCTCCTTCTGGCCCGGATCCATCCGCAGTTGAAGGCTGGCGATGAGACTTTCGATGATGCTGTCCTGAAACGACAGCACATCGTCCATGGAGCCGTCGTAACGCTCCGCCCACAGGTTCGACCCGGTCTGCCCGTCGATCAGCTGGACATTAATGCGCAGCGTTTCGCCCTCCCGGCGCACGCTTCCATCCAGAACATACTTCACGCCAAGCTCGCGCGGATTGATACCCCTTTCGGCGTAGTCCGAGGCGGTGTTTCTGGAGATGACAAACAAATCCTGCAACTGAGACAGGTCTGTAGTGATGTCATCTGATAACCCGGCAGCGAAATAGTCCTGCGCCGGATCACCGCTAAGGTTTTCCAGTGGCATCACGATAATTGACGAGATGTCATCGCCTTGTGATGTGGCCTGTTCGACTGAAGCTGTTTCCGAGAACTGCGTATAGACCCACGCTGCGCCTGCGATAATCAGAACCGCTGCGGTGATTGATGCGAGTACTCCGGTTCGTCTTTTCTTTGCTGGAGTCGCTGGTGGCGTCGGTTCTTCCGTCACCTGATAGACGCGCACTGGGATGGCGATGTTCTTCAGCTTCTTCTCGCCCAAAGCGCGGTATCCGACATCTACATTGGATTTTAAAAGGTCATAAGCGGTGCCTGACACCACGATGCCGCCGGGTTCGGCCAGGGCCTCTAGGCGCGCCGCGATGTTAACCCCATCACCGAAAACATCGCCATCTTGGAAAACCACATCACCCAGATTGACGGCAATACGATACTGAATGCGACAATCTTCGGGTTGTCCCTCCTCGCGGGCCAACATTTCTTTTTGGATGGCGACGGCACATTGCACTGCCTCGACGACCGATCCGAATTCGACGATCATGCCGTCGCCAGTCAACTTAACGACGTGGCCGTTCATACGCTCAACTGTCGGGTCGATCAGTTCGAGCATGTGCATACTATGACGGGCCAGCGTGCCGCTCTCGTTGAGTTCAATCAAACGGCTATAGCCGACCATGTCTCCGGCAAGGATTGCAGCTATTCGCCTTACCAATTGCAGTCCTCCCCGTTCGTGCGCTTAACAAAGCACATTGCCCAAGTTATCGTCCCAATTGGCATTTAGTACAACAATTCAAATGACCTCCCTTACCGTTGAGAGTTTGCCAGTGATCACGCAAGGCATTCAAGCATTGGGCGAGGCATCAGTTGTTGCTGTCTTGCAGGCGGTACAGAAGTTTAACGCCTTTACAGCTGAGAACGACCCCTTTGGCGAACATGGTCCTGTCCGCTTTACGTTCCGGTCTCCCAACCCATTTATGCAGCATTTCGTTCAAAGGCCAAGGGGCTTTTGCCACCTAGGGGCGAGTGGCGACGACGCGGATTATAGAAGCCGTTGATGTATTCGAAGGTCGCCATCTCAGCTTTCCGTCTTGTCTCCCAAGGATGCCGCCAGATCAGCTCTGCCTTGATCGTCTTGAAGAACGTCTCAACGGCCGCATTGAAGCTCCTATATTCGTCAAGCGGCGATTTGAGCTGATTTTGGCACACAGAGCTGGCTGTAGATTTCGCGAACGATGTAGCGTTTTAGACAGCGAATGATCTCGCTTTTACTCTTCCCGTCTCTGGTGCGCTTCTTGACATAGGCAAGGGTCGGTTGGTGGCTTCGCATTCTAACGATTGCAACGCGATATAGGGCAGCGTTGGCTTGCCGATTGCCACCACGGTTCAGGCGGAATCGATGTGTTTTGCCGCTGGACGCCGGAATTGGACAAACACCACACAGCTTTGCGAAGGCTGCCTCTGAGCGGATGCGCGTTGGATCGTCGCCGACCAAAATCAGCATCTCTGCCACCGTCAGCGTCGCAATTCCATGAGATGCCATCAATTCGGGTGCGCGCTCCGTGACCAGGCGTTCCAGCTCCTTGTCGTGTTCTATAGTCTCTTCATGCAGCGACAACCATCGACGCGCCAATGCCCGCATGGCCGCTTTTGCTGAAGCCACTGGACTGTTGAAGTCACCGGGTCGAAAGGCTGCAATATGCCGGATCAGTGCGACTTTTCCACGGATCTGATCCAGTGCGTCGCGCAAGTCGGCTGGTGCATTTATGATCAACGTCTTTAACGTCACCATTGCCTGCGAGCGTGACTTAACAGCGGTATCACGTACAATCTTTAGATGCCGGATCATTTCTGAATGCCCCGTTTGTGTTTTGGGCCGAGCCGTTGCCTGCCCAGAAAGAACCGATCGCGCTGCCCCTTCTGCATCCAGGCTATCTGTTTTGCCTTGCGTGTATCGCAGCTGCCGATTTGACCGCGTAACCTCTATGACATTGTGGCCTTGAGCTACCAACGACCGAGAAAGGCCCGCGCCATATGAGCCGGTGCCTTCGATCCCAAATGCCACAACTTGCCCAAGCGAGCGCGACCAACGTTCCAGTTCCAAATACCCCTTTGGGTTGGTCGGAATGGAGAGCACCGCCAAACGGGTGCCTTGCGTATCAATTGCAACAGCGACATGAGTTGATTTGTGGGTATCGATGCCGATGATAACTGGATGTGTGGTCTTCATGGTGCCCTCATTGCTTAGAATGCCCAGGCACCGATCCGAGGGGACAGGACTGTGAAGGGGCGTCCCCGTCAAGCTCCTATAAGGTCACATCTCGCCCGTTGCCGGGGCGACTTGACGGTCGACACGTCAACGCAATGACACGTAGTCAATCGTAACATGGGTCAGGCCATCAAGCCGCAATACCATACTCACAATCGTAGCAATTACCTTTGCCAGACATCGATACCTTGAACCCGTGCTGGCGCAGGATTTTCTGATAGTCATGAGAACAGTATTGCGATCCGCGATCTGTGTGGTGGATGCAGCCTTTGGGCGGTGTTCTGACCGCAATGGCCATGTCCAGCGCTCGGATCGCTAGATCTCGCTTCATGCGGTTGCTGACAACTTCCGATCAGGTTAGCGTCATGCATCGGAATGTCGTCGGCTCCCGACATCGGCACCGGGCTGGAGATTAAGTTGCAGGACATTCAAAGCTGGCTCGTTGAACTGGGTCTGGAAAAATTCACTTCGGCATTTGCTGAAGCTGAGGTTCAGTTTGCGGATCTTGCGGGTTTAACCGATGACGACCTGAAAGAAATTGGTTTGCCTGTCGGCCCTCGGCGAAGGGCAAGTAGTGCCATCAAAGCCATGATGGAGATCGACGGTTCAGGGACACTCGAAGCGTCAACATCGCCGATCGGAAAACCCCAACCAAGGGAATTACTGGTCAGATCGTCTGACGCTGAGCGCCGCCACTTGACGGTGATGTTCGTCGACCTTGTTGGTTCCACCGAAATGGCGACGCGCCTCGACGCTGAGGACATGCGCGATGTCATAACCGGCTATCAGAACACAGTCGCGGGCGTTGTCAGCCGCTATGAAGGCTTCGTTGCCAAGTTCATGGGTGACGGCGTGCTGTGCTATTTCGGCTGGCCCCGCGCCAACGAGGATGACGCTGAACGGGCTGTGAGGGCGGGCCTGTCAATTATCGATGCTCTCAAGAACATCAAAGCCCCCAACGGATCGCGGCTTTCCACCCGCGTCGGCATTGCAACCGGTGTCGTCGTCGTTGGCGACCTCATCGGCAGTGGTGCTACGCAAGAAGCGGCGGTGGTGGGCGAAACGCCAAACCTCGCCGCGCGTCTTCAAGGGGTCGCGGGCCTGAACCAACTGGTTGTGGCCAAGGAAACCCAGCGCCTGCTGGGCGCGATATTCGATCTTTCTCCCCTCGGTGGGCAAGACTTGAAAGGCATCGCACTCCCAGTCGACGCCTATTTGGTGAAGGGTGAGGCTTCTGTCCAAAGCCGCTTTGCAGCCCGTCAGTCAGGCGCGATGACGCCCATTGTCGGGCGTGAGCGTGAGGTCGAGCTGATGATCGAACGCTGGGCGCTGGCTCGGTCAGGCCAAGGTCAGATGGTCATTGTCAGCGGTGAGGCGGGCATCGGCAAGTCGCGCGTCACGCAGGCGGTCATTGACGAAGTCGCCAAAGAGAATCACACTCGGATGACCTACCAATGTTCACCCTATCACGGGGACAGCGCCTTCTATCCAGTCACGCAACAGATGTCTTTCGCGGCGGGGCTCGCGCCATCAGACAGTCCCGATTTACGGTTGGATAAGCTGGAAAGGCTGCTTGGCTCTGATCAGGACACACTTAGGCTGGTCGCACCGCTACTCGGACTTAATGGCGAGGCGCGTTATGGCGCATTGGACCTGACACCAACCCAGCAGCGTGCCCAAACGATGAAAACGTTGACTGGGTTGCTGGTTCAGCAGGCTCAGGACAAACCGATTCTGTTGGTCTACGAAGACCTGCACTGGATCGACCCAACATCGCAGGAGCTGCTGGATGTCCTGTTGGATCAGATTACCGATCAACCCATCATGATCCTCGCAACGGCCCGCCCGACCTTCGAATATGGCTTTGGTGGGCATCCCATCGTCACAAGGTTCGCGTTGAACCGCCTAGGTAAAGACCAGATCAGTGCCATCGTGTGCAAGCTGACTGGCGGCAAACCGTTGCCAGATGAGATTATTGATATCATTGCAAAGCGTACCGATGGGGTGCCGCTATTTGTCGAGGAACTGACCAAGACCATCCTCGAATCCGGGGCATTGAAAGAAGAGGGTACCCGACTGGTTTTAAATGGACCGCTCAGCGCAATCGCTATCCCCGCGACGTTGCATGACAGCTTGATGGCGCGTCTGGACCGGCTGCAGCCAATCAAGGAAGTGGCGCAGACTGCAGCCTGTATCGGGCGCGAGTTCAGCCATCGCCTGCTAATGCAAATATTGCCTCTTGCTGAAATAGAACTCACCATTGCGCTGGACGGTCTGATCGATGCCGAACTGATCTACCGCAGAGGTTTGCCACCCGAAGCAACATACCTCTTCAAACATGCTCTAGTCCGCGACGCCGCCTATGAAAGCCTACTGAAGGAGAGACGCCGCGCCGTCCACAGCCGCATTCTGAGCGCGCTGGAGACCGACGCCGACGCCGCCCCCGAGGTACTCGCCGTGCACGCCGAGGCCAGCAACCTTACCAACCGAGCCATCGACCTTTGGGAGGTCGCTGGCAAGGCCGCAATTGCACTGCCTGCTTTCGGCGAAGCGATCTCACACCTTGGCCGAGCAGTTTCACTGATCACCCCCCAATTGGGAAACGGCGATACCCCACAGTTTGAACGCGCGCTTGCTCTGCAAGTGCCTCTCTGCACGGCCCTTATGGCACGCTATGGTTTTGGGGCCGACGAAACACTCGAGGCCTTGGGAAAGGCGAAGTTTTTTGCGGAAAAGGTCGGCGACACCCCGATGCGATATTCGATCCTTTACGGATTGTGGACTGGCGCAGCAGTTAGGGGGCAGTACTCAGACGCGTTGCGTGCTGCAGAAGCGTTTGTCAAGGAGGCGGATAATTCGCCGAACACACCCTCAATGGTGTTCGCAAACCGGGCTGCAGGCCACTCGCACTTTCACATGGGTAATTTTACTGAAGCGCAACTATATCTAGATGTCGCTTTGGCCAACTATGATCCCATCGCCCATGCGGACCTCGCCGACCAGTTCGGGCTGGACGTCGGCGTCACAGTCCACAATTTCCAGGCGTTCAATCTGTTGGTGCTGGGCCAAACGAGGCGCGCGGCGACCCACATTGAAAAGGCCGAAAGCCTTGCCATGTCGACCGGTCATATCCAGACAATCTGCACTACACTAACGCAGCGCGCCACCTTTTATAGCCAGATATCTGGCGATTTTTCAGATGTTAAACGGTGTATCAATAAACTACTGCCGATTACTGAAGAACATCATCTGGCACTTTGGATTGATGGCACGTCGGCGATTGCCGAACTTTTGGCGGCACAAAAGGGCGATAAGAGCAGCATAGCGAGATACCATAAAGTCGATGCAGCCTTGATTGCAGCAAAGTTCAAAATGGGTTTGGTGAAGTGGCGCGTTGACGTTGGCCGATCAGCTTTGGCGATGGGCCTCCGTGAAGAGGCAGCCGAACTTGCAATGATGGCGCAAGAGTTGATAGCCGAAACAGGAGAGGCCTATGCTTTGACCAACCTCCAGCGGCTACATGCGGCGATCGCCTTAGCGAGGGGCAACACAGAGACCGCGGAAAAATACCTCGTTACGGCCCTCGACGCCGCCAAGCAACAAGGCGGCAAGCTGTTTGAACTGCGCGCCGCCATCGATCTGGCGAGCATTTGGCGGGATCAGGGAAAGACGAACGAGGCGATCTCTCTTCTCATACCAGTCCATGATAGCATCGCGGAAGGAGACTGCCTAGAAGATAAGGCGGCAGCCCGCAAATTGCTCGCTGAAATGGCAGCATAACTTTGCTTTCGACAGATTATAGTAGCATCGCGTTTCTGGAGATGCACCTGACCCAGGGACTCTCCGAACGTCGGCTTTATAGATTTTGAGTTTTTCATACCCCTTTCAGCAGAGGCCCGGTTCGCGCCCTCGCCAGCGTAAGTCCGACTTTCTAAAGCTGAGATGATGCAGGTGCAGCGAACGGCATGTGTGGATGTATATGGACCCCGCCTTTTTGCAACGATTTTGGGTGGTCTGGTTCTGGATCACGATTGCTGACGTATATCCGGCTTCTATGAGCGGCCCAATACATTGTCGCCGCGAGCCCCAATGGATTTCCGCATTCCTCTCCCTCATTGGCTCCAAGGCATCAGCGTTTCTGTGCCGATCCACACACCAGGTTCAAGAAGCAACGGTTCGTGTCGTTGTCACCATCCCATGCCAATTGGTTGCAATATTCCGGGTTTACTCTTCTGGTTTTTGCTTCTTACGGCCCTCTCAAACCGAGAGAGCGGGCTGATACTCGCCGCCGCCGGATAAGACTGACCAAACGATCCGGGCATTCTTGTTGGCAATTGCGACAGCAACGACATTAGGGTGTCGTCGGTCCCGCATCCGCCCAATCCACAGGCTTCTGGCATCTGTTGGCAAACGTTATTTCCAGAAAGGCATTCTGGAGGGACATTATCCTGCTATCTGGTCCTTTCGAGCGATCAAGAGAGTTTTTCAACAGAATAAGCCCATTTCGACAGACAATGCGGCAGGGCTGAGTGTCGGCTTTTATAAGCAGGGGCATTCAGTCTTCAGGGGTTACTCCAAGATGAAAACCGGCAAGGCTTGATCGAACCCCTTAAGGTCAC
>Ga0208544_10002724_pt1 | contig 11327 bp, 9 predicted proteins | sample DEB08_DNA_9_FD_184526 | JGI IMG/M metagenome (GOLD analysis project Ga0208544, IMG submission 184526) | Aqueous microbial communities from the Delaware River and Bay under freshwater to marine salinity gradient to study organic matter... | ecosystem: Environmental > Aquatic > Marine > Coastal ...
GGAGTAGTTTAGGCTATCGTTTCCGGTAAATAAACTGTTATAACCTCTCAAAATTAGGCCATTCATAATCTGATTTACATCATTAAACTGGGCCTGCATAGAATATCGTAAATCAATACCGCGGCTATTGCTGATATCGTATTTTAAAAGGGCATCGGGTAATAAAACCTGATAATCTCTAATACGCTCATCGCCTGCTTGTAAATCGCGTACTTGGTAATAATGCCAATTCGCTCCAGGGCGGAAGGTGAACTTGCCCATTTTGGTTTTGTAGTGAATGCCCGCAAAACCGTCAATCAAGGTGAAGTCTACTGTATTTTGTAAGATGGGATTACTGAAATCATTAGAAGAGCCAGGCACTCCTTCACCAATATTATTTTGATAATCTTGGCTACTTAAATTCCCGCCCACATTAAATTCGAAGTGATTATTAGCATTCAAAACCCAGTAATAACTCGCTCGACCTTCTAAGCTTTCGCTATTGGTTAAATTAGTTTGAAGAAGCCTATACATATTGGTATCTACGAAAGTAAAAGGCGAACCAAAGGGCTGATTTTGAGCCTGCAAAGCCAATAATGGGTCTTGTTGCTTACGCAGATGCTGCGCCTCGAAAGAGAAAACATTTTCGCCATTATTAAAGAAAAGCTCTAGACTTTGCTGTATCGACCAAGGTTTTTGCGCTTCTTGAGTACTGAGATTATTGCTAAACAAACCGAAATCGGAAGCCAAAACGCTTGTGCTTAATTGATCAGAAATTTTAAAGAATGCATCGTAATTTACATATACGCCTTTTTTCGGCTCATAAGTGGCCGAAAACTTAGCTAAAACCGCCTGAGAATGCTGGTAATTCTCCGTATTTAAGGTTTCAATAATGCCGTTAGAACTCAAACTATCTAAACCTATGTAAGTACGCGTGGTGGAGTAAGGACTACTGGTTACGGCATCGTTAGCAATTACAAATCCCGCCAAGGTTAAGTCTTTACGGGGGTTATAACTAAAGTTTGCTGCTCCAAAACGACCGATACCATAATCGGCGCGGTTATTCTGCCCTAAGGGAATACCGAGGTCATCTTGGGCAAAATTTAATTGAAAACCGGAGCGACCAGTTAAATTTCTGAAACCGCCGCTAAAACGAAAATAATCGCGCGCAGTAAAAGCGGCCTTGCCAATATTATTAATGTCGCCAATAAGATTAAAGCTTGCTTTAGGACTATAATAAAAGGCGTTACCGTGGGCATAATAGCGCTCTGGGTCGCCCACTTTCGCTTCGGCATCACCAAACCAAAGGTTTTTCTTGCCTTCTTTTAGTTTAATGTTTAAGGCAATCCGATCGTCGGAGCTCAATCCTTTTAGGGGTGAGATTTCCTCGTAATTGCGAAGCACCTGAACTTTGTCAATCGCATCTGCCGGAAGGTTCTTAACCGCCACTTTGGTGTCGCCGTCAAAAAACTCTTTACCCTCTACTAAAATCTTTTCTACTTTTTTACCTTCCACGGTAATTTGTCCATCTTCATCTACTTCAAAACCAGGCAGTTTTTCGAGAACATTTTCGAGCTTTCGCTCCTCGCCATTGGTAAAAGCATCAGCCTGATAGCTGATAGTATCGCCGCTAATCACGATGGGCATTTCCTCTACCACTTCGGCCTGCTGTAGTAAATTAATATCTGTATCTAACACTACTTCAGCGAGGCCTTGATCTTTAGCCTCTCCCGTTTTGAAAGCCTTTTCAAAGGGCTTCAATCCGAAATAACTCACCTTTAAGATATAACTTTCATTGGCCTTTAATTGCAAACGATATTCACCATCTGAATTGGTAAAACCATAGGTAGCCATGCTGCTATCTTGGGCATTAAGGACTAAAATATTAGCCATTTCAAGCGGCTGATTTTGATCGTCTTTAACTTTACCTCTTACAAATATACTTTGGGCAGACAAGCTTAGTGAAACCACACTAAGTAATCCCGTGATAAATAGATTTTTCATGGAAATAAATTAACCTCCGATACGAATCTCCATGGAACCATGGCCACCACGACCACCGCGTGAGCCACCGTACATTTCGCGCATTTCCTCCATTTTTTCACGGCTAATTTTTTCAAACTCCGAGCGAGAAACTTGCTCACCATTTTCTGGTATTTTTATTTCTGCAGCTTCGGTGGTACTAATGCTCACCTTAGTGCACAAAACGGTGGTTTGGCCATCATACACTTCCAGTATTAAACCGGGCAAGCCGCTGTACTTCCCGGGGCCATGACTAACCGGTATTTGCATAGAGTACCAAGCAACTATTTCTACGGTATCATTAATGATGGTATCTTTTACTTCCCCTTCGATCATCTCTGTTTTTGAAACCACAAATACACGTTCTGCGGTAGCCTTATTGCAGATATAATTACCAATACTTTTGGTTTCTTTACCCAGTTTCCATTCTAAGGTTTCGATGGAATCTTCAATTAAAAATAGTTTTCCGAAAAGATCTTGTTCTTGTTTGATAGTAGACTCTTTTAAATTGCGGTAGTAAGTGCCCGAGGCGCCAGTCATCATACTTAAAAAACGCATGCCTCTTTGTCCATCTTTCTCTAAAGCTACCACCTCTTCGTAAAGCGATTCGTTGCGATTAAAGCTAAGGGTATATTCTTTTTGCATGGCTTTAGACATGCGTTCTTCGATACGTTTTTTCTGCTCAGGAGTGATCTCTGCGCTTTCCAGTTTCATGGGAATGGAGCCCGCTGTTTTAAAGGTAGCCGAACCGTTAATCTTCTGAGCGCTAAGGCTAAGACTGCTAAAAATAATAACTAAAAATAATAGTAGCTTCTTCATAAAAATATTGCTTGGTAAAGTGAAAACAAATATGCGCCAAATACATTTGTTAAATGCTTAGAGTTAAGTTAAAATGATTGGTTTAACCAAACCGAGAAATTTACCCGAGAAATGAGTTGAATTAATCGTTGCCATACTTTTCGAGAATACGCTTTAACTCGTCCACATTAATGGGCTTAGTAAGGTAATCGGTCATTCCTGCATCTAAAAACCTTTCGCGGTCTCCTTGCATGGCATGAGCGGTAAGAGCAACAATGGGAGGCGCATTATTTGCCTGAGTTTCGTTAATCTTTTGGGTGGCTTGGATTCCGCCTAATACAGGCATCTCTATGTCCATGAAAACAAGATCATAATGCTTAGACCCCACGGCTTCAACCGCTTCTTCACCGTTTACGGCGAAATCAAGATTCAACTGAATTTTTTTAAAAAATAGGTCGGCTAGCTTGCGATTTATCTCGTTATCCTCTGCCATTAAGAGGCTAAGATTTTGTTTCATTTCCCAGGAAATTATGGGCGAAGGTACTCAAATTAATTTCTCTAACCGAGCCTGTAACGTTTGCCAGGCATACTAACTAAGAGACCTTTAAGCTCTAAATTCATTAACTGAACTAGTAATTTACTCATTGGTAATTCTAACTGATTCGCCAACCACTCGATTTCCTTCGGTTGTGAGTCGGCTCCGATAGCACTAATTAAACTCTGCTCTTCGGCGCTCATGTCATCAAATAGAGGTAGTTGCGCTTGCTGAACCTGTTCTTTCTGTTGCCAGCGCATTATGTATTCTATGTCTTTAGTAGACTCTAACAAATTGGCGCGATTACTTTTAATCAACAAATTACAACCTTCACTAAAGGTATCACGGTAGCGGCCAGGCAGGGCAAAAACATCGCGATTATATTGAAAGGCGAGATCGGCGGTAATTAAAGCACCCCCTTTGCGGGCGGCTTCAACCACAATCACCGCATCGCTCATACCGGCAATAATGCGATTTCGCTTGGGGAAGTTTTCTCGATCTGGCTTTGATTCACTTAAAAACTCTGTAATGATAGCCCCACCTTTTTCGAGAATATCCGCTGCAAGGCCTCGATGTAAAGCCGGGTAAATACTATCCAAACCATGAGCTACCACGGCAATAGTTTTTAAATTGTGATTAACAGATTCTCGGTGGGCAATGGCGTCCACTCCATAAGCCAATCCACTAATTACTTGCGGCTGGAAGGCCTTTAAATCGGGCATAAAGTCCTCTAAAAAACCCCGCCCATAGTCGGTTACTGAACGCGTTCCTACAATGGCTAAAGATCGACTAGGATTAAGATTGAGATTCCCTTTTTGATAGATAATTACTGGCGCATCAGCACAATGTTTTAAGCGCCGAGGAAAACTAGCGTCCTGATAAAAATGCATTAAAAAGGCATTCTTCTCAATAAAGCTCATTTCTTTTTCAGCCCTTTTCAGGGGATGCGGGGCTCTTAAACTTGCGCGCACTTTACTACTTATTCCAGGTATAGCAGCAAGACCTTTATCGCTTTCCTTAAAAATAGCTTCGGCCGAACCTAGGGTGTTTATTAGGTTTTTGGCTAAAATCGGACCCACGCCATCGCATAAGCTTAATGCGATACGATAAAGGGTATCGGGATGGTTTACCGTCATACAATCAGATTATTGGTCGCCTAAATATAGCATTTTGTCTAAAACCGCTTATCAATTGGAGCATTTTTGTAACTTCGCAATTAGCTTCATTTATCAGAAAAGACCGTGCAAAGTACTATTGATCAACATTTAGGGAATTTATTATACTATCACGAATGTGTTGTGGTGCCCAATTTTGGGGCTTTCTTAACGCGGTACTTCCCTGCGGAGATTAATTCTGCAACGCATATGATGCGCCCTCCTTCCAAGCGAGTGGCCTTTAATGCTCGGGTAAATGAAAATGATGGATTGTTAGCAAAACATATTGCGGCCGTTGATGGGGTTAGTTACGAGAAAGCCATAGAAAGCATTGAGATATCTGTTCGCAGTTGGAAAAAAGTCTTACGCGCTGGCAAAAAAGTTAATCTAATTGGCATTGGTAGGCTTTACATGGATAGTATGGGTAAACTTCAGTTTAACCCAGCCCATGATATTAACTACGACCTTCACTCATACGGTCTCAACATTTTTAGAGCAAATGCAATGGAGAGAGAGGCAGAGATCAAAAAGTCGGTGAGTAAAGCGATTGAAAAACATCAAGGTACAAAAGTCACTAACAGAGTTAAATCTACTGCCGAAGGAACTAAAGAACCCTCTAAAACAAATTGGCTCAAGTGGGTGGCCACGCTAGGACCAGTAGCAGCTCTGCTTATCGTTGGCAGTTATTACTACACCCAAGAAAGAGAAACTTTTAATAATGTGTCTGGCTTTGTTCTCGATATTTTCGAAACCAATAAACCAGCAGATGAATATATTGATGAAGCTAGCCTTGAGGAGTCTGCGAGCCTAGGCTTTGAAGAAGCTGAGAAGCTCAATAAGAATTTTGGCCCTGAAGATGATATTCTAAATGAAGTTGAAACAGAAAGTACTGTAGACCAAAGCCTTCAATATGCTGAAGAGCCCGCTATTACTGAAATTGCAGCCGAGTCAATTGAAAAAGCGATAGTTGAAACTAATAGTCGAGTGGTAGAGACTGTTGAACCTGCGGTGGTAAAAAGAAGTGAAACTATTACTGAGCAGCCAGGTAAGGAAACAAAGGTTATAACTGTGCCTCCTTTTAATTACGATTATAACGCTTTTGCCGAGAAACCTCTCTATAATGTTAAAAAACGTCCAGACTCTCTGTCTCAGGATAACTTTGAAGAAACGGAAAGAGGCAACCCTTACTCAAGTTTAAATCAGAGAAAGCTTAATAGCCAAAAACAAAGCAGTGCTGAAACTCGCAGCACGATGCCCAAGCTTGTGGCCCAAACAAACGCTAAAATAGAAAGTGCCAAAGGCGTTAAGCCTATTGTTAGTGCGGTAAACCGCCCGGCTAAAGCGGGTAACTTCCAAATTATTGTTGGTGCATTTTCGGATGTTAACAATGCACGAAACTATGTATCGCAGTTACAAGCGCAAGGTTTCGATGCTTACCTAAGCGAAAGCAGTCGATTAAATCGTGTTGCTATTGGTTCCTTCCCAAGTGCAGATGCGGCTAGTGAAAGCTTAACAAAAATTAAACGTGATGTAGCAGCGGGAGCATGGCTTAACGCATTATAATGATGTAGCTTTGCCGAAAATTTGGCAATGAAAGCAAAAACTCCTTCTGATTCACTTACAATAATGACCGAAATCGTTCTTCCGAACGATACCAATAACCTGAAAAATCTTTTTGGAGGCCAGCTTTTGAGCTGGATGGATCGTTGTGCCGCTATTGCTGCTCATCGCCATTGTCGCCGTATTGTAGTAACCGCCTCGGTAAACAATGTTTCCTTTAATCAAGCTATTCCACAAGGAGCGATCGTAACTTTAGAAGCCAAAGTTTCTCGGGCCTTTAGCTCCAGTATGGAGGTATTTGTTGATGTTTTTATCGAAGATCAAACTATCGCAGGAAAGAAGTCTAAAGCAAATGAAGCTATTTACACTTTTGTAGCGGTTGATCAATTAGGTAACCCTATTAATATTCCGCAAATTGAACCCGAGACGAAGATTGAAAAAGATCGCTACGAAGGTGCAATGAGACGCCGACAGTTAGCCCTTATTCTTTCGGGTAAGATGGATCCTTCTGAAGCCACTGAATTAAAGAAGCTCTTTTTAGGGGATGATTCGGAAAAGCAGGATGCTTAAAAATCTGACTGACGGCAAAGAGTAAGCCTGCCCTATTAATCTGAGGCCAAATTTCACGTCAAACTCAGGTTATTAGAAATATCGAATAAAGGGAAAGCAATACTAGTAGGTAAATGGAATCTTTCACCCAGCGGTTTTGTACGGCTTCAATTGTTAAAGATAAAGCATAAGCAATACTATAAACAAGCATACTGAGCCAAAAGGTTTTATTACCCAAACTGAAGCTTGCTAGGATTAGCAATATCACTAGAATTACCCATAAATCGATTACCTTCCTTTGCAAATTATTTAAGCGCTTCTTAAATGATAAAAGGACTAGAATACTAAAAATAGCTAGCATCGGCCAAATCAATAAACCGTAATTATCAATCCAACTTACCGATGGCAAGCCAAAGCTTAAGGCAGAGAGAGAATTCTTATAGCTCGTAAAAACATCTACGCCAAACCAGCCTTCTACCGCTACCACAAAATAAGTTGCCGCGCCATAACCCAAGATGATTGCCGCTAAACTTTTCGCGGTAAATTTAGCGCTAAGCAATAAGGTTGCTAGAATAATAATCGCAAAGAAGATGGCTTCCGGCACCTGATAGCTGACAAAGCCCGCTAAAAGACTGAGGAGAAACACGGCTTCCTCTATTCTACTTTCTCTTTGCACTAAGGCTTGTAAAAACAACAGTAAAATTAGCCCAAGACCTAAAAGCCAATAGCTTGGGCTATCGTTAAGGCCCACGAATAAACTTAAAGAAGCTATAACCCCAATAAAGGTAGAGTGATAGTTTCCTTCGAAGATGTGCAAGCGGTTTTGCGCTTCATTAAAGATAAAAGCAAATAATAAAATGCTTAGAACGAAAATAATCTTGGCCCAAAAAGGCGAAATACTTTGGTTAGACGCGAGGCTTATCGAATTAACTACCAGTAACTTATCGTCAATCCAAAATATTGACAGACAAACAAGCAAGCTCAAGGCTATGCTATTTAGCATGCTTCTAATACCTATATTGGAAAAGAGTCTTGCAAACATCTAGGCTTTTTAGCTACTTTTGGCACACAAAATTTTGGTCATGCAAATTAAGGATATCGTATACGCCTTGGGCGATTTTTTTCTTTGGACTTTTGAAATACTTGGCACATTAGGAAATGTACCAAATATTATTTTCTCAAGCATTATTGCTATTCTCTTCCTTTATTGGATGAAAGAAATGGCGGGTCACGCTAGTCGCGGAGAAAAATAGATTACAGATCGAAGCCGATATCTTTTCGGTATTCTATCCCTTCATAACATATGGCTTTGATTCCGGCATAAGATCGGGACAAAGCCTCTTCTTTGCTGCTTCCTAAAGCACTGATTGCTATTACGCGGCCACCATTGGTAACAATCTTGTCTTCCAATAATTTGGTGCCGGCATGAAAAGCTAGGACTTCTTTTAATTTATCAAGGCCACTAATTTCCTTCCCCTTCGGGTAGGCACCTGGGTACCCTTCAGAAACTGCCATTACGGTGGTGGCAAACTCCTCACTAATTTCTAGGTTTTCTTCGGCTAGCCTTCCTTCGGCGGTAGCTTTAAGATGCTGCAAGAAATCGCTTTTGATTCGTGGCATTACTACTTCTGTTTCAGGGTCACCCATTCTAACGTTGTATTCAATAACCATAGGTTCTCCTTGTACTTCGATAAGGCCGATAAAAACAAATCCCACGTAAGTGAAGTCTGCCTTATTTAATCCTTTAACCGTTGGTTCAACAATGCGGCCAATTACCTTCTCCATCATGGTATTATCTACAAAGCTTACGGGCGAAACCGCTCCCATACCGCCTGTATTAGGGCCGGTGTCGCCTTCTCCTATACGTTTGTAGTCTTTGGCCACCGGCAATACTTTATAGCTCTTACCATCCGTTAAAACGAATACGGAAAACTCCAAACCAGCTAAAAACTCTTCAATTACTAAGGTTTTACTAGCATCGCCAAACTTGCCGCCTAGCATAGCATCTATCTCTTCTTGCGCTTCCGCTAGATTGTCAATAATTAAAACACCTTTTCCCGCTGCAAGCCCATCTGCCTTGAGCACATAAGGCGCTTTTAGGGTAGACAGAAAAGCTTTGGCCTCTGCTTCATCACCGCTACTAAAACTGCGATAAGCCGCAGTAGGGATTTGATGTTGAGCCATAAATTCTTTGGCAAACTTTTTAGAGCCTTCCAATTGAGAAGCCACTTTATCGGGACCAATTATGCCGATGTTTTTCAGCTCAAAATCGTTTTTAAAATAGTCTACCACTCCTGCTACTAATGGCGCTTCTGGCCCGACCACTACAAGTTGAATTTTTTGCTCTAGGCAGAAGGATTTTAAACTCGGAAAATCCTCGGGATTTAGATTTATATTTTCACCTAATTCTGCTGTTCCGGCATTACCCGGTGCAATAAATAATTTTTCCAATAAGTTGCTCTGCGAAATCTTCCAAGACATGGCATGCTCGCGTCCTCCGCTGCCTAAAACTAAAACCCTCATAGTGTATTTATATAGCGCAAAACTAAGATTAATATCGGCAGAAGGCTAGCTACTTATCTTTAAAAAGAAAAGTATAAAAGTGTTTCAGCGACACTCTTTATTAAAAAGGGCTTTCGATTAATAAAAAAACTACTTTTGCAGGATAATTAATCGACACAATTATGTCTGCAAATTACACCTCTCAAATTGACGCATTCATGGACTTGGTGCGTGCCAAAAACAGCCACGAACCTGAGTTTCTACAGGCCGTGCATGAAGTAGCCGAAGCAATTATTCCATTTATGGAAGAAAACCCTCGCTATAAAAATCATAAAATTCTTGAGCGCATCGTAGAGCCCGAGCGCGTTATAATGTTTAGAGTACCTTGGTTAGATGATCAGGGAAATACTCAAATTAATAGAGGTTATAGAGTTGAGTTTAACTCAGCCATTGGACCCTACAAAGGTGGATTAAGATTTCACCCTTCCGTAAACTTATCTATTCTTAAATTTTTAGGCTTCGAGCAAATCTTCAAAAACTCTTTAACTACTCTTCCTATTGGCGGTGGTAAAGGTGGTTCTGATTTCGATCCAAAGGGAAAGTCAGACAATGAAGTAATGAAATTCTGCCAATCTTTTATGACTGAGCTTTCTCGTCATATTGGTCCTGATACCGATGTACCTGCAGGGGATATCGGCGTAGGCGGCCGTGAAATTGGTTATATGTTTGGTCAGTACAAACGTATTCGCAATGAGTTTACCGGTGTTCTTACTGGCAAAGGCTTAAACTGGGGTGGTTCTTTAATTCGCCCTGAAGCAACTGGCTATGGTGCGGTTTATTTTACTGCCGAAATGCTTAAGACCAAAGGCGAAAGTTTAGAGGGTAAAAAAGTAGTGATTTCTGGTAGCGGAAACGTAGCACAATATGCTTGCGAGAAAGTTATCGAATTAGGAGGCACAGTTCTTACTCTTTCTGACTCATCAGGATTTATTCATGCTGCAGACGGCCTCAGCGCCGAAATGCTTGCTTTTGTAATGGATCTTAAAAATGTTCGTCGCGGTCGTATAAGTGAAGTAGCGGATAAATTCGATAGTGTTAGTTTCCACGCCGGTGAAAAACCATGGGGAACTAAATGTGATATCGCTTTACCATGTGCTACTCAAAACGAGTTAGACGAAGCAAGTGCTAAAAGCTTAGTTGCAAATGGCGTTAGTGCTGTTGCAGAAGGAGCTAACATGCCTTGTACTCCGGAAGCGGTAACCGTATTCCAAAGTAATAAAATTCAGTTCGCTCCAGGAAAAGCCGCTAACGCTGGTGGTGTTGCTACTTCCGCTTTGGAAATGGCTCAAAACAGCATGCGTTTAAACTGGACTTCTGAAGAAGTTGATGCCAAGTTACACAGCATTATGGAAAACATCCATGCCAATTCTCACAAATATGGCGCTAATGCAGATGGCTATATTGACTATGTAAAAGGTGCTAACATTGCCGGTTTCGTAAAAGTTGCTGACGCAATGATTGACCAAGGTTTGGTATAAGTAAGCCAATCTTAATACGGAAAGCCCTCTGCGTAAACAGAGGGCTTTTTTTATGGTCAAATGCGATAAATCCCTTAGCTACAAAGATTCTAACCACCCTGCACCTCGGGACAAATCCTCAGGGCGATGAATAGCCACTAAATCCTCAATCTAATCCCGCCTGTGCTCCCTGCGAAACCGCCGCGTTCCCAGCCTAACAAAACCACAAACCCCTCAGTCAATTGTTAAACGCGATTAGTCGCGTTTCTACAATAATCCTCTGCCACCCTATCCCTTGGGGTAAATCCTCGGGACAATTAAAACTAGCTGCCGAACGGTCTAAAAAACAAAAGCCCCGCACTTTCGTGCGGGGCTTTCTAATGAGATCTCTCTCATTTACACCTACTCAATTACTATTTTCTCGCTGTGGCTGCTAGAGCCGTTGCTTACATTAATTAGATAGATACCTTTTGGTAAAGACTGTACATCAATATGATGTAAGCTGTTGTTACCATTAAGGCTTAATACTTCTGCGTGCATTACTTTGCCCGCAAGGTTAATAATGCTTAAAGTAGCTTGAGGTGAATCTAAGCTAAGACGTACATCAAAAGAACCGTTAGTAGGGTTAGGGCTAAAGCTAAAAGCGTTTAAGCCTGTATTTTCAGTCAAACCTATCGTGCCTGCGCCGAACATTACATCATCGATGTAGAA
>Ga0208544_10002727_pt1 | contig 11320 bp, 10 predicted proteins | sample DEB08_DNA_9_FD_184526 | JGI IMG/M metagenome (GOLD analysis project Ga0208544, IMG submission 184526) | Aqueous microbial communities from the Delaware River and Bay under freshwater to marine salinity gradient to study organic matter... | ecosystem: Environmental > Aquatic > Marine > Coastal ...
TCGGACACTAGTGTTATCGATGATCGAGTTCAGGGGGAAATAGAAGTGCTAACGCTAACAGCATCAACTCAACAAATTGAAGTTTCAACCCAAAACACCTCCTCGCCCCATGCCTCGCGAACAATACCTTCAATTTGACCAACATCAGCACCGTTTTCTTCCAATAAAGCGAAGCAACAACTGCCACTGCCACTCATCAAACACTCCACGCCTGCGGCCCGGAGTTGCGCTAACATAGTCGAAATCGCCAAATATTTACTGCCGACTGGATCCTCAAATGAATTAAACAGCAATTCGCCCAACGCGCCACTTTCGATAAAACGCTCGATTCGAGCCACGCCCTCTGCTTCCGGCTCATAACTGTCTGGGGCACCTACCGCTAAGCGGTCATAGGCACTCGCCGACTCCACACCAAAGTCAGGACGAAACAATACCAATCGCGTGCCGTGTAATCGCTCAGCAACTTCAGCCGCCAACGGCTCGATCACCTCGCCACGTCCGCGCATCCAGGCAGGCTGCCCCTCAATAAAAAACGGACAGTCAGAGCCCAGTTGCGCGGCGAGTTCGCATAATACTTGGTTGCTAAACGGCTCACCCGAGAGTTGATTCATCCCACGCAGCGCCACTGCCGCATTACCGCTGCCGCCGCCGAGCCCAGCACTCATCGGGATTCGCTTGTCCAAATTAAACTCAAAATACGCCGCACGCCCCAAACGAGATCGAAACGCCGCAGCCGCCTTCAACACGAGATTTTCTGGTCCCAACGGTACCATCGGATCGGAGCAACGCAGAACATCCTTCGTGCCACCCGCCCGAATCGTCAACGTGTCGCCAAATTCCAAGGCCACTACCAGCGATGTAAGCGCATGAAAGCCATCCGCACGCCTGCCATGCACAGACAGCATCAGATTCACTTTGGCCGGAGAGGGCAGAGTCAATTCAATGGGAGAACTGTTCGTTTCGATTGGCATGCCCTATTAATGAAGCTACTTTTGTTCGCCGCCGAGGAAAAATCGTGCTTTTACAAATTGCCTCAAGCAAATCTGCTTATCATTCTTTTAAAATGCCTGACCAGAATCCCTGTAAACTCATACTCGCCCTCGACCTCGAAACCCGCGAAGAAGCCTTCGCAATGCTCGACCGCCTGGGCGATTCTCTCGAATGGGTCAAAGTAGGCCTCCAGCTATTCACTGCCTACGGGCCCGACTTCGTCCGCGAAATCGCCGACCGTGGCTATAAAGTATTCCTCGACCTGAAACTGTACGACATCCCAAACACCGTGGCCAAAGCGGTGCAGAGCATTTCCAGCCTACCCGTGGAACTGCTCACGCTGCACGCCTCAGGCGGTGGCGAAATGCTCGAATGGGCTAACAAAGCCCGCGCCGATCACTCACCAAACCTCAACCTGCTCGCCGTCACTGTCCTCACTTCCATGGATGAGGCTCAGCTACGCAGTCTAAACGTGCACGCCAGCACCGAGGCACAGGTCAAACACTTAGCCGACCTCAGTCTCAACGCTGGCATCCAGGGGCTCGTTTGCTCTTCATTAGAACTCGCTCCCCTGCGCGCACGTTTCGGCTATGAACCAATCATCGTCACCCCTGGAATCCGCCCCAAGGGCAGCTCAGCCGACGAACAAAAGCGCATCATGACACCACACGCCGCTGCCGCTGCCGGTTCCAGCTACATCGTCGTTGGCCGCCCGATCCTCAAAGCCGCCGATCCCGCTGCTGCCGCAGCAGCCATCCGCGCGCAGCTAGCAGAAGTGTAATACCATTCACCTTTTAAATGGAGGGCAACGCTCCGTCGTTGCCGCCGATCAGAATAAGCCATCGCGGGCGGGTTAACCCCGCGATTCACTCTAACTCTCACTAATCATCACTCTCAGCCCTCCAGTCCCCGCTTCCAACTCCTCCGCCAGCGCCATCATTCTGGCGGCCGGCAGTGGCTCGCGCATGCAAAGCACAGTTGCGGATAAAACACTCGCGCCACTCAATGGTCTCCCCGTGCTCTGCCACAGTATCCGCGCCTTCTTGGCCAGCGGCTGCATCGATCGCTTCACCATCGTTTACCGCGACGCCGCGCAAAAAGCAGAGCTAGAGGACGCGCTGCGCCAAATCGACCTGCAAGGCACGCCCCTCGATTGGGCGCTCGGCGGCGACGAACGCCAAGACTCTGTCTACAACGCACTGCGCATCCAAGCAAAGGCTTGCACCCACGTCTTCATCCACGACAGTGCGCGCCCCCTCGTATCCGCCAAATTAATACAAGCGCTCCACACCGCAGTGCTGCGCGATCGTGCCGCAGTGCTCGCTCACCCCGTGGCCGACACAATCAAGCGCATCCCGACCACAGGGCAACTCATACAAATCCCACTCGAAGATCTCGACCGCTCTCGCCTCTGGGCAATGGAGACACCGCAAGCCTTCGCCCTACCAGATATTCTCAAAGCTTACCAGCACGTGCATGATTCTGGCCTACGCGTGACCGACGACAGCGCAGCAGTGGCCACCATCGGTCTGCACACCACTCTAGTGCCCAATCATGCAGCCAACTTAAAAATCACCACCCCAGCAGATTTAAGTTACGCCGCTTGGCTGCTACAGCAGTAGTCAGGCTCTGAGACGCATGATTGGACTGATCGAAAATGCAGGAGGCAGCCCCGTAAAACCGGGCTACCTAGTTGCGCTCATTGACTCCATTTTTAAAGAAGGCGGCACCTTGCAAACCGTTCTGCAACTGGACCACCGCCCACAACAAGCAGCCATGGCGCTCGGCACCGCGCAGTCACTAGAGACCAACAAACCACTACTATTCGAAGCTGGCACCGGCGTTGGCAAGAGCCTCGCGTATCTGATTCCTGGCCTTATCCACTCGATCGATAGTGAGCGCCCGTTGATCGTTTCCAGCCATACCATCACACTACAAGAGCAGATCCGCAGCAAAGACCTCACGATCTGCCGCCAGCTGTTCAACGCCGTCCCCGATCTAAAGCGCTACGCCAATTTCAAAACCGCACTCATGGTCGGCAAAGGCAACTACTGTTGCACCACCCGCCTGACCAACGCGATTAAAGACGCGCAATCTTCCAAACAGACCGAATTACTCGCAGACGAAGGCAGGGCCGAACTCATCCGCCTCGCCAAATGGTCCACCACCAGCAAAAACGGCATCGTGCAGGAACTCTCCCCCGCACCACTCCCTGAGGTGTGGGATATCGTCAACGCCGAGAGCTCCACCTGCTCTAAGAAAAACTGCGACCCAGCGACTTGTTTTTATCAACGCGCACGTAAAAAACTGCTCACGTCCAACTGCGTCATCGTCAACCACAGCCTACTGTTTGCCCTGATCAATGCTGGCATGCCCCCCCAAGGCGACGCCCGCGGCATCCTCCTGCCCGACGACTTTGTGGTGCTCGACGAAGCACACCGAATCCCCGCGATCGCCACCGATCACTTCGGCATTCATGCTAGCTCCTACGCAGTCGATCGCGCGCTCAAACGTATTTATAACCCACGCACCAATCGCGGGATCCTGCGCAAACACGGGCAAAAATGGGATCATGATGCAGTGGATAACGCCATCGCCGCGGCTGGCGAATTCTTCAGTTACCTCGGCGACACCTTCCTAACCAAGCGTTCGATCCTCCGCATCCACGAAGCCGACTTTTGCGATAACATTGTCTCTGGCCCGCTCAAAGAAGTCGCCGAGCGCCTAGGTGCGATCATCCAAAAGAGCGACAACGAGCGCGTACAAGACGAGCTCAAAGACCATCGTCGCCGTATACTCGGGTACCGCGACACCATTAACGGCTTCGTTACACTGGCCGAAGATGACCATGTGCACTGGCTTGAGCGCGGCGGCAAAAAAGGCCAACTCATTACTCTGCGCAGCGCCCCACTCGACGTCGCTCCCTATTTGCGCGAGGCACTCTTTAGTCGCCAGACCGCAGCCATACTCACCAGTGCCACACTCTCCGATGGCACCAGCATTGACAGCTTTCAAGAAAAAGTAGGCGGTGAAGTCGCTGAAACCCAAGTTGAGTATTCACCGTTCAACTACGAAGAGAACTGCAAGGTCTACCTCGCCACCGATGCGCCCACCCCAGAGCCAGGGCAGGGCCGCCTCGACCTCGACTACCTTGCCAACATGATTTGCTGGCTCAGTCGCAACGTCGCCGGCGGCACCCTCGTGCTCTTCACTAGTCACTTCGACCTGAGACAAGTACACCAACGCACCGAAGCTTTCTTTGCTAAAATTGAGCGTCCACTATTTAGCCAAGGCCACGGGATCGACCGCAGCGAGCTCACTCGTAAATTCGCTCAAGCAGGCAACGGTGTACTATTTGGCACCGATAGCTTCTGGACTGGCATCGATGTGCCTGGCCCCGCCCTGTCGCAGGTGATAATGGCACGCCTCCCGTTTGACAATCCAAGCCATCCAGTCAGCGAAGCCCGCAGCGAATATATTCGCGAACGCGGAGGGAATCCCTTTGCTGAAATGACTGTACCCGAAGCATTGGTTAAGTTTCGCCAAGGCATCGGCCGCCTAATTCGTCGCCACGAGGACTCCGGCAATATCGTCGTGCTCGACTCCCGTATATTAACGAAACCCTACGGGCAGCGCTTTCTCGATGCCCTGCCGGTACAAGACTTCAAACGCTTCAATCGCGACAACCGCGGCCACGTTTTTCAGTAACACATTTCGCTAGTAAGAAGACCCGCACTCGACTATACTCGTACCTTCATGCAACTTTCATCATACGGCATCACTCATCAAGGCAAAGTGCGCAACGCCAATGAAGACGCATTTCTCATCGACGAAGCACATCAAGTATTCGCCGTCGCCGATGGTCTCGGCGGACTCCCTGGCGGAGCCGAAGCCAGCCAGCGTATTATCAAACTACTCCAGCAGACCTACAGCCAAGTGAATGCCGAAGAAGAATGTGCCGACCTCGGCGAACTGATTCTCGGCATCAATCGAATCCTCACCAAAGAAGGCAGCGAGGCACACCCCTTCACTGGCTTAGGCAGCACGCTGACTATCGCTCAACTTATCAGCGATCAATTGCTGATTGGTCATGTTGGAGACTCCGCCGCCTATCATCTACGCGGCGATGACTTTAATAAAATCACCATCAATCACACCTTGGAGCAAGAATTTATCAAACGAGCCGGTGAAAGTGCACGTAACAGATATCTACGTTGCGATGACTTTAATAAAACCACTATCGACCACACGATGGAGCAAGAGTTTATCGAACGAGCTGGCGAAAGCGCACGCAACCTGATGCCAGAGGAATATCCGCATACCCTGACACGCTGCGTCGGCCAAGACGAAAACGTCCGCATTGATCAGTTCCGCCTCACCATCGCATCCGGCGACCGCCTCTTGCTCTGCACGGATGGGCTCGATAACATCGTCACAAAACAGCAGATCCACGCCGCTCTTCAGGTCGACGGCACACCCGAAGCCATTTGCCAAGAGCTAGTCGAGCATGCCAACGCAGAGGGCGGACCTGACAATATCACCGCCATTGTCGTCTTCATTCAGTAAATTCAACCCGAAAAACGCAGGGATAACGCCCTAAAGATGCATCCTTATTGCGGGAAGGATGACCTCCGAGGCAGCCGCGACCGAGGACTCATCAGACCTCAATTCTCTCAATTTCTTGTTCATGAAAAAGTCCGAAATCTTCCTACCTAAAGTCGCAGCCAAGCCCGACAACATGCTATTCCGTTTCAGCCTCGGCCAAGCCCTCTACGACGAAGGCACTACCGAAGCCGCCATCCCGCACCTACAAAGCTGCACCGATTCGCGCGATGACTGGATGCTTCCCCGCATTCTATTGGGAAAAGCCTTACTCCAGCACGGCCAGGCAGACCGGGCTAAGTTAATCTTAGAGCACGCCTTACAACTCGCAGTCTCTCAACACCACGACGAACCCGCCGAAGAACTCCGCAGTATTTTGGAAGACCTGTAACGAACCAAGATGATCGGACCGCTAAGCAGGAATCGCTGATCGTATTGGTTTACTCCGACACTATAGCCATGCACACACACCGACTGATCGTAGTCCTGCTGATTCTGCCGATACTGGCTCTGATCAAATCATGTCAGTGGGCTCAACCACGCTTCGTGTTAGCTTACTTAGTGCTAATCTCACTCGTCACTTACGCCGCTTATTGGCACGACAAACGTCGCGCACAGGCAGGCGCTTCACGTGTTTCCGAAGCAATCTTACACTTCCTTGAATTGTTCGGCGGATGGCCAGCCGCCTATCTCGCCCAACAACGTTTACGCCACAAGACTATCAAACGCAGCTACCAAATGATTTACTGGAGTATCGTAGGATTCTATCAATACTTCGCACTTGAGGTGCTCCTACAATGGCGTGTCCTCCATGGATTTCTCACATTGTTTCGATAATTCCTAATACTCGTCACTTTGTTTCTTCACTTGCCCAACGGGCACCCAGTTCAGTCACCCCTGCGGGGCAAACCGCAGACGGTTCACCATCTTCGCGCTACTCGCGCTTCGTCCCACTTGCCCACTTTCCCTCCCATGCCCAACCGCGTCGCGATCCACTTAGATTGGAACCTCCCCCTGCTCCCCGCCATCACCCAGCAGCTCCTCAAAACTGCGAACCACGATTGCATTGATCTCAGCAGCGACCTTGTCATCGTCCCCACCGTGCAATCTGGCCGCCGCTTACGCGAAGCCCTCGCACTAGCTGCTGGCGATCGTGGCTTATTTCCGCCCGCAATTGTCACACCCGATGTCTTCCTCGGGCAAGCGATCACAGCCGAGCCGATCGCCAACGAAGAAAGCGTCACCGCCGCATGGGTCACCGTGCTCGGTGCGATTGATTGCACTCAATTTGAAGCCCTCTTTCCTATTGCCCCAGAGCAAAACACCAGCTGGCAGCTCGGCATGGCGCAACGCCTCATGCAGCTGCGCAACGAACTCGGCGAAGAAGGCCTCGACTTCGCACTCGCCGCACAACGCACCGCCGAGAGCGGACACGAGCCAGCACGTTGGGGCGAACTCGCCCGCCTCGAAGGCCTCTACCTCGATCAACTCCAAACACGCGCACTTAAAGACCCCAAACACGCCCGCCGTACAGCCGCACAGAGCTACCTAGCACCGCCCCAAATCAAACGCATTATTCTCGCTGCCACTCCCGACCCACAACCGCTGCCGCTGCAAGCCCTCGAACGTGCACAAGAAAGCATTCAGGTCGAAGTGTGGATTTACGGTCCCGAAGACGCACAGTTCGATCAATGGGGGCGGCCGATTACAGAGCACTGGACGCAACGCCCGCTGCCCTTCGAAGCATGGGGGTGCCATCTACAAACCTTCGCCTCGGCCAAAGCGACCGCTGCTACTATCGCCGCAAGCACCCAAGGCAAAGCTCCCGAATCCGTGCTCATCGGACTCGCGGACCCAACGCTCAACCCCATCGTGGTCGATGCCCTCGAGCGGGCTAACATCCCTAATTACGACCCCGAAGGGCAAGCGCTCCACATCGGCGGCGTCGGCCGACTCACCGAGCTACTTTGCCAACTTTGCGAAGATCGCAGCACCCCCACGATCCGCACGCTCCTGCAACACCCTGACATTCAGATCTGGCTAAAAACCACCAGCAACGAACTGCTGCGCCAACTCGACCGCCTGTTCGAGAACCACCTCGCGCCCGACCTGGCCACACTGATCCACTTTGCCGCGCGTAAAACAGACTCGGCGCTGCACAACGCCCTCGCACAACTCAACACACTCGCCGCAGAGCTCAACACATCAGGCAACTTCAGCAACTCACTCGCGCAGGCGCTGCAGCACATTTACTCAACGAAACAAATTGAGACTACCGGCCAAGCCAGCAGCCAGTGGAAGGAGCGTGCCGACGCCGTCCGTCAGCTACTCAACAACGCCGCCGAAGCGGAAACCTTATTTTCAAAACTTCCCAAAGCCTTCAGCCGCGCCGCCTTTCGCCAGAGCCTGCAGCGCAGTAAAGTCTATCCCGACCGCCCACGCGAAGCGCACGATCTACTCGGCTGGCTCGAACTTCTGTGGAATGATGCGCCCCACCTCATTCTCGCCGGCCTCAACGAGAGCATCGTGCCCGAGTCCGTAATCGGCGATGCCTTTTTACCCGAGGCCCTGCGCGAGGAACTCGGCCTACGCACCAACGCACAGCGTTTCGCCCGCGACGCCTACCTACTCGAAGCACTCTGCCGCCGACGCGCAGGCGAGCATGGCCACATCGACATTCTCGTGCCACAAGCGGGCGACGATCACACGCCACTGAAACCCTCACGCCTGCTCTTTCAAGGCGCGTCCGATACGCTCCTCAGCCGCACCCGACAGCTCTTCAGCGAGACCGAAGACAGCAGTGCCGACATCGAGCACAGCGCCGCGTGGAGACTCTCGCCTACCCTCGACCTACCGCTGCCGACCTTGATCTCCGTCAGCGCCCTTAAAAGCTACCTGCAATGCCCCTTCCGATTCTTCCTCAGGCACATTCTCAAAATGCGCCCGGTCGATATCGAAACACGCGAGCTCAATCCCGCTGCCTTTGGCAACCTCGTGCACGACACCGTCGCCGAGCTCAATGGCTACACCTTCGACAGCAGCACCGACCAGGCCGCCCTAGTCAAAAAGCTACACGCCATCGCCGAAGAAATGCTCAAGCACCGCTATGGCGACAAGCTCTCCTTCGCCTTACGGCTACAGCACGAAGCGATCATGGCGCGTATCTACGCCTTCTGCCAACACCAAGTCGAAGACACCCAAAAAAATGAGAGTATCAAAATACTGAATACAGAAGAAGCCTTCGGAATCCCCCTCAGCGGCTTTACCATTAAGGGCCGCATCGACCGTATCGATCAACGCGGCGAACGCCTCGAATTGATCGACTACAAGACCAGTAACTCAGCCGCTAATCCCGAAAAGACACACCTCGCGGTCGTCGCAAAAAAAGCACCACCCAAGCACCTCCCCGAGGAAGCCTTCTTCGAGCACGAGGGCAAAACCTACCGCTGGACCGACCTACAACTCCCACTCTACGTCCTCGCCAAACACGAAGCCGGCGGCCAGCGGCCCACCGTCGCCTATTTCAATCTCGCTCAAACACTCGAGAAGAGCGGCATCGAACGCTGGGAGGGATTTACCGACAGCCACCTCGACTCCGCCAGAGCGTGCGCCGCCGCCGTTATCGAACAAATCAAAGCCGGCATCTTCTGGCCTCCCAACCAAGATGTCCATGCAGCCTACGACGACTTCGCGCCCCTCTTCCCTGACGGCATCGAAAACTCAGTCGATCCGGAAGCCTTCAAGCACTACCAGTTCAAGAGGTAAGGGCACGGCCCTCACTTCGCGCATAGCGTGATCACTCCGCGCGCAGCACGACTCACCCTCACTTTCACTCCGTGCGCAGCACGGCTCAAAGTCGATCCAACGGACTTACGATCCCGAACGGCTTCTTCATCACATGGGTATAGATCTGCGTCGTCTCAACCGAGGCATGCCCGAGTAGATCCTGCACCGTGCGTATATCTGCCCCACCTTCGAGCATATGCGTCGCAAAACTGTGCCGTAACACATGCGGCGTTACTCGCTTTTCGATGCCCGCCTTCTTCGCCGTCGTGCGGATCGCATTTTGGTAAGAGTTCTCCAAAGCATGGTGCCGCAGCATCTCTTCGCTACGCGGATCTTTCGCTAGCCGACTGTGCGGAAACAGATACTGCCAGCTCAACTCAGCCCGCGCCACCCTGAACTTACGCGCCAACGCTTCCGTCATACTTGCACCGCCAAAGTCCGCAGCCACATCCTCCACATGCAAAGCCCGCACCTGCTCTAGTTGCAGCTGCAATAAGTCCACCAAAGAACTCGGCAGCACCGTGATCCGATCCTTATCGCCTTTGCCTCCTCGGACCACCAACTGCCCGCGATCAAAATCCAGATCCTTTACCCGCAAACGCAATAACTCACTCACCCGCAGACCTGCTCCATACTGCAAGCGCCCCATTAGCCGAAACTTCGTCGGCAACAGCTCCAATAAGCGCGTCACCTCCCGCGTCGATAAAACGACTGGCACCCGCTGCCGCTTCTTAGCCCGCGTGGCTCCCTGAAAATCTACATCCGGCTGTTCCCGCACATAGCGGAAGAAAAACAACAAGGCATTAAAACACTGGTTCTGGCCCGTCGGCGCCAACTCCTTTACCTCCGCCAAGTAAGTTAGAAAACGCACCACGTCTGCCGACTCCGAGCCCATCGCTTCCTTCGGATGTAAGAACGCCTGAAAACGCCGCAACCAACCCATGTAAGCCTTCTCCGTCGTATACGCTAGGTGACGACGACGCAGCGCACTCCTCAACTTCGCCCCTGCAACATCGCGAGCCGCCAGCTCTTCAAAAAACCACTTTAACGCATCGCCCCACTGCGCCTTCTGCCAATCCTCTGGATCTGCGCACAAGACCGCATCTCGCCAAAAAATCTTTCCATTATCGCGGTTGGTCGGCTCCCCCAACTCCTTCTTCGCGCAATAACCAAAATACCACTTGAGCGTGATCCACCACGCCCGTCGCTCCTCCACACTCGCGCCCGAATATGCCTTCAAGTGAACTTTAACCCAGTCATGCATAAGTCGAATAACTACTACATGACCTCAAGCCATGTTTAGTAAGGTCAATATTCGACACCACTAGTAAGCCCAAAGAAGAGCTAAAGCAATCCTCAAACATCCACTCTGCCCTAAAATAAAAGAATAAACACAAAATAATAAAACCCAATTAAAAATACAATTGCCTAACGATCAAACTAAGCAATACTCCACAGATACACAAATAAATCACGACTTTTCACATGATAAAAGTCACGGATACTATACGTTAGCTTAAAAAAAAATCAATGATCACACCTATTACTTTCCTGTTATTATTACTGTTCGGATTTGGAGTCTACTGGGTGATAAAGTATAAAAAATACTCTGAAGCCTTATTGTCTGTTGCTGTCGTCGGGGGAGTGATCAGTTTGATTTGGGGTATGGCTCTAGTAGAGGATAATGATCCTGAAGGTTGGCTTGTTGGTTCCATTATGCTGACAGCAGGACTTGGAGTTGTTACCTCTATCGGGATTGCATTACGCAAGCAAGATTCGACGAATAAATAAAGCTAACAAGACGCTGCTCCCGACGGATAGTAGATGAGTAGCCAGGTTTTACTGGTAGTTTGAACCATCAACAACAAGGTGAAGTTTCCCCTCACTATCCGCGGGAGAGCTTTACGTTAGGCATCATTCGCATACATTATGTTTAGATTAT
>Ga0208544_10002729_pt1 | contig 11311 bp, 10 predicted proteins | sample DEB08_DNA_9_FD_184526 | JGI IMG/M metagenome (GOLD analysis project Ga0208544, IMG submission 184526) | Aqueous microbial communities from the Delaware River and Bay under freshwater to marine salinity gradient to study organic matter... | ecosystem: Environmental > Aquatic > Marine > Coastal ...
CGGCGGATTCAATTGATCGACGCAACACACTCGGCAAGCTTTTCAGCTGGGGTTTGATATTGCAAGGTCTTTCGTGGCCGTTCGTTCAGTTGTCTGGCGATTGCGCTTAATTTTGCCTGTGAATGCACCGACAAATCAGTTCCACGAGGTAAGTACTGCCTGAGTAACCGGTTGGTGTTTTCATTTGACCCACGCTGCCATGGCGATTGCGGATCACAAAAGTAGACCTCAACGTCCGTCGCCATTGTCAGACGCGGATGATCAGCCAGTTCTTTTCCCCGATCCCATGTCAGAGATTTGTACAACTCTTTAGGCATTCGTTTTGATTGCTTGATTAGGCCAGAGATTACACTTTCGGTATCCTTGTTGGCGACTTTTACCAGCATCACATAGCGCGACTGACGCTCGACCAGTGTGGCAATGTAGCTGTTCTTTGAACCACCAATGAGGTCGCCTTCCCAGTGTCCAGGTACTGCGCGGTCTTCCACGGATGGAGGCCGTTCTCTGATAGAGACCGCGTCCTTGACTTGCCCAAGTCCATTACGTTTGAGGCTTGCGTGTCTGGAGCGGCGAACCGTCCGTCTGGCCCGCAGGTGTTCCAGAAGTTCCTTCTTCAGCACGCCTCGCGCTTGAATGTACAGGCTTCGGTATATCGTCTCGTGCGACACTTGCTTATCGGCCTCTCCTGGGAACATGCGCTTAAGCCAACCCGCAATCTGTTCAGGTGACCACTTGCGCTGCAGCTTTGTCGATACTGCGTGGGCCAGCAACGGGTAGCAAGCCAGTTTACAAGTCTTTGGGCGTAGTGCCCGATCCCATGCCGCCTGATCAGAAGCGGCCGCACGATATGCGGCTTGCCCTCCATTGCGCTGAACTTCACGGCTGATGGTCGATGGGGCTCGACCCAGATTGCGAGCAATTGAACGCAGGGATTGATTGCTAATCAGTCCCCGCGATATCTCTTCACGTTCCGCAAGGCTCAAAGTCAAACGACCGCGCTTGCGATCTGGGGGACGGATACCACCTGTCGGCGAGATAACCGAAAACACCGACGAAGACTTACGATCAAACAGTCGTCCGATTGAGTTCATCGACTCACCGCGTTGCCAACGGTCCCAAATCTCAGCACGCTGAGCAGATGAATAATAAATACGAGTACGATAAACCATGATGAACACTCCAATCCTTCTCAAAGATTAAAGTGTTGCGATCATCCGTTGAACTCACCGCCCATTTCAGACATTGCTTTGGTGTCGCAAACTGAATTGTAATTGTTTGAGATTATCTGCGTTCTTGCCAATGATTAACACCTCAATTTTTTGGCTGTTTCTTTGAATAGTCGAGGCAAATGATAAAGGTCCAATCGGAATGGTTTCCCGATAGTAAATTCCAATGAGTAAATTTTATGGGTTCAACGCACAAATAATAAACCATTGAATGTTATCGCTAATCTATAACAATAGTTTTTTAGAATGGGATAATAGTGATGAACAAAGCGAATGTTTTAGATTGGCGTGAATTTCGAAATCCGTCAGCAGAGAATATCCACCGCTCAAGCGATTTGGCGCTTGTTGAGGCTCCCTCCATGGAGACGCCAGTCGGGGCCAACGAAAGACCTAGTTCATCAGAAATGCGGGGCGGACCGGGCTTTCGCATCAATACAAAATTCGAGTGTGTATCCAACGTGCAGGTTGAGCAACTGTCTCAATTTGAAACCCCCGAGATTTCTGACGCGCTTAATCGAATGTTCACAATGGATCCGGTTATCCGCAATGTTGTTAGCGAGCAACGTCTATTTGGTCCTGCCATAACGGTAAAGGTGTTTCCCGGTGATAATTTAATGGTCCATAAGGCCCTCGACATCGTGAAGCCAGGTGACGTTATTGTCGTCGATACAAGCGGATTGCCACGCAACGCGGTGGTTGGTGACATGATCGGAAACAAGGCAAAGCATCTTGGCGTTGCTGGATTTATTATCGACGGATTGGTCAGGGATTTACCTGGCCTTCGCGAAATTGGCCTACCGGTTTATGCAACTGGGATTACAGCATTCGGTCCGCTACATCGGGGGCCGGGTGAGTTATGCCACTCTATCTCATGTGGTGGTATTGTTGTTAATGCTGGCGATGCCATTTGTGCAGATACAAGCGGTATTGTGGTCGTAAACAAAGACTTTGTTGAAGATACAATTAGCCACCTTAAGAAGCAAAGAAATGGCCTTGAAGATTATACTGCAGATGTAAAAATGGGGAAGTTCTCCAATGATTGGGTGGATAGGCAATTGAAGAAAGAAGGTTGCCTGTACAACTAGTATTCTAAGAGGAACTCGATGCACCAATTATCAATTCAGAGCCTGAAAGATGGCATTTGGCCACTATGGTATCGTTTCAGGTTCTTTGCAGATCTACCTGGGATACTTCGCATACTTGCCTATCGCAAACTTCGCAGCAAATTCTACAAAGAGTTCTGGGCCGAAATTGCTACCAATATTGGTGCAGAAATCCACTTCGATGGATTTGGGTTTACACGAATTAACAGCAATGATCTGACTACATTCGTCAAGCAATATCAAGTGATGCTTGATAGTCCAATTATGTTGGACGTGATGGGTAATAAAGGGCTGACCTACCAAATGCTGACAGGTCTTGGTGCACCAATTGTTCCGCATCAAATTTTCCCAATTTCCGATATGGCTGAAGCCGAGTCATTTCTCGCAAAACACAATCGAGTTGTTATAAAGCCTTCCAGTGGTACCGGTGGAGGTCGGGGGGTAACTACAGGTATTTCATCAACAAACCAGTTGAAATCTGCCGCTCGGCTTGCTGCGCGTTTCGATAAAAACTTGATAATAGAAAAACAAGTCGAGGGTGGTTCGTATCGTCTTTTGTTTCTGAATGGTCAATTCATCGATGCCATAAGGCGCGATCCACCAGTAGTGGTTGGTGATGGATTGTTGACGATCAAGCAACTTGTAAAATTGGAAAATAAACACCGCATGGACGTGATGCCAATACGGGCCTTGAGCCCGCTTGTGATCGACAAGGATGCTCACAACTGGTTAGCTGAAATTGGTCTTTCACTGAGCTATGTACCTAATATGGGTGAAGTTGTTCAGATAAAGCGCGCTGTTAATGAAAATAATTATAACGGGAATGTGAATGTCACGAGACAAGTGAATCAGGATGTTATTTCTGGCTGCTCGTATTTAGTTGAAAAGGTGGGTGCGAAATTCGTTGGAGTGGATCTCATTTGCAAAGATATATCCGGCCCTTTTATTTCGAATAACTGCCTGATCGGTGAAATCAATACAACGCCAGGTCTTCATCATCACTACCTTATAGCCAATCCCGAACAGGGTAATCCGGTCGCTGAAACTCTATTAGAATACATGTTTTCTAAAAAAGTAGGCGTGATGGAACTTGGTAGACGAAACACCTCGCTCGTTCCACCAGACATGTATTTTGATGAAGAAGGTTATTATTGCCAAGACGATATAAGAACACAGAAGGTGCCTGCAGATGGGGTTAGCTAATCCGCCATTGAAGTTTGATAATTTTGATCTGGAAAAAATCGATACTTCTACGCCTGTCTTAATTCTTGGAGGAAAGGAAAACGCTCTTTCTTTGGTGCGTCGCTATGGACCATTAGGTATCAAGACAATGGTATGCGGACCGAACGACTGTTGGGGATTATATTCACGCCATTGTTCAAAGCAATTTCCGGTTCCGCGTGGCATGCCAAGCGCTGAATATTTTCAAGAGTTACTGTTGGGTTCAGATAAAAATGAATTGCATGGGAGCTTACTGATAGCCGGCAGTGATATTGCAATTGAGTTTATAGCTCAAAATCGGGTTGCACTTGAAAAGTATTATGTTTTGGATCACGGAAATGCCGAGATGCAATTAAAGTTGCTTGATAAGCGCGAAACGCTGATAATGGCCAAGAAAGTGGGAGTAGCAACACCTCAATTTTGGGATGCTAACAGCGAAGAAGATCTAGAGCTTGTCCGCCAGTCGATACAATTCCCAGTTATGGTTAAGCCTATACTTTCTCATGAGTTCATAAAGGTCTTTGGCTGCAAACTGTTTATCATTGAAAGTGATTTTGACAAGCTTGCGGAAAAAGTGCGCCTTGCATGGGAAAACAATATCAATGTCATGGTGATCGAGATGATACCGGGACCGGACGATCTACTAAGTAGCTATTACACCTATATGGATGAAAGTGGGAAAAGCCATTTCGATTACACAAAACGGATTATCAGACGCTATCCAGTAAATCGTGGTCTGGCTTGTTATCATAAGAGCGAATGGCTGCCTGAAACTGCAGAAGCCGGACGTCGGTTCTTTAAAGAAATAGGGTTTAGTGGGCTTGGTAATATCGAGTTTAAACTTGATAAACGTGATAATAAACTGAAAGTAATTGAATCCAACGCAAGATTTACAGCGGCGCAAGAACTTGTAATCCGGTCCGGTGCCCCAATTGATGTGATCTACTATTGTATCGCAACCGGGCAGACAGCGCCGACCTTCTCAAACTACAATCAACAACTGACTTACTGGTATGGCTTGCGGGACTTCCTTGCGTTTTTGCAAATGCAACACCGTAAGGACATTACCATGGCACAGTGGGTGAAGAGCCTTTTTCCGCTCAATCATGTATCGCCGCTACACAATTTTTCTGACCCTTATCCAAGCCTTGGAGCATTCGGCGCGCGTATAGATAAAACCATCCGGGATTTGTTTTGATGCAAAACACTATTTCAGCGACAGAGCTGACAAATACCATTCTTGAACTATTTAAGACCTGTGAGGTTGAAGAAAATCAATCGGAGTCTGTTGCTCGCAATATGGTTTGGAGTGAGCTTGTTGGGCGCAACAATTTTGGTGTCATTCGGATACCAGTCCATGTCAAGCGTCTTGAAAAAGGCGTGCTCAATGGGAAATGCAAACCGAAGTTCACACGCACCTCCAGCGGAACTGGACTTTTAGAAGCTGATAATGGTTTCGGATATTTCTCCGGTGAAATCGCAATGGATGAAGCCATAAACCTAGCCAGTGAAAATGGCATTGGAATGGTTGGTGTCAACAATAGTAATTTTTTTGGAACAGGTGCCTATTTCGTCAATCGTGCGGCAGAAAATGGCATGCTCGGTATTGCGTTTAGTAATTCTTTTCCAAAAGTCGTTGCGCATGGCGGATTAGCCGCTGTGCTTGGCACCAATCCATTTGCCTTCGGGGCTCCGCGGAAAAATGGCCACCATCTTCTGGTCGATTTTGCGACTTCTTCTCTAGCTGGTTCCACTGTTCGCGAATATCGTGAAAAAGGAGAGGATCTTCCAGAAGGTTTGGCCATTATGCCTGATGGCTCACCGGTAACCGATCCAACCAAGATCGGAGAAGCAGCATTATTGCCTTTTGGTGGAGCAAAAGGATATGGCATTTCTTTGATGGTCGAAGTTTTGTCAGGCTTGCTGACGGGATCGGGTTTTTCACATTCAGTGAAGTCTACCTATTCAAACTTTCAAGAAAAAAGCGACAGTGGTCATGCGATGATTGCTATTGATGTAACAAAATTTATGCCGCTTGACACTTTCCATGAACGCTTCGAGGCGCTCGTCAATTTGTTAAGGGCTTCAGGTAATGACGGCGACATACTGTTACCGGGTGAAATTAGGTGGCAACAACACACACGAAATAGTATAAATGGATTGATTATCCCGCTTAACGTAGCAACAGAGCTCAACGAAATCTCTATAAAATATGGCTTAGAACCAGCATGGGGAGAAACTGTTTGAAAAACGGTGGACTATCATGATGGCTAATCTCGGCACCCTCCACAGAGTTTCGTTTTTATTGACTGGCGCCAGAATTGCTGGTGCTGGGATCGGTATCGTTTTGCAGATTATCATCGCACGGTTTTATGGTCCTGAAACGCTTGGAACATATTATTTGGCACTAAGTCTCGCCTCTGTTCTGTCGATCTTCATTTCTGTTGGATATCCGTGGGTCATTGCGCCGGTTATTGCTCGCTCTCAAACTCAGAAGAACGACGGCGAACTTACACAATTTTTGCATTTTGCACGAAGAGATATCGTAGCTTCTAGCTTACTTTTAGGGATACCTACTGCTTTATTGATTTGGGTCATTCCAGGCTTAACTTTAGAATATCGAACGGCTCTATCGATTGGTCTCGCGACTGCCCCGATCTATTCTGTCATGCGAATGAGTGGCAGCATCGCAAATGCGTTAAAATATTTCCAACTAGCTAATTTGCCTGAGTTGTTTTTTCGTCCGGCATTGACCCTCATTTTGGTATTGGGTGCGTTATTGCTGACAATCCAACTCGAATCCAAATTAATCATTTCGATCAATTTTCTGGTTACCCTGACACTTACAATTTGGATGTCGGCTTTGCTGCCCAAGGATTTTCGGTTCGATTTCTCGGAAAAACGTACAATCGCAACTGTTTCTAAAGTTAATTTGGTGAAACACGCCGCCATTCGGCGACTTGCCATCCCAATGATTTTTTCCACTCTGTTTATAAATATGTTTTCCGATCTTGATCTCTTTTTCATCGGATTGATTATGCCCGCAAAGGAAGCTGGCGTATTTGGTGTCTGCCTCAAAGTTGCAGCCTTGTTTGTTTTCGCAATACAAATCGTTCATCAAATTCTACTGCGGGACGCCTCTGATGCCCACATGACTAAAGATAAAGACACAATGCGAGAAGTGCTGCGTAACGCGAACAAATTTGCGGTATTGGCCAGTTTAGGCTCGCTTGTGTTGGTTGCTCTCTTCGGAAACATGATATTGGGATTGTTTGGCAGCGAATTTGGAACGGGCTATTACGCTCTTATTGGACTGGTTTTAGCCCAAACCATTCGCGCAATTGCAGGCCCGGCTATGCAAATCTTGATGATCACAGAAAATCAACGAGCAGGAACACGTGTCTTTGCGGCAAGCATTATCATGCTTTTGCTCGCCAATCTTGTTTTGGTTCCGATCTTTGATTATGAAGGCGCCGCCGCGGCAGTGATCGTAACTACATTATTTTGGACAATATGGCTTAATCAACTGGTAAAGCGAAAGACTGGTTATCCTGTATCAGTGTTTGCGACAATTTGACAAATTTGTAAGTGAAAGCTGACTTTCATTAAGGAAATAGGAATTGGTAGAAATTGATTGGCTTTTCGCTTGTTGGCTTTCTGTTTGAGGTCGCTGACCAGATATTCCATGACATTAAAAATTGTCGCTTTGTCCGCTTAGCCGCCGTTCAGGGAAACTTAAAAAGCTTTTACTTAATGTCACAATCGGTATTCACTGGCATTCCCTATTTCGTCTGTTTGATGGAACTGGGGGCGACAGGAAGGTCGATGTCTATGAACCGCGTCCACATCTCTCCGCCTGATTGATGGATGGAACCAATTCATCAATCTTTTAGCCCCCACCCCTGGGGTACCCCCCACCTTTGGAGGCTAAAAGGGGGATGGGGGTCCAATTGCTAATTCATCCCTATCACACCAGCAATCTGTATTTACTTAAAATACTGTCCTGATCGCCAACGGAAATGGCGTAACTTCGTTTCATTTAGCCAATATAACAACATTAAAATCTGGGTCTGCTTTCAGCCAACAAATTCATCCTAATCCTCCTGCAGCGAAGGTCAGGATTGAGCCCCATAGTTATCGTTAGATCTGCAAACATCAACGGCAGCAATGTTTCAGAAGTTTAGCAAACATCTGTTTCAGTTGAAGTGGATACCACCATCTACAACAATGCTTTGACCGGTAACTGTGGATGTCTTGCAGAAATAAACTGCCTGTCCCGCAACGTCGTCGACAGAAGTTGTTACGCCGAGTGCTGCCCTATTGCGCCAGCCCTGTACAAGTTCTTCTGATCCGCCACTGCCGAGTCCGGTCTCAATCATCAAGCCAGGCGAAACACAATTAACCGTAACATCTGGCGCGAGCGATGCAGCTAAAAAGCGGGTAAGTGGAACAATTGCCGCCTTGCTGGGTGCGAAGGCTCTGTCTTGATACCAGTCCCCATGACCAAGTGTTGAACCAATGTTTACTACTCGTCCCCACACGGATTTACGGAGATGGATTGCGGCCGCGCGCGTGACTAGGAAAGGTCCGCGCATGTTTATCGCCATCATCTCGTCCCAAATTTCCGGAGTGAATGCTTCCAGGTCTCCAGGTGCAACCTTGTGACCACCCATGGCAATAGCAGCGTTGTTGATGAGGAGGTCCAATCCGCCCATTTTCGCGACCACATGAGCAACTGCTGTTTCAATCGAGTTTGGATCTTTCAGGTCAAGTGGCACCGCAATGGCCTTTTGTCCAATTGATTGGATTTCTTCGCACACCACTTCTGCCTGCGACTTACCAACCAAATAGGTAACAGCAATATTCGCGCCTTCCTTAGCCAGAAGCCTACAAATTTGTGACCCTAAGCCACCACTTCCGCCGGTGACTAATGCAACTGCGTTTGAAAGGCTCATGCTACTCTCCTGCGTGTTTTCCCCATCGCACAAGTTTAGTCAAAATTAGTTGGCCTGTCACTGTGTGGGGAGAACGCAATGGAGCAGAAGCGGTCTATGCCGACTTTAGTTGGGCTGCAAGTTTGTCCGCTCTGCCGACACTCATAGTTAGACAGCTTGCCAATGGTCAGAGGTCTAGATTGAGCCCAGAGCAGACTACCAATACATCTTGCTACAGTTTTCGGAGAACATATCCATAGTAGTTGCAAGCCCCAAAAAATATGCCTTCAGCTGCTGCAGTTTTGAGATCGGCGGAAATAGCGGCAGCCTCGTCTTCCGTCGATACACCCGAACTTGAGAGCATCGAGCCTATGGTGTCGACAAGGCCCTCAAAGAAGTCCGGTTTACCGACTTCGGCTATCAGGTATGAGAAGCATCTCTCCACAGAAAGACCGGCCGCTTTAGCCATTCTTGGCAGTCGTCGCATGACGCGAGGTTGTGTAACAGTTGCTTCGATCATCGCATTGTCAATCTCAGCAGCTCGTTTCGCGTCTGCCGTTTCAAGCGTCGAGGAAGCATAATCGCCGTCAAAAACCACAACTGCGCCGCCTGCTCGCGTCACCCGCGCGGCTTCCGTCAAGGCGGCCGCTGGATCGTCTAAATGGCTAACCAGAGTATGCATGACAGTCACATCGAACTGGCTTTCTTCGAAAGCAAAGCTGCGTATGTCACCAGCTTCGAAAGTCGTTTTGTTCGAAAGTCCTTCCGTAGCGGCCAGTTCGCGGGCTTTGGTTATAAACTCTGGGCTTAGATCGATACCAGTAACCCGGCCAAAGAAATCCGTTTGGGCAGCAATTCTGCGGGCAACCACACCCGTTCCACAGCCAAGATCCAAAACCTCTTTCGCCTCCGATATGTTTGCTGCATCAAGATAATCGTCGATCATTCCTAGAAAGCGCGCATCTCTCCCGCGTTCTTCTAGGCGAGAGGCCATCATTTCAAGCATGTTGGCATCGACCTGATCAGCAATTCTATATGGATCGTCAGCCATTGGCGTCACCACCTTTTCGTTTGAATTATACTTTGCGCATCTCCATGCTTCAATCCGGCAACATCAAGATCGTGTAATATGGATGTCTGCGAAGTCCGCATTGCTGCCATTGGCCGCGACTAATTAATGCGCACAGAGCTATGGGTTAATTCAGCCGATTGATTGGGAGCAGTATTTTGCTAGAAACACTGCCGCCTTGTGCTGGGTCGTTCTAGAGCCGTGCACAAAACGTCCATTTGCCTTGCCAGATGGCGCTCCACCTCTTGCCCCGTGCATCCGGCAAACATTGAAACCATTTACCGCTGGTGATTTGCAGGGAAGTCCAGTTCGCTTACTGTGGGCTTTGCAACGGCGCGCCTTCTGCATCGCTTCAACTGCTGAGAAGTCCAATTGTGAGGTCTGGGTCATATGGAGTTCACTATCTCTTAGATATTTTGGGGCAATTTTACCTGTTAACCTTTTGTTAACCAATTCGGCGCAACCTTTTAGCGTGACGTTCTGGTAATTATTTTATCGAACAGGGAGTGGGGCCTTGGATTATTACGAAAGAAGCCAATTTAGGCTGGTTGATGAAGACACCATCCGTCAAACGGTTGATTATCTTGCAAAGGATGGGCTTTCTGCCAACGATATAACCAATACGATGGTGAAGGTCGCGGTTGTCGATCTGGACGTACTCAGTGATGTTCTTCAGGATTTCGAGTTCAGGACACTTGAAGAGGAACCTGTGGAAGCCATTACCGAGCGGCGAACATTGAGTCTTGGAGAGCAGATTCTCGGGTTTATCCAGGAGCGCACCTCCAGCTTTGGAAATCTGACATTTGCCAATCAGAACCTGGAACAAAAAGAAGCCTGATGTTCCATATGCCAGCAACCATGTAGATAAGCTCCATTTCCCAAGGTGCATGGGGTTGAAGTTAATTTTTGTCATTAGCCCCCCCATTATTCACATTCCCGACTATAGCCTGCCCACCTTCATTGACCTGAACATGATGGACTGTGACCTTCTGTTCACCACCGGTGCGATACTTGCGCAACGCTTCCATTTGGCTGGTGAAAGTTCTCAGGAGCTTGTTATAGGCTTTTTCAGCACTGTCCTGCTGTGGAATGGTGTCTGTGTGGTTCATGCGTCTGGCAAAGGTCATAGACGCGATGTGAACACAGGCCATTTGCGCTGCTAGCATTGCTTCCAATTGGTCTTTGGGCTTGATGTCGGCAATGACTGACAAGGCAAAGTTCAGTTGCCCTTCGTTGATGTCCTGGCCTTTGCCGGTGGCATTGGCAAGTTGGCTTAGCAAAGGGCCCAGGAACTTTGTACTTGCCGTGCCACAGCTTTCCATAAGTGATAGGTAACCAATCTCTCTGTCTTTGTGGTCAACATCCAGAACACCATCGGAATCAATTTTGATACTTGGATTTAGAGACTTCCGGCGCTCCAACTGCTTTGCAGCAATCACCTGCTCTAGTTCCGTTGGTTCGTATTTTGCGGGAGTTTTCTTCTTTGGCAAGACTGCACCTCAAACACTTTGATTGAGGTATTATAATACCTCACTGCAAACACGGCTGCAAGTTTCAAAGTTTGATGGTGCCGACCATAACAAGCAAGGTGTTTCCAAAGGCAAATTTTACGCACATATGTGGTTCAAAATTGTCCGTCGTCATATAAATTGTCACAGACTATTACCTGAGCCGTTAGAGACTTTGCTCACCATTATTGTTGATATTATGCGACGGCTTTGCGGTATTGCAAGCGTCGATGTTCGATTGTCTTTTGCT
>Ga0208544_10002730_pt1 | contig 11308 bp, 13 predicted proteins | sample DEB08_DNA_9_FD_184526 | JGI IMG/M metagenome (GOLD analysis project Ga0208544, IMG submission 184526) | Aqueous microbial communities from the Delaware River and Bay under freshwater to marine salinity gradient to study organic matter... | ecosystem: Environmental > Aquatic > Marine > Coastal ...
GTGCATCGCGCCAGATATCGGGCACTCATTTCCCCGAGGAGACATGATGGAGGACCGGACCCCGAACCGCGCCGATCTGGATCAAATCGAGATTGCCAGCCGTGATGAGATTACCGCGCTGCAACTGGAGCGGATGAAATGGTCACTGGCGCATGCCTATGAAAACGTGTCGCATTACCGGGCAAGCTTTGACGCGGCGGGGGTGCATCCCGGCGATCTGAAATTGCTGTCTGATCTGGCCAGATTCCCCTTCACGGTGAAGCAAGATCTGCGGGCAAACTACCCGTTCGGCATGTTCGCGGTGCCCCGCGAAAAGGTGGTGCGTGTCCATGCATCCAGCGGCACGACCGGCAAGCCGACGGTCGTGGGTTATACGGCAAAAGATATCGACACCTGGGCCACGGTGATGGCGCGATCGATGCGGGCGAGCGGGACGCGTCCGGGCGATGTCGTGCATATCTCTTATGGGTATGGCCTGTTCACTGGTGGCCTTGGCGCACACTATGGAGCGGAAAAGCTGGGGTGTACGGTGGTGCCGGTGTCGGGCGGAATGACGCAGCGCCAAGTCACGCTGATCGAGGATTTCGGCGCCACGACCATCATGGTCACGCCGTCCTATGCGCTTAGCATCCTTGACGAATACCGCGCGCAGGGTCTGGACCCGCGCAAATCGCCGCTCAAAGTGGGCATCTTCGGCGCGGAGCCATGGACGAATGCGATGCGGCTGGAGATTGAACAGGCGTTCGATATGCACGCGGTGGACATCTATGGCCTGTCCGAGGTGATGGGGCCGGGCGTGGCCAACGAATGCGTGGAGACAAAGGACGGGCTGCACATCTGGGAAGATCATTTCTATCCTGAGGTGATCGACCCTATCACAGGCGATGTGCTGCCCGATGGGGCGTTGGGGGAACTGGTTCTTACATCGCTGACCAAGGAGGCGTTCCCGATCATCCGCTACCGCACCCGCGACCTGACGCGCCTGATGCCGGGCACCGCGCGGTCGATGCGGCGGATGGAAAAGGTGACCGGGCGCTCGGACGACATGATCATCTTGCGCGGTGTGAACGTGTTCCCGACCCAGATCGAAGAACAGTTAATGCTGACCAGCGGCCTTGCCCCGCATTTTCAGATCGAGTTGTCGCGTGACGCGCGAATGGACGTGATGACCGTGCACGTAGAGGCGCAAGCCGGGCAAATGGGGCAAGAGGCGCTGCAAGCCGCCAGCGAAGCCTTGAAAGCCCGCATCAAGGAACGGGTCGGTGTGACCGTGGAGATTGCCGCCCATGGATTGGGCGGTGTGCCGCGAAGCCAAGGCAAGGCCGTAAGAATCCTCGACAAGCGGCCCAAGGGCTGATGCCCCGCGGATTGGCACGGGACCACGCGGAGAAGCGGACGGCGCTGCGCAAGGGGGCGGCCGTGCACTTTGCCGAGCATGGGTTCGACCGCGCGTCGATGGCGTCGGTCGCGCGGGCCTGCGGCGTATCGAAAGCGCTGATTTATCATTATTACGACAGCAAGGAGGCGTTGCTGTTCGATATCCTGAATGCGTATCTTTGCGCATTGGCGAATACCGTGGAGCAGACGCCGCGACAGGGCTCCGCCGAGGCCCAATTCCGCTGTCTGATCCGCGCGATCCTGCACCGATACCGCGATGCGGATGCCGAACATAAACTGCAACTGGACGCGATCGCCCGCCTGCCGGGGGACATGCAGGCCCCCTTGATCGATCTGCAGCGCAGGATCGTCGCGCGCATGGGGGTGGTGCTGGCCGAACTTGGGGTCACGCGCGCACCCCGCGCAGTTACAATGAGCGTGTTTGGCATGCTGAACTGGTTCTATATCTGGCACCGTCCCGGAAAGGTCATCAGCAGGGAAGACTATGCCGATCTGGTCAGCGATTTCGTCTTGGGGGGCGTTCGCAACCTTTGAGAAAGCCGGAACAGGGCGGGCACACCCGCCACGGTTTTCGACGCATGCCCCGAAAGGGGTTTCATATTGAACTGCAGCAGCGGTATTTTCGCTGCGGAGAAGAAAACCCCGAGGGGCAGGGTGGCAAGACGCGCAACAAAGACCGGCAAGACGGCAGCCAAGCGGCCAACCCTGCAACAGCGGGTGCGCGGGGTATTGCGCTGGATCAGGCGTCTTGTGCTGGCGCTTGTGATGCTGGGCCTGATCTGGATTGCCGCCTATCGTGTCTTGCCCGTCGCCACCACGCCATACCAGATCAGCGAAGCCCGTCGTCTGGGAGGGGTCAGCCATATCTGGGTTCCGATGGAAGAGATCTCGGAAAACCTGCAACGCGCGGTTGTGGCGGCCGAGGATGCGAACTTCTGTCTGCACTGGGGCTTCGACATGGATGCGATCCGCGATGCGATCGACGACGGCGGGCTGCGCGGTGCCTCGACCATTTCACAACAGACGGCTAAGAACGCGTTTCTCTGGCAAGGGCGCAGTTGGTTCCGCAAGGCGATGGAGGCCGTGATAACCCCCACGATGGAGGCGATGTGGCCAAAGCGGAGGGTGCTGGAGGTCTACCTTAATAGTGTTGAATTTGCCGAGGGCGTGTTTGGGGCCGAAGCTGCGGCACAGCATTATTTCGACATCCCCGCGCGCGACCTGAGTGAAACGCAGGCCGCACGTCTGGCCGCCGTCTTGCCCAACCCGCAAGACAGATCTGCTGCCGACCCGTCGGATTTCGTGATAAGGCGGGCCAATGCAATAAGGGAAGGGGCGGCAACGATCCGCGCCGACGGACGGGATGATTGCTTTGCGAATTGAAAAACGCCGCGCAGCAAGGCAAACAAAGGCAAAACAAATCAAGAAGAGCAGAGCATGACCCGGTTGTACCATTTCGCCCTGTCCCCGTTTTGCCGCAAGGTGCGCCTCGTTCTGGCTGAAAAGCGGATCGAGGTGGAGCTGGTGGAGGAACGGTATTGGGAGCCGTCGACCGAATTCCTTCGCCGGAACCCTGCGGGCAAGGTGCCCGTGCTGCGCATTGACGGGCTGATGTTGAGCGAAAGTCAGGCGATCTGCGAATATCTGGACGAAACGGTACCTGACCCCGAATTGCTACCGCGCGATGCCAAGACCCGCGCCGAAGTGCGGCGGTTGTGTTCATGGTTTGACGACAAATTCCACCGCGAGGTTACCTCGAATCTGGTTTATGAGCGGGTGAACAAGAAGGTGATGCGCGGCGGTTACCCCGACGGCAAGGCCGTCAAGACAGGCGCGCAGCAGATCAAGTTTCATCTGGATTACATGGCATGGCTGCTGGACCATCGGCGGTGGCTAGCGGGTGATCGGCTGACTCTGGCTGATTTCACCGCAGCCGCACACCTGAGCTGTCTGGATTATATCAGCGACGTGGATTGGAACCGGTCCGAGATCGTCAAGGATTGGTACGCCAAGATCAAATCGCGCCCGGCCTTCCGTTCGATACTGGCCGACCAGATCCCGGGGTTCATTCAACCGCCCCATTACGCCAATCTGGACTTTTGAGCGACCTGCGCGCGCATCTGGAGCAAGAGGCCCGCGCGGCGGGGTTTGCGCGCATGGGCGTATGCGCACCGGATGCAGCGCCCGAAACAGCCGACCGGTTGGCCGCCTTCGTGAACGAGGGCAGACACGGCCAGATGGGTTGGATGGCCGAACGTATGAGCTGGCGCGGCGATCCGACGGCACTTTGGCCCGAGGCGAAATCGGTCATCATGCTGGCCGATCTCTATACGCCACACGGCGACCCACTGGCAGCGTTGGAGCGGCGGGACCGCGCGACAATCAGCGTTTATGCTCAGAACAGAGACTATCATGATATCGTCAAGAAGCGGCTGAAACGGGTCGGGCGCTGGTTGTTGGACAAATGCCCTGACGATCATATCAAAGTGTTCGTCGATACCGCGCCCGTGATGGAAAAACCGCTGGCGCAGGCCGCAGGACTTGGGTGGCAGGGGAAACATACCAACCTGCTCAGCAGGGAGTTGGGCAACTGGTTCTTTCTTGGTGCGATCTTCACCACCGTCGCACTTCCCTTGGACATGCCCGAGGATGAACATTGCGGCAGTTGCACCGCATGCCTTGATGTGTGTCCAACGCAGGCATTTCCCGCACCCTTCCAGCTGGATGCCCGGCGCTGCATCTCCTACCTGACGATCGAGCATAAGGGGCCGGTTGATCCCGCATTGCGCGCAAAGATGGGGAACCGGATTTATGGCTGCGACGATTGTCTGGCAGTCTGCCCTTGGAACAAGTTCGCAGCAGACGCGACCGAGATGCGTTATGCGGCGCGGCCAGACCTGCAATCGCCGCCCTTGCATGACTTGGTCAAACTGGATGACACGGCGTTTCGGGCGAGGTTCTCTGGGTCTCCGATCAAGCGGATCGGGCGGGACAGATTCGTGCGGAACGTGCTGTATGCCATCGGAAATTCGGGTCAAAAGCAGCTGACACAGGCTGCGCAGGGCCTGTTGAATGACCCGGATGCCGCAGTTTCCGATGCCGCCAGATGGGCGATGGAGAGATTGAAATGAAGCTGGTTATCTTTGGCTGCGGCTATACGGCGACGCATTTGGTGAAGGCGATGGCACCGTTTCCGCCGCGCAGCGTTGTGGGCACCACCCGGTCGGCGGAAAAGGCCCCGATGCTAGGCGAAATCGGCATCGAGCCCCGTGTGTTTCCGGGCACCGACATGCGCAACGATCTGGCAGATGCGACCCACCTTCTGATCTCGGCAGGCCCGGCTGAGGGGGGCGACCCGGTGCTGGCAGCGCTTCGGGATGAGATCGCGGCCATCGCCGGGCGACTGCATTGGGTCGGCTATCTGTCGACCACAGGCGTTTATGGCGACCATGACGGCGGTTGGGTAACCGAAGAGACGCCGTTGACCCCATCAACAGAACGGGGCCGCGCCCGAGTTGTTGCCGAAGCTGGTTGGCAAGATCTGGCCGCCGAGACAGGCTTGCCGCTGCATATCTTTCGGCTGGCTGGGATTTATGGGCCGGGACGCGGGCCCTTTGCCAAGGTGCGTGCAGGTACCGCGCGGCGCATCATCAAGCCGGGGCAGGTTTTCAGCCGGATCCATGTGGATGATATTGCCCAAGTATTGCTGGCGTCCATGGCGCACCCCAATCCCGGTGGTATCTACAACCTGTGCGACGACGACCCCGCCCCACCGCAAGATGTCATCGCCTATGCGGCGGACTTGCTGGGCCTGCCGGTTCCCCCGGAGGTAGCGTTCGATCAGGCGGAATTGTCGCCCATGGCGCGCAGCTTTTACGCAGAAAGCAAACGGGTGGATAACGCGCGCATCAAGGACGAGTTGGGGGTCAAGTTGCTGTACCCGGATTATCGCACAGGCCTGCGGCAGCTGCTTTCCGCCGAAACTGGCGCGTAAGTGATTCCGTCGCCCGAAAAAAGCCGGTATGGCAGTTTCAGGCGACAGGCGGTGGGGCAAAACAAGATGCGAGTGCTACTTTGGGCGGCGATGTTCGCAGGACTGATGATCAGCGCGGGTTGTTCGCGGTTCATCGAATACAATGGCCCGGAAGTGACCCGGATCGAGGTGCATAAATCCTCTCGCGTGATGTATCTTTTCAACGATGAAAACCTGCTTGAAAGCTATGCGTTCGAGCTTGGGTTCGCGCCCGAGGGGCACAAGGTTCAGGAAGGCGATGGCCGCACGCCGGAAGGGCGGTATTTCATCGATCGCCGCAACCCGAACAGCAACTATTACCTGTCGATCGGAATCAGCTATCCCAATGCACAAGATCGGGAGGCCGCGGCAGAGTTGGGCGTGTCACCGGGCGGGGATATCTTTGTTCACGGCACCACCCGCCCATTTCGCGGGCGCGATGACTGGACCGCTGGCTGTATCGCGGTGACAAATGCCGAGATGCGGCAGATCTATGCCATGGTGCGTGACGGCACGATCATCGACATCTATCCCTAACCCGTCGGTGCGTTTGTCGGGCCAGCCGTGCCGCCATCACCGGTCACCAGCGTCCACCAGATCTTGCCGTTTTCTTCCTGATGGAACGCTATTCCCAGATCGCGGGCGGCGGGGTCGATGATGACTTCGCGCGTGTCGGTTTGCTGCATCCACGCGGCGACGGTCTCCAACTCTGATTCGTACGTTTCCGAGATGTTTTCCCCCAGCACCGTCCCGGCGTAACCCACGCGCTGCGCCCGGTCGATCGGCGATGACCCGTCCGACCCGAAATGCCATGGTCTGTTCTGCACCGCCATGTCGCGCGCATGCGTCGCGGCGGCGGCGTTCAATTCAGCGTTCAGTGCCATGGGCAAGGCACCGGCAGCGCCGCGAAGCGAATTCACGCTATCAAGAACACGGAACTGGATGCTTGCCGTATCCGCGGTATCGATCCGATACAGGACCTGACCGGTGGCGTGGGCTTCACGATTGCCGATGGATGCCGGGCGCATGACGCAGGCCGACAGCGCCACAAGGCTCGCCAAGGCCAGAAATACACGGCGGTTCATTGCTCACCTCTGCAAGTTGTGCGGTGTTGTTGGTTGGACCACAGGGCCGGTTCGTTGCGGTCATAGAAGCACAAGCCGTGGCAATTCGCGCCCCCTGACTGGCGTTTGAATTGCGAGTGAGGCGGTTTCGCCATATTCTATCCTCCTGAGGCAGAAAAAACGCCCCGCAAAGGAGGCAGGAATGAGCAGTGACTTCACGCAACGATGGAGCCGTCGCATGTTTCTTGGCGGCAGCATGGCCGGGTTGGCGGCGCCGTCAATCGCGCAACAGTCAAACGACACGGTCGAGATAGAAGCCGACATCGGACACGAGGTGCAGCGTAATATCTCGAGCTTTCGGACGTTGGATTGGCGGCCCTACTTCAGCAACACCACGAACGGCGCGATTCTGGTCGATATCACATCCCGCGCCCTGCATTTCTGGTCGGCAGATCAGGCAGTCTATCGCCTGTATCCCACATCGGTCCCCATGACCGACGATCTGACCCGTCGCGGCCGCACCGAGGTTGTGCAGCTTGTGGAGGGCCCATCGTGGAGCCCGACACCCGCCATGCGCGAACGGAACCCCGAATGGCCCGATTTCGTTGGTCCCGGCCCGGATAACCCGCTTGGGACCCATGCGCTGCACCTGAGTTGGCAGTATTATCGCATCCACGGCACCCATGACACGCGCAAGATCGGGCGGCGTTCATCGAACGGGTGCATCGGTCTGTACAACGAGCATATCGCCGAGCTCTATCAACGGACGCGTATCGGCACCCAAGTGTTGCTAATTTGACGACATGGCAAACAACCTATGCGGACTGCGAATTTCACAGCATTGCAATCGATTGGCAGAACTGCTTAAAGAAATCATACGAGGTACAGTCTTGGGTGCCCGTAATAGGTGCAATTCCGCGCCAATTGGGCGTATCTTGGAGGATACAATGAAAAAATTCGCAATCGCAGCCGCTCTCGCGGTAACCGCAACTGGCGCCACTGCTGGTGGTGTTGCTCCCCCCGTTCTTCCCCCTGTTGTCGTCGTTGAGGACACCTCGTCTTCGGCTGGTGGCATCATCGTTCCGATCCTGGCTCTGATCCTGATCGCGGCAGCTGTTTACGCCAACGATTGATCTGAACGCCTTATGGCATTCAAAAGGCGGTCCGGTTTCCGGGCCGCCTTTCTCGTTTCAGGAAAGGATGTTGCCGAAGTTCGGCGACTGATCAGCCGGGAACGCCAGACTCAGCCGCAATCTGCGCGCGCGATTTGCGCTCTCTCTGGGTCGCGGACTTGAGCTGCCCACAAGCCGCCATGATATCTTCGCCGCGCGGTGTGCGGATCGGGCTGGCATAACCAGCCTTGTAGACGATATCGGCAAAGCGCTCGATGCGCTGCCAATCGGATCGCTCATACGGCGCGCCGGGCCATTCATTGAACGGGATCAGGTTGATCTTGGCGGGAATGCCCTTGATGAGTTGAACCAGACGCCGGGCATCTTCATCGCTGTCGTTCACATCCTTAAGCATCACATATTCAAAGGTGATGCGTTCACTGTTGGATGCCTTCGGGTAGGCGCGCAATGCATCGAGCAGGTCGTTGATGGGCCATTTCTTGTTGATCGGAACCAGCTTGTCCCGAATCTCATCCGTAGTGCCGTGAAAGCTGACGGCGAGCATGCAGCCGATTTCATCGGCGGTGCGCGCGATTTCTGGCACCACACCTGAAGTGGATAGCGTGATCCGCCGCCGACTGAGGCTGATGCCTTCGGGGTCCATCGCGATCTTCATCGCATCGCGCACGTTCTCGAAGTTATAAAGCGGCTCACCCATCCCCATCAGGACGATGTTGGAAATCAAGCGTGGGCGCGCATCACTGCCTTCGCCTGCGGGGGTCCATTCCTCAAGATCGTCGCGTGCCAGCATCACCTGCCCGATGATTTCGCCAGCCGTCAGGTTGCGCACCAGTTTCTGTGTGCCCGTGTGACAGAACGAACAGGTAAGCGTGCACCCTACCTGAGAAGAGATGCAAAGCGTTCCACGGTCGGTTTCAGGAATGTAGACCACCTCAACCTCGTGGCCACCGGCGATCCGGACCAGATATTTCCGGGTGCCATCTGCGCTGATCTGGCGGGTTACCACCTCGGGCACGGCGACGACGAAATTATTGGCCAGTTCAGCGCGATACGGTTTGGCCAGATTGGTCATCGCTTCGAAGTCGCGGACGCCTTTCTGGTAAATCCATTGCCAGACCTGTCCGGCCCGCATCTTGGCCTGTCTTTCAGGCGTCCCCGCAGCGATCAACGCGGTGCGCAGCCCTTCACGGGTCAGGCCGACCAGATTGGTCGGCCCATCGGGCAACTTGCGTGGAATGGTCATCACGTCCTGAGTTACAGGCACGGACGGGGGGACACTGGCTGTCATGGCATGATTCCTTGGGGCCGTTGGGTCATATAAGGCATGATCCGCCGGTGCAAACCCCAAGGGACATGGCGCGACTCAGCCAGCGCAGCGTGTTTCCGCGTCTTCGACTGCGGCGGTAAAGCCCAAAAGCGAGAATGTATCCTGCGTCTGGGTCCCACGTGCCGATCGCGCGGTCAGCACCGCACTTGCGCCGCGTTTCATGGCCGTGATGATTCGTTGATCATCGGCACCCGATGCAGCCCAAGCCATCTCACCCTCGGTGAACAACTCGAACGTGGTATCGCCGATGTCCACCGAAACCGTCGACCCGTCTGCGAACGGATACCCACCGGTAAACGACACCTCGCCCAGACGCTCGGCCGATGGCCAGAAGCTGACGAACATCAGGATTTCACCCCGGTTCACGGCCACAACGCGACCGTCGCGCGTATTGACGGTTTCACTTGGCGTCGACACAACCCAGCATTGCGTCGGGTCATCTTCGACGAACACGCTCCAGTCCGTCTCCGCGTTGACGCGGTTGGTTGATTCTTCATCTTGCGCGTACGCTGCACCACCGATGGCGGTCAGCGTTGAAATTGCCAGCGCCCCGACAAGCCAGTTCTTCATCTTACCAAACGCCTCCAGCCCATAGCTGCCTCTGGTCGCCTCCCCGTTTTTGGTTCAAGTTCACCGGGATAGCCGACCTTTTGCCGTAAGTCAGACTAACCTGTTTTTCAGACAATGCAAAAGCCCCGGTGGCGGAAAATCGCCAGCTTGTGAAGGGAAAGGGATGAAAATGACAAATGCTGCACCTTTGGTTGAAGTTTGGCGGGGTCCGTTTTGCGAAAGCCTGCATCGCGGCCATGCCGTCATATGGGACGCCGGTGGCGGCATCGTCGCGGCATGGGGTGATCCGGACCAAGTGATATTGCCCCGTTCCGCAAGCAAGATGATGCAGGCCCTGCCCCTGCTGGAAAGTGGCGCCGCGGACGCCTTTGGCCTGACCGAGGCACAACTGGCGCTTGCCTGCGCATCCCATCAGGGAGAGGCGGTTCATACCGATATGGTCACCGCGTGGCTGGCGGCACTTGACCTTACAGAGGGCGCAATGCGGTGCGGGGCGCACCTTCCGTATTCGGAAGAGGTGCGGAACGCACTTGTCTGCAGCCACACCGCGCCAGATCAACGCCATAACAACTGTTCGGGAAAGCATTCGGGCTTCTTGACCTTGAACAAGCATATCGGCGGCGGATCGGAGTATGTGGACCCATCCCATCCCGTGCAGAAGGCCGTTCTGGCCGCGTTTGAGGAAATCACCGAGGAAACCAGCCCAGGATACGGGATTGATGGCTGCTCAGCCCCCAATTTCGCCTGCACGATGACCGGATTTGCCCGTGCGCTTGCCAGCTATGCCAAGCCCGCACCCGGCGCGCGGGGCGAAGCACAAGCCCGCCTGACCCACGCAATGGCGACCTATCCGCACCTTGTTGCCGGTGAAGGGCGCGCCTGCACCACCCTGATGCGCGCAATGGAGGGGCGCGTCGCGATCAAGACCGGGGCCGAGGCGGTGTTTGCAGCCATGCTGCCGGACCAGGGAATCGGAATCGCCGTAAAGATAGAAGATGGCACGACGCGCGGGGCCGAGGCTGTGATCACGCAGCTTCTGATCGGGGCTGGCGTTCTGGATGCGGCACACCCGGCGGCGCAGCAGTACACCCATGGCCCGATCGTGAACCGACGCGACATCGAAACCGGACATTATCGGCTTGTCGATGATTTGACGTCCTGGAGGCTCTGATCCGGCACGAAACGGTCGATCATCCCCAGCAACCCCGCCTTGCTCAGGGGTTTCGTCAGGTATTCGTCGATCCCGGCGGCAAGGATGCGGTCCTTGTCGCCGTCCATGGCATGGGCCGTCATGGCGATGATCGGCACAGGTGAACGGGCGTGTTCCCGTTCATGGGCCCTGATTTTCCGGGTCGCCTCCAACCCGTCCATCAGGGGCATGGAGATATCGGTAAAGATGATATCGGGCGTATCGGCCACGTAGGCCTCCAGCAACTTCTGACCATCGTCCACCATCGTCAGGTCCAGATCGGCAGCCTTGAGCATGGTGCGGAACACCAGTTGATTGGTCTTGTTGTCCTCGGCGGCCAGCACGCGCAAACGAGCGGTGCGTGCGCCAGTACCCTCGACCGCGGGCGGGGGTGGCGTTGTGCCGACCTGATCCTGCGACGGTGCCAGAAACCGGCGAAGGGCGGCCAAGTCAATATCGTGGCGGAGGGGGGTTGATCCGTTCGGGACTGGCCCGTCGAACGCCTTGTTCAGGATGCCAACAGGCACATGAAGGCCCAGATCGCGCAGATGCAGAAGCTGTGTGGCCGCCCCCTTCCCATCCGTCAGGATCACAGCGCAGAACGCCCCGCGCTCT
>Ga0208544_10002732_pt1 | contig 11307 bp, 15 predicted proteins | sample DEB08_DNA_9_FD_184526 | JGI IMG/M metagenome (GOLD analysis project Ga0208544, IMG submission 184526) | Aqueous microbial communities from the Delaware River and Bay under freshwater to marine salinity gradient to study organic matter... | ecosystem: Environmental > Aquatic > Marine > Coastal ...
CAAAACCCCAAAACCCCAAAACCCCACAGTCTGACTTTTGTGAAGTGAGATTAATTCCAAGATTTATTCGGGTGTAAAAGAAGTGAAAAATGCATAAATATTATTATATAGTCATATAAGTTTGATTGAAAATGAATGATGACATCTATAGTCAGGGTGACAAGCTGGAAAGTTTGTTGTCGCCTGACTAGCGAAAAGAGGACCCAGGTCCCGATTAAAGCAAATCATAGTCTCAGTTAGAGCTCAACGTGCTCACTGCCGATGCGCCTGTAGACAAAAAGCGAGAAACCGTAAGGTTTGATCCAACGGAACCCATGGAGATGGAACTGGAATCCGTGTATGACCCGATGGACCCAATGGCAGCAGATGAACCCTTTGGAGGCGACCTTCGGCGAAGTGCGAGCCGCTCGCAAATGAGTCTCAGCGGATAGAGTAGTCGCGAAAGCAATAGAAACTCTGCGAAAGTTGAGATCGAGCTTGCTTCGTTCACACGGCGAAGTACCGCTCACAGTGTCATGAGAAAGCGCCCAGTAAACAAAAAAGATGGTGCGCTGCGTCGCTAGAACACATAAGACAAGACTCTGCCAGTAAAAGACAAAGACGGCAAAAAGAGTGAGATCAAGCTCACTTTGACGCGTTGGGAGCGCTACTAGATCACCTTGTACCACATTGCGGAGCCCTTCTTGGTCGGTGCAATTGTCGGTGCGTGCCTGCAGCTGCCTGACCTTGCCACCACTGTCTACATGCTCATCTCCTTCTGTGGATTGGGACCACTGGTGTTGACACAACATGTGAGCAAGATCAAGCTTAAAAAGATTCTCTCCTTCGTTATCCTTCTCCTGAGTAACCTGGTGATTATTCTTAAGACGCTTGCATGGGTTTTCGCCAACAAGTGGATCGTGGACAATTAGAATTATGCTCATGCGTTTGGTATCTACAAAGAAGCCGACGATCTGCCTGACGACGAGGCTGACTCGACCTTGTACTAAGTCAACAAGACCTTTGGGTCTGACTTGACTATCTTAGTTCTGAGCATATTGCTGCTTTTCGTGTACAACGACCACATTGAGCAAGCTGAAGCTCGAATTGCCATTATCAACAAGCAAGACTACTAGACGAAGATCAAGTACCACCATCCCGCATTCGGTCGCTACCACATGACCATGCTGGCAATGGTGCTGACATTCTTCCTGTGTGACGCGCTTACTGTTGTGACAGTGGTGTAGGAGATCGTGTTGTTCGTGCTTGTTGTGAGCATGTATTTATGGATTTTCTAGACAGCCCTCGCCGAGCGCTACATCGACAAATGCGTGAGATTCCTACAAATTATCTACTTCATCCAAGGAGCAGTGTCATTTGTCATTTTGATCCCTGGCGTGCTATCCTTTCTGTTAAAAATCTTAGGGCTGAAAGAGGATGACTAAAACGATTACCTCATCTTCTTAGGAATCATCGGCTATGAAAACAAAGCCAATGGATCTTCAGCTTTCAGAGTGCACTATGTGCTTCTCTCCTCCGCCGTGATGATGACTGAAGCCTACTTCGTCTGCCTCAAAGTCAAAGCTAACTCTCCCAAGCAGAACCTCGCCTCCGGTGTCAGGAAGGACTATGGGCACACCTCCGTGACCGACTAGACTTCATAGTAGAACGGCGATAGCTTTAACGTAGGTGATTCTGGTTTCAATGAGCGTTCAATGATTGGAGCTAGGGCCATGCAATCTCGCGCCCTGACTATCATAATTAAGCCAGATGAAGAGAAAGGCAAGAAGGATAGCTTCCTTGACAACATGTTCGAATTTTGGCAAATGAGCAGGATGTTGTCGGTGCTTTGGATCTGCAGAGGCTTGGCGTTCATCCACGTGTACATGTACCACGACTGGCAGTCAGTGCCCATGCTGATTTGGTTGTTGCACAGCACCGTATTTGACAACAAGAGCATATTCAAGCAAGCTATCAGGTGGTTTTACCTGCCGTGGTTCACGTTAACTCTGTTCTGGTACTACACCATCAACATCATCTCGCTGACAGACTTCGATATGGACCCCGCAGTGGAGGAAATCTACTATCCTTTCAAGTACAACATTCAGTTCAACAGAGGCTGGTATGAGCTCACCATCCCATTCTTGCAAATCGGGCTGATGTTGATCACCCTGTTTTTCTACGCGCTTCTTGTCTCCTACATGGACGAATCCACTGAGCCTCCCTTCAGACTCAATCAGTTCATGGACAAGATCGCTGACAAAAGCACTTCGTCGATCTACCAGCTAGCCTTCTTGGCAGTTGTGTACATCGAGTACCCCCTAATGTTTGTCCTCGTCCTCGCTGGCCTTGACAAGATGGACGTCTTCCACATCATCCTACTGATGTTCTTTGTCTTGTACATGCTGTGTCCTGACTGCTACCGGTAGAGTTCTAAGGTGTTCATCTTCTACGCTAACCTGTTCGTGCTCGAGAAGTACCTGTACACTCTCATAACCTAGCCGTACTTAGGAAAGCCAGGCAGTGACGATTTCGAAGGGGAAGACGTAAAAGAAATACCATTGGTAAAACCAAATTTTGACTTGATGGACATCCTCGGAATGAGTGATAACTATCAGCCAACTCCTTACTATCAAAAGTACTTTAGATACAATCCTTAGCTGGACCAGTGGCTGCTCGTGTTCTTGACGTTCCTGCAGTACCGCCGCCAGAGCATCATTGGCGCAGATGCCAACTAGTTGAACGAGACCGAGTTCAAGTGCAAGCACATCTTGTTCCAGAAGTATCGCAATGCTTACAAGTTTGTGTCCGCATTTAGCATTGGCTTTAATCACATCCTCGTGATTTTCTCCTTCTCTCTCTACCTACTGCTGCTCGTGTTCATCCAGCAGTCCCTGATCAACGCCATCTCACAAGCGATTGTGCTCTCCCTACTTTGCATCTACATGTCAAAGGGGCTGATCGTGCTGGTCGAGTACTGGGGAATCCTGATCTTCTACCAGGCCTTTGTCCTCATGTCCCAGATCATGTTCCAGTTCCTCTTCTCTCCTCCCTTCTTATCTGTCTGGGAAAGAAAGATAGATGCACCGGATAATCTAGAGTACTTAAGAAAAGTCATGCAGACCATAGGCTTTTACAGGCCATGTGGAGAAACTAATGGCAAAAATGAACCAGATGTGACAATTTGTGACTAGAACGCAGATGAAGAGAAGCTCTGGCAGTACTTCTTGCCCTACGTGTGCCTCTTTGCTCTCTCTGTCATTCTGGCCAAGAGAATCCGAACGAAAATCAAGCGTGAGTCGAAGGTTGACGGGAAGATGCGCGCCCAGTACCTTCACGACAAGAAGCAGAAGCAGAAGAAGAATTACTAGAGGATGACAACCAATCTAGTAAGTTTTCACGAGGACCAAGACGACATGGAGTCTGGAAATCGTTAATATGGCACTGAAACGAGAGCTGCTTCTAAATCGATGGCCCCCGAGCGACAGCTAACTCAGCCGTTGATCGAAGAAGACGAAAGAGAAGATAATGAAAGTTCTCAGTGGCAATTCGATAAGGATTTAGATTCCTAGTTAGGCAGCAGTGTAAAAAACTTTGGCGGAGTGGACGGAGACCTGGCTGAAATCGAGCTTCAGAACTACCAGGACTACTAGAACATGAAGTACCAGGTCGCTTACATGGTCTACCGTATCTAGGAATTTTGGGGTGTACTTGACTTCATCTCAGAGTACTTCCATCTGATTTTGAGCACAGCCGTGTTATGCTTCGCACTGTACTTCCAGTGGTCAGTGGTGTGGGCGGTGTAGCTGACGTTCTTCTTGGCCCAAAGTATCATGGTGTCACAGGTGAACTACTAGTACAGGGACGAGCAAGACAAACTTTTCAAGGAGAAGCATGCTGCCTTCATGGAGCAGTACAAAACATAAAACACCAAAAAGAAATCATCTGACAGGCCTTTGTCGTCTATGATAATTAAAAAGAAGAGTAATATGCTAAAGGCAGACCGCGCGACTTCCACCAATTCGCTCAAGGACTCTGTCAAGAAAACCAAAGACGATGACCGCTCGGCTTCCAAGAAATTTGGCACCGACCTTCAAGATTTAGCAAGTCCCGTTAATCAATCCTTGCCTACTGTTGAGGCTTGTGAGGACAAGGCTTCTAAGCGTCTTCAATTGACAGATGAAGAGGCTTTGGAAGAGTTTGAGAAGTTCAGAATGGACATCTGCCGGGTATCTCTCCCGACAAGGTACACCTTCTGGCTTGCCCAGTATGTCCTGATTGTGATAACGGTGACTCTCATCTACATCAATACGATCGACATCTAATACCTGTACGCGTTGAGTCCGGAAGATCAAAAATCCTTCACGTTCCTCTTGTTTATCCTCGGTTTCTTCAACAGAGAGTACGCATTCGAAGATATGAAAGCACATGAGACTGTGTTCTGGAATTCATCTTATCCTTACTACGTACTTCTTTTCGTTCTGATCTTTGAGAAGCTCGCTTAGAACTGGATCGAGAGCAAGTTTGGATGCACGAAGGAGAAGATGGAAATTTTCTAAGCTGTTGAAAAGCGTCAACAACTTTTCAAGGAGTAGCTAGAAAAGAAGCAGGGCAAAGGTGCCCGCACTTCGAAGTACTTCATCACCGCAGATGATCGCGAAAAGGTGGTCAGAGATGACAAAACGGAAAGTATGCACACCGACAGCTTCGTTTCGGAAAAGGAGAGAACTCCTTCCATTGATCCCATCACTGGTCTACGCATCATCTAAGAAGAGAGTGAGCAAAGTGTATACGATGACTTCCATTCTCTGAAGACTGCTACGCTTGAATCGAGCAAAAGAGAACGAGAGCACATTTCGGGAAACTCGCTCAACAAAAGCAACGTGTCTTCTTCGTTTGTCAGTGCGAGATCAAACAACCCCTCTCAGGCGCCTGTAAACGACTTGACAAAGTAAATGGATCTGCTTAAATCAGTAGACGACAAAGAGGTGCCCTTGCCATCGCCGTCACCGACGATACCTCACAAGGACCCTAAGTTTGTGGTCGAAGAAGACAACAAAATAACTAACACTATCGCTGAACGAGATGAGATTCTGAAAAGACTGAAGCCGTTAATCGAAGTGAAGAGTTTGATTGACACGTTCCGCGGGGTAAAGATAGGATTGGAAGCTCTTGTGATTCTGATTGTGTGGTTTTCGACCATCTACAAGCAGAACATCTTCAGTTTGATCTTGTTCATCTCCCTTGTCCTCTACACCTTAAAACGCGATAACAACTCCCTTTTGGTGGTGCGGACCACAGTGGCAATTGTGTTTGTGATCGAGTACTGGATTTGCGTGGCTAACCTGTGCTCCTACAACAGTCCCAAGAAGTTCCCTCTGGTTCTGCTTGGTAACAATAACAACGGAACAGACACGGGAGTAGTTTATCCGTATGTCAATTTCAACCCAGAAACCTAAACGTACGATAAAGTCTAGTATTATGGCATCCCTTTGTTCATGAACGGCATACACAGTAACAATATGTACGATGGTCAATGGTAAGATCAAACTATCGACTTACAGAAGTGGTCTTACTTTGGCATGTATGCAGATGCAAGACGGTTGAACGGAATGTGGTTCGACTACATGGTCAACATCCTCGTGTACGTCTACTTCAACATCTGCAACTTCTGGCTTCTCTTCAGGCCTGTCAAGATTGTTGCCTCCTAAAACACCAAGAATGACTTGCTCAGGCTTTCATAGCTCACCAAGGATAAGGATGATGATGCTGAGTTGAGCAAGAAGGAGCAGATCAAGAAAACCAAAATGCGGTTGCGACTGACCTACCCGGTGACTCGCGCCTACAGGCTCGCGAGCTAGTGGTTCTACATGAACTTCCACTTGGTGCTCATTGCCTTTACTTTGGCTGTCTCTATTTTGAACCAGTCACTGCTTTCCTTCGGGTACTTCATCTTCTGTATGCTGCTAATTCAGGACAACAAGAACTTCTTGGATAGAAAGCTGAGTCAAGATCGACTGCTGTGGCTGCTCAAAAACTTCCTGCTCCCCTACCTTGTCGTGGACATCTGCTTCTAGCTCCTCTACTAGATGCCCTTCGAAATCTTTGATGAAAAGAAAGAAGTCGGCACCACTAACTGGTACAATGCAGTTGGCTTTGAAAAGGTTTGGGAATCAGAGCCAAAGACGATCTTCGTTGGCTACGAAGGAGAAGTCAATGAAGTGACTAAAACTGGGCTGACAAGTCTCATGCTTAAGGGTCTCACCTTCTTCATGATCCAGATCTAGCTGTCCATCATGGAAAGTCACAATTACAACAAGTACAAGGCGATGCAAGGTTCGGACCACGAAAACGTACGCGCCAAAACTGGCTTGGGAATGGCTTACCGCTTCAACAACTTTAAAAACAAGAAGGTGTTGAAGCAGGCGGAGGAGCTTGACAGGATTGACCAGATGCAGACTCACGTAAAGAGATTGATCCGCAAGAGAGACAAGCTCTACAAGATGCAAGACAAAAAGGAATCGAAGTTTTTGAAAAACCGTAGGTAATCAGCTTAAAACTCCTTCAAAGATTAAAGCATGTCATCAATGCTCCTTGCGAGTGATGATAAAGTTGCTTATGATAAGGGTATGGCGCCCATCTACGAGGAGAAGGATGATTTCGATGAAAGATCATTTGGATCGATCGGCAGCCGAAGTGAGAGCAGTCTGTACGAGGAGAAGTGGAAAGAAACTCAATTGAAGGATGATCAGGAGATCAACGTGATCTATGCAGCGAAGATGAAGAAGCTCAACCTTTGCATCAAGACCTACATGTGGTTGAGGAAGACATTCGTGTTGGACATCTTGTTCAGGTCGAGTGAGGAACACCTGGATGAGATCGTGGAATAGCTCTAGCGTGGAAGAACGTCTGTCAAGTCGAAGATCGAGATCGGAGTCATGAATGAGGCCAAGCGCGAATGGTTTGAATAAAAGAAATCAGAGCGCTTGGAAAGGCAGCTGATGGAAAAGACGCAAATCGATCGTGCAACTACTGTAAACATCTCTTCTTTCAGCGGTGACAGGAAATCCAGCTTTGCAGGAGATAAGAGTGGTGCCGACGAAATCGACAATGTTGATCGCGCTGTGAACAGCATGGTTACCTAACTTGTGAAGTAGCAGCACGACAGGGAGAACGAAGAGTTCGAGGAGCGGAGATCAAAGGCTTTCGAGACTTCATCGAAGCCTTGGGAGTCTGTGACGATGAAGAACTACAAGAGCTACTGGAAGATGTTTGTGAGGTACATCTCACTCTTAGTCAAGATCATCATGTCCCACAGCGAGTACTTCGTCTACTTCTGGATGATGCTTGCCACCATCAGCAATGATGGAATACTCTACATGGTATTCCCTTTCATCATCTTTGGTTGGGCGTTGATGCTGGAGACGAAGCCTGGAAAAAACTTCTGGTACTTTGTCGTCATTTACACGCAGGGATTAATTGTGGCCAACTTCATCGTGCAGCTGTAGCTGTGGGAAGTGATTATGGTTCATAACTGTGAAACCCCGGCAACACCCGATGATCCTGTTCCATGCACGACACAGTTGGATTGGATTATCTATGTGGACAAATCAAGTTTGGGACTTGGGTGGCCTACTGACCACTAGAGAAGCTTCTACTCGGTGTTCATGTACTTCTTGCCAGAAATCATGATTCTCTCTACGTGTCTAGTCCACATTCAGTCGGAGATCCTTGCTGGAACCTTTGATTAGACCCTTTAAGACTACGAGAACTTTGAAGAAGGACTGACAAGGTACAGAATTCAAATCTGCGACGACGAAGAAGAGAAAAAAGAAATTGAGCAGGCTGATAGACAGCTCTTCGCAATGAAAGTTGAGTTGACCTCGACTGAAATCAACCAGTTCAAGCAAGAAGAGAGCTGGTCTGACTACGATCGCTACGAACACATGGAGAACTAAGGCTTCACCGATCGTGGGCTTGCCCCGCTTGAGTTTGTTTTCAACCCGTAAACACACTATCCTATGGATGTTGCGAGCTTAAAAAAGAAAAAGCTGACAGCTTCTGGCAGACAACTCGCTGGAAGATCATTTGATGAAACCTCCGAGATTTATGTTCTTCAAGGGTCCGCCCCGAAGGCCTTCTCATAGGATGCGTTGAGAGAACTGAACTTGAAAGAGGAGGCCACGGGTACTTTCTGGGAAAGGCTCGTGCGACAAGGCTTCTCCACGTTATTCTATGACAACTGGTTCTTTGATGAGCTCTACCCGACCATCAAGCAGTAGAAGCCTGGCACTGATCTCTATGTGTTCATCTGCACCGTTGAGTTCGTAATCTGCATCTACATCTTGGTGTTCTACTCGTACATGAAGAACCAGACCGAGTCCATTGCAGACCAGTTCACTGCTAACTAGTTCGCACCCGGCATGGTCATTGCATTGTTCCTCATGATTGCTGTCATGGTTATTGATAGAATCATCTACGGCATGTATGTGCTCCTTGATCAAGGTGAGCCTGTTGCCGAGTAGCCAGATGGACAAATACTACAGGAAGATGAGCGTCTCACCAATCGTGCATCCCACTAACCCATGAAAAACGAGCAGCCTAACGCCTCGACCTTTTCGAAGTCCGAGGGACATGGCCCCCTAATGACTCAGAAGTCGTTCGAGAATGGCATGGGCAACACTACAGAAATTTCTGACTCTGACTTTGTCACTCAGTTCGATTTCTTCCTCGAGGACAAGTCTGAAGTAGCCTCCGATGACTTTATTGATGGCACCAAGAAAGTGTTCAAGGAAAGTCTAATCCCTTAGAAATCCAAAAAGTCAGGCTACCGAATGGTTAAGTTTTATTACTAGTGGTTCGTCCTAATCCTCGTCCACTGGTACATCTTCTTCTGGCTGCCAGACAACATGGGCTATTGCTTGGAGGACTTCACTAATACATACTCGAGTTACAAGACTGTGCACCAGATTCTAGCGACGTAGGATGTCGAGCCTGATGATCCGGGTACTGGAAATGCTGGCGATTCACCGACAGCCCCAAAATCAGACGTACCAACTGCTGACGCTGATGCTGTGTTTGTTTGCAACGTGTTCAATCAAAATGGTGCGATCATCGTCCTCTACATGTTCTTCTGTATCTACTTTGGACTCAGTGCAGCTCAGATTAAGTACGGAATGCCGGAGATCAGGAAAGGAAGTTTCATGATGGACCGCTTTGACCCCATCTCAGGGTACACCTTCAGAGGCTTCCTCGCTATTCCCTTCATCTTCGAGCTCAGAAGTATCATCGATTGGACTTTCACGTCGACAGCTCTTGACGTGTTCCAGTGGATCAAACTTGCTCAGATCTAGGCCGACATGTATGTTGCCAAGGTTGTCAACAGGGAGTACATGCGCTAGAAACTGGGCACCCCCAGGAAGAAGATTGAAAAGTTGGGTGTTGGCTGCTCGCTGATGCTACTCGTGATAGCGTTGCTCGCCGGCCCCATCTTGCTCTTCAGTTCCATCAACCCTATCTCTGTCTCTAACCCGATTCTTAAGCAAGATGGTGAGATCAACTTCTCGATCACGATCACGCAAAAGAACACCAAAATCGAAACATAGGTGCCTTTGTTCAAGACGACGGAGTACATCATGAATGAAGAAATGACTACTTCGGAATACGACGAATTAGACTTGCCGAGCTTTAGCGCGACGACAAGTTTGTTCGATCCTACTCAGATCCAAAACATCCAGTTCTCGAAGCACTCCGATGACATCTGGCTGGTTTCCAAGCCAAGAAAGGAACAACTTGTTCTCGCTCTGGTTGAAGAACTTTTGTTGGGCAAGACAAGTTTGGAGAGCTTGAAGCAGTATAGCGATATTACAGCTATGTTGAACTATACGATGAGCCGAGGTGACTCTGGCGGTGCCTCTTAAATCAAGGGCGGATACACGTGGGACCTGAATAACTCAGAGTAAACGTAGCCGCTAATCAAGTCAATCCTGTACCAACTGTCTTGCCAGAACCCAAAGGTAGTTGATAATATCAAGGATGTTCAAGATTCAGTGTTCGGCCCCATCAACATGGCGGTGAAGACGGACGCAACTTCAAATGCAGAAGTGTTCACCACGCAGGCCACATTTTTGAATTACACTGTCGATGACCTTGGTTAAGCTGTACCTGGTGAAACCTAATAACTATTCGATGAGTTTTTCACCCTATTCTACAAGTGCACGCCCATCACTGTCGAACCGACGGCTGATGCTAATGACGACAATGGCAAAAACAAGAATAAGGATAAGAAAAAAGACAGGGGATTCATCGGCAATCTGATCTTCAGGCCTGTTGATGAAGCAAAGAATCTGCTTAAGGCAGGCCTTATTGATACGAACGATCTAATCGATTACACGTTGTTCAACACCGGCTAAGCCTACTGGTCTCTCGTTAAAGCGCCCCTAAACGTAGACTTCTAGCGAGGCTCACAACTTTACAATTTCACCCAGAACTATACGGATGAAGATCCTCCAAAAATACTGAATAAAGATCCTGATTATAAATCTCGTTCTTGTGATTGTGTGGTCGCCAATGTAGAGTTGGATGAATACGGAGTTAGAGCATCCAAATCATCCGCTGGAGATCCTGACTGCAATTACTCACTCGGTGTCAAACTTCCCAGTTCCGGCTAAACTAACAACGAAAAGCCAAACCCACCCAATGGAGACTTCACTGTTGCCAAGGAGTGTGCTATCTTTATCCCTGACCAGGGTGTAGCATTGACCGTGTTTGCCCAGAAAGTACTGCCTTCGTTCTTGCGCGACTACTCTTCGAACCTGATCGTGTTCTACATATCTGTGGTGTTTGTGATTGCAACGCTCTTCCGCGGCGCCTTTGTGCCGAAGACAAACGAGATCTTCATTAAAGACGCGCCCTACACCGAAGACTTGCTCATGATCTGCCAGAGTATTCATATATACAGAGTCTAGAGACAATTGTTAAAGTAAGACCCCCTCTGCTTTCTTTCACCTCTTAACATGTTTTGTGTCGTTAATACCTGTAGAGAAGAAGAATTGTATTTCATACTGATCGACATCATGAGATCTCCGGAGATGATTAAATCCGTCTGTGGAAGTTCCCTCAAGAAGAAGCTTCAATGAGCGTGAGCACCATTCACGGACTTGCGCCATGCTACCAACTAGCCGTAGCTCTAATCCTATTCACTTTATAGTTATCATGTTTGTTTGTTTGTACTAAAATAAATTCAATTCATCCACAGCTATTTATTTAATTCACTCACACAAATGCACACTACATACATCCACCTCTTGGGGTTTTGGGGTTTTGGGG
>Ga0208544_10002733_pt1 | contig 11303 bp, 9 predicted proteins | sample DEB08_DNA_9_FD_184526 | JGI IMG/M metagenome (GOLD analysis project Ga0208544, IMG submission 184526) | Aqueous microbial communities from the Delaware River and Bay under freshwater to marine salinity gradient to study organic matter... | ecosystem: Environmental > Aquatic > Marine > Coastal ...
GGGCGGCGCAATCTCGGATTCCGGGGTGGGCATTGGGTGGTTGGTGTCATCTCTGGGCCAAATCGTCAGGTATTTCCAATAACAGTTGGGTCATCATTGTGTCGGCGCAACGTCTGCGTTCCTGCGCATAACATGATTTTTCCCGCACCTCTTGACCTTCCAGTAACGGGAACCCCCATCTATGTAACGACCAAAAGGGGATTTCGTATCGTGACAACCGTATCACACCTTTCATTCGCCATCTCCGGACTTAGCTGTGCGGGCTGCGTGGGCCGCGCGGAAAAGGCGCTCCTGGCAGTTCCGGGGGTTACTGACGCCACCGTCAATCTCGCGACCGAAACGGCGCAAGTCACGGTTGCGGGCGCGACGGCGGAACAACTGGCCGCTGCGCTCAAGGCCGCCGGCTATCCCGCGCGGCAGGCCGAAATTACGCTACAGATCAGCAAGATGACCTGCGCCTCGTGTGTGGGACGTGTCGAAAAGGCGCTGGCGACAGTGCCCGGGGTTGTCGCGGCTTCCGTCAATCTGGCGACGGAAACCGCGCAAGTCAGCTATCTTGAGGGCAGCATTGGGCCCGCAGACCTGCTTCATGCCGCGCAAACCGCCGGCTATCCCGCCACAATCGCCGATCAATCCACCCCGGACGACCGGACCGCCCGCAAAGAGGATGAGGCGCGCGCCCTCAAGCGCCAGACGCTGATCGCGGCCTCTCTTGCGCTGCCGGTCATCGTTCTGGAAATGGGCGGCCACCTGATCCCCGGCTTTCACGCCCTGATCGGGTCTACCATCGGCCATCAGGCCAGCTGGTTGATCCAGTTCGCGCTGACCAGCGCGCTGCTCGTTGGGCCGGGTCGGGTCTTCTATACGGTTGGACTTCCCGCCCTGTTTCGCGGCGGGCCCGACATGAACAGCCTTGTGGCCGTCGGAACCCTTGCCGCATGGGGTTTTTCCGTTATCGCCACTTTCGCCCCCGCGCTTCTGCCCAGCGCCACCCGCGCGGTGTATTTCGAGGCCGCCGCCGTCATTGTCGTGCTTATCCTTCTGGGCCGATATTTCGAAGCGCGCGCCAAGGGCAGGACCGGCGCCGCGATCCAGACCTTGGTGGGCCTGCAACCGCGCACGGCAACCCTGCTGCGCGATGGTGTCGGTGTGGAGGTGCCAATTGATACAATCCGGTCCGGCAACACCTTGTTGATCCGTCCCGGTGAACGCGTGCCAGTGGACGGCGACGTTATCTCTGGCGATAGCCACGTGGACGAAGCGATGCTGACCGGCGAGCCTATCCCCGCCACCAAATCCGTCGGCGATGCCGTGACCGCCGGCACCATCAACGGCACCGGTAGCCTGCAGGTCCGCGCCACCCGCGTCGGCAGCGACACCACACTGGCCCAGATCATTCGCATGGTCGAACAGGCGCAGGGCGCGAAATTGCCGATTCAGGCGGTTGTGGATAGGATCACGCTTTGGTTCGTGCCCGCAGTCATGGGCCTTGCGCTGCTGACAGTTCTCGCGTGGCTTGTTTTCGGCCCCGACCCGGCCTTGACCTTTGCGCTGGTGGCGGGTGTGTCCGTCCTGATCATCGCCTGCCCCTGCGCCATGGGGCTGGCGACGCCGACCTCGATCATGGTGGGCACGGGGCGCGCTGCTGAAATGGGTGTGTTGTTTCGCAAGGGTGACGCCCTGCAGGCGCTGGCATCGGTAGATGTCGTGGCCTTGGACAAGACCGGCACGGTGACGCAAGGCCGCCCCGACCTGACCGAATTGGAACTGGCCGCAGGCTTTGCCCGCGCCGAAGTTCTTGGGTCGGTTGCAGCGGTCGAGGCGCAGTCCGAACACCCGATCGCCACCGCAATCACCCGCGCAGCCTTGGCCGAGGGGCTCTCGATCCCTCATGCCACGGGCTTTGCCTCTCTGACCGGCTTTGGTGTCCATGCAGAGGTTTCCGGGCGCGACGTGCACGTCGGCGCGGCCCGCATGATGCATGATCTGGGCCTGCCGATCCCGGTGGCCTTGGCGGACAGGGCCACCGCGCTGGCCGGTCGGGGAAGGTCCACGCTATTTGCCGCTATTGACGGCAAGGTTGCGGCGCTCATCGCTGTTTCCGACCCGGTCAAGCCAGGCTCTGCCGCCGCGATCGCCGCGCTGCAGGCGCAGGGTCTGACAGTGGCCATGATCACCGGCGATGGTCCCGCCACCGCCAATGCCATCGCGGCCGAGGTCGGGATCACCCACGTGGTTGCAGGTGTCCTGCCCGACGGCAAGGTCGCCGCGCTGGACGATCTGCGCAAGGGTGGCAAGACGCTGGCCTTTGTCGGCGACGGCATCAACGATGCCCCGGCGCTGGCGCATGCCGATGTGGGTATCGCCATTGGCACCGGCACCGATGTGGCGATTGAGGCGGCAGATGTGGTGCTGATGTCCGGCGACCTGTCGGGTGTGGTGAAGGCCACCGTCATGTCCCGCGCGACGATGCGCAATATCCGTCAGAACCTGTTTTGGGCCTTTGCCTACAACACCGCGCTGATCCCGGTTGCGGCGGGCGTGCTTTACCCCGCGTTCGGGTTGCTCCTGTCGCCGATGCTGGCCGCCGGCGCTATGGCGCTATCGTCGGTCTTTGTGGTCACCAATGCGCTTCGCCTGCGCCGTGTGCAGCCAGACACGGGCTTGCGTGCCACACCTCGTACACATCCCGCACCCCAACCTGCCACGGCGACATGAAGGTGATGTCATGAATATTTCGGACGCCGCTCGTCATGCGGGCCTGCCCCCGAAAACCATCCGCTACTATGAGGATATCGGCCTGATCCGTCCGCGACGAGATGCCAACGGCTATCGCGCATTCGCTGAGCCTGACCTTCACAAGCTCAGCTTCCTTGCCCGTGCCCGTGCGCTTGGCTTCACGATCGAGGATTGCCGCAGCCTGATGGCCCTCTACGACGATCAGGACCGCGCCAGCGCCGAGGTCAAGCGCATCGCTGAGGATCACCTTGCCGAGATCGAGCGCAAAGTGACAGACCTGCGCGCAATGCACGCGACGCTGTCGGCGCTGGTCGATGCCTGTGCCGGCGACGACCGGCCAGATTGCCCGATCCTGAATCGGCTTGGTGCCGACACCACCCGCGCATCGTGACAGGAGTCGACACCATGGCCGCCACAATCGGCCATTGGCGTGGGCGGGAAAATTGCTAGGTTGACCGGCATACCAACTCAACGGCGCCATGTTCATCATCACCCAAGATACCATCCTCGGCCCTTCCGTGCTGGAAACCCGCAATGTCCCCAAGCGGTTCTTTGGGCGCGTGCTGATCCTGCCCAGACGCGGCGCCGGGCCCGGCCTGTGGCTGCGCCTGTCGGTGGAAATGCAGTTCTTGCGGTATCTGACGGCGCTGCTTCCGTTTATCATCATCATGGTATTTTCCCGCGACATGGCCGCGCCGATCATGCAGGCGCCCATCGCCATGGCGTTGTTCATCGGTATCGTCGAGTTGAAGGGCCTGCGTCTGTCCGACAAGGCCCGCCAGCGCCTGATGGACACGGACGAGGCCGCCCGCAGGCTTGATCTTCTGCAATTTCGCGCCCGTGCGGTCTTGCGCAACATCGCGGCGCGCAAGGGGATCAACGCCGGACAATTGCATCTTGTGGTCGAACAATCCGAACTGGCCCGGATTGCGCCACTGACATTCGTGACCGTACAGACCGACCTGCCGGCCCCCCATGTCGTCGCGTTGGACGCCGGCGACCGTGCCGCGATCAAGGCGCAGCTTTTCGACACCGCATTAACCGAACGCGACCTGCACCGCGTCAACCTGTTTCAGAATGACTATCTCCGCGACATCCGTCTGGAAGCACGAGGCGTTTCGGCCCACGCCCGCCTTTCCGCATGGATCGACAAGGCGGGTGATCCGATGCCGGAAAGGGCCTGAACCCATGGCAATCAACGCCCCAAGCCTGTCTGCCGGCGACGCGCTGGCCGCTCTGACGGCGGGCTGGCACGCGCAGGCCGCTGGCGATCTGACCGCCAGCTGGATGCTGCACGGACGCCCCGGCGTGGGCAAGACACAGCTTGTGCAAACATTGGCCGACAGCATCGGCGCGCGCCTGTTCGACCTGCGCCTGACCACCATTGAACCGCAAGACCTGCGCGGGCTGCCCTACTACGACCACGCGACAAGACGTACGGTGTGGTACCGTCCCGATGATCTGCCTGATGATCCGGCCACCCCGTCGATCCTTTTTCTTGATGAACTTACCGCCGCCTCGCCCATGTTGCAGCCCACGGTTTACGGATTGCTGCAAGAACGCCGCGTCGGGCGGCATATGCTACCCGACAGCGCCCTGATCATTGCGGCCGGGAACATGGTTGAGGATGGAGCCATCGCCTATGAGATGGGGACCGCCCTGTCGGACCGTCTGATCCACATGATCGTGACGGCCAGTGCGCCAGACTGGCTTCAAAACTATGCGCCGCGCGCCGGCATCCACCCGACCGTCGCGGCCTTCATCCGCACCCGCCCCGATCTGCTGGACACGACCGAGGATGCCCTGCGCCGCGGCCTCGCCATTGCCTGCACGCCACGCAGTTGGGAACGGGTCAGCCAGATTCTGGTGGCCGTGGCCGACCGCCGCCTGCGCAACACCATGATCGCCGGCACCGTGGGCGAAGCCGCAGCCGCTGAATTTGCCCTGATCGCCGATGAAATCGCGGCCTCGGTGCAGGTTGCGGACATGCTGGCCACCCCGCGTGCGAACCGCGCACCGCTGTATCCCGCCACGCTGCACGGGTTGACCGCGTTGATCTACGGGCTGGTAGCGATTGCCGATGAACAAACCTTGCCCACCGCAATCGACGTCATGGCCGATATCCGCGCGCTCCCGTTGCGCGCCATGCCGTTGGCGGAACTCACCGGGTTCGGCTTCGAGTTGCTGATCCGCAAAGGGCTTGAGAATGGCTGGCAAGCCGCCTTTGCGAATTCCCCCGCCTATACAGACTATGCCCGGTCCCGCGCCGAGGTCGAACTGGGGTGCGCGCACACACAACCCGCGCCCGCGCCGCCCTTGCGCATATGGCCGAGGTTGACCCGGCCTTGTCCGTCCTTGCGCTTTGGTGCCGTCACCGTGAAACCACCGGGGCAACGCGGACATCGGGCGAAACCATTTACTACGGTCCTGCCTTCGACACCCTCCCGCTGCCGCAGCAGATCGGGCTGACCGCACACCACATCTTTCACGTCGCACTTCGTCACTCTGCCCGCGCGCGCGCGATGCAAGAACGGCTGGGCGACAGGTTTGATCCCGCTCTCTTCGGTCTTGCCGCCGATGCGATCGTGAACGAAACGCTGATCCTTGCCGATCATGCGATGCCCCGGCCTTGCGTCACTTTGATGGACCTGCTCGACACGATCGGGCAGCCCAGTCCAAGCCAGCAACACGCGTTGTCCGAATGGGATACCGAACGCCTTGCCATCGCGCTGCACCGCGATGAGGAGACCCGGAAACGCGCGGGGGCATTTGGTCAGACCAAGGGTTTCGACCGCGATATAGAGACCGGCGAGGACGGCACAGACAGCCAAAGCGCCGCCGACTGGCGTGGTCACGTCCTGCGCGCGCTGGAGGCCGGCAGGCAGGCTGGCGCAGGCGTGGGCACACTGGGCGCGATCCTTGCAGATCTTCGCGCCGCCGATGTGCCATGGGAACGCCATCTGCGCAGGGTGCTGACCAAGGCGCTAAGCGTCGACCCGCGCCTGACATGGCGACGCCCGGCCAACCGCTGGGTCGCGATGGAGGCCGAGGCCTTGGCCGCAAATGCACCCACGCCCGTCTTTGAACCGGGCCAGCAGCGTCACGCCTTTCGCCCCCGTATCGTGGTGGGGCTGGATACGTCCAGTTCCATCGACCCGCTGACACTCAGCCTGTTCGCCGCCGAGGCGGCCGCCATCGCCCGTCGCACCGGGGCCGAGGCGCATCTATTGGCCTTCGATGACAAGGTTCATTTCGAAACGCCCGTTGGTCCGGGCCCATGGGAGACCACATTGAACGGGCGCGAAATGCTGCGCGGCGGTGGCACAGATTTCAGCGACGTGCTGGACAGGGCCCGGACATTTGACCCATCAATCGTCGTCATCCTCACCGATCTGGACGCGCCATTCCCGCCTGCTCCACGGTTTCCCGTCATATGGGCGACCCCGGCTGACGCAGCCCCCCCGCCCTTTGGCACGGTCCTGCGGATCGGTCGGGACTAAGCCGGAAACAGCCGCGTCAGGATCTGCCACACTGGCCATATCCCCCACGGTCACATCGGTCGGCAAGATCGTCCGTTTGCTGCCGCCGCAAACCGGGCCCGCTCGGTCGCGTGCAAGAAACCCCTCCCCGGCATGCGATCCAGCGTTCACGGGGCGACAGCGCTTGGTCTCAGCACGTAATGAAGGTCTCTGCCATCGCGCGAATGAGGTCGGGGTAGAAATCTGGGCCCGGCGGAATATCCGCCCCAAGCGGATCAATCACGCCGGTGCGCGTGGCGGTTCCGTCAAAAATCGTGGCGACAAGTCCCGGGTTGAACTGCGGTTCGGCCAGCGCACAGGTGATCGCCTCGGCCTGTGCCAGATCGCGCATGGCGGCGATGCGGGCCGCGCTTGGGTCACTTGCATCGCTGAGTGAAATCGCGCCGCTGACGGGAATGCCAAAGCGCGTCTCGAAATACTGATAGGCATCGTGGAAAACCACGAAATTGCCGGCCCGCGCCGGGACAAGCGCACCATCCAATTCCGCCGACAGGGCCACCAATTCGGCCTGCCCGTCGGCCGCGTTGGCGACATAGGCTGCGGCATTCCCAGTATCGAGGACAGCCAGCGCCTGCGCGATCTGCTCCAGCCAGATCACCGCGTTGCTCGGGTCCAGCCAGGCATGCGGATCCAACCCGCCTTCCGCATGATCGTGGTCGTGGTCGTGGTCGTGGTCGTGATCGTGGTTATGACCATCCCCGGTCGTCTCCAGTGTAAACGCGGCCTCGTCGCGACTATCCAGCAAGACGATGCCCGGGCTTTCCAGCAGATAAATCGTTGTCGCCCCCGGCGTCAGCGTCTGCGCTGCCGTGACAAGACCCGGCGTCAGCGCACCACCCATCATCACCACCAGATCCGCCGCTTCCAGCGCCCCAGCCTCGGACGGACGCAGCACGTAGCCATGCGGCGATGCGCCGGGCCGGACGATCAAGGCCGGCGAACCCACACCCTCCATGACCCGCGCAACCAGCGAATGCACGGGGGCAATATCCGTCGCCACCACCGGCACATCGGCGTGCGCAGCGCCTGCCATCCCCAAACTAGCTGCCAAAGCCAAAAAACGCATCGCTGCCTCCATGTGATTGTATAACGTTGCAGCCCGATAAACGATACGTTATAACACTTCAAGCCTCTTCGGCCCGACCGGACAATTCACATGACGACCATCGGATTTGAACACCATGATCACGCCGCCTGCATCGACAGCAGTGTCGCCGCCGTCGATGCCAGATGTCAGCAGGCGGGCCTGAACCTGACACCGGTTCGGCGGCGGGTGTTGGAGCTGTTGCTGCAGGAACATCGCGCCCTCGGGGCCTATGATATCCTTGATCGCTTGCGCGCAGAGGGGTTGGGCAGCCAGCCCCCCGTCGCCTACCGCGCGCTGGACTTTCTGGTCACCCACGGGTTCGCGCACAAGATCGAGCGGCTCAACGCATTTATCGCCTGTGCCCATCCCGGCGAAACCCACGCACCTGCCTTCTTGATCTGCCGGGCATGTGATGCCGTGGCCGAGGCCGAGGGCGCTCGTGGTGCGGTCCGCGCCGCTGCCGCAGATGCCGGGTTCCATGTCGAACGCACGGTGGTAGAGGCCCTTGGGCTTTGCCCCAACTGCCAGCAAGACGTCGCCCCATGAGCCTTGTCAAGATCGCGGGACTGACCATCAGGCTGGGCGGACAGCAGGTGTTGCACGGCGTTACGCTCGACATCGAGAAGGGCGAGATTGTCACCATCGTCGGGCCCAACGGTTCTGGCAAATCGACCTTGCTCCGCGCGATTATCGGGGCCGTGAAACCGACATCAGGCACCGTCACCCGCAGCCCGGGCCTGCGTATCGGATACGTGCCGCAGACCTTGCACATCGACCCGACCTTGCCCCTGACCGTGCGCCGCTTTCTAGACCTGCCGACGCGTGTCGGTGACACCGCCGCGCGGGACGCACTGGCAAACGCCAACGTCGGCCCCCTTGCGGACCGTCAGATGTCCGACCTTTCGGGCGGACAATTTCAGCGCGTGCTGCTGGCGCGTGCCTTGCTGTCCAAACCCGATCTCTTGATCCTTGACGAGGCGACGCAGGGCCTTGACCAACCCGGTTCCGCAGCCTTCTACCGCCAGATCGCGCAGGTTCGCGAAACCCTTGGCTGCGCCGTTGTGATGGTCAGTCATGAACTGCACGTCGTGATGGCCGCCTCTGATCGCGTGATCTGCCTGAACGGGCATATCTGCTGCGAGGGAGCGCCGGAACACGTGGCCTCCGCGCCTGAATATCGCGCGCTTTTCGGCACCGGCACCCAAGGCGCGCTGGCGCTTTACCGGCATGAACACAGCCATTCGCACGATCAGGCACATGATCATGATCACAGCCACGAGGCCGCCGAATGACCTTGCTGGACAGTTTCATGGCCCGCGCATCATTGGCTGGCCTTGGCGTCGCACTGGCGGCGGCGCCTTTGGGCTGCTTCGTCGTCTGGCGGCGCATGGCGTATTTCGGCGATGCCACGGCCCATGCAGCGATACTTGGCGTGGCCCTGTCACTGGCCTTTTCGACGTCGGTCTTTGTCGGGGCGCTAGTGATGGCGCTGGTGATGGCCACGACGGTATCGGCCCTGTCCGGACGCGGCTACGCAATGGATACCCTGCTTGGGGTGTTGGCCCACTCCGCGCTGGCCTTCGGACTTGTCGCGGTCAGCTTTCTGCAAGGGGTCCGGCTGGATCTGATGGCCTACCTCTTTGGTGATATCCTTGCTGTCGGTCGCAGCGATCTTGCCGTTATCTGGGGTGGCGCCGTTCTGGTCGTGGCGCTGCTGTCGTGGCGGTGGTCGGCGTTGCTGACCGCCACACTCAACCCCGACCTCGCCACCGCCTCCGGCATCGACCCTCGCCGCGAACAGATGATCCTGACCCTTGCGCTTGCCGTTGTCGTCGCGGTGGCGATCAAGGTGGTTGGTGTGCTGCTGATCGCGGCGCTGCTGATCATTCCTGCCGCCGCTGCCCGCCCATTCGCCGCCACGCCTGAACGGATGGCAATCATCGCGGCTGCCATCGGCGGCGCGTCGGCCCTTGGGGGCATCCAGACCAGCTATGTTTTCGACACACCCACCGGCCCCACGATTGTCTGCATCGCAGCCACCATCTTTGCCCTGACGACCATGCTTAGCGTGGCAAGATCGCGATCGCGCGAAAGTCGTTGACGTTGGTCAGGGTCGGGCCGGTCACAACCTGCCCCCCGATCGCGCCGAAAAAGCCGTGCGCATCGTTGGAAGCAAGCGCATCGCGCGCCGATATGCCCGCAGCCTCGGCGCGAGCCAGCGTATCCGGGCCTATCATCGCGCCCGCAACCTCGGCGGCGCCATCGACGCCGTCAGTGTCGCAGGCAATCGCGTGAATGCCTTTCGCGCCACCCAGTGCCAGCGCAAGCGCAAGCGCATATTCCGCATTCGGTCCACCCACCCCGTTGTCCCTGCGCGTCACCGTCAACTCGCCACCCGATAGTAATACGCGCGGCAGATCCACCGCGCCCATGCCAGCTTGCACCTCAATCGCATGAACCGCGTGGGCTGCGGCAACCTCACGCGCCTCGCCCTCGATCGCGTCACCCAAGATGATCGGAACCGCTCCTGCGTCGCGCACCAATTCGGCAGCCGCCGCCAAGGATTGCGATGGCGCGGCGAAGATCACGTTTTCGACCCGCGACAAGCGCGGATCGTCAGGCAGCACCGGGTCGCCACCGGCGGCAAGGAACCGCGCTATGGCGGGCGGCGGAGTGATGCCCCACCGCGCAAGAACCCCAAGCGCCTTGGCCGCGTCGCCCCGATGCCCGACCGTCGGACCACTTGCGATATCACCGGGATTGTCGCCCGGCACGTCAGACAACAGCAGGGCAAACATCCGCGCCGGATACGCCGCAACCGCCAGTCGCCCGCCCTTCACCGCCGACAGTTCCTTGCGGATCCCGTTTATATCGCCAATCGGCGCGCCCGAGGCCAAAAGGTCCTGCGTCAGCGCCTGCTTTTCGGCCAAGGTGATGTCAGCCGCAGGTTGGATCAACAGGGCGGAACCGCCGCCCGAAATCAAAGCCAGCACGGTATCATCTGGCCCGCACCCCTTCAGCAAATCCAGCATCCGCGCCGTCGCCGCCACGCCTGCCGCATCCGGCACCGGGTGTGCCGCCTCGACGATCTCGATCCCCTTGCAGGGTCTCCCATATCCATACCGTGTGATCACCAGCCCCTCGCACGGTCCCCATGCCGCCTCGACCGCCTCCGCCATCCTGGCCGAGGCCTTGCCCGCCCCCACAACGACCACCCGTCCCGCAGGCTTGGGCGGTAAATGGGCCGCAAGGCAGCGCATCGGGTCGGCAACCTCGACCGCGCGATCAAACAGGGCACGCAACAGGGTTTCGGGCGTCATCGGTTCCTCCGGCATGGTTGACCCGCAATTGGCCTGCCTCATCCTGAAATGGCAAGTCTTGACCACCAAAGTTCGGACCCGCGACATCGGCCGGGCGCTGCAAGTTCTCTCTAGAAACGATGGGACTCGGCCGGACGATCAGACCATCACCTGTTCAGGTGGTCTGCACATGTGACAACCACGTCACCCCTCTGCCGGCGTCTCGCGCAGCCATCCGGGGGCGAATGTCACGTCCTCGCATTGGGCCAGCCGGGCCATGCGGGTCAGCTCTCCCTCCAGCCGGGCAAACCGCCCCTTGCCCATGCGCACGCCGGCCTCGGGCCAGAACGCGGTTACCCGCAAGGTCCGGGTCGTCCGGTCCGCCGTCATGTCGATCCGCCCGATCATCGCCGCCCCCTCCATCGCCGGAAAGACGTAATAGCCGTATTTGCGCTGTGATGCGGGTACGAATATCTCGATCCGGTAGTGGAACCCGAACAACCGCTCGGCCCGTGCACGGTCGCGCAATGCCGGGTCAAACGGGCTGAGGATGCGCAGGCGGCTTACCACTTCGGGCGGTGCATCAAGGCCTTCCAGCACGGCAGGCCACATCACGACACGCCGCGTCGGACCTGCGTG
>Ga0208544_10002734_pt1 | contig 11298 bp, 5 predicted proteins | sample DEB08_DNA_9_FD_184526 | JGI IMG/M metagenome (GOLD analysis project Ga0208544, IMG submission 184526) | Aqueous microbial communities from the Delaware River and Bay under freshwater to marine salinity gradient to study organic matter... | ecosystem: Environmental > Aquatic > Marine > Coastal ...
TAATAACGGTATTGATGAAGATTGTGATGGCGAAGATTTAATTCAAGCCATTGATGCCGATAATGATGGGTTTGATAGTGAGGCGGATTGCGATGATAATAATCCGAATATCAATCCAAATGCTACAGAAATTGCTAATAACGGTATTGATGAAGATTGTGATGGTGAAGATTTAATTCAAGTCATTGATGCCGATAATGATGGGTTTGATAGTGAGGCGGATTGCGATGATAATAATCCGAATATCAATCCAAATGCTACAGAAATTGCTAATAACGGCATTGATGAAGATTGTGATGGCGAAGATTTAATTCAAGCCATTGATGCCGATAATGATGGGTTTGATAGTGAGGCGGATTGCGATGATAATAATCCAAATATCAATCCGAATGCTACAGAAATTGCCAATAACGGTATTGATGAAGATTGCGATGGCATCTCTTTATTCATTGATGTAGATGGCGATGGATTTAATTCTAGTATGGATTGCGATGATAATAATCCAAATATCAATCCGAATGCTACGGAAATTGCCAATAACGGTATTGATGAAGATTGCGATGGCGAAGATTTAATTCAAGCCATTGATGCCGATAATGATGGGTTTGATAGTGAGGCGGATTGCGATGATAATAATCCGAATATCAATCCGAATGCTACGGAAATTCCTAACAATGGTATAGACGAGGATTGTAATGGAGAAGATTTAATAGGAGTAGATGATAATGCAGTAACTATAAGATTATCTAATGCAACTGCTACTTGTGGTAGTAGCCAAGTTTGTTTAGATGCTACTGCGGGTAATTTCAAAGATTTAATTTCTTTCCAATATTCTTTGAATTGGGACCCTACCCTATTAGGAAACGTGACTACTCAGAATTATAATTTGGCAGGCTTAAATAATTCTGCCTTTTTCGCACCTCAAGAGGGTGTCATGCGAGTAAGTTGGTTTGACACGCAAGTCGCAGGTGTATCAGCGGATAATGATCAAATAATTTTCCAAATTTGCTTTGATATAATTAGCAATAGTAATGCGACGGCTATAGTTCAATTTTCTGGCAATCCAATTCCAATAGAAATTATTGATCAAACAGGTAATGAAATGGCGACCAACTTAGTAGATGCAGTAATTAATATCGAGAATTGCGCAAATATTATTATGAGCGAAACTAATACTCCGACGATAGCGACAGGAACGAAAAACCAAAATACATTACCTCCAAGTAGCATAGCATTTTCTGCTATCAAAAATAACAAAAAAGGTAATAGTTTGGAAAATATTCAACTATATCCGAATCCAACTACTAATCGTTTAAATCTTATTTTAGAAAATCCATTACCAGAAAATGGCGAGATTAGATTATATAATATTTGGGGTAAATTATTACAAATAAAACCTATTGGCAAAACACAAAATCAAACGCATCTAAATTTAGGTGGTTTTGCTAGTGGTGTTTATTTAGTGGAAATACGAACAGGAAATACTTTTGTGAGAAAACGAGTTGTTCGGAAGTAAAATAGAATAATAATAGACAAGCATCTTTACGCTTTTGTGAAATTATATATCTAATAAAATGGCGCTTCTCCTTTCAAGGGAAGCGTCATTTTTTATATTTTCCGAGCCACAACCTGCAAAATGATAGGCGAATAAATAAACCCTTTTTTATTACTTTCTTGTTCCTTAAAAAAAGTGTTAGCGACTACATATTCTGCTTGGGTCATCAAACCTTGTTCCACAAAAACAGGCGCGAAATCTTCATGTGCTTCTCGCCACCAATGCCACCACCGATGACCAACGGGCGCAAAACCACCTACACAAGATTGATGTTCAATGCTAAATCCTGCTTCTATTAGTAGTTTAGTTAAATAAGTACCAATTTGAGCATCCCCGCCATTCGTCAAATAGAAGTTGTGCCAACCTTTAGTATTTGCCAAAAAACCATCATTTGGAGGGGAGGATAAGACATTCCCAAGGGTTAAATATTCCATAGCGGCAAAAGTTCCTCCAGGAGTTAATTTCTCGTAAATGGCTTTCAGAATATTTGGTAAATCGTCAATTAAAAAAGCTAAAACCCATCGACAAAAAGCACCATCAAATTGTTGATCTTCTTTGCCTAGGTTTAAAAGGTCTGCGTGAAGTGGCGTAATGTTAGCCGTTTGTTGTTTCTTGATTTGGTAGCTTAAATAATCTTGATATAAAGCAGCTTTATCTAATGCTGTAATTTGTGAATTGGGGCAATGTTTGGCGATTTCAAAAGTGGTAAAACCTGGGCCGCAGCCTAAATCCAATATAGTTTTGCAATTTGGCAGATTAGCTGTTTGAATTAATTGCTGGGTTTCTGGTTGCCATGCCGTATGCTGTCGATCTAATCGAGTTAATTCTTTTTGGTGAACGCCTAAGAAATAGTCTTCCATTTTAGGGATAATTAAAAAAGGGCTAAAATTCGCAAGATAGTAAATTTTAGCCCTTTTAATTTATAAGAAAGATAATAAAGCCACTTAGAAAACGCTTGGAGGTCTTGAAGACACTCGTATATTTTTATAGGCAGACCTTGGAATGTCTTCAAGACTTCCAAGTGTCTAACTGACAGGGTTATAAATTTACTTCCTCATTCCATCCGCAAAGCATCCGCAGGCGCTACCTTCGTCAATTTATAGGACTGACCACCAATCGCAATAATTGCCGTAATAAATACTAACAAATTCGCTATAAAAAATGGAGTCCATCCGAGCGCTAAGGGGCCTATATATTCTTCCACCATAACTAGTAAAACTTGCATCCCACTCCAACAAATAATGGTAGCTATAACACTAGAAATAATCAACATCCAAAAGAATTGACGATTGGCCAATAGCACAATTTGCGAAACAGTAGCCCCTAAGACTTTCCGAATACTCGCCTCTTTTAAATACCGTGCATAATTTTGGGTCGCTAAACCAAATAATCCCATACAAGCAATCAGTAGCGCCAAACCGGCAACGTAGCCAAAAACTCTAGAAACATTTCCATAACTTCGATAAAAATTTTCAAAAACTAGGTTTTGGTGGAAATAATTAAATGGGATATCTGGATATAGGGTTGTCCAACGTTTACGAGCATAATCTTCTACTTGTTGGTTGGTTCCTGCGGCATGTCGAATAGCCATATACCCGTAATCTTCGGGCGCTCCCAGATAGAAAGCGAGGGGGAATTCTTTTGAAAAACCAGCGATTTTAAAATTTTCTACTACGCCTACAACGGTATATACTTGACCTTCCTTTCTAAAAGTTTGCCCGACGGGATTAGACCATGCTTGTTGATTCGCAAATCTTTGATTAATAACTGTTGCTTGTGCATCTTCTCTCGGTCGAAACGCATCAAAAAAACGACCTTGCCGCAGTTGTAATCCCAAAGCATTAAAATAATTAGCTCCTACTTCAAATTGGATAATTTCCGTTTCTTTTTCCTTAATTTTTACCTTTCCCCTAGCAATAGATTCCCCCACATGATTAACAGAGCCACCTATTTCTTGCACAAAAGGATTTCGTTCCATCTCGCTCTTCAAAATGTCGTACTGCTTGGCATTTTCTAAACGAACCATTAGGGTTTTATCGGGATGATACCCCCAATCCATTTGCTCCCAATGCTTACCTGCCGTTAGCAGTAAAACACCAATGATAACGGTGCTAAACGCTAAGACAAATTGAGTCCCCAAAAACAAACGGGTCAATTTATTCTTTTTAATAACCTGTTGGCTACCACGAAAAATGGAGGCGGGTTGGAAAGCACTAATGTAGAAAGCTGGATAAGCTCCCGAAGCAATGGCGGTAAACCCTAGTAACCCTAGTAGAAAGAACCAAATACTTTGGTTTTCACTAATGGTTAGCGAGATTTGTACAACCATAATGGAATTAAAAAGCGGGATTAATACCATTTGAGTAATTGCTAACCCTAAGAGCAATGCAAACAAACAAAGCAGTAAATTCTCTGACATAAACTGTAAAATCAATTCTATTTTTTTCCCTCCAATTGCTTTGCGAACGCCAATTTCTTTTAAGCGCTTTCCCGCAAACCCTAATGCGATATTAATATAATTGAAACAAGATAATGCCATCATTAGTAAAGCCATCAAACTAAATATGATCGTTTCAATGGGATGGGTAGCATAAGCAGGTCGGCTATATACATCGTAGGCTTTAGGGTTCGGATTTTTTAGGTTATCAAAAACAAAAGATTTTATTTTCAAATCGTCATTTGCGGCATTTTGCAGCGCAATATATTTGTCCATATTGGTAACGACTGCCTCAATATTTGCCTTTTCTTGTAATTGAATAAAAGTTCCTCTAATGTGCCGAGTCCAATCGTTTTGATTCGTTTCTCCGATGCTGGTCAAAGTGTTAAACCCGGTAATAATATCGAATTTAAAGCCTACATTTTCTGGAAATGGAGCAGCTACTCCTTTAACTGTAAAAACCTTTTTTACCTGATTGTCAAAAACGATGGTCAGGGCTTTTCCAATTGCGTCTTCTTCTTTAAAATATTTCTCCGCTAATGCTGCATTTAGGATAATGGCATCAGGGTCATTTAATGCAGCCGTCGAACCTTCCGCTAAAGGAAAAGTAAACATATCAAAGTAACTAGGGTCGGCAAAATAAACCAACTCCTCAAAGACTTTGTCTTCCAAATAGATTTTGCTACCCCGCATTTCTACTCTAGTGACATTTTCGATTTGTGGAAAATCATTTAATAAAGCTTCTGCCAAAGGGATAGGTGTATTACCCCAAATTTGTTCTTCCCCGTTATTGTCAACCACATATTCGGCGATATAAATCTGGTCTCCATTTTCGTGAAAATTATCCATCGTCCAGTTGTTTTGCAGGAATAAAAAGACCGCAATGGAGGTGGCAATAGCAATAGATAAGCCAAAAATATTAATAAACGCAATGGATTTATTATTCCATAAATTTCTGTAGGCTAATTTGAAATAGTTTTTTAACATAATTCTCTATTTTATTCTGTTTTTAATGCCTTAATCGGATTCGCCAAAGCCGCCTTCACACTCTGAAAACTAACCGTCAAAAAGGCAACACCAATGGCTATAAAACCCGCCACTACAAATATCCACCATTGCACTTCAATTCGATAAGCAAATTCTTGTAGCCAAATATCCATAGTGAAATAAGCTATTGGGGCTGCTAAAATCATAGCAACGACAACTAATTTTAGAAAATCCTTGGATAATAAGGCGATAATACTCGTGGAGGTAGCGCCCAATATTTTTCGAACACCAATTTCTTTAGTTCTTAAAAAAGTAGTGTAAGATGCCAAGCCAAATAAACCTAAACAAGCAATAAGAATGGTTAGCAAAGTAAAGAAAGAAAGGATATTACTAAAACGTTTATCTGCTTCATATAAGCGTTGGAAATCTGCATTCAGAAAGGAATAGTCAAAAGTATTACCAGGAAAAACTTCTTGATAAGTCGTCTTTGCATGAGCGATGGTAGCCGCTATGTTGTCGCTCGAAATATGGAGAGATAATGGATTGCCAGGATTATAAAAAGGCGCAAAGACAAGTGGTGCCACACTCGTATGTAAAGACCGTTGGTGAAAATCAGGCATGACGCCTACTATCGTCCAGTCTTTTCCAAAGAAATTGATGCGTTGACCTACTGCGGTTTCATTATCCGTATATCCTAACATTTTTACGGTGGCTTCGGTCACAACAACATTTTCTAAGGCATTAAAATTTCTATTATGGTCAGTCGGTCTAAAAAATCGACCTGCCAAAGGCGCTAATCCATAAGTTTTAGCATATTCAAAATCTGCTCCTATAAAATTGGATGCATAAGTCTGGTTGGTATTCCCTGCTGCTACTTTTCTAATCTCAAAAATCCTTCCAGTTCGCTGACCTGGTAAACGACTAGAAGTAGCCGCACTATTAATCGTTGGATGGGTGGCTAATTGGGTTTTAAAAGTCGTCATTCGTTCGATAAACGTACTATCGAAGTTATTCATTTCTGGTCCATTGATGGTCATAATTTGGTTAATATCAAAACCCAGTTCCTGTTTGCTCATAAAGTCAATTTGCTTGGAGACCAACCAAGTAGCCGTAATCAATGCAATGGACATGGTAAATTGGAAAACAACCAATCCTTTACGCAACCAACCTTTTCCCAAATCTTTAGAAAAAGTACCCTTTAAGACCGTAGCTACGTGTGGAGATGATAATAACCAAGCTGGATAAAATCCTGCAATAATTACCCCTCCTAAAATAAGTCCTAATAAAGCCAATACGAAATACCCATTAATGCTATTTCCTGCAAAAAAGCTCAATCCTTCCCGACTAACATCAAAATTTTGTGCAAACCAAGGGGATAATAATTGCACTAAACCAAAGGCTAATACTAAACTCAACCCATTTATTGCCAAAGATTCCGCTAAAAACTGACGAACTAATTGACTTCTCGTTGCACCAATTACTTTCCGCACACCCACTTCTTTAGAGCGCTCTATAGCTCGAACCGAACTTAGATTCACATAATTAACCCAAGCGATTAATAAGATAAAAAAGGCGATAATTAATAAAGACCAAACGGCTCTTCCATTAACGGTGTTTCCTATTTCATACTCCAAATCAGCGGAATACAAATGGGCATCTGCTAATGCTTGCAAGGTAAAAACTTCTTTCCTTCCAGAGGCCTCCTGTTCCTCAAAATAGCGATGACTAAAATCGGTAAATTTAGCTTCTAAGGCAGCGACATTGGTATTGGGTTGTAATTCCACATAATGATAAAAATCAGAATTTGTAAAACTCATATCCGACCCTTCTCCACCATAGCGAATGAGTGTAGCATAACTCAATAATAAATCAAAGTTTAAAGTCGAATTGTCAGGGACATCTTCGCAAATAGCGACTATTTTAAAAGGGTCTTCATTACGATCAATTTTTAAATCTTCGCCTATAATAGCTTCATAATTGCCCTTTGCTGTTGGGAAATAGCGGTCTGCTAAGGATTTAGTCAGAATTAATTCATTGGTTTCATCCAATAATGTCAAATCCTGGCTAGCTAATATTTTAAAATCAAAAATTTCTAAAAAATGCTCATCTACCCAAAGTCCAGGTTCGACGGGTTCTATTTTATCTCCTTTAATGACCATAACATCAGAGCTATAGCCAATCCGAGTCGTATTTTCAATTTCAGGAAAATCTTTTTGCATGGTTGGACCAATAGCAGGATAAGTTATCGTTCCTTTTTGCACCGATTTTTCATCTTGAAAACGTTCGTTAACAACTCGATAGATATTTTCTTTTTTGCTATGAAAATCATCATAGCTCAGTTCAAAATTGACGTATTGTAAGAGTAGAATACAGGCTGCCATACCAATGGTCAGTCCGCTAATGAGGATAGTAGATTGCGTTTTGTTTTTGAACAAATTACGCAGGGCGATTTTAAGGTTGTTTTGGAACATAATCTTCTTTATTTATCACGGTTTGATAAAGAAGAAACAAGGTTTGTGCCGAAGCTATAATTAATTGATTATTAGTGATTTGTAAAAATATTTTGTTCGTTTCATTATTGAAAGTTGTCCAGATTCGGACAGGATATGTTCAATTATGGTCAGCGAAATAAAAGGGTTTTTTCTAGAACATTCCTAACGGATGATAAATAAAGTGTACAAAACAAAATATTTCTATAGCATAAAAATCATCCATGGAGGCTATCCGCAGGGATAAGTATATTTTAATTTCCCACGGATAGCCTCCACGGATAAAAACTGCCTATTTTATTTATCTATCATTGCTAAACCAGGTGAATTTTCTTTTATTATCAAAAATCACTCACTTCTCAAACTCTCAATAGGGTTCACCATCGCCGCCTTAATGCTTTGAAAACTGACTGTCAAGAAAGCAATACTCATCGCTGCTAAACCAGCAATCACAAACATCCACCATTCTATCTCTATACGATAAGCAAAATTCGATAACCAATTATCCATCATCATCCAAGACAATGGAATGGCAACTAATAATGCGACTACGACCAGTTTGACAAAATCTTTAGCCACTAAACTAATAATACTGGCGATTCCAGCACCTAATACTTTGCGAATACCTATTTCTTTGGTCCGTCTTTCTACCGCATAAGCGACTAAACCGAGCAACCCTAAACAGGAAATGAGAATAGCTAGAAAAGAAGCTAAGAAGGACATATTACTTAATTGTTTTTCTTCCGCATATTGGCTGGCAAAATCTTCATCTGCAAAATAATATTCAAAAGGGTCAGCCGGATAAACTTTGGTATAAAGGGCTTTTAAATCTGCCAGTTTAGTAGACATATTATCCGCTGTCGTCCGAATGGTAAATAGATTGGTATTCACAGAAGGCAGAAAAATCATGGGGTCTATTTCCTGTTGTAAACCTCTGTGATGATAATCCTTTAAAACACCAACAATTTCATATTTTTCATCCCAATCTACTAATTCGCCTATCGCTTCCGCAGGTGTTTCAAACCCTAAAGATTTGGCAGCCGATTCATTCAAAAGTATCTTTTCCGCGCTCCATCCTTTTTCCACCATCGTTCTTGAAAAATTTTTCCCTGCTGCCAAGTCTATTTTATAAGTCGAGATATATCGGTCATCAATCATTGAAACTGGAAATGATTTTTTATCGGTATCAGGTACGGATTTAGTAGTTGAAAAACCTGCGGCATTAAAATTTTGGGTAAAAGTATTGCCAGGTAAACTTCCCGTCAAACAATATTCCTGTACCCAAGCTTGATTGGCAATTTCATTGACAAAAGTCTGTGCTTTATTTTTTGAATCTTCATATTTTACAGAAGGTCCTCTCAAAATCAATAATTGCTCGATATTCATGCCCAAATCTTGGTCTTTCATAAAATCTAACTGTCGATTTAAGACAACCGCTGATACGATTAGCGCAATAGAAATAGCAAATTGAAAGACAATTAATCCTTGTCTAAACCATCTATTACCAGCCGATAATTGGTTCGTGCCTTTTAAGACTTGATGCGGTTGGAAAGCGGTCAAAACACTTCCTGCATAAGTACCAGAAATTAAAGTGCCTACGAGTAAAACAGCCACAATGATTTTCCAAAAACCACTTTCCAAAAGAATCCCTTGATATAAGGAAACACCCACTAATTCATTGAAAAAGGGTTGTAAAATTTCTACAAATAGAAGGACTAGACCGATGCTTAGTAAATTGATGAAAATAGCTTTAAACAAGAATTGTCCTGCTACTTGTAGGCGAGTTGCCCCTATGGTTTTTCGCACCCCAATTTCTTTTAATTTACTCCAGCCTTGTGCTATCGTTAAATTGACATAATTAATCCAAGCAATAAATAAAATCAGTAAAGCAATCGCCAATAAAGAAAGGACAATACTTCTTTCGCCAAAAGTAGGATTGGTATCTGCCAAACTTGCGCCTAGATGCATTTCAGAAAGCGGCTGAAGGGTAAATTGCACATCCCATTCTGGTTGTTGAGCTGTCATTAAATCGGTAATCTGCTGAGCTAAAGCATCCGAATCAGTATTTTTGTCTAATTCTAAAATCGTTAAATAAATAGCGGCATGCCATTGGTCTAAAGCGACCCAACTACTACTTTCTAGAATCGCTGCATTTCTAAAGGTCCCTACTGAAAACAGAAAATCGAAAGGATAATCTGTTTGTTCAGGCAAATCTTTGAAGATACCCGTTACCGTAAATGGATGATTGCCAAATTGATTAGAGTGCTTCAATACTTTGCCAATGGGGTCTAAATAACCAAAATATTTTTGGGCATATTTTTCCGAAATCAATACCGTATTGGGCTGATTTAAAGCAAGGGTGCCTTTCATTAAACCATTGCCATAGACTTCAAAAAAATCATTATCGGCATAGACCGTAAAATCTTCCCGAAACGTTTTTGCTGTGGCAACCGAACCTTCTTCTTGATAAGCGACCACTCCACCGCCTATTCTCGGTGCCATCATCCCTACTTTTTCGATAACGGGAAAGTTTTCTTTAAGTAGTGGGATTAATGCAGGCGGTAATTGGTCAAAGACTCGGTCAGCTGCCTTACTTTTAGATAATAAACGAAATTTATTTGATACATTTTCAGGGTGCTGATTATGGTTCCATTCATAACCAACATATTGTAATAATAAAATAGCGGTAGTCATGCCTAAGACTAGACCTCCGATATTGATGGCGGTAAAAAATCGTTCTCGGAAGAGTTGGCGGAGGGTGATTAAGATGTAATTTTTAAACATAGTTGACTCTATTTTATAAGGTATACATTAAAGGTAGCATTTATTTTTCCCTAAAGTGAAGGACATTTTTTTCAATTATTTTAAATAGTAGAGGTCTTCTTTAATAAATCTCCGTGTAACTCTGCGTTTTCTTTGAACAACTCTGTGTGACAATTTTACTATTGCATAGTGCTACGCAAAGTTGACTTAAGCCCTTATTCGCTCCGCAAACTTTCAATCGGATTAGCTAAAGCTGCTTTTAAACTCTGCGTAAATACTGTTAAAAAACCAATACTTATTACTGCAATACCTGTTATTAAAAATACTGCCCAGGGAATATCAATTCGGTAGGCAAAATCTGATAACCACTTTTCCATGAAATAATAAGCAAGAGGGAAAGCCACAATCAGCGCAATTAAGATAAATTTTAAAAAATCTTTTGATAGCATTCCTATAATACCTGCTATTGTAGCGCCTAATACTTTTCGTATACCTATTTCTTTTTTGCGCTGCTCGACTGAAAAAGCGACTAATCCCAAAATGCCCATCAGCGCAATGAAAATGGATAGGCCTGAACACCAGAAAAAGGCTTCCATCAACCGTTTTTCTGACCGATAAATTTGGTCAAGGGTATCGTCTAGAAACCAATAATCCATTGGTGTATCAGGAAAAACATTCTCCCATACCTGTTGGGTTGCTTCTATCCCTTCATCTAACCTACCTGATGCCAATCTTATAGTAAGAAAATCGAAATGATTTTGCCATGGGGAACAAGTGATAATAAGCGGTTCAATAGGTTGATGTAGGGAAGCAAAATGAAAATCCTTAACCACTCCTATTACCTTATGGTCACCATTTCTGCTAATGTTTTTTCCAATGGCATTTTCCCAGCCAAGTTGTTTGGCTAATGTTTCATTAATGAGGTAGGTCTGTCTATCACTAGTGGTTTGCGCAAGAAGTTAGCGGCAGTTAATATTCTTCAATTTCTTTCCTTTGTCGAACCCTTTGAACTTCCATTTTAAAGGTTTTACTAAGCACCGATTGTAGAACTCTATATAAGCTCTAAT
>Ga0208544_10002739_pt1 | contig 11291 bp, 10 predicted proteins | sample DEB08_DNA_9_FD_184526 | JGI IMG/M metagenome (GOLD analysis project Ga0208544, IMG submission 184526) | Aqueous microbial communities from the Delaware River and Bay under freshwater to marine salinity gradient to study organic matter... | ecosystem: Environmental > Aquatic > Marine > Coastal ...
CCCCAAGCCCATCCGTCACACGGTTAAAAAAGGCGACACGCTCTGGGCCATCTCCCGTAAATACGGCACTACGGTCACTGCGATCCAACGTGCCAACGGGATCAAGGGCACCAACCTGAAAATCGGCCGCACCCTGCTTATCCCAAGGTACTAGGTTCCTGGCAGGTCCCTGGCTAAATCCGGCACGACAGCAAGTAGCTCCGCTCTCAGTCGCTGAGTTGATACTTGAATCCACCAGTGCATGGTCTAACCTGCGCTGATAATTTGCGCCGTTCGGAGGTGATTCTATGAAAAAGTGGTTCATTATAACATTCATTGGTTGGCTTCCTTTCGGTCTTTTGGCGTGTAGCAAAGGTCCGTCACACCCAAAAACGCCACGCGCGGTGGTGGAAACTTTGTTCAAGAGAGTCCAGATCATCAAAGCTGCGACCAAAAAGGCTAAGGAAGATGGCTCAACCGAGGAGGCGGCAAAGGATCTTGCGAAGTCAAATACCGATCTCCATTCCCTTTTCCTCAATCAGGACAAGACCAAGCTTCTGATGATGCCGCTAGCATTCATTAAGTCCGAGAAGGTCGAGTTTATAGATGAAAAAATCAATGGCAATCATGCCGAAGTGACGATTGAGCACACCATCGTTGGTTTCGGGTCTCTGGCCAAACCAAAGGAGGCCCCTCCGGAAAGAAGAAAACTCACCTTCCAGTTGCAGAAACAAAAAGGACGCTGGATGATCTCAGATATTGGTGGCGTGCTCGGGAGGTTCGGGAGATGAACCCGAGAGCAATCAATGGTTGACCTGCGCCACCCCTTACGATACTGTTCTTATGAACAGTATTATGGACCTTGCCGCTCTCTTTGTTGACTTTGACGCCTACTTCGCCTCCGCGGAACAGCACATGCAGCCGCACCTGCGCGGCAAGCCAGTGGGCATCGCCCCAGTACTGGCAGAAACTTCCTGCTGTATTGCCGCCAGTTACGAAGCGAAGGCACACGGTATCAAAACGGGTACCAGTATCGGTGATGCACGCAAGCTCTGCCCCGGCATTCAAATTGTCCAAGCTCGGCCAGCCAAGTATGTGGAGCTGCACCATCGGCTCGTTGCCGCCGTAGAATCCTGCATCCACGTCGAGGAGGTGCTCTCGATTGATGAAATGTGGTGCTGGCTGCCCTACAACCTGCGCGAGCCGGCAACCGTGGAGCAAATCGGTCAAAAGATCAAACGCGCCATCCACGATCAGGTCGGCCCATGGATCAACGGCTCCGTTGGCGCGGCCCCTAACCAATGGCTCGCCAAGATGGCCTCCAAGATGCGCAAGCCAGACGGCTTGTTCGTCATCGAATCCTGTCAACTACCGGATATCCTCTATGAGCTCAGCCTGCGTGATATCCATGGTGTCGGGCGCGCCATGGAGCTACGTCTGCACGCCAATGGCATCCATGATGTCCGGACCCTGTGCCAGGCCACCCGTAAGCAGCTCCATACCGCCTGGGGTGGCATTGAGGGCGACCGGCTCTGGCTCCAGCTACGAGGAGAGGAAGTTCCAAGCACTACTACAGAGCGCCGTAGCATCGGCCATAGCCACGTATTACCACCTGACAAACGCCAAGCTGACGCAGCCGTCTCGGTCTTGCACAAGCTCACCCAGAAGGCTGGCCAGCGCCTCCGTAGTCACGGCATGCTCGCGCAACGTTTCTCCCTCTCCCTGCGTTACCTGCGTGGTGGCAACTGGCACGGGGAAGCCTCGTTGGAAGCAACGGATGACTCACTGACGCTTGCCCATGCAGCCTCTCATCTCTGGAAGCAACGCCCGCACCACCAGGAATGCTTGTTGAAAATATCCATGGTATTAGGGCAGCTTGTTGATCAGGGCAACTACACCCCTTCGCTGTTCAAGGAATCCGATTCTGCGACTTATCAAACCGGTAAAAACCGCCAAGCTCTCAATGAATCAATGGATAAACTCGTGCAGAAATTTGGCAAACAATCTATCTATCTGGGTGGCGCCCACAACGCCATCGAAGCCGCGCCCATGCGTATCTCCTTTGGCCATATCCCGGATTTGGACATCGAAGGAGACTGATTATCCATCACCCCATCGTCAACCCATCGTCAACCCATCGTCACCCCATTGGATAGGGAATATCCTTACTCACCTGATCAATCTTTTTCAGGATTTCATCATCCAGAATAACTTCCGCCGCTGCAATGATGGCATCAAGGTGATCCTCGTGTGATGCACCGACAATGGTGGATGCTACAAAGTCATGCTGCTTGCTCCAAGCTACCGCTAGGGTCTCCACCTCCATTCCCGCCTCTTGGGCAATGGCGATGAACTTCTCTGTGGCAGCAAGGCTCCGCTCATTGACAAAACGTTCCGCCATCGCTCGCTGACGTGGCTCCCCGGCCTGGAGATACTTACTGAAACGTGCACCCTCGGGGTATTGGTCGCTGTTATACTTCCCCGTCAACACGCCGCCCGCCAATGGACTGTAGGATAGCAAACTCACCTTCTCCCTGCGGCACACCTCGGCCAATTCATCTTCAAAGCGGCGGTTGTTCAGCGAGAAATTATTCTGAATGGTATCCAGGCGGGCCAGGCCACAACGATCACTCGTCCAGAGGGATTTCATCAGCCCATAGGAATCCTCATTGCATGTCCCCGTCACACGCACCTTACCCTCAGCCACCAGTTCATCGAGGGCCTCAAGCGTATCCTCAGCACGCATCTCATGGTCTGGCCAATGCACCTGATAGAGATCGATATAATCGGTCTGCAGGCGCTTCAGGCTGCCCTCGATCGCCTTGCGCACCTGATGGCGGTCAATCGCCGCCTTACCCCCTCGCACCGGTGGATTAAACCAACCGTGAGCGGGGCCCACCACCTTCGAGGCAATGATCAAGCTGTCCCTGTCCTTCGTTTTCAGCCATTCCCCAAGCCACTGCTCGGTAAGGCCCGCCCATTCTCTGTTCGGCGGCACCGGGTAAACCTCCGCGGTATCGAGAAAATCAATACCGGCATCGACTGCCTTGTCCAGGATACGGAAGCTCTGCTCCTTATCACACTGGGAGCCAAAGGTCATCGTGCCCAAACAGATGTCACTGACCACGATTCCACTATTTCCAAGTCGGTTCTGCTGCATGAACTTATCATGCCTCGTCAGCCAAGCTTGGCAAGTCCATGTCAGAATGATAGACACCTCACCATGGAAAACGTCGTTGATCTACTGATGCTCATTCTCCTCCAGGCCGTGCTCGGATTTGACAACCTGCTCTACATATCCCTGGAGTCCAAACGCGCGCCCTTAGACAAGCAAAAATCTGTCCGCATCTGGGGCATCGGCTTGGCGGTGGTGTTGCGTATCGTGCTACTATTCATCTTGCTCAAAATGATGGATTCCTTCCAGTCCACTTGGTTTAAAATCGATACCGAATTCATGCATGCAGAGGTCAATTTTACCTCCCTGATCACGCTACTCGGCGGCGGCTTCATCATCTACACCGCGGTCAAAGAAATCATTCACATGCTCAGTTACGAGGAAGCGCATGCGCATGATCAGGAAAAAAAGCGGGCCTCCGTTGGGAAAATCGTAGCACTGATTGTGTTGATGAATCTGGTCTTCTCCTTTGATTCCATTCTCAGTGCCATGGCCATCACCAAAGTCGCCTGGGTGATGACTATCGCCATTGTCATCAGTGGTATCTTGATGATTGTCATGGCAGACAAGGTCTCCTCCTTCCTCCAGAAAAACCGTCTCTACGAAGTACTCGGCCTCTTCATCCTCTTTATTGTAGGTATCTTACTCGTTTCAGAAGGTGGTCACAAAGCCCACCTCAGCTTCTTTGGCCACCCAGTTGAAGCCATGAGCAAAACCACCTTCTACTTCGTCATCGCCGTGCTCGTGCTCATCGATATCATCCAAGGCCGTTATCAGAAGAAGCTGATGCGCGCGAAGGCAAAGCTGCATGACAGCATCGCCTAAGCCGTTTCGCTGCGTTGGCATACAGCTAGGAATTTGTTTTTGAGATAGGGCAATCACGTGATGGGATCACGACTATTTTCCAGACAAGCTGTCGCCTCCCCCATTCCGCTTGCTTCTCAGAGTCCGCCCCTCATGTTTGGGGCATGACAAGCGAAGAGACTCCTCAGCCACACAAGCGCCGAGTGCGATACAAGGGCAAGAACCCGCGGCGCTTTGAGGACAAATACAAAGAGCTCAATCCTGAGCGCTATGCGGACACCGTAGCCCATGTGCTAGCGGGTGGCAAAACCCCCGCCGGGCAACATGTGCCGATCATGGTGGGCGAGATCATGCAGGCGCTATCCGTCCAAGCGGGTGATCGGGTGGTCGACTGCACGCTCGGTTATGGAGGTCACGCTGAAGAACTTTTGAAAGCCGTGCAGCCCGGCGGCGGCTTGCTCGGAGTGGATCAAGATCCCATCGAGTTGCCAAAAACGGAGACTCGTCTGCGCTCGGCTGGCTTTCCGTCAGAATCCCTGCAATGCGAACGCACCAACTTTATCGCCCTGCGCACCGTGCTGGACAACATAGGCTGGCACGATGGCGCCGATGCCATCCTCGCCGACCTTGGCGTCTCTTCAATGCAGATCGACAATCCGGCACGAGGCTTCAGCTTTAAACACCAAGGACCACTCGATATGCGCATGAACCCGAACAAGGGGGTATCAGCCAGCGCCTTGATCAAAAAATTGGACGAGCTGGAACTCGCCAATCTGTTACGCGAAAATGCTGATGAGCCCAACGCCGCACGCCTAGCCAGCGCCTTGGCTAATCAGGAATTTGAGACCACGGGAGAACTCGCTCGCGCCATTGCTCAGGCCCTGCCCAAATCTTTTGACGAAGATCGGATCAAACTCAGCCAGCGTCTCGTTTTTCAGGCGCTGCGTATTGCGGTAAATGATGAATTCAAAGTCCTCGACGGCTGGCTGCGTGGGCTACCTGACTGCCTGCGGCCGGGGGGGCGCGTCGCTGTCCTGACCTTTCACAGTGGAGAAGATCGCCGGGTGAAAAAAGCATTCCAATGGGGGCTGGCAGATGGACTCTACAGCGCCATCAGCGAGACCGTCATCCGCGCCTCCTCCAGCGAGAAATACGACAACCCCCGGGCAAGCTCTGCAAAATTGCGCTGGGCGGTCAGGGCGTAAGGGGCATTGTTTTTTAACAAAAAAAGGGGTCAAAGGGGTCAGGCAGAGAAATGATGCATTTCCTCCATTTTCCGCCACGTTTTTTGAATTGCCCTCTGGTTCTTCTATTGAACTTTTAACATCTGATCAGCAGGAGTGGTAACGCTTTTGACTCTCATATGAAATTGCCTGACCATCCAATACAGCTTCACAGAGCTATAATAAAAAAAAGCCAGGTATATAACTGTCGGCCGGGACAGAAGCTCGGCTATACTGGTGAGCAGACTTTATCCTGCAGAAGTCTGGTTTATTGGTTCGTGCGCTGACTTCCTCATCAGGTTGCGCGGTCGGGACTACAGGATTGACTGATGTCTCATCAGTCTGTGCTGATGACCAGACTTCCTCCTCCGGAAGTCTGGTCTTAAATAAGCCCGCGATGCGCGGCACTTCGTTGTGCGCTCGAACTTCGTTCTCATCCTGTAGTCCCGTAATAAAAAACGGAACCACCAGAGGTGATTCCGTTTTTTAGATTGGTCGGGACTACAGGATTGCCTTCGCTTCCGCTCAGGCTGTGCCAGTGAGCAGACTTCCTCCTCCGGAAGTCTGGTCTTAAATAAGCCCGCGATGCGCGGCACTTCGTTGTGCGCTCGAACTTTGTTCTCATCCTGTAGTCCCGTAATAAAAAACGGAACCACCAGAGGTGATTCCGTTTTTTAGATTGGTCGGGACTACAGGATTCGAACCTGCGACCTCTTCACCCCCAGCGAAGCGCGCTACCAAACTGCGCCAAGTCCCGATGTTGTTATAACCTTCAGATTTAGCATCTAAAGGCAGGGGAGCGCAATTAAGCCCATCACTTAGGAGTTGGCAAGCATGTATTTTCATGGCATTTCCAAGGTCACATGAAACGTGTTAAAATCGCCGTTATCGGAGCTAGTGGATACACTGGTCTGGAACTTCTGCGCCTGCTGCTTACTCACCCGCACGCCGAGCTTGTCTGTGTGACTTCACGCCAGAATGCCGGCTGCACGATCGCTGAGCTATTCCCTCGCTTCAAGGGTGCCGAGGCAGCTGAATTAACTTTTATCGATCCGGATGCCGCTGCCGTGGCAGCCACGGGGGCCGAGGTCGCTTTCCTTGCCCTGCCACACGGAGTTGCTGCCGGCTACGCATCCAGCCTCTTGGAAAAAGGCCTCAAAATCATCGATCTCAGTGCTGACTTCCGGCTTGATGACCCTGCTGTTTACAAAGAATTCTACGAGGCTGACCACCCGGCCCCCGAGCTTCTTGCAGAAGCCGTCTACGGACTTCCCGAGGTGCATCGCGATGCCATTTCAGGGGCCCGTTTGGTCGCCTCCCCCGGCTGCTACCCCACCAGTATTAGCCTACCACTCATCCCGCTGCTGAAGCAAAACCTGATCGACCTCACAAGTATTGTCACTTGCTCCATGTCTGGTGTTAGTGGGGCCGGCCGCAATGCCAGTCTGCCGCTGATCTTCTGTGAAGCGAATGAAAGTGTGCGCGCCTACTCAGTGCCCAAACACCGCCACTTGTCTGAGATCGAACAGGAACTCGGCAAGGCCGCCGGACAAGCAGTCACCATCTCATTTACGCCCCACCTCGTGCCCATCCACAACGGCATCTGCACGACCACAAGTGCCAAACTTACAGCGGACCCCAACAAGGTTCAGCAAGCTCTTGAGCGGGCATACGGCGATGAATATTTCGTCAGGCTGTTAGGCGAAGGCTGCTGCCCCGACACCAAAAATGTCACGGGCACTAACTTCATCGACATTGGCTGGAACTACGACCCACGCACCGGGCGCGTCCTGCTGCTGAGTGCCGAAGACAATCTCGGCAAAGGGGCAGCTGGTCAGGCAATCCAGAATTTCAACCTCATTTGTGAATTTCCTGAAACTGCCGGGTTGCAAAAATTTTGAAACCCATTCAGGATATTCCTCTGTCATGCCGAACAAAGTCCTTATCAAGAGAATCAAGCGCGGCGTTTGTGCGCCAGCTGGTTTTGAGGCATCTGCTGTCAGTGCCGGGATTAAAAACCCGGACGATCCTCGGCTAGATCTTGCCCTGATCTATTCCAAGCATGCATGCAGTGCAGCCGGCACCTTCACCACCAACAGGGTAAAGGCTGCCCCGGTCAAGGTTTCCCAGGCGTATCTGAAAGCAGACCAAGTACAAGCCATTGTCGTAAACAGTGGTAACGCCAATGCCTGCACCGGCGTGGAGGGCATCAGCGATGCCCGCAAAACATGTCAACTGGTGGCAAAGGGGCTGGGTCTGCGGCAACGCCAAATTGCTGTATGCTCCACCGGCGTGATAGGGCTACCCATGCCGATGACCCGCATCGAGCCTAAAATCCCAGCCCTCGTTTCTGGGCTCAAACCAAAGAACGGCGACGACGTCGCGCGCGCCATCATGACCAGCGACACCTGTAAAAAGGAAATAGCCGTTTCCGTTCAAATCGGTGAGCACCGGGTCCGCATCGGTGCTTGTGCCAAAGGGGCCGGCATGATCTGCCCCAGTATGGCCACCATGCTCTGCTTCATTACTACTGACGCCAAAGTCACCTCCTCGTGCCTGCAAAAAGCATTATTAGACGCCGTCGACATGTCCTTCAACCGTATCACCATCGATGGTGATATGAGCACCAATGACACCGTCATCGCCCTCGCCAACGGCCAGAGCGGTATCGCCACGATCAAACGTAACAGCAAGGAATGCCGTCTGTTCCGCGACGCCCTCCAATACGTGATGCTCAAAATGGCCAAGGCCATCGTCCGAGATGGCGAACGCGTCACCAAGTTTGTCACCGTTGAGGTCAAGGGTGCCCGCACCTACCTCGATGCCCGCAAAGTAGCGGAAGCTGTTGCCAACTCGGCTCTGGTCAAAAGCTCGTGGAATGGCAATGACCCCAACTGGGGCCGTATCATTCACGCCGTCGGCTACTCGCGCGCCATGGTTCGCGAAGAGCTCATCGATATTCATATCAATGGGAAAGCCGCATGCCTCGGTGGGCTGCAGGCAAAAACCGCGATGGATACCCTGCGCAACATTGTCGCCAAAGACAAGTTCACCATCACCATCAATCTCCACCTCGGCAAGGCGGATTACGAAGTCTACTCCAGTGACCTGTCACCGGAATACATTGACTTCAACCGCTCGGAATACGCCTACTGGAAACAGGCCCGCAAGGACGGCCTAGTCTGAGCCACCTGGTCTGAGTCATCACGCCCAGCGTACTAATCTCGACGATTTTGCCGATTTGCTGATCCATATAACGAGCGAACAACCCACTACATCTTGGTTTCCTCTTTGGTGGAACGCAGACGGATCGTCTTGGTGCGCAGATCATGATGCGCTTCAACAAAACGCACGGTCTTGCTCTTATTCCGCATCAACACGGAATGGGTAATGGCCGTCTGGCCGCCGATATGCACTCCTTGTAACAAGGGGCTGGCACTGATACCCGTAGCGCAAAACAAGATATTGTTGCCTGCGGCGAGATCCCTGGATCTATACACCTTGTCGAGCCGGTCACCCCAGCCATCAGCGATAAGCTGCTTTTTTTCCGCCTCGTCTGCCGGCCATATCTTCGCCTGCTGACCTCCGCCAAGACATCTTAGACCGGCAGCTGAAAGCACCGCTTCCGGAGCTCCACCAATGCCCGCGTAGAGATCGACATCGGTGCTGGGTAATGATGGCGCCATGGCAGCGGTGATATCACCGTCTGCAATCATCCGCAGCTTACTACCAAGACTTCTAACCTGTTCAATAATATAGTTATTACGAGGGCGATCCAGCACCATCACCGTGACATCACGCACATTTTTATTGAGTAGCTTCGCTGTAATCTTAATCACCTCCGAAATGGGTGCATCCACACTGATCGGCAGTGAAGGGTCATTGATCCACGCCTGTCTAACCACCTCTGGGTAGGCAAGCTTGTTCATATAAAATGCCGGGATTTCCTGCAGTGCACAGTCCTCGCCCTCCTCTGGGATTGCTGCTGCAATACAGCTGATGGAGTTAGGCATGCCCTTGGAAACATTGGTAGTGCCGTCCACCGGATCAAGCGCCACGTCAAAACGCGGGCTGCCTTCCGCCCAGGTTCCCACTTTTTCACCGATGAACAGACCGGGAGCCTCGTCCTTGATGCCCTCACCAATCACGATCTCTCCGCGGATATCCATCAGGTCAAACATTCCACGTATCGCGTCGCACGCAGCATAGTCCGCCGCCTCCTTGTCTCCACGTCCCATCCAGTGGGAACTGTGCAGCGCTGCATTTTCCGTTGCCCGTAGAAATTCTAGTTCAATGACGCGTTCTTCATCCTTCATGGAACAATGATATAACCCAAATTCACCCGCATGTCACCGATAAGTGTTATTAATTGAAAATCTGACCCCAACCGCTTTCCTCCTATTCCCTCCTTGACTAGGCCTTCCGTATTCTTGATTCTCGCACTCAACACCATGAGTATAGCCCAAGAAGCCCGTTCCTTTAAGCGTGTGATTTTAAAACTCAGCGGCGAAGCCCTGAGAGAGCCTGGCAGTCAGGACAACATTTCACCGGAAATCGTAGAACGTGTCGCCAAGGAAATCAAGCAAGCCGCTGCCACCGGTATTGAAATCGGTGTTGTCTGTGGTGGTGGCAACTTCTGGCGTGGCGCCAGCGCAAGTGCCCGTGGCATGGACCGTGCCACCGCTGACTACGTTGGTATGATGGCTACGGTGATGAATGCGCTCGCCCTGCAAAGTGCTCTCGAGGCAGAAGATGTCATGTGTGTTGTCCAGTCCGCCATCGAGATGAAAAACGTTGCCGAGCCCTTCATCCGCCGCAAGGCCAACAGGCTACTTAGCGAGGGTAACATCGTCATCTTTGCCGCCGGCACGGGCAGCCCGTTTTTCTCCACGGATACAACCTCCGCCCTGCGCGCCAGCGAAATGAGCGCAGACGCCATCATGAAAGCCACCATGGTCGATGGCGTTTATTGCTCCGACCCCAAGAAAAACCCGGACGCGGTGCGCTACGATACCGTCACCTTCCAGGAGTGCCTTGGCCAGCACCTCAAGGTCATGGACTCCACCGCCTTCACTTTGTGCATGGATAACGATATCCCGATCATCGTCTTTGATATAGGAGGCAAGGGCAACATCACCAAAGCCCTCTCCGGAGAAAACATCGGCACTATCGTGCACAAGGGCTAGACCGTTCAACATTCACTATTCACTATTCACTATTCAAACCATGGAACAAAACGAAGTCATTGAAAACACCAAAGGAAGCATGCATAAAGCTGTCGAATACGCCATTCATGAGTTCGCCGCTATCCGCACTGGTAAGGCCAGCCCGGCTCTGATCGAAAATATCGACGTCAAAGTCGCCAGCTACGGCAGCAGCATGAAGATTAAGGCCCTCGCCGTCATCACCGTGCCCGAGCCCCGGATGATCATGGTTCAGCCATTTGACCCTTCAACCACGGGGGACATCGAAAAAGCCATTCAGGAGAGCAACACTGGACTCAATCCGGCAAACGAAGGCAGACACCTCCGCGTCCCTGTGCCGGAACTCTCCGAGGAACGACGCCGCGACATGGTTAAAATGGTGAAAACCCAGGCAGAGGAGGCCCGCGTGCGCGTGCGCGCCTGCCGCAAGGACGGCATGGATACCGCCAAGAAAATGAAGGCTGACAATGCCCTCACTGAGGACGGCCAACATGACCTTGAGCATTCTATCCAGGAACTCACGGACAAACACATCAAGGAAATCGACGAGCACCTCGCGGCCAAGGAGAAAGAGCTGATGACTGTTTAGGGCAGGCCGTCTCTGCGGAGCAGGCAGCTCCCTCTTGCAACTCCCTCTTGCAACTCCCTCTTGCAACTCCCTCTTGCAGGGCGTTTTGAAAGAAGTCAGCCACGCCAGCAGCCTGAGTGCCTTTAGTTCGCGACGTTCTCAGGCGTTCCTGCCAAAAATGAGCCGATGTTCTGAATGACTCCATCCAGCAGCCTGCTGCGTGACTCGATGGATGCCCATGCGGTGTGAGGGGTGATGATGAGGTTGGGAATACCAGAATCTAATAATACATGATCAGGCGCCGGCGGCTCCTCGGTAAGCACATCAAGACCGGCTCC
>Ga0208544_10002744_pt1 | contig 11280 bp, 11 predicted proteins | sample DEB08_DNA_9_FD_184526 | JGI IMG/M metagenome (GOLD analysis project Ga0208544, IMG submission 184526) | Aqueous microbial communities from the Delaware River and Bay under freshwater to marine salinity gradient to study organic matter... | ecosystem: Environmental > Aquatic > Marine > Coastal ...
AAACTCAAATTTTCTTTCTCTTTTACTGATAAAACTTTTTCTCTCAAGTCCAATGAATATGTCAATTTTTTATCTCCGCTTTTATCTACTTCTAAATCGTAATCAATTTAAGGTAATTTAGCTATATGTCAGAAGATTATCAGGTACGCTTCTTATGAGAAGTAAAGAAAACGAGGGTTTTCTTAACTAAAGAAGTTCTGGGTTGGAGTGAGCATTTAAGCTGCTGAAATTATAGGGTTAACAAACGAAACCGCTACAAAATGCACGAATGAGCCCGCTCGTCCGAGTAGGCTTTTTTGACTCTTCTAATTCTCTTGACAATCGGGAAGATTTCCCTTTCTCCTCTGTTAAAGACCTGTCTAATTCACCATTTACTGCTTCAAGATCTTGGACTCTAGTTTGAGCTGCTACTAAATCTTGTCGCAATTGCTCGACTTGACCGTTTGCTGCTTCAAGATCTTGGACTCTAGTTTGAGCTGCTACTAAATCTTGTCGCAATTGCTGAAAACCAGATTCTTCTAATAAAGTTTCTTTAACTAAAACAATAGCACTTCCTAAACCCAGTAATTTTAAATTACTAGTAAAAGACAAGGCAACTCGATCTTTGAGTAAGTGAGTTATTCCCACAGAAAAGATACTTGCAATAGCAAGACATGAAACTTTTCTTAAAAAATTATAGTCTTCCCCATTGTATTTATAATCATGTATAGAAGATGAAATAGCAGCCATACTGGAGGTTAATAGAAGACCGCCATTTGTAGCCCCAGGAAAATATTTAATTAAACGTGTTTGTCCTGCTAAAATAGCCAATCCTATAAAGGATACTGGTTCGATAAAAGTTTTACGATCGTAAAAAGAAATCTGAGCTAAATCCATTATTTTCCTCTTTTCAAGCAATTGAGATAAAATTCTAACTTAAAAAAGCTAAAAAAGCAAAAAGTAAAAAATATTTAACCGTGTGAAATATCATTATTTAGGATCCTTTTTATTCAAATCTCGAGGTATTTCTATATGAAAATCAATGAAAAAAGAAAAAAAAGCGATTGTGCTTAACGGTGCAGGACACCTGTTATAAAATAGTGCCAAGAACAAAAACAGGTCACTATGACGCAGGTCTATCGCCTAGAAGTCCAAAAAGGCTTCCAAGAAAAGATCCATAACTGCAAAGCCGACATAGCCATCGTCGGTGGTGCCATGGGAGCAGGAAAATCGTATGCGCTCATCCTTGAGGTAATGAAGCATATCGGTGATCCAGACTTCCGCTGTGGGATTTTCCGTAAGAACCGCGCTAATATTCTGTGCCTCGGTGGTTTATGGGAAGAGCTTCTTCAAGTTGCTAGATCATGTAGGCTCCGCGTTAAAACAAATCGCCACGATTTAAAAGTAACCTTTCCTTCAGGAGCCGTCGTTCACTTTGGGCATGCCAATCATCCTAATTTCAAGCAATATCTCAAGGGAACTCAGTATACAGCGATATTTATCGATGAAGGCGACGAATTCGACGAAGAGATCTTTAAGTTTCTGATGGCCCGTCTCCGCTCTAAATCCACAGTCAAACCCTACATGAGGATCACCACCAACCCATCAGAGGGATGGATCAAAAAGATGATCAAATCCTTTCTCAATGAAGAAGAATATCCGATTGCTACAGAATGCGGGAAAATCAAATATCTCTACTTCATCAACAACGAACCGATCCTCAAAAACTCCAAAGAAGATTTTATCAAAGATCATGGCCTTGCCAAAGACGAGATGCAATATATTCGGACCTTTACCTTCATTGCAGGGCGCGTTGATGAAAACAAAAAGCTCCTCGATAACAACCCAGAGTATATCGCGAATCTAAAAACTCTCTCTGAACACGAAAAAGACCGCTATCTGTATGGCTGGTGGGGAGAACTTCCTAGGGATGGACTGTTTAGGGAAGAGGACTTTTCTATTTATACAGGGTTCCCAGAAAGAGCTGATCGGTATGTCATGTTCATTGACACAGCTCTTAAAGCTGCCAAGCATAACGACTATACAGTGGCCACCTGTTGGGCCTATAAGAAAAACAAGCTCTTCCTTATAGACATGCTCCGCGGCAAGTGGACCTATTCCAATATGAAAGAGCACTTAGAAGCTTTTATCGTCAGCAATGATTTTATAGACACCTGCTACATCGAAGCCATTCAGACAGGCTCTAATCTTCTGGATGATCTGAAATACAGCGAAAATGCCACCGTTAGAAGTATCAAATTTCGCCCCATGCACCGTCAAGTCAGAGAGTCTAAGCTCAACAGGGCACAAGGGGCGCTTTCAAGTTTGGGACATGTCAAAGTCCTACTACCGATCGATGCCGAAAAGATCCGCAAAGCCTTTTTAAAAGAGGTCTGCTCCTTTTCAGCTGACATGACACATGCTCATGATGACATTGCTGACACCTTCTTTGATGCAGTAAACACACTAGGAAAGGCTGTTCGCAAGAGACCAAAGGTCAGTCAAGATTTTGCTGCTCTATCTCAAACCATCGAAACAATTGGGAGTATGAGCCGTGTACGCGCCTAAAGAGATTGAAGATTTTTGTTCTAACTGGCGCGGGTTTTACCTCGAGAACGACGATCGTGGAGAGAACTGTATTAACTATGTTTTTGGAGAGCAGTGGGATCCTTCCATCGTTCAAGATCGAGCACTACGCGGCGAAGAATCTCTAATGTTCAATATTGCTAGCAAACACCTCCTTAGAGTGAAGGGCGAAGCAGGTAAACTTGATCTCTCCTTATTGATCAAAGGAGACAACCTCGATCCTAAGCTTTTGAGGGAAGGACGGCACGTATTAAATAGACTTGTCCTATGCAACGATCATCTCAGTGCTTTTGAACGAGTTTTGAATCAAGTCTACGATTATGGCTATGGTGCTCTTCTTGTGACCACTAAAAGAGCCTCCTATAAAGACCCCAGTGAAGAGCCTTTTCTGTCTGTCATCAAAGACCCTCGAAAAGTCTTTTTCGATCCCGATTCTGAAGATGATTTTAAGACGGAAGGGCGCTACTGCGGCATTAGGTATAGCATCCCTAAAAAGCAACTGCGCTCAAGAGACAATAGGAAAGCAGAGGTTGGGAAAAATGATGAGAGCGTCGATGCCATTGACTTTTGGTATAGAGAACCTTTTGAGGAGACCTGGGTTTTTACGCAAAAGGGAGAATGGGTCCAAGACTATGAAGGAAGCTTCTTGATCAAAAAGAAGGTTTCCAATGTCAAAGTCAAGTTCATGAGGATTGTTGATGGTGAGGTCACCGAAGGACCCATCGATTATTATACTGATACTAAACTACCACTTATTTACTGGAAGGGTTTGGAGGGAGTACTTCGCTACGGGGGAACACGCAAAGTAAAAACCCTTCCTTTTGTTTATAATCTTGTCGATGCCCAAGCGTTTACCAACTACGTAGGAAGCGCTTTAGTAGGGCGTCTCAAAAAGCTTGGAGGAACAAAGGTTATCTTAACCGATCAGATGATCGAAGGAAAAGAAAATTTTTGGAACGATTTTAACCGGCGTACTGGAGTGCTTCAAGTCAATGAAAGCGATGAAGGGCAGATGCAGCAACCTCTGATCCTAAATGCTGAAACTCTCGATGCCAACCTTCTCAACGCACTACAAATGTCTCTTCAGCTCATGGATCAACTCGCCGGCATCAACTCTGCTCAGCAAGGACAACAACAAGGGGTCGCAACAAACGCAGGTCTGCATAGACAAATTATGCAAGGCAACATCCTTCAGAATGTAATCCTATCGCATCACTTAAGAGCGATCAATGAGGTAGGTAGGGTTCTGAGAGAGATGATCCCTAACGTGATTATCGAGCAAAGGGATCTTGGAGAAGGGCTGACAGTCAACGCTAAGGAAGCAACACATACACCTTCAAGTCCTGAGATCAGAAATGACATCAAAGATCTCTTTTCTAACGTGGATTTCTCAATAGAATATGGTGCTTCAAGCGATGCTGAAAAGGCCGCGAACCTCATAGCCATTAAGGAAATACTCTCAACGAACCCGAATATCGCTCAATATTTTGCTGATGAATTTGCAGCGAACCTCAATACCGCCAACAGCGATAAACTCCGTCGTCGGATGGAAGCTTTGATGCCTCCATATATCCGAGAGGTCGGTGAAGGGACTATGTCGATCGAAGAATACCACGAGATGATCAAGAAGCAACAAGAAGAAGCGCAGCAACAACCTTCAATGGAGCAACAGCAACTAGAGCTCCAAAAGGCAAAAGTCCAAGGCGATCAACAGATCAAACAACAAGAACTGGCTCTCAAGCAAGCAAAGCTCCAAGAACAAACGGCAAAAGATGCTCAAAATCTAAAGATCAAAGAAGGCGCAGTCATCGCTAAGATGCAGCCTAAGGAGATGATCTATGAGAAAGCAAGGTAAAAAGCGGTGGGCGTTAAAATGACATTGGATCTTAAAAACAATACACCCACCTTAAAAATGAAGGGTGGCTGCAGGATTACATTTGGAGTAAAGAAGCCACCCAACTGAGAGAAGGGGAAATATATTGGAGGGAAAAACCCCAACTCTCGCAAGTAACTGTACTAAAGAAGAAGAAATAAAGCTAGCCCCCAACTATAAGGAGCTAGCTCATTGCTATACAATAACCAGAAATTAAAATAACTGCTGACCCTATGCCAACAGTCAAAATAAACATTACTACAGGTATCGAATATTCGCCAACTGATGAAGTGGATTCCGGCGTAAAGCTCCATAATTTCACCGTAGGAACCGATGGATCGCTCTATAAGTTACCTATCTTTAAGAATCTGAAAAATGCCGAGAAGAAAGATGTTGGCTCAGGATATATATGGCCCTATAAGTTTCTAGATATCAAAAAATTCCAAAGCTCAGCCCTGCATCAAGAGATCCCAGAGACAGTTCCTGAGTATGATTTTTTCAAGATGGATATGTTTCGACGCTTTGTTTATCTGACCAGTGCTAGCTATGGCGTTATCAATGTCAATTATGACAAGACGAGGATTTTAAATAGCGATCTCCCAGCGCAGCAAGCAAGGTATGGAGAGTTTGAGTATGAATATTTCAAGTATATTCCGGAGAAAGAAGGGGATCCAACTCGCGTGGCTTTAAGCTCATTAAATCCTCAGATACTCGTCGATTTTAATGCGCAGTACGACAAGACAGGAAAGTCCATAAAGCCGCTAAGGTGCGTCTTTCCAGGAAAGCATATGTTCCAATCTACACAAGTCGATGGCTATAAATTCCTGATGGAGCCAAGAAACATGATGCATGCTTCGATGGATGCAACATCTAACGATCCAGATATTCAGCCCCTTTCTATTTTTGATGTCAGTGGATCTGAAAGAACAAAAAATGACCTAGCCAGGGGGTGTCTTCTCATTGGAAACAGAATGTTTTTTTATAGCGCTGTTGATAATGCTATTTATCCGAGTTCTCCTAATAATTTTCGGGCGCAAATGAAAAATGCTTCTGACAGCAGCGCCTTCAAAATCACCCCAGCAGAGTCCCTTCAGTCGATGACAGACTTTAATGGGAATATGATTACTTTTACCCCAAGTGGCATTGATCGATGGGTTCTTTCTCATGATCAAGAGACCATTATTCAAAGAGATCCCACCTTCCACTTCGATCATAGGATCCGCTATGGAGGAAGTTTTATTAAGGCCAATAGAGATCTCTATTATTATACCGACGATTTCAAAGTGTATCGCCTGAACTCTTCTCTTGGTGTTGAGCAGATTTTTAATGGCACCCTTCCCGTCTATAAGCCTTTAGAAAGTTATCTCGTCAAAGATGAAGACCTTCCGATGGCCTATTTTGGAATGCTGGGGTATCGCTTTGTGAGCATTGGCCCCTGGCTCTACAACATTGAATCGAATACTTGGTCGACTTATAGCTACGACGGCTTTAAAGGTGTTCCAGAAACTCCAAAGTGGATCTGGGAAAGCGACACCTCAAAAAGAGTGATTGGCACGGCCTATGACGATCTGATCTGCCGAGCGGACTTATTGATTATATCGCAGAAATTGGGGAGCCGGAAGAAGCGCATTTAATCGTCAAAGAACTCGCTAACAATGAAGAGTACAAACAAAAGCTAAAAAATAATCAGACAGAAATGGGAGTGAAAAAGCTTCTGAAAAAGGTAAGGGCCTCTGTCCTAGTTGGGGGAGGACCCAGGGGGATGCCAGAGATGATCAAGAAAGACATCCCTCAGTATAACTACAACAACAGTCCATCAGACTACGATAAAAACTACTATAGTGATCTCAGCATGAGACACGGCATCTAACAAAGGAAGGAAAATTTTATGAGTATGCCAACAAACACTTATTTACCCTCAGACTTGGTGTCATTAGACATCATGAATCTACTGGGCAATATGGACAGCATAATTCTTCGCTGCGCAGGACGGGCCCATACATCGACATTCGATGAGAAGGAGTACTCTCCAGGAACAAGCGTTGCCTATCAAGTCGCTGGGATCCCTCCAGTAAACAGAGGAAAAGAGCTTAAAATCACTCCTTATGAGCAACGGACACTTTTTATAAAAGCCGATGAGAAGAGATGGTATTTTAGTGTAACCCACGCATTTAATCAGACGGATGACATTTTCTTTCTCAATAGAAAATTAATCTCTGAGACGATTAGCGCTCCAACACTAAAAGCTCTAAAGGAGACCATCGAGCTAGAAGGGTCTCAATGGGCCAAAGAACATTCTCCAGTCATTCCTGCTTATGGATCTCCTATTGATAAGGAAATCAGTATGCCAGGTGGGTTTGACTATACAGTCATCAACTATCTAGAAAAGCTCCGTCGGGATTTAATTTTCCCAACAAATAGCTATAAGCTTGTTCTCAATACAAGAGATGACATGCTCCTGGCAAATAGTCTGCAAAACATGTTTAACGAGAAGATCAATCGCCTTGTTACAGAATCAGGGGCCCCTCCCTCAAAGGTCGCTGGCTTTAGTAATGAATGCAGTCCTTACTTGGGACTTCATCTTACAAAACTGGGGAAAGATGCTCAAGGAAATGTCGTTAAGGGGCCACTTGCCTTTGCCTCTTATCCCGTCAGCGATGAAAGCCCTCGAGCTGTTATCAAAAATAGAGCAGCAACTGACATTACTCTTAATGCTGGGGATATCATTTATTATGTGATGAATGATCAGCAGAAAAGTAAAAAAATGGGAGGTCTATATTGGATCCAAAATACAGTCAAAAGACCTATCCCTGACAGTCGCTATGCCTTCTGCGTGACATCGGATAAATACATTGAAGACCTCACTCCAGAGCAAATGAAGACTTTTCAGTATTCAGATGTGGAATACACCATTCCTTCTGGGGGGCAGTTAGAGGTTTCTCTATCACATAAGCCTATTTTTGGTGGCTACCATCAAAACTGCTCTAGACAGATAGAGGTAGATGTTGGAAGCCATGAAGAAATTCCAGACCAATTCTATGTCTTGGGAGATCATTTTAAAAACCATGCGCTCCATCCCGAGTATTTTAAGTTCAAGTGTTTCAAGCTTCCTCATATCAAGGGAACAGAGCACTCTCAAGTCAATGACGGAAAAACAGGGATCAAAATGTTGATCTCTCATGATGGCGATCTTAACACCAAACAAAACATCTTTGATGTGAGTGCACTGCCTTGTTTTGGAGCGGTTGCGCAGAATCTCTTTACGCTTCCCGTAGTGGATTCTTCTCAGCTTACAGATAACATCACCTTAATCGGGAAAAAGAAAAAATGAGTAAAGTCAGCAGTATCATAGAAGCCGCCCTTTATCTATCCATTAAGGATCGCTATTTTAACGCGCTTCCTCAAGATGCTGCTGAAAAACAAAAAGTCTTGGAAAACTTTCTTGCTGATCTCAACACGATCTTAGTGGGGATCGGCAAGAAGAATCCTGCGTTTTCTCATATGACGGTGCCAAATAGCGCAGTCAAAGAAGACCAGGATATAAAAATGTCCTATATTGATTTGGATAAGAAGTTTTTAACGCTTTTTAGAGTAGAGTTTGTCTGCTCTGGAGGGAGTTTTTCTAGGACTCTTCAAAGACTAGGGATCAATGATTTTTTCTCCAATTCCAACCTGAGGACAACAAGCACTTTTCCAGCTTTTTACAATTATAATACTTTTAGCAATAAGCTCTATATTTACCCAAAGGCCTCTATTTCTGGATCATTTAACATTTTTGGCAAGGAGCGCATTGGACCTTTTTCTGATATCGATGAAGATTTCCCAGAAGAAGTAAGCGAAACTTTTCTGCTCTATTTGGAGTATTACTTCGCCAAGTTCTTATGCTCCCAGTATAACGCGCCGTGGCAAGCTCAAAAAGAAGAGCTCCTTAGAAGCTACAATCGCCTCGTAGACTCTGAGAACAATATCTCCTACCAGGAGACTTCAATCAATAGTGGGCGATTTTCCATGCCCATGAGAACAAGAATAGGATGATGATGGCAATACCTCCCAATAACTTAGATCAGCTCGTCGCTTGGATGAGGATTTTTTCTGAAACAACAGCAACTCATATTCGGTCTTTAGAAAATCGCATGAAAGAACTTAGTCACAAAGTCAGAAGGATGGAAAATGAGCAACCTAAATGAAGCACTTTCTAGTGAAGCCCCTGCTAGAGCGCCAGGATCTTTTAGGAACTTGCAAGAGTTTCATAATTGGAGACACAGAAACAATCTAGGATTTAAACCAACCTTGAGACTAAAGCCTCCGCCGCCTCCTAATCCTGAGATGATGAATTTCCAAGGAACGAATTATCCAATTAGCATGCCTCAAGCAGACCCAAACTATGCTTGGGTAACAAATAGAGACTCCTTGGAGGGGGGTTGGCAACCGATTAATGGTCCAATTAATGAGCAGGCAGTGGGACCAACAACCTTTGGGCAGATCGGACAGGATCAAGTTTTTAGTCCTGAGCATCATGGGATCAACATCCCTGGAGAGTCCAATATGAGCGATGATCAGCTAAGACAAAATCTGTCTAACTGGAATCTTCCAACAGAGGGAGATCGCTCGGAGCTTTTTGCTCGCAACATGAGGGTCAAAAGCCACCCAACATTTTTAAGAAATTTTCCTGATGGAAATAACCCTAATCAGGCTGAAGTCTCAGATATTGTCAGTCCCAATGCACCTACATCTCTAGGAGAAGCGGGCCAACTAAGGGCTCTTAGAAGTCAAGCAGGGTACTATGAAAATGTGCCACCAGTCCAGCCTCAAGCCCCCATGCCAGGGGCTACAATGAGAACACTTGGAGACCTACCAAGAGCAGGAGCTGCCGCGGAAGGTGGAGCACTAGCTGGAGAAGCCGCTGCTGGAGAGATGGGAGCTATGGGAGGTGCAGCGATGATGGCAAGTCGAGCCGTTCCAATTTTGAACATGGTTTTACTTGGAAAAATGCTGATGGATGGAATGACAAATAGCTCAAAAGAAGCCAAAGCGAAACAACAAGAACTGATGTATAGGACGTAGAATGGGATATGATTCTTGGAGTGACGTTCCTTGGTATGAACGAGCAGTCCTAAATGTTGGCTCAGGACTGGAGAGTGTTGGCAAGAAAATTGGAGGTTTTGTTGGGCTTGATGATTATATGCCTTCAAGTTTTACAGACACCAAAAACAAGATGAAATCCGACATGGAGCAGAAAGGGGCTTCACCTGGTTGGGACTGGGGGGCTTTTGGTGGGGGAACCTCTGGGTATAAGATCTATGACGCCCTAGCTCATGATCACCCAAATATTTCAGAATCGACGGGATCGTCGTTCAATATGGGAGCAAATGTTAGTGCTGGTGGTGAAAATCAGATGAGAGCCTCTTCTGGAGGAGTCAATAATCAGGCTTCCTCATCAGATGGCGGCAACTCTCTTGGGAAAGCCTTGGCTGTAGAGCCAGATGCGGCTCTCGAAGATGAGAACTATAATTATAACAACTTTAACTTTTAGAGATATATTTCGCAGATGGGGAAGAGACATGAGTAGTAAATACAAATATTACAGGCCTGGATACACGGTCATCCTCAATCAAGACATCGTTAAAGAATGGGCGATGAATCCACAAGGTCTTCCTGAGAAGCTGCGAGGAAAGCTCGACGATAAACCCTTTAATCAGCTCATGCTTTTTTCAAAAGGACTTTCAAATATGACTGACATCATTCAATGGACAAGACATAGGAGCTTATCTCGGAAGAATCCCAAAAGAAAAAGACCAACAAACCAATAGGGGAAAATCATGACACCAGATCTTAAAGAAATCACCATCGATGAACTCAATCCATTTGAGGGAGATCCATCGCTTATTCTAACAGAAAATTCTGATGGTCTCTGGAAAAAACTAGAGTTTGATCCAACAAATATTATTAAAAATCCTAAAAATACTCTAACACTTGAGGGTAATAAGCTCGCGTTGGGTCCAGCCGTTCAAAACAGTGGAACCTTAGCTAATCCAACAACTTTTCCATCAACACTTGATCCTGTTGGATATGGTCCTGGCTATATTGCTGCTACTAATGTTTGGCCTGGTAGAAATGGAGCGACATATAATGATTTAATCTGTGCTATTCTTGGTGGGAAGTTTGGTGGCAGGATCGGGGTTGAAGCTTATGCTTATATCGCTATCAATTCAGAGTTGATTCAGATCTTAACGACTGGTGATTCAGGTTATATGTTTGCTGGGACAGATTCTGAGAATCAAGATCCACACAAAGATTTTATGTTTGGTATTGATAGGACAGGAGCCTATAAGCAACTTTCTGATAAATCTGCAAAACATTCTATTTCACTGATGAAGGACGATATTCTACCTAAGTTAAAAAACCTTCAGGTAAAAACTTTTGGCTTTAAGGTACGATCCGACGAAAACTCTTCAAAAGAGAAAAAAAAGAGCCAATCTGAAAAATTCTTCAAAAAACATCTGGGGCTTGTTGCCGATGATATGGAAAAGATATTACCAGAAATTATTCATGGTCTGGGATATCTCTCTGAAAAAGAGGCCGATCTTGATCAAGCAGATCCAGATCTTATAAAAGCCTTTGCTCCTAAGGAGCCTTCTAATGGAAACAAAATGATCAACATGTCGCACCTGCAGATTTATATGCTAAAGGCGATTCAAGAGCTTGCCGAAATTGTTGATTCTTTAAAAAAAGGTAAGCAATAAAAACACAAGGGGGAAATATGGTTTCAATGAACCTATTTCAAGACATTATTAATATTTTGGAATCGATCATGGGTATGGAGCAATCTATACAGACAGCGA
>Ga0208544_10002745_pt1 | contig 11275 bp, 8 predicted proteins | sample DEB08_DNA_9_FD_184526 | JGI IMG/M metagenome (GOLD analysis project Ga0208544, IMG submission 184526) | Aqueous microbial communities from the Delaware River and Bay under freshwater to marine salinity gradient to study organic matter... | ecosystem: Environmental > Aquatic > Marine > Coastal ...
AATTGTATTTTTGCCCTTCCGAAAGGTATTCCATTAAAATAAGGATTGAAACAACTAGCTGGATAAGGTTTATTTTGAAACCTAGCAGGACTTCCGAAAGGTATTCCATTAAAATAAGGATTGAAACATCCAAGTTCTTGCGGCAAATGTTCAGCCTAACCAAATCTTCCGAAAGGTATTCCATTAAAATAAGGATTGAAACGTAAGATAGGAATAGCCTTTGGTCCTGTTGGCATCTTACTTCCGAAAGGTATTCCATTAAAATAAGGATTGAAACTAGTTGTGGTCAAAAGAGGGCATCAATAAGGTTTTTTCCTTCCGAAAGGTATTCCATTAAAATAAGGATTGAAACCCTGAAAGGTTTTTAGCGATTCTCCATGCTTCTCTTCTTCCGAAAGGTATTCCATTAAAATAAGGATTGAAACGGCGCTTTTTGGCAGTTCCAAACCTTCCCCTTTGGCCTTCCGAAAGGTATTCCATTAAAATAAGGATTGAAACAGTTCTTTGTTTTCTTCGCACCAACTCCCCTGGTTAATCTTCCGAAAGGTATTCCATTAAAATAAGGATTGAAACTGATTTTGTTATCCTTTTCGTTGAATCCGATTTGTGACTTCCGAAAGGTATTCCATTAAAATAAGGATTGAAACCCGACCTTACACGCCTTATGTGATGAATCCAATCAACTTCCGAAAGGTATTCCATTAAAATAAGGATTGAAACAAAAATCAAGTGTTTATTCCGTCCTAAAGCGCATGGCTTCCGAAAGGTATTCCATTAAAATAAGGATTGAAACCAGTAGGTACAAATGTAGTAGAAGCAGAGGTGTCGCAACTTCCGAAAGGTATTCCATTAAAATAAGGATTGAAACATAGGTATTAAGTCCAAGAAAGAATCAATATCCGACTCTTCCGAAAGGTATTCCATTAAAATAAGGATTGAAACATTAATTTAAACGCCTTATCTCCTCTTTTGTATCGTTCTTCCGAAAGGTATTCCATTAAAATAAGGATTGAAACAAACTAAAAAAATGACAAAAGTACATGAAGGAATGACTTCCGAAAGGTATTCCATTAAAATAAGGATTGAAACTTATCCTTTTTTTTGACTTCTTAAAATACTAACTTGCTTCCGAAAGGTATTCCATTAAAATAAGGATTGAAACAAAAAATGGGCGTTAAGGCAGGATTTCCCGACATAGCCTTCCGAAAGGTATTCCATTAAAATAAGGATTGAAACTATCGAATCTTCGAAAGGAAGGGGTAAGCGATTACTCTTCCGAAAGGTATTCCATTAAAATAAGGATTGAAACCCGACATCTCTAAGCGGGACATTAAAAAGGTGGGCACTTCCGAAAGGTATTCCATTAAAATAAGGATTGAAACCGTAAACGGGTACTATGTACTGGTTAAGGGCTTGGCACTTCCGAAAGGTATTCCATTAAAATAAGGATTGAAACACCCGCTCTTATCTAAATAAGAATAAGAGCAATCTAACTTCCGAAAGGTATTCCATTAAAATAAGGATTGAAACTAGAAAATTAATAGAACTTCAAGAAAAATAATTTATCTTCCGAAAGGTATTCCATTAAAATAAGGATTGAAACCAGCCTCTAACATTGCAGTTAAGGCGTTGTAGTATTCTTCCGAAAGGTATTCCATTAAAATAAGGATTGAAACATGCTGAATTGGCGGTATGAAAATACTAACATTAGGGCTTCCGAAAGGTATTCCATTAAAATAAGGATTGAAACAAACTTTTTGCCCCTTGTGCTAAAGAATCACTCATTCTTCCGAAAGGTATTCCATTAAAATAAGGATTGAAACTCTGCTTCTAATCTATCAAAATAAACATCATCCCTCCTTCCGAAAGGTATTCCATTAAAATAAGGATTGAAACTTTATCACAATTACCCCATTTAGGGTACACAATTAACTTCCGAAAGGTATTCCATTAAAATAAGGATTGAAACCCTAAAGGAGCTACTGATTGCTATACGTGCAAGAAAACTTCCGAAAGGTATTCCATTAAAATAAGGATTGAAACATACAGAGGATGGGGCGAATAAATAGACAATTAGAAACCTTCCGAAAGGTATTCCATTAAAATAAGGATTGAAACTGGGCGTAGGTGCTGATACATTGGTTACAGCTAGTACTTCCGAAAGGTATTCCATTAAAATAAGGATTGAAACAAAAAACTTCTTCTTGTTGTAGCTCTCCAATACATTCTTCCGAAAGGTATTCCATTAAAATAAGGATTGAAACTTAGCTATATCACATTCAATTGAAAATAATATTTCGCTACTTCCGAAAGGTATTCCATTAAAATAAGGATTGAAACCTTTTTAATTTATAACCAAAAATTACACAAATGAACTGTCTTCCGAAAGGTATTCCATTAAAATAAGGATTGAAACAAAACTGCATGGTGTTAACTCCGATAGCCGTCTGGTCTTCCGAAAGGTATTCCATTAAAATAAGGATTGAAACATAATGTACCATCTGTCGCCCAACTAGCAATATAGTCTTCCGAAAGGTATTCCATTAAAATAAGGATTGAAACCATAAAAAAGCCCTCTTAGACTGGCATCCAAGAGAGCCTTCCGAAAGGTATTCCATTAAAATAAGGATTGAAACCGAATAGCTTAGAAGCTACAGGGGGAGGTATTGACACTTCCGAAAGGTATTCCATTAAAATAAGGATTGAAACTCTTCTTATCCTCGTTGCTCCAATTCTCTAACCAAAATCTTCCGAAAGGTATTCCATTAAAATAAGGATTGAAACTCTAGCAGGCACTCCAAGACAGAGAGAGAATCGTTTCTTCCGAAAGGTATTCCATTAAAATAAGGATTGAAACTAAAACAGAGTTATCGAACGAAGAAATAATTAAGTTACTTCCGAAAGGTATTCCATTAAAATAAGGATTGAAACTCAAAATTACTAACAGAATAATGTCTAGCTAAAATCCCTTCCGAAAGGTATTCCATTAAAATAAGGATTGAAACTTTGCGTATACCCCTACTCAAGATATACCATTAGCAGAAACTTCCGAAAGGTATTCCATTAAAATAAGGATTGAAACATAAAACAAGAGAAGGCTCGGAGGGAATAAGAAATGGAACTTCCGAAAGGTATTCCATTAAAATAAGGATTGAAACCTCCTTTTCATTTTTACTATGTCCTTCTTTGTTTGCAACTTCCGAAAGGTATTCCATTAAAATAAGGATTGAAACATTCTAAACCCTACAACAATCAGTCATTGGATATGGGACTTCCGAAAGGTATTCCATTAAAATAAGGATTGAAACTTCTTCTTTCCCATTCCTTTTCAACAAATCTTTCTACGTCTTCCGAAAGGTATTCCATTAAAATAAGGATTGAAACGATGATAACCGAGCGGGGGCATTTTTTACCATTCAACTTCCGAAAGGTATTCCATTAAAATAAGGATTGAAACATTGATAATTGACTTGCGGCACTACAGAAGCTTCTTTCTTCCGAAAGGTATTCCATTAAAATAAGGATTGAAACTTTGGGAAGAGCAGGGAAGCAGCTTATTGGGGTATAATCTTCCGAAAGGTATTCCATTAAAATAAGGATTGAAACATTGATAATTGACTTGCGGCACTACAGAAGCTTCTTTCTTCCGAAAGGTATTCCATTAAAATAAGGATTGAAACTCCACCGCAATCTTTTCTAACGCTATCAACTCTTCCCTTCCGAAAGGTATTCCATTAAAATAAGGATTGAAACAATCAAGCCTTCAAGCGCCAAAGAGGGAGCTAAAAACTTCCGAAAGGTATTCCATTAAAATAAGGATTGAAACTATGATGCTTCTACCCTATTAGGGGTTTATGAATCTGCTTCCGAAAGGTATTCCATTAAAATAAGGATTGAAACGATGTAAAGGGCAGCAGCAGAAGCATCTTATATTCACTTCCGAAAGGTATTCCATTAAAATAAGGATTGAAACTGAATAATTCGGTTAATTACGTAGTTGGGATGTCAGTCTTCCGAAAGGTATTCCATTAAAATAAGGATTGAAACCCGTTTATTAGGATTGATTTAACTTGACCCTCAATAGCCTTCCGAAAGGTATTCCATTAAAATAAGGATTGAAACGAGCATTCTTGACAAACCATCCAGCAATTGCGCTCTTCTTCCGAAAGGTATTCCATTAAAATAAGGATTGAAACACCAACTATACGCCCCGTTATAAAAAGATAGTCCGTTTCTTCCGAAAGGTATTCCATTAAAATAAGGATTGAAACTTCCTACAGTTGCTACTACTATTGTAGATGCGTCACCTTCCGAAAGGTATTCCATTAAAATAAGGATTGAAACTTCCTACAGTTGCTACTACTATTGTAGATGCGTCACCTTCCGAAAGGTATTCCATTAAAATAAGGATTGAAACCTTTTAGGGGTAAGTTCGGGATACGCCCTCGAAGTTGTCACATCTAAAAAAAGTTGATATTGAGTTTCGCATAATCACCAAAGAGCGAAGTATTTGTCGATTTATCAAGTGATAATCGCTTTTATTCTGCTCAAAACGGCTGTTTTTTCGCTACCCAAAATAGTAGTGCGAAGTTGAGATACACCATAATTTGTTCATAAACAATGCCTTATAGTCAAGTGTGAACATTTTGGTCGTATCCCGAACTTACCCCTTTTACGATAATAGCGAAAAGAAAGCCCATGTTCATCTTCCGAAAGGTATTCCATTAAAATAAGGATTGAAACCCTAAGCACACCGCCTCCTGCTCCCGTCAATTCATCCACTTCCGAAAGGTATTCCATTAAAATAAGGATTGAAACGTAATAATGCGCCAGCCGTGGCGAATCAATCCAATATCTTCCGAAAGGTATTCCATTAAAATAAGGATTGAAACGAGAAGGAATATATTGAACCTTCCAAAACAAATAACGCTTCCGAAAGGTATTCCATTAAAATAAGGATTGAAACCTCAGTAGGCAAAAAATGAAGATTGTCGAAGAACCACTTCCGAAAGGACTTCCATTAAAATAAGGATTGAAACATTTCTTCTTTTTCTGACGTTGGTTTTAGTTTCGTTCCTCTTCCGAAAGGACTTCCATTAAAATAAGGATTGAAACATCCTCGCCTCTGGATAATCCACATGGAAAGGTCTACCTTCCGAAAGGACTTCCATTAAAATAAGGATTGAAACGCCATTATTTTCTTTTCATCCTGCGCAAATGCCCGCCTTCCGAAAGGACTTCCATTAAAATAAGGATTGAAACAAAAAATGATGGTTCGGTCTGTTGCTTGTGCTTTGACTTCCGAAAGGACTTCCATTAAAATAAGGATTGAAACTTTGCTCTTTTTGGTAAGTAGGAGTTATTGAGGTTAGTCTTCCGAAAGGACTTCCATTAAAATAAGGATTGAAACATAATTAACAAATCTGGTTGATGGTCTTGAAAGAATCTTCCGAAAGGACTTCCATTAAAATAAGGATTGAAACGTCGTAGGTTCATATTCTCCGAGTATCAAAATATCCTTCCGAAAGGACTTCCATTAAAATAAGGATTGAAACATAAAAAATACTACATTGTTGGTTCTAATCTCCATTCTTCCGAAAGGACTTCCATTAAAATAAGGATTGAAACGGATTTACCAAGTTTAAAATATTGAAGTAATGCCAACAACTTCCGAAAGGACTTCCATTAAAATAAGGATTGAAACCAAAATCTGGTGCATTTTTTCGATGCTTATTAGGAGCCTTCCGAAAGGACTTCCATTAAAATAAGGATTGAAACTACGAATCTTTGAAGGCACAAGCGCCAGCAGAATTGCTTCCGAAAGGACTTCCATTAAAATAAGGATTGAAACTCTGATACATTAAAAAGTATTGATGGTTCATTTATGACTTCCATTAAAATAAGGATTGAAACAAAACATCAATGAAACGTTAGGGGTAGAAATGCAAATCCTTCCGAAAGGACTTCCATTAAAATAAGGATTGAAACATACTTGTCCTACAATAGTTAATGCTGTAGAACCTAAACTTCCGAAAGGACTTCCATTAAAATAAGGATTGAAACATTAATTTGCGTAAATAATAATACAGTAATGTACCTCTACTTCAGCTCTTAAAAAACCACCCCCTCCGACTTCAAAACAAACCCCACCACCTTCTCCAAATCATCATCCATGTAAGCCATCCCACCCGTTTCACGGTTCACTCTCTTGAATGTTTCCCAAACATTCACCCTACGGGAACGCTCGTTCATCCAAAAATCCTCGTTAAAAATAACCCTAATTTCCTCGTTCCCAAAATCATCGACCCGAAAATCCAGCAACTCCGAACCGTTAAACTCGAAACAATCCGCATGATTCACAAAGAAATTTACGTCATAAATCCCGTAATCCTTACCATAAATCGTAAAGACCAAATTATCGCTTTTGACCTCTGCGGTAATCTGAATCGGCGCTTCCCCAATCTGATTCGGGTATTCGGTACCATCCACCAAGATAAACGGGGCTTGAATCGCTCGGAACGTGCCACTATATATATGTGTCTCGTCGGCGGGTACTGCGTTGCGTGGTTCGGGTTGGCAGGATACAAGTAACAGTAAAAAATAAAGGATGAACGAGCGAACCCGTAGGATGAACGAACAAAAGAGTCCTAGAGGATTGTTTTGTGAAGAGAACCGTGAAACGGGTGGGCAAGTCCTGTGGACATTTAGCGGAGTGAACCGCAAAGCGGATGGGAAGGCATTGTGTTTCATAGAATTTAAATTACTGGTTTTCTATAATTTTTATGTTCGGGTGTCGCTACTGGACCAATATAGAAAAGGGCTCGAACTTCGGTTTCTTTTAGTCTCAGGTGGTTTCCGTCATCGGTCACTATAAAATGAATTCCATAGAAAGGAATATTGATTGTTTTAACAATGGCGTTCCCAACTTTTCGTCCGTCTTTGGTTTGTAGAATCGTGTTAACTGGAATCATAATTTAAGATTTTTCGATACAAATTTTCCAACCGTTTAAAAGGAAGGGTTGCAGTTCTACGGATTCAGCAATGTTTTGCCCAATCCAATACCCTCGCATCAGGAAGAGGGTGTTTTTCCGTTCTTGATATTGTTTGGCTTGTTTCCCAGAAAGGAAGATTCTGGCAATCAATCGCCTGTTAAAAAAGGCTTGCAACTGGATATATTCGTCCCGTTTCAAATAGACTTCGTCCCCTGGTTCTAGGTGCTGTTGGTCGAAAGGAATTTGAATCACGGTTTTGGGTCGCTTGTTTCGTTGCTGCTGGTAATAGGCTTTACGCCTATAATAAGCCCCTTCGCTATTCGCTAGAATGGGCGCTTTACCTTCGATGGGGTGGTTTAAGTCTATTTTTTCCATTGGCTAGTTTTGATTTTCAAAAATGGGTAATTGAGAAACAAAGGCTTTTCGGATAATAGCAGCGTTTTTGTCGTTTACTATTAATTCAATAATCACCCTTTTATTTTTACTGGAAACTTTGCCTTTCTGTAATTCAAGATAGAACCATTTTCTTAATTCTGGTAAAAGGGTAGTAGCTAGATTTTCAGAAACATTGAATTTGATGGTATTGGTATTCGTGTTTTTGTGTTCGACGACGGAGACGTAATTTTTCATAGGTTAATTGTTTTGAGTTTCTGGTTAACAAATACAGTCATCAAGGCGCTTGGATTGGCAGCCTGTGCAACTAGGGTCGAGTGACTGGAATTTGGCACAAGCTTGCCAATTGGCTCGGTGGTCGGTTGCCTTGCCGCCAGATGGGCGAAGCTGACACTTGAACCAAGTACCTGCTTGCTGATACTTTTTCAAGAATCGGCAATCTTTGCACCTGGTGCCTGGTTCTCCGATTCCAAATACAAGCATCGGGTTTAATTGGCTTTTGTGAATGGGTTCGGGTAGTTGGAAAAGGGTATGCATGGTTTTGGATTTTAAAAGAATCGGACACTAGTATCATGGTCTTGATGCTAGTATCCGATTATCAATAGTACTTGAAACGTTAAGTGAATACCCTTTAAAGTTACGAAAAAAAGCCCAGCAAACCAAGGAGTTTAGTGACTGATTTTCAGGTATTTAGCCGTTGTTTCTTAAGCTATAAGCAGGGGAAGAAAGTAGGATATACCAAAAAAAAATAAAAAAACTTTTCAAAACAGGGTCACCTTTTACGAAAGCTGCGATTAAAGGTAAATCAGTATTTAAAAATTCCTAAAACTTAAAAAAATAAATATCATGAGAATCTTTAACTTAAACTTCGCAGCTATCCTTTTCGCTATCTTCGCTTTAACTTCTTGCCAAAAAGAAAGCATGAGTGAAATGACCCAAACAACCCCTACCGCTACTACTTCAGAAATAGCAGCAAACAAGGAAAGAAATTTACCCGCCGAAGGCATCAACATCGTTTTCGACGAAGTACAAACCCAAGCTTCTGCCGCTAAATTTAAGCAGGGCGCACAAGCTAGAAACAAAGGCTATAAAGAAATAGATTGTGGTTTTGATTACGATGGCTGTACCAAAGGACAAGGCAACTCTTTAGACTACCGAATATATCCCGATAATGTGGATGCGCTGGGCGCACCCTTTGACGGAGAAGATGAATATTTCTTCTTAGAAGTTCCTTCCACTCCCGAAGCTATCGTGACTTATGACATCGCTTTAACCGATATGACCGTAGATTTAGACTTGTTTGTTTTTGCTTTGAATAGCCAATACCAAATCGTAGACACTAAAGGCATGAGTATCAAGGGCGGTTCGGCAGATGAACATTTATCCTTGACGGGCTTAAACCCAGGTATCTATGTAGTCGTAGTAGATGCTTATATCAGCAGCATTGCAGGACATTATTCTTTAGCGATGAACTGTTCCGCAGTATCAGCTAACCCGCCAAGTATTTCTTTAATTGATGTGAATAAAGTAGTATTTGGAGCGAATGGTCAGCAACTAGGCACTTACCAGCAAATGACCCCAACAACTTGGAAAGAAATCAGCGCAGACCCGAATGGCAATAACTTTGATTTTGTAGAAGTAGGCAGAGATGAATGGAGTGTTTATTTGACAGACGAATCAAGAGGAGTGAACATACAGTTGGATTTACACCGAAAAATAGTAAGATATAGTGATGCACAAAGTCCAATCAGAGACCAATTTGAAATATTAGATAGCAATAATAAAATGAATGGGTACTTAACGAGTGCGGTAGCTTTTGGAGATGGTCAATTTGATACAGGCTACTATAAGCAAGTAGAAACGAGCGAAAACTGGAAAGAAATTCTTGCAGTAAATAACCGAGTGGTTAACTTTACCGAAACACACCGAGACGAATGGAGTGTTTATTTAAGAGACGATTCTAGAGGGGTAAACATACAATTAGATATGCACCGAATGAAGGTGGTCTATAGTGATGACCAAGGAAACCGATTTGATTTGTACGAAATCAATAAAGCGGAATAAGATATAGTTTTAAAAGGGAATTCCTAATAATAAAAAGCTGTTCTGACCATTGGTTGGGATAGCTTTTTTTGGTTTTAGCAACAAAAACGGACGTTTGCGGCAAGGATGGCGCTGCCGTGTTAGCTGCTACTCGGCACTTTAATGATGCTGGTCACTCGATATGGGGGTATTATCGAACAAAAGTCAAAAATGTACCATAGCAATACATAGACGTTATGAACTTATGGTTTTAAGGTGAATTTTGTATTAAAACCATAGAATTATTTTGTTTTTACACAATCCTATTTAGGATAAAAAAAGAGTGAAAATAACGGACGTTAATAGACCTGATGTATCAGAAAAATTTAAATTAATGCGCGCCCGCACACGTAGGGCACCTTGATTGTAAGTATTTTTTCTCCGAGTAACCCTAAAATTGTGCAATCCACAGGCTACAAAAAATATTTTATCTCTAAAAGTAGAAGAAAAATATCTTAATTCATCTTTGACAACTCGGCATCTTTTAATGCCAGACATGACGTGTTCTCCGACAATTCGAATGGAACTAAGCCAACTGTTATACTCCTTTTGAAACTCGGTTATTGGTTTATTTTTTGCCGCTTTAAAGGGCTCTAATAAATGAACACCTTTAGGCTGATAACCTTGATACCCTTTGTCTTTTGTGAACCAAAGTTTCCATTCTTCAAGCATGGGGTTGTTTGCCCATTGCGTGGAAAAGGTAAAGTTCAATAACAATGTTAATTCATAAATGAAATGAACTACCGAAAAATCCAATAACTGAAATAGCTATCAATAGATAAGTACCAACACTTGTTTTATCGATGCCGCCCCAAAAGACTAAAGTTTTTTTAGATTTACCAACAATCTATCTAGTCAATACCATTCGCTTGGTTTCCAATACTTGCCCATCCAGTACTAAAGAATAGTAATACGTACCAGCCGGATAGGCTTTGGTACGGATGGTCACCTGCCCCGAACCAACTTCCAAAATATCGACCACACCCAATTCTTTGCCATCGGCAGAAGTTACCTTAATCTTGACATCCTGATAACCAGCAGGTATGTTATAATCGATGACTGTATTCTGGTCGAAGGGATTGGGGCGGTTCTGTGCTAGCATGGCTTTGTTTTCTAATGGTAGGACGTAGTTGAAGCCTTTTGTGTCCTTACCTTGAGATTCTTCCAGTAGCTTCTCGACAAGAGATTTAAGTTCAGTAACTTCTCCTTTCAAACCTTCAATAACATCCTGTTGGCTTGTGGTCTTTTTTTGTAATTCTTTAATGACAATTTGTTGTTGTTTAATTTCTCTTTCAAATTTATCTATATCATTTCGAGCCAAATTGGTATTTGATGATTTTACTAAATCTCCATTAGTATCAATTAGCAGCATGTCACCAGTGCCATCAGGAACATTTCCTATCCGAACTTGGCCATTTACGTGAAGTTTTTGTTGAGGGTTATCGGTTCCTATGCCTACCTTCACTGCATTTTCTCCCGTTCCTCCAATTACCGCACAATTAGAACATAGAGCTTGTGCTCTATATCCTATGGCTATTGCTTTATTTTGAGGAAATATATCTTCTTCGAATGTTATTGGATTAAATACCTTTTCCCCTACCTCTGAGAAAGCTCCTATTGCTGTGTTAAATTCACCATAAATTTGAGAGAAAGAACCAAGTCCAACATTTTCATTACCATTTGTCACTTTACATGATAAATGTCCTTATTTTTCACACGATAAATGTCCTCCTTAATATTTAATCCCACAGCCTTTCTGCCAATGTGTGAAGTTTGGCAATAAATGGCACAAAACTTTAGGAGCTATT
>Ga0208544_10002746_pt1 | contig 11273 bp, 11 predicted proteins | sample DEB08_DNA_9_FD_184526 | JGI IMG/M metagenome (GOLD analysis project Ga0208544, IMG submission 184526) | Aqueous microbial communities from the Delaware River and Bay under freshwater to marine salinity gradient to study organic matter... | ecosystem: Environmental > Aquatic > Marine > Coastal ...
GTAGTCGCCATCGATGTCGACCGATACGCCATCGGCGCGGATCACGACGCAAGCTTCGTCAACCGCGTCCTCGTCCATGCCCATATCCAGCATGGCCTGCTGTGCGCCGGTGTCTTCGCAACCCTGACGGATCACGTTTTCTTCGAACACTTCACGGGTGCCGTGACGGGTGCCGGGAATGAACGCGGCAATCTGCTGATCGGGAAGATCTGCGTTCACTTCGGACCAATTCGTATTGGGGTTTGCAACCATGGCACCGTCGACGGGCAGTTCAGCTGCCAACGCGTTGTACCAATCGGACGGGGTAAAGGCGAAGGACGCGCCGTCGATGTCCGACGCGAACACGATGCCGTCGTAGCCAAAGCGGACCTGCATGATGTCGGTCACGCCATTCTCGGCGCAGGTAGCAATCTCGTTCTCGCGGATCGAACGCGACGAGTTGGCGATGTCGATGGTCGTCTCACCGACGCCCTCGCAGAAACGGCGCAGGCCTGTGGAGGATCCACCGGACTCAACGACAGGGGTCGGGAAATCGAAATTTTCGCCAAAGGCTTCGGCGACGATCGACGCATAGGGCAGCACCGTCGAGGAACCGGCGATCTGCACGTTGTCACGGCTTTGCGCGCCCGCAACGGAAGCGACGGCAGCAATTGCCAGCGTGGACACGGTCAGTTTTGCGAAGGACATGAGTGGGACTCTCCTGTGAGTATTGTCATTCGGCGTGCCCCCGGATGGAACACACGCTCGGGGAGACCTTTAAGTCCGAGCTGCTATGCTTTTGTGACACTTGCGTAACAGTTTTATGACGTCGTCGCCCGATACCGCGTAAATATGCCGACCCTTGCGAAACGATGCACGCCAGTAGCCGGTCAACCCTTTGGTAATAAAACCGAAAAGGTGCTGCCCTGCCCCTTTTCACTGATGATCCGCAAGCGGCCGCGGTGCCGATTTACGATGTGTTTTACAATCGCCAGCCCAAGGCCCGTGCCGCCCATTGCCCGGCTGCGATGGGCATCGACTCGGTAAAATCGTTCCGTCAGTCGCGGAAGGTGCAGCGGGTCGATTCCGTCCCCGTGGTCACGCACATCAACGCGCACTATCGGTCCCTTCAAAAGCCCGGTGCCGATCTCTTCCGTCAGGCTCAGTGTCACCGGACGCCCCATACCGCCGTATTTCAGCGCGTTCTCAGTCAGGTTCATGAAAACTTGGGTCAACTGATCTCGGTCGCCCTTCACCGTGAAATCGCCGTCATCGGCGATGATCGTCAGGGGATGCCCCCGATCATCAGCCATCGGTCGCAGCGTCGCGGCCACGCCAGCCAACACACTGCCCACATCCACGGGATCGGACGGTCGCATCCGTTCTTGCTGCTCCACACGGCTCAGCGACAACAGGTCCGATACAATGCGATTCATGCGCCGGGCTTCATCGTTCATGATACCCAGAAATCTGTCTTGTGCCGCCGGGTCGTTGCGCGCAGGGCCGCGCAGGGTCTCGATGAAGCCCAGGATGGCGGTCAACGGGGTGCGCAATTCATGGCTGACGTTCGCCACGAAGTTGCTGCGCATTTCTTCCGCGGCCAGCATGTGGGTCGTGTCGTTGAAATGCAGGATGATGCCATCCATCCCCGACACCTCCAGATTGATCGGGGTGACGCGGACAAGGAACTGGGTTTCCCCCGTCTGATTGTTGTCGACGTAACGTGCCTCGCATCCGGGGCCACCTGCCAGCACCGCCTCGATCCGGCCAAGCAGGGCGGGCTGGCGCAGCACGGTGGCAAAACTCCGCCCCTCGATCCAATTTCCCAGCAGCGCCAGCGCAGGCGGGTTCGCGGCGCTGATCTGACCCGTTGGATCCAAAAGCACCATTGGCGCGGGAACCGCCAGCATCACACTGCGCAGGACGTTATCGGGCATCGGCACGGGTTTCCTTGTGCTTGGTATGTGGCGGCTATCTGCGACACTTGCGATTCGCCAATCAATTGGCCGTTTTCTTCGCAAGAAAACGCGACGCACCCGGAAACCGCCCAAATAAAGGTCGCATATATTTGGGAATGAACCTGTTGCGACGGGCTTGCAGCGGCGGGCACCTGCACGACGCTATCATGCCACGCAAAGGATTGCATGGGTTGACAGGAAAGATGCCCGCGAGATCAGGCGCCGCGATTGACCGCGATGGCGCATTGCGGGCACGCTTTGCCCAACCTTGGTGAACGGTTCAGCGCGACCGCATCGGCATGGCGTGGAAAGCCGATTTGCCGGTGTCGTTAGTATATGTTGCCGTGTTGCACCCAACCCATCACGTTCCCCGATATTGAGGAGGTTACGATGCGCCCTGCCTTGTTGATTGCTCTGCTTTTGTTCCCCGCGCCGCTTGCCGCGCAGGATCTTTTATCCCGGCTGGAGGGGCTGTATCGCCCCGCCTATCCCGAATACGCCGATTGGAACTGCAGGGCATTAGGACAAGATGGCGGTGCTGTGGGTATCCGCGACGGAATGTTGGTGGGGACCGAGAATGCTTGCGCGCTGACAACCCCCACTCCGGTCCGGGGCATGAACGCCATGTTGTTCGATAGCACCTGCAACGGCGAAGGCGTGCGATATGATGGCGGGCGCGTCATGCTGATGACTTCGCCCGCCGGTCTGTATCTGGTCCGCGACGGGTCCGCCGTGGAATGGCAGCGTTGCTAAATAGCTGCCAGCGCCTGACTGAAATCAACCTTGAGCAGATCGATGTCTTCGATCCCCACGGACACCCGAAAGAACCCTTCGGTAATTCCAAGTGCTGCGCGCCCTTCTGCGGTCAGGCCCCGGTGGCTTGAACTTGCCGGGTGGCTGATCGTGGTCCCCACATCGCCTAGCGTCGGCGCAAAGGCAAGCTGCGGCACCGCCTCGATCATGCGATTGGCCTCGGCGCGGCCGCCATCGATCACGAAGCTGACCATGTTGCCATCGCGCCCCTGCAGCAGGGATTGCGCGCGGGCATGATCGGGGTGATCCGCACGCCCCGTATACAGCACCTTCGACACGCCCGCCAAACCTGCCAGATGATCGGCCAGCGCCCGCGCGTTGGCCTCGGCCCGGTCGTACCTGAGCGGGAAGGTGTAAAGCCCCCGCTCGGCCAGCCAGCAATCATAGGGGCTGGGCGTCATGCCCGTGGTGACCGCGAAATCGTAGATCGGCTTGCGGTGTGATTGGTCTTTTACCGACACATAGCCCAACGTCACATCGGAATGCCCCGCCAGCAACTTGGTCACGGAATGAATGACCACATCGGCCCCATGGTCGAACGGGCGATAGCCAAAGGGCGTGGTAAAGGTGTTGTCCACGACCAACAACACACCTGCGTCCTTGGCAACCTTGGCAATCCCCACCATGTCGGCCACCCGCAAGGTGGGGTTAGACACGACTTCAAGCAGGATCATCTTGGTCTCGGGCCGGATCGCCGCGGCAATGGCCTGCGCGTCGGTCGGGTCCGCCAGTGATGTGGCAATGCCGAACCGCTTCAGGTCTTGATGCATCAACCGCAGGGAACGCCCATAAAGCTGATCGCCGCCCACGACATGATCGCCCTGCCCCATCAGGCCCATCAACACGGCGGTGACTGCCGCCATCCCGGACCCCATCATCAATCCGCCCTCGGCGCCTTCCAGCATGTCGATCTTTTGCGCCAGCAGTTCGGCGTTGGGGTGCCCTTCACGGGCATAGGTAAAGCCCTTGGATCGGCCTTCATACTGATCATCAAGCGCGTCGGGCGATGGCGAGGCATAGACGACCGATGGCTGCAATGGCGTGACAACCGCCCGGCTGACGCTACCCGGAAACGCGGTCCGGCGCACAAGTGTTGTCGGCGGGGTGTTGGGGCGATCGGTCATGGGATCTGGCTTTCTGGCTGAATTTCAAATTCTTGGTTTAACCGGTCCCAAAGGCGGCACAAGTCCTATCAAAAGGACCTTCGTGCCGCGTTCGAGAAATCTGATCTTGCGTCGTCAGGCGCGGGTCGTGCCGTCACCTGTGACAAGGTATTTGAAGCTTGTCAGTTGCTCGGCTCCGACCGGGCCGCGCGCATGCATCTTGCCGGTCGCAATGCCAATCTCGGCCCCCATGCCAAATTCGCCCCCATCGGCAAACTGGGTCGAAGCGTTCCGCATCAAGATCGCACTGTCCAGCCGCTGAAAGAATCGCGCGGCGGCGGCGTCATCTTCTGTGATGATCGCCTCGGTATGAGAGGAGCCGTAGCGCCGGATATGCCCGATGGCCGCGTCAATATCATCGACGACGCGGGCGGCGATGATCATGTCCAGAAACTCGCGCCCCCAATCATCGTCGGACGCGGCAACCGTTCCCGCGATGCCTTGCAGCGTGGCGTCCGCCCGGACTTCGACACCCGCATCCAGCAGCGCCTTGATCACGCCCTGACCAACCGTATCCACCACGTCACGGTGGATCAGCAGGCATTCGGCCGACCCGCAGATGCCTGTCCGGCGCGTCTTGGCGTTCAAGACAACCCGCAGCGCCTTTTCTGGGTCGGCGGCCGCGTCAATGTAGATGTGGCAGATCCCTTCAAGATGGGCAAAAACGGGGACCCGCGCTTCTTTCTGCACCAACCCGACCAACCCCTTGCCACCGCGCGGCACGATCACATCGACCGTGTCGGTCATCGTCAGCAGTTCCTTCACCGCCGCACGGTCACGCGTGGGCACGCGCTGCACCGCATCTTCGGGCAGGTTCGCGGCGCGCAGCCCGTCCTTCAGGCATTCAACCAGCACCCCGGCGGAATGATAGCTTTCCGATCCCCCTCGCAAGATGACAGCGTTCCCCGATTTGAGGCACAGCGCACCGGCGTCCGCGGTGACGTTCGGGCGGCTTTCATAGATCACACCGATGACACCCAAGGGCGTGCGCACGCGTTGAATATGCAGGCCGCTGTCCATATCCCATTCGGCAATCACCTCACCGACCGGGTCTTTCTGCCCGGCAACGGCGCGCAGGCCCTTGACGATCGCGTCAATTCTGGCCCCGTCCAACATCAACCGGTCCAGCATCGCATCGCTCAAGCCCTTTTCCCGGCCGTAGGCCATGTCGCGCACGTTTGCTTCGATTATCTCATCCCGGCGCGCCACCACGGCTTCCGCCGCCGCTTCCAGCGCAACGCGCTTGGCGGCGGGATCGGCAAAAGCCAGTTCCGCGGCAGCGGCTTTGGCGCGCGCGCCAATATCGGCCATTAACTCGGGAATGGTCTGTTCCAGCTCACTCATCGGGGGCCTCATGCGGGGGATCAACGTTCAGACTATGCGGAATTGAACCGCGATGAAAGCTACAGCGCCATGTCGTCCCGGTGAACCAGCGCGGCGCGCCCCGGCTCGCCCAGAATCCTTTCGATGTCGGACGATTGATGGCCCGCAATGGCGCGCGCCTCATTGGCCGCATACCGACACAGCCCGGTGCCAAGCGGCGCGTTGTCTGGGCCGCAAAGCGTGACCGGATCACCGCGCTTGAAGCTGCCGACAATGCCCGTGACACCGGCGGGCAACAACGACTTTCCCCGACCAAGGGCTGCCACTGCGCCCGCGTCCAGCATCAGCGTGCCGCGCGATTTCATGGCGGAAATCCATTGCTTGCGCGCCGTCTGCGGGTCCAGCTTCGCGGTAAACCACGTGCAAGGCGCGCCGTTTTCCATGGCCGACAGCGGACGCATTGCAAACCCCGCCGTGATCGCCATCGCACAGCCAGCCGCCGTTGCGGTCTTGGCGGCCATAACCTTGGTTTTCATGCCCCCCTTGGACAGGCCCGATCCGGCATCGCCCGCCATGGCCTCGATCTGCGGGGTGATCGTGTTGATCACGTCATAGCGGCGCGCGGTCGGATCAAGCGTGGGATTGGCGGAATAGAACCCATCCACATCCGACAGCAGCACGCATTGATCCGCCCCCGCCATCACTGCGACGTTGGCGGCAAGCCGATCATTGTCGCCATATCGGATCTCATCGGTGGCGATTGTATCGTTTTCGTTGACAATGGGGACCGCCCCCAAACCCAACAGCGTGCCGAACGTCGCGCGGGTGTTCAGATAACGCCGCCGATCTCCGCTATCATCCAACGTCAGCAGGATCTGCGCGGCGGTGATCCCGTGGGGGGCCAGAACTTCCTCATAGGCGCGCGCCAGCCGTATCTGGCCAACGGCCGCGGCGGCCTGCGCCTCATCCAGTGACAATGGGCCCAGCCCCAACCCAAGCACCCCCCGACCCAACGCGATGGACCCGGACGACACCAAGATAACATCCGCCCCCCGCGCCTTGATCCGTTTGACATCCTCGGCCAGCCCGCGCAGCCAATCGGCGCGCAAATTGCCATTCCCCCGGTCCACCAAAAGGGCCGAGCCGATCTTGACCACAAGCCGGCGCGCGTTGCGCAGATCGGGCGTCAGGGCCGCCAAGGTCCCGGCTCCTCAAGGTCCTGACGCATCCGCAGGCGGTCCGCATCGATCTTGGAGCGCAGGATACGCAGCACTTCGACCACGCCCGTTCGCGCCACACCCGACATCAACATGATCGGGCCGGCCACATCTTCCAACGCGGCGGCTTTTTCGGCCAACTCTTCAGGCTCCAGCGCGTCGATCTTGTTCAGGACCGTCACCCGTGGCTTGTCGGCCAGTTCGCCGCCATACGCCTCCAGTTCGCCGATGATGGTGTTGTAATCGGCCACCACATCTTCGCTTGTTCCGTCAATCAGATGCAGCAATACCGCGCAGCGTTCCACATGGCCAAGGAACAGGTCGCCCAACCCCCGGCCTTCGCTTGCGCCCTCGATCAGGCCGGGAATATCGGCCACCACGAATTCGGTATTATCCACACCGACGACGCCCAGATTAGGCACCAGAGTCGTAAAGGGATAATCCGCGATCTTTGGGCGGGCGTTCGATGTGGCCGCCAGAAACGTGGATTTGCCCGCGTTGGGCATTCCCAAAAGTCCGACATCCGCGATCAGCTTCAGCCGCAGCCAGATGGTCCGCTCGACGCCCTCTTGCCCCGGATTGGCCCGGCGCGGGGCCTGATTGGTCGCGGATTTGAAGTGCAGGTTGCCAAAACCGCCGTTGCCGCCTCGGGCCAGCAACACCCGTTCCCCGACCTTGGTCAGGTCGGCGATGACCGTTTCCTGATCCTCTTCCAGAATTTCGGTGCCGGCGGGAACCCGCAAGATGATGTCGTCGCCTGATTTCCCGGTGCGTTGCTTGCCCATTCCGGGCTGGCCCGACTTGGCAAAGAAATGCTGCTGATAGCGGAAATCGATCAAGGTGTTCAGACCATCGACCGCCTCGGCCCAGACGTCGCCGCCATTGCCGCCATCGCCGCCATCAGGGCCGCCATATTCCATGAACTTCTCGCGCCGGAACGATACCGCGCCGCCGCCGCCGCCACCCGAGCGGATATAGACCTTTGTCAGATCAAGAAATTTCATGTGCCGTTCCTTGCGCTTTGGCGACGGCGATACCCTGTCTGAACCGGCGGCTCAAGGCCGTGTGGTTGCCAGACAGGTCGCTCGGCCCAACTTGAAGCCATTCCCGAGATATCATTGTCGCGTAGCGGAATTGACATGACACATCGTGGCCCTGCCAAACCGCCGCCGTATTACAAAAACCCTAGGCCAGCCGGTTAAGATAGGTCCAGGTGGCGACCGTGGCGTTTCGGGCAATGCAAAACGCCTCAGCATCGCCCAGATAATCAAACCCCGCGTTGGTCAGCACCCGGGCGCTGCCGGGATTGTCCTGAAAGACGCTGGCAAAGATCGTCTTGTTGCCAAGGGGGTTTGCCTCGATCAGGGCGCGGACCGCCTCGGAGGCTATGCCCGTGTTCCAGAACGCGGGCGCCACCCAATATCCGACTTCGGACTGGTCGCGGTCCATCTGCTCAAGCGAGATCAGGCCAAGCACCTCCGAGCCGCCGAACGCGGTCGCGTCCATTGCCCACACGAATTCCCGTCGGTCCGCCGCCTGCGCGCGGACAATCAACGCCTCGATCACACCGGGTGGCAGGGGGTGCGGAATTGTCGTCGTCATCTCGGCCACCCGCCGGTCGGCGGCATACATGCCAACCAACCCAAGGTCTGACGTCCGCAAGGGACGCAAGATCATGCGCTGTGCGTCGATCGCCGCCTGCACCATTATCGTTTCCTGTTTCATTCTGCGTCCTTCCCCGACGGGATGGGGCTTCTCCACATGGTCGCTGCGCAGCACGACTGCAACGCGTGCAATCCGCGCCGTCGACTGCGGAAAAACGGCAAAGGGCCGGCGTTTCCGCCGGCCCCTAACGAAATCTTGCCAGGGTCTGGCGTTACTCGGCCGCTTCTGCCTTCGGCAGAACGGAAATGAACGTACGTCCCTTGAAGCCCTTTGCAAAGGTCACGTGACCTTCTTCCATTGCAAAGATCGTGTGATCCTTGCCAAGGCCCACACCGACGCCCGGCCACCACTTGGTGCCGCGCTGACGCACGATGATGTTGCCCGGAATGACGGCTTCGCCACCAAATTTCTTCACGCCCAACCGGCGGCCCGCGCTATCGCGGCCGTTGCGGGAGGAACCACCTGCTTTTTTATGTGCCATGTGTGTCTCTCCTTAACCTTGAGCCAGTTTCTTGGCCTGCTCGACCCAGCCTTCACGCTCGATCCGGCCCTTGAACGACAGTTTCTCATCCATTGCCGCGATATCGTCGGCGCCCCATGCAGCAATCTGTGCAAAGGTTGTCACGTCCGCTGCGTGCAGTTTCTTTTCCAGTGCAGGGCCAACACCCGACAGCTGTTTCAGATCGTCACCGCCGGCTGCAGGTGCTGCCTTGGCAGCGTCCTTTTTCGGCGCTTTCGCGGCTTTCGGTGCGGGGGCTGCAGCAGCCACCGCGGATGCCGACACCGAGCCCGCACCAATCGCGGCCATGACACCGGACTGATCGGCACCCGAGGCCAGAATGTCGGTGACGCGCAACAGGGTCAGCTGCTGACGGTGCCCCTTGGTCCGCTTCGACGAATGCTTCCGCCGACGCTTGACGAAGTGGATCAGCTTTTCGCCCTTGATCTGGTCGATCACGGTGGCCTGCACAGCCGCGCCGTCGATCTGTGGGGTGCCAAGAACGGTGTTGTCACCGCCCAGCATCAAAATCTCGTTGAATTGGACGGTATCACCCGCCGCCGCAGCCAGCTTTTCTACGCGCAGAACGTCACCCGCCTGCACCTTGTATTGCTTGCCGCCTGTCTTCAGGACCGCGAACATGGGTCTTTTCCTTTATCTACCGCGCCTTTTGGTCCCCCGGTCGTTCCGGGGCGTTTGCTCAAGGATTACCCTGAACCGCAGACTGCGCGCCCCTTTGGGGACGTTTGTGCCAATATACATCGCCGCCCGAGTCACCCGGGGCGGCGATAGAGGCCTGCGAATGCCTTAAACCCCCAGTCCTGTCAAGGCCAACCCGCCGCAGGACCGGCCCAAAATGGGCGTCTGGGCCTCAGGTCTCTTCGCCCGCCACGAAAACGGCCGCCGCCTGACCCAGTTCATAACTGATCCGGTCGAACACCGCATCAAACGCGGTAAACAGGGCCGTGTTCAAAACCTGACCGGCAGGCGTCAGCGACAGATCGATGTAGGATTGCAGTTCGGGGTCGGTCAGATCGTCATAGGCCATCAGTTGAAAGGAATAGAGCCATTCCTCCGCATCCGCGCGGATCTGCGGCTCCTGACCCCAAACTTCCGCCAGTATCAGGTCCTCGGGCATCTCGACCGCAAAGGCGTTGCCATCCGACAGCCCACGGTAGAACGCAAAGTTGGAATTCAGTGCGCCCACGACATTGCGTTCCAGCAGGTCGTTCACCGCAATGAACGTCGCCAGCATATCCAGTCGCGGGTCACCGGCGGCGCGGCGCTCTGCATGGATCGCGTTGGCCATGTCCTCGACGCCGGGCTGCGCAAAGGCCCGTCGCGTCTCAAGTTCAGCCTGCGCAATGCGGACACCGACGTCGGACGTGAAATAGTCGGTCAACGTGACCAGCATCTCGGGCGTGAAGGCGTCGACAGGCAAGGCCGCTTCCATGTCCGCGATCAATTGATCGGTGGAATAGATGCCATGCACGACCGCCTGCCATGCAGCGCCGCCCTGTCCGGGAAACATATCCGCCTCCAGATCGGTCGCGGCGGCAATGCCTTCGTCGGACAAGACAGCCATCAGGTCATACAACTGCAACGCCTGCATCACGGCGAACACATCGGGCGATTGCTGTGCAAGGACGCTGCCTTGCACGCCCTGAACCGGGGTTTGGGCCACAAGGGCTGCGGGCATGCCAAGACTGAACGGCAGGGCAAGGGTGATGGCCAGAAACGGGGCGCGCAACATGAAACCTCCAACGGTTATGGGCTTGTTGCCCTTTTAGATGGGCTGATGCTACGGGAAATACCAGCGGGCAGACCGCCCTTCCCAATGATGTGAGCGGAGCCTCGCGATCCGGAAAGCTGCATTTCCCGTCATTCCCCCCCTTGCGCGCCCGCCAAAGGCTGGGTATCTGACCGCCTCACGACCCCCAAAAAGCGCGGAGAGGTGCCGGAGTGGTCGAACGGGGCGGTCTCGAAAACCGTTGAGCCTGAAAGGGTTCCCAGGGTTCGAATCCCTGTCTCTCCGCCACTTCTTATTGATTTTATTGAATAAATTTCAATTTCTTGGCCCTTACCCCACAATCAACCCCATAAAGAAAAAACGCTTAGCCGATGTGATTGGAGAGCCTTAGCCTAAGCGATATGCGGTGGTCTCTTTGCCCATTCGGAACCGGCGCACTCGGACCTAGCGGCGCGCCGCTTCCGCGCAGCCTGCTTGCGGCACGATTCCCTGCAATAGAGCGCATCGGCCCTCAGATAGGCGGGCAGGTCGTCGCGGCACCAGCGGCAACGCCATGTGCAACGTCCAAGGCGGCGCAGTATGGCAACGGCCCACGCCTTTCGGTTTCCGTTGTTACCTGTCCAGAAATACGCCTGCCACGACACGCGCGCATTTTGCGGGTCGTGGTCGTCAATCCATAGGCTGTGCGGGTCAGGTTCAGGCATCGCGGCACCTCGGGTTGTGACAGGCTCGATTGTCAGCAAAACTTAGGGCGATATTATACTTTACGTACCCACTCGCGTTTGATGTGAAAAGGCTTTGTTGCACAGATCCGTTCAGGGATTCCCTGTGTGAATCCAGCGTTATAGCTGGGCGGCATGAGCAGTTGGTCCGCTACGAAGTACAGGACCAGGAACTGGCCTTCGT
>Ga0208544_10002749_pt1 | contig 11254 bp, 10 predicted proteins | sample DEB08_DNA_9_FD_184526 | JGI IMG/M metagenome (GOLD analysis project Ga0208544, IMG submission 184526) | Aqueous microbial communities from the Delaware River and Bay under freshwater to marine salinity gradient to study organic matter... | ecosystem: Environmental > Aquatic > Marine > Coastal ...
TTGGGCCAAGAATTGCAGCGAGGAATTTGGCTGGGCCCGCGCTCGCAAGTGCAATTTTTTCCGAATGAATTCTTCCTAGAGTACGAGGAGCGACACCCAGCCCAATGTAGGAGATTAAAACCAGGATGGCAGCAACGATTACGAGAGCGGCCATTGAAGGCAGACTGACTTGGTCAATTAAATAATTAACACCGTGGTAACTCACCAGAACGAAAGCGGTGACACTCGCGATTGTTGACACAAACAGGAGCACGTTGACATAGCGTGGACGGTCATCGATGACACTCAGGAGTCGAACAGATGCCTTACTCTGTTCCAAGTCCTCAATGCGTGAACGCGAGATGCGACTAATTGCGGTTTCAGCGCTAATCAAAAACCCAGCCATCACGAGCAGGATGATTGACACGGAAAGAATCGTGATCATTGATTGTGCCAATCATTGAGTAACGTGTCGGTCAACGTGAACATGAATCTGTGCGCCTCTTCCTCTTGGTGGTCTAGACCGAGTAAATGTAAAATACCGTGAGTTACTAAGTATTCACACTCCTGTTGCAAGGATCGACCAGATTCAATCAATTGAGGTGGCAAAAATTCCGGACAAACCACAATGTCACCGAGAAACCCGCTCTCGCTGACCCGTCCATCTGACGGCAAGGTGATTTCATCGATGGGGAATGAAAGCACATCGGTGGCACCGGGCTCTTGCATCCAGTCTTCATGCAGTGTGGTCATTCGCTCAGAGTCAATGAACGTGACACTCATACGAGCATCGGGGTGAATATTGAGATACGCCAAGTGATGCACGGACAGATCATGGATGGCTGCCAAATCAATTAAGGCGCCTGTTTCATTGTCGATCTCAATAGATTTGATGGTCAAGAATCGGCGCTCACGGAATTGATCGAACTCCACCCGTATTTCGCACTTGCACCTCGTCGTAGCGCTCGTAAGCGGCAACGATCTCGCCTACTAGGCGGTGACGGACAACGTCATTTGTGGTGAGTCTACAAAATGCGACGTCATCAACATTTTCGAGAATTTCCGAGACAACTCTCAACCCGCTCGTTGTTCCCGAAGGCAGGTCAACTTGGGTGACGTCACCTGTCACCACCATCGTTGAACCAAAACCCAATCGGGTGAGAAACATTTTCATTTGAGCAGCCGACGTATTTTGAGCTTCGTCGAGAATAATGAAAGCGTCATTGAGTGTTCGTCCACGCATGTAGGCCAGTGGTGCCACTTCAATTGTTCCACTCGTGATTAAGCGTGGAATTGAATCCGGATCAATCATGTCGTGCAGAGCGTCATATAAAGGACGCAAGTATGGATCAATTTTCTCTGACAATGTTCCGGGGAGGAATCCAAGTTTTTCGCCAGCTTCAACAGCGGGTCGAGTCAACACGATTCTGGTCACTTGCTTAGCTTGCAATGCCTGAACTGCTTTTGCGACAGCAAGATAGGTCTTACCGGTTCCTGCAGGACCAATTCCGAAAACAACCGTGTTGTTGTCAATCGCCTCGACGTAGTTTTTTTGGTTCAAGGTCTTGGGTCTGATTGTCTTTCCACGACTACTGAGAATATTGGCGGTCATCAATTCACTCGGCCGCGTTCCCGACTTCATGAGTGAAATGGAACGATGAACCGAGTCAGCGTTGAGACTTTGGCCAGTGCGAATCATGGCTAACATTTCACCAACCAAGGTGTCGATCGTGTCGACTGACTTGTCTTCACCTTCAAGCGTAATTTGATTGCCGCGCACCAAAATATCAACGTCTGGGAAAGCGCCTTCAATTAATCGAAGGTATTCATCGGATGCACCGAGCAATGCAACCATAGGTTGTGAGGCGGGTACTTCAAGTACGGTTCTGGTCATCCGGGAGGCCACCCTAAGTTACGTCCCCCAAGGACGTGAGCGTGAGCGTGAAAAACACTTTGGCCAGCTTCCGCTCCGGTATTGAACACGGTTCGGTAGTCGGTCAAACCCGCCTCTGCGGCCACCGTATGGGTTGCGGCTAAAACAGCGGCTGCTTGAACCGGATTGTCCTTGGCCAATGCCGCACCGTTTTCATGGTGTTCGGTGGGAATCACCAAAATATGGGTGGGCGCCTGTGGGTTGAGATCTGTGAAAGCAACAACCTCAGGGGTGCGCAGCACGATATTGGCCGGGATATCCCCCGAAACGATCGAGCAAAAGATGCAGTCAGGCATTGCTTAATCCTTGCATGGTGCTTCCACTTTCGCTATCCCACTCCCCAGACTTGGAGAAAAGGTAGGAGACGCCCACGACTCCGGCGGTTTCTGAGCGGAAAACATTGTTCCCCAACCTCAAAGACGCCGCACAGGCGAAGAGTTCGCGCTCGTGAGCACTCACCCCACCTTCTGGTCCAACGATGAGCAGCACGGAACCTGAGGCAATGCCAGGTGCCTGACTTTTTCCTGATTCCTCTAACACCACGACGTGTTCGTAATCGCATAATTTTTTTGCCAGTGCATTTGATCCGATTGGTTCATGAATAACAGGTGTCCAGGATCTGCGGGATTGCTGGGTTGCAGCAGTTATCACGTTTTTCCATTTGACCAATTGCTTTGCCGACTTTTCACTATTCCACTTGACCACGCTGTGATCCGCAATCCAAGGGATAAGGCCGCTCACTCCAACTTGGGTCAGCATGTCCAAGGAGTTTTCCAAGCGATCACCCTTAATGAGCGCCTGAGCAACATCAATGCGCAAGGCTGGTAACGGCTCAACCTGCACACTTTTCACCTCAAAGGACCCCTCGGGGTTTACCGTTCCACTCACTCTTTTCCCGTGTCCATCCACGAGTTCGCACAATTCATTCGATTCAATTCGCATAACGTGGATGTGGTGCGCGACGGGTTTTGGCAGAGCAATAAATGACCCAATACCCGAATCGCTTAGGAGTTCGGGTTCGACAAGGAAAACGGGCGCGCTCACTTGTTGGTGAACGCCTCTTTGAGCCGGGAAAAGACACCCGTTGAGTCAGCACGGGTCACAATTTCGTTCGGTTTTTCATCACGCAGTTGTGCAAGCTGCTTGAGCAGATCCTGCTGTTCGGGCGTTAACTTGCGCGGGGTTTCGACATTGACGTGCACGAATAGGTCACCACGCGAATTGCTTCGAAGCCGTGATGCTCCTCTGTTTTTCACGGTGACAACCGCGCCGGATTGCGTACCTGCAGCGACCGCGATCTCTTCGGGTCCGTCCAGAGTTTCGATATTTATGGAGGTGCCCAAGGCCGCAGAGGTCATGGGGATAGTGATCACGCAGTGCAGTTGATCGCCCTGGCGTTCAAAGAGTTCGTGGCCGCGAACAACAATTTCAATGTAAAGGTCACCTGCCGGCCCACCATTAGGACCCGCCTCGCCTTGACCCTGCAGTTGAATCCTCGTTCCGGTGTCAACCCCCGCCGGTATAGCGATAGTGAGGTTTCGTCGATGACGAACCCGACCTTGCCCGGAGCACTCGATACATGGATGCGGGATGGTTGTTCCGTAACCCTGGCAGGCGGGGCACGGACGTGAAGTCATGACCTGTCCCAAGAAACTCTGCTGAACGGACTGAATTTCCCCATGACCCTTACACATGATGCAGGTGACTGTTTCCGTCCCCGCAGCCAAACCCGATCCAGTGCACTTCTCACATGCAATTGCGGTATCCACGGCAATTTCTTTTTCTTCGCCGAAAACGGCCGCGGGCAAATCAATCGTGATACTGATGAGTGCATCTTGGCCACGGCGAGCACGACCACGTGGTCCGCGGCTCTGACCGCGACCGCCAAAGAAGGCGCCCATGACATCGCTGAAATCGAAGCCCCCTGAGAAACCTCCGCCACCGCGGTTACTCAACGGATCCCCACCAAGGTCATACATTTGACGTTTTTCAGGATCACTGAGAACTTCGTAGGCCGCTGTGACCATCTTGAATCTCTCTTGATGTTCCAAGTCAGGATTAACATCAGGATGGAGCTCACGCGCCAGCCGGCGGTAAGCCTTTTTAATCTCCTCGGGATTGGCCGTTCGGCTCACTTCGAGAAGTTCGTAGTAATCGGTTGCAGCGTTACTCATTTAACTCACTTAAGCTCGTTGTCGGAAAGGAACCGGCTCATGTACTGGGCCACTGCTTGCACTGTGCTCATTGAATTGGCGTAATCCATGTTCGTTGGTCCGATCACACCAAGGGAAGCCACGGGCTTACTTTCCTTTGCATAGTGCGAACTCACGATGGAGGTTGAACTTAATCCCTCCACTTCGTTTTCATGACCGATACGCACGGAGAGTTTAGTTTCGGTACCGACTTCACCCAATAAGCGAAGTAGCACAACCTGCTCTTCCAGCGCTTCGAGAACCGGCTGAATGGTCATCGGAAAATCTTCGTTGTAACGAGCCAGATTGGACGCACCGCCCAGGACTACTCGCTCGTCAAGTTTCGCAGTTACCGTTTCCAAAATTGCGGCAATAACTGCACGCACAAGTGGACGACTTTCTGAGGCGAAAGTCTGTTCAAGCCCCTCCACCCGCTGTGGGACAGATGAAAATGGTTGATCGGAAATTGCGGCAGAAAGTCGCTCCCTCAAGTCAGCCAATAAAATCTCTTCAATGGAAACCGAGCACTCGACAATGCGTTGCTCAACCCGGCCACTGTCTACGATCAAGATGATCATGAGTCGGTGCTCATTGAGTGGAATTAGTTCAATACGTCTCATCTGGCTGCGCGAGAGTGAAGGGTACTGAACCACAGCGACCTGCTTGGTCAGTTGAGCTAGGAGCCGAACGGTCCGCGTCATAATGTCGTCAAGGTCAACCGCATCGGAAAGGAAAAGGTCAATTCCTTTTCGCTCAGCCGCACTGAGCGGCTTTATTTGAGCAATCTGGTCAACAAACATGCGGTAACCAAGATCGGTGGGAATGCGACCCGCAGAGGTGTGCGGAGCCGTGATGTATCCCTCTTCTTCCAGTGCGGCCATGTCATTACGAATAGTGGCTGGGGAAACTCCGAGTTGATGACGATCAACGAGTGCCTTAGAGCCAACTGGCTCATGGGTCGCCACGTAGTCGGAGACAATTGCTTGGAGCACAGCGAGCCGACGTTCCTCGAGCATATGCACCTCCAAAAATTTGACCGTTCACCAGTTCGCCAGTTCACCGAAGCAGTCCTACCCACTTAGTTACGAGCCGTGTGGGCATTAGCACTCTGGCGTTAAGAGTGCCAGTCTACGCCCGATCCGTAGATCCGTCAGCCCAGGAGTTCACGAATCACTCGATCGGCGAGTAATCGTTCCGAATCTGTGACCCGAACCACTCCCCTCGCAAATTCAACCGGGTCAATTACCCCTTTGCGGGCGAACTCCTTTGCGCGTAAAAATTCTTCGGCATCAAGTTCTCCAACCGATAACCCAGCTCGGGTGCGCAGGGCCAACATCACCCTTTCCACATGAATCTGTTCGGGAGTCAGTTCCTCCGTGTTCGCGCGCAGAGCCTCGCCTATTACCAGGTCGACTTTTTCCATGCCTATTTCTTCCGTGGCTATTTCTTCCATGGCTTTGGCATAGGTCGCCGGGTGTTTGTGGTTGACCCAACGCCGCCCATTGACGTGGCTGTGGGCTCCCGGGCCGACCCCCCACCAGTTTGCACTCGTCCAATACACCTGATTGTGTGCACTTTGACCACCGGGTTTGGCCCAATTGGATACCTCGTACCAATCAAAACCAGCCTGCTGCAGCATCGTGTCAATTATGTTGTGGCGATCAGCACATGCGTCGTCATCGGGTGGAGGTAACGCGCCAGAGTTAACCGCGCGAGCCATTGAAGTTCCTGGTTCAACAATGAGTGAGTACGCAGCAACGTGATCCACTCCTGCATCAATGCACACGTTCACCGAATCACGCACGTCTGAATCCGTTTCACCGGGAGTCCCATAAATCAAATCCAGATTCACATGCTCAAATCCTGCTTCGCGCGCCCACGTCGCTGCCTGAGCGCTCGCACCAGCGGTGTGCGTACGTTGAAGGGTCGCCAGCACTGTGGAGGAAACACTCTGCATTCCAAATGAAATTCGATTAAATCCCCCTTGACGCAACTGCGACAGCATCTGTGCATTAACTGAATCAGGATTCGCTTCGGTTGTGATCTCAACATCTTCATCCATCGGAAAATATTTCTCGATGCCCCGCAGAATCTGCGTCAAAGAATCAGAACCAATCAGCGTTGGTGTTCCACCACCAATAAACACCGTTGAGACAGAAGGTGCATCAAGTGTGCGAGATGCAACTGCAAGTTCGCGGATCAACAGTGCGTGGAAACTCTCCTGTGAAACTCCGCCACCTAATTGTTGTGCGGTGTACGTGTTGAAATCGCAGTAACCGCAAATACTTGAACAAAAAGGAATGTGGACATACAGCGAAAACGGGGTGTGGTTCTGGTGCGTCATTTCTTTGCTGATTTGTCAGATGTCGACAGAACCGCGATAAACGCTTCCTGGGGGACTTCAACGCTTCCCACCATCTTCATTCGCTTCTTGCCTTCTTTTTGCTTTTCAAGAAGCTTTCGTTTACGGGAGATATCTCCGCCATAACACTTTGCCAATACGTCCTTGCGAACAGCCCGGACGGTTTCGCGGGTAATGATCCGAGCACCAATTGCGGCTTGGATTGGCACCTCGTATTGCTGGCGGGGAATGAGTTCTTTAAGTTTTTGCACGATAAGGACGCCGTAGGCCTGCGATTTGTCACGGTGCACGACTGCACTAAACGCATCAACGGCTTCCCCGTGCAACAGGATGTCGACCTTCACAAGATCCGCTTCCTGCTCACCTGTTGGTTCGTAATCCAAGGATGCGTAACCGCGGGTGCGGGATTTCAACTGATCAAAAAAATCAAAGACGATTTCGGCGAGCGGGAGTGTGTAACGCAATTCAACCCGGTCCTCAGAGAGGTAGTCCATGCCGAGGAGTACACCGCGTCGTTGTTGACACAGTTCCATGACCGCTCCGACAAATTCACTCGGCAAAAGAACGGTAGCGCGAACAACGGGTTCGAAGATCTGCGATAGCTTCGTTTCCGGGAATTCACTCGGGTTAGTAACAATGATTTCTTTTCCAGCGTCAGTGATTACCCGATAAACAACGTTCGGTGCGGTGGAGATCAACTCAAGATTGAATTCGCGCTCAAGCCGCTCGCGCACAATTTCCAAGTGAAGCAATCCGAGGAATCCACAGCGAAAACCAAAACCAAGGGCTAGTGAGGTTTCAGGTTCATAGGTCAATGCCGCGTCATTGAGTTTTAGTTTGTCGAGGGCGTCACGCAATTCGGGGTAGTCCGAGCCATCAAGTGGATACAGTCCTGAGAAGACCATGGGGAGCGGATCGCGGTAACCACCTAATGACTCAGTAGCACCGCGCAGAGCCGTGGTAACGGTGTCACCCACTCGGGACTGACGAACATCTTTCACTCCCGTGATGAGGTATCCCACCTCACCAACGCCAATTCCATCCGATGGAACCGGTTCGGGTGAGATCACGCCGACTTCCAGAAGTTCATGGGTGGTTCCCAGTGACATCATTTCGATCTTGTCGCGTGTTCCAATTCGACCGTCAACCACGCGAACATAAGTGACAACGCCGCGATAGGTGTCATAGACAGAGTCGAAAATCAAGGCCCGCGCAGGCGCTGATGCATCGCCTTTGGGTGCCGGAACTTTCTCGATGATGCGCTCGAGGAGTTCGGAAACCCCTACCCCTGTCTTGGCAGAAACCATTAACACGTCAGTGGGATCACACCCAATAATGTGGGCAAGCTCGGCAGCGTACTTTTCTGGCTGGGCTGCTGGCAGGTCAATTTTATTGAGAACCGGGATGATCTCCATATCATTTTCCATGGCCAAATAGAGGTTCGCCAGGGTCTGGGCTTCAATCCCCTGGGCGGCGTCAACGAGGAGGACTGCGCCTTCACAGGCCGCCAAAGACCGTGAAACTTCATAGGTGAAGTCGACGTGACCTGGAGTGTCAATCAGGTTAAGGATGTATTCCTTGCCGCCCAATGATTGATAGGGCAGGCGAACGGCTTGCGACTTGATCGTGATCCCCCGCTCACGCTCAATGTCCATCCGATCCAGGTACTGAGCCCTCATGGATCGAGCGTCCACGAGCCCCGTGTGCTGGAGCATCCGGTCAGCGAGCGTGGATTTCCCATGGTCAATATGGGCAATAATGCAAAAATTGCGCACCACTGCTGGATCGGTGGATCCTGGGCGCGGACTACTCACGTTTTTTCCTCACATAAAAAAATTTTGGTCGGGTGGGTCAAGATAATCGGGTATGGCACAGTTTTAGGGGCAGTGGCCGATGCCCCCTAGCCTAGGGGTACTCTTTGCTGGTTGTACCAACGAGACCAACACAAGAAGAACTCATACAAGAAGACCCACACAAAAAGAACTGAGAGCAAAGAACCGCTATGGCAAATATTAAGTCGCAGAAGAAGCGCATTCTCACCAACGAGAAGTCACGCCTTCGCAACAAGTCGGTCAAGTCTTCCCTCCGCTCTGCCGTGCGCAAGTTCCGTGAAGCACTAGCAACGGGCGATAAGGAAGCAACAGTGAGTGCAGCTCGCGCCGCTAACCGCGAACTCGACATAGCAGTACGTAAAGGTGTTATCCACCAGAACCAAGCCGCTAACCGGAAGAGTTCGATCTCTAAGCAAACAGCTGCTCTCTAAATCTTCACTCTAAACTTTTTGTGACCCGCACTAATGAGTGCGGGTCACAAGTTTTTCTAGCTCATATAACTTTTGCTCGGGATCCAATGATGATCCAATTGTAATCCCGCCTTTCATCGCTGGATCCGCATCAGCCAGCGCAACGACAAGGGCAGCCAATTTTCGTTGATCTCCACTCCAACGCGACCACTGCCGGCGCAGGGTCTTCACCTTCCACGGTGGCACGCCAGCTTGACGGGCAACATCATTGTCACTGGATCCTGGCGCAGACCCCCCAACCAAGATCATCGACCGTAGTCCACTTGCTAGAGCGGTGACCGTGGTCACCCCAACTCGACCCGGGTCTGATTCCAATGTGCTTTGACGTAGCAATTTGATCGCTTCGGCGGTCTTTTTGTCCCAAAGCGCATCAGAGATTGCATAACCGCTGATAGGCGCTGTCCCCTCAAAATAGGCCCGCACATGGGTTGCATCGATGGGGTCAGCTTCCACGTCACTGCACAATTGACCAATTGCGTTCGTCAGGGCTGACAAGTCTTGCCCAAAAGACTCGACCAAAAGGTTCAGTGCGTCGGGAGTCATTTTACGCTTTCGCCGAGTAACTTCCTTGGTGAGAAAAGCGGTGGTATCCGGTCCACGCTTGATTTCTTTGCAGTCAATTTTTTCACCGCCCGCTTTAACGGCAGCGTCAATGAGTGGTTTTCGTTTAACTCCGCCCGGATGAGTGAGCAACAACCACACATTTTCCGGGAGATCAGCCATGACAGCCTTGAGTGAATCCACGCCGTCGTCATTGAGATTATCGATTCCTTCAATGACAACCAGGACGTCTTCCCCGAACAGCGTTGGTGCACATGCTTGAGAGATATTTGCTGAAACTTCATCATGTGAGGAATCCACAACGATTCGAGTGATGTCAGGGACTTCTTTGGTCACCGCAACCGTGAGGTTGACTTTGACACGGTCAATGAGAACGGTTTCACTTCCGACCGCGATGGTGATCCGTTTAGGCACACCCAAGCATTGCACAAAGACTTCACCCTTGGGTAACAGCGCTCCAAACACCCTCGGTGGACAATGAAAGTGACACGGCTCCCAAATGGTCGGTCCTGAAGATCTCCGCACCACCCCATGCTCGTAATGCCTCGGGTGACGGGTGACCGTATTCATTGTCTTGACCAACGCTGATGAGAGCGATCTCAGCATTTACCCAATCCGCAAACCCTTCAACAAAGTTTGCTGATCCATGATGGGGAACCTTCACCACGTCAACATCAACTGATTTAACTTCACGCATGATTTCTGCCTGTGCTTCACGCTCAATATCCCCTGTTATCAGAATCCCGCGTCCTTCGATTGTTACTAAGACAACAACACTGGCGTTATTTGGTACGGATCCTTGTTGGATGAATCGCGACGGCCATAGTACTTTCAGCGTCATTTCCCCCAGCGAGTATTCCTGGCCTGCCGTGACCTCTGATTGCCGAATCTCAACTGGGATTTCACGCACAACGTATTCGAATTGCTCGATTGGTTCGTGGTAACCGGTGGCAATAACCTGTTGTACGTTTCGCCCCTGCAAAGCACCAGCGATTCCCCCAATATGGTCACGGTGATAGTGGGTCAGCACGATCGCGGAAATTTCGGTGACCCCCAAATCCTTGAGGCAGTCATCGATTGCAGAATCTTCACCGCCAACATCAAAAACTATGACCCTGCCATCGCGATCACGCAGAACCAATCCATCTCCTTGACCAACATCACACATGACTAGCAACCAAGAATCACCCGGCCAGTTATTCCATGGAGCGATATGGGTTCCTTGGAGAAGTAGGACAAGCAACAGTGCAGCTCCTGCACCAATCACTATTAAGGGCTGTGATAAATACCATGCAAGTGCCACAATTCCCGTAGCAATAATTAAAGCCGCAATCACTGTAAGCCCACTCAGTGCGGGCCAACCTGAAAAGAATTCGGCGAGACCTGCAATCCACATTGCCGGCCAGGAACTCACGAGAGCGAATCCATGCGCAAGTTCCGGACTCACCAATGAGGTAAGTGAACTGAGCAATCCCCCAACAGTTATGAACACCACCATGGGCATTGCCAAAATGTTCGCTGGCACCGACCCAAGTCCGATCGGTGTCCCCATGGCGATTAACACGGGCAGAGTCGCGATTTGCGCCGACATTGTGAGAAGAGCGGCTACAAGGACTACCGGCGGAGTTCTCGCAATAATTGGCGTCCGTTGCACATAGTCCATCAAGATCGGGGTGAGTACAACGATTCCACCCGTGGCACACACCGAAAGCACGAATCCCCATGAGATTCCCAAACTGGGATCAAAAATCAAAAGAATGATTACTGCTGTCGCCAAGATAGAGGGCCCAGCAGTTCGGCCACCAACGAGAAAAGCGATCACAACAATCGCACCCATGGTGGCTGCGCGAACCACACTAGGTTGCGGTTGCACCAAGATCACATAAAAACCTAACGCGCCGAGTGAGAGCACCACCCGACCGATG
>Ga0208544_10002750_pt1 | contig 11253 bp, 8 predicted proteins | sample DEB08_DNA_9_FD_184526 | JGI IMG/M metagenome (GOLD analysis project Ga0208544, IMG submission 184526) | Aqueous microbial communities from the Delaware River and Bay under freshwater to marine salinity gradient to study organic matter... | ecosystem: Environmental > Aquatic > Marine > Coastal ...
TGGGGGTATTAAACAGGGTATTTTCAGGTCGTTTATTATAGGTATGTCTGGGGTATGTATCGTGGTCACTTTAGATGACCTGAGAGTTATTTCATTCTGTTAGAGCCACTTAGATGAGCGGACAAACACGAAAAAAAATAGGTATGTCTTTTAAAATACACAAAAAATATGATTTGGCGAGAGAAAAGATGAGTTTTTGTTTGTTTTTTGTAATATTAAAGTTTTATGAAGGAGTTAGCCGCGGCCGCCTGCGGCGGAATGGTGAATTTTGAATAGTGAATAGTGAATTAGCCGCCTGCGGCGGCTGTTCCTGGTTCCTTGTTCTTCGTTCTTGGTTGTGAGTCGCTCATGCTAGCTGGGCTTCGCATCTACCTTGGCGATCTTGGCGGCTTGGCGTGAGCTTCTTGACTTAAACTTGAACTATCAACTCGAACGGCCGCTCCGCGGCCAACTCACGCTAAGGCGCTAAGGCGCTAAGAATCGGCTAAGGGCGGATCAAACTTCAAATTGAATACTTTAGTCAGATTGCGCATCGACCGTGCGCTTGAGTTCGTCGAAGGTTTCCGGGCTGTTTTCGCCGGCGCACCATCGCTTGAGTTCGGGCCAATGGATTCGACTCATCTGGCGGAGACAGACAAGGACGGCCTGGTCAAAGAGATCACGGGTGCCCCAGTGGATATAACCCGCGAGCCGGTCTTTTACACAAGAGGTGGGGGATAAAATTTGAATGACCTGTCCATCGATGATGATTTGCTCTGGCTCTACCGGGCACTCCTCCCCCAATTCCACCGGCCCCCGGGGGAATTCGAGACAGAGATGCTCGCAAGCGGGGTGGATGAAATACCGGTCTTTTGCCGTGAACCCGAGACCCTCCAACACGCCCGCGATGCGGTGGCGCTCAAATTCATCAGGAACGATGTCCAGATCTGACGATTGGTAGAGGCCCTCGGTGTAGATCGCCACAACGGCACCACCGACCAGGACCGAATCAATCCCGGATAAGCTAAGGTGCCAGGCAACGTATTCCCAGAGCTCCTTGATCGTGCATTTGTTCCAGTCCGGTGGGTTCATCCGGGGGCAAGTCTACGACAAAAACGACCCATTACCAGAAATAATGACTTGAAATTCAAGTCATATGACCTACTATTCAGGTCATGAGTGCAATGGAAAATCCATCGGCAGGAGAAACTCCACCTGCAAAAACGGCACCGGGGCAAGTATCATCATACGCCACACCGCTGCGGGATCTTTTTGGCAGCCGTGCGGCCGAGGCGGCGCTGCTGCACCTCTATCATTACGGGGAGAGCTATGGGCGTGCGATCTCGTCAGACTTTGAAATATCTCTGGACTCGGTGCAGCGACAGCTGGAAAAATTTGAGAATGCCGGGTTCCTGGTCTCAAAACGACAGGGCAGAACCCTCCTCTACAGCTGGAATCCAAAGAGCGGGCTCACCGAGGCCGTGAAGGGTCTCGTGGCGGTTGTGTATGAGCGCATCCCGCTTGAGAAACGCCCCGCAGTGTTTCCAACCAGGCGCAGGCCACGAAGGAAGGACAAGCCAAGTTAGGCATTGGGCATTGGTTACGGATGCCGTGATCTGTGTTGAGCCACCTGCGGTGGCTCATCGCCGCTGCGCGGCTATCAAGCGCAGGCGCAGCACGGGCGGTAAATTGCCGGCGGGTTTTGTGGTTAGGCTGATGGTGAGGGTGCCATCGCTGAGGCTGTGTTTGAGTGGTTTGAGTGGTTTGCCTGACTCGGTGGCGAGGTGGATGCTTTCGATGTCTTGGATGTTTTTGATGTCTTGGGAGACCTTGGCTATGGTGAGGGTGTTGTCCGTGGGCCAGTCAAAGATGGTGAGGTGGATGGTGTCGCCTTTGCGGGTGGCGAGCCAGGGGAAGTCTCGCTCGAGCGATGTGTGTGGGGCGTCTCGTTTGAGCTTGGCGAAGCGGGCTTGCTTGTCGGCTTTGCGTTTGAGGGATTCTGCGGTGGGAGCGCCGGGTAGGTTGAAGGAGACGGGTTGGGCACCGTAGACGGCGTCGCCGTTGAGCTTAAGCCAGTCACCGACTTGTTTGAGCACGGTGACGGATTCTGCGGGGAATTCTCCCTCGGCAGTGGGGCCGACGTTGAGCAGGAAGGCGCCGTTTTTACTGACTACTTCGAGCAGTTGTTGGATGACGTGGCTGGGGGTTTTCCAGGCGTTGTCGCCCTTGGTAAATCCCCAAGAGCCGTTGAGGGTCATGCAGGTTTCCCAATGTTTCCATGGGCTGTTGGCGGGGATCTCGCGGTCGGCGTAGGAGATGTAATCGGTGTCGAGGCTCTTGAGCATGTCGAGGTCCTTTTGGCTAACCTTGTCCATCTTGTTGCCATCGAGGGCAATGCGGCTATTGATCAGGGTGCTGGGGCTGATTTCACGCACGAGCTTGGAGAAGGGCTCTGCCAGGGCGGGGGTCATGCGGCGGGGGGTGTCATACCAAATGATGGCGGGCTGGTATTGAGTGAGGATTTCTTTGACCTGGGGCAGGGAGATGTTGTTGAGGTAGTGCTGCATCTCGTCCATGCCGGAGGGGTTTTTCCAGTTGTAGTGGTGTGATCCGCCACGGTGGTACCAGTCCTGGGCGTGGGAGTAGTAAAGGCCGAGCTTGATGTCCTGCGCGTCACAGGCGGCCTTGAGCTCGGCGATCATGTCGCGTTTGAAGGGGGTGGCATCGACGATGTTGTAGTTGCTGACTTGGGAGTCGAACAGGGCGAAGCCGTCGTGGTGTTTGCTGGTGATGACGATATATTTCATGCCGGCGTCTTTGGCGATCTTGACCCACTCGGTGGCGCTGAACTTGGTCGGGTTGCAGGTTTCGGCGAGCTTGGAGTATTCCTCGATGGGGACCTTCCTGGAGTGCATGTACCACTCGCCCTTGGCGATCTGGGAGTAGAGGCCCCAGTGGATGAAGAGGCCGAATTTATCCTGATCGAGCCAGTCAGCCCGGGCAGGAGTGGCAGGAGTGGCAGGGTCTTTGGTGGCAGGAGTGGAACTCGTAGGGGTCGATGGGGCGGCTGGTGCGGCTGCGTTGAGTAGCTCGACTTCGGTGAAGTAGGCGCCGCCAGTTTCGCCTTTGTCGTTGGTGAGCCAGGTGGTGAGGGTGGTTTTTCCGGCAGGTAGCTCGAGGGTGAAGATGGCTTCTTTGGCACCTTGTTTGACGGGGGCTTCTTTCTCGATACCGGCGATCTGGAGCTTTGCTTTCACGGCGACGAGGGGTTTATTGGCCACTTCGGGGAACTGGCGCAGGGTGAATTTATAGGTGCCTGCTTTGACGACGTTGACGTGCCAGGGGCCGGTGATTTTTTTGAGTTGGTTGATTTCACCATAGTTCCAGGGTGGGTTGCCGGTGGTGAGGCGCCAGTCCTGGGAGCAGAGCTCGGTGGGGTTCTGGGCGGGGTTGCCGAGGTCGAGGCAGACGGGGGTCATGCGTGGTGAGACCGATTTCCAGAAGGTATCGTAGAGGGCGCGTAGCTCGGCAACGACCTCGGGGTGTTCTTTGGCAACATCCGCTCCTTCCCAATGAGCATTGCCGACGTTGTGGAGGACTTCGCCGTTGTGCAGGCGCCAGGGGCCTTTGATGACGTTGGAGAAGGCGTATGGCATAGGTTCGGCCTGCATCCAGGGGCCACCATGGAACTGGACAACGACGTGGTCCCGGCAGGCGGGGGCGGCGGGATCACGGAGCACGGGGAGGAAGGATTTGCCATCGAGGAAGGTATCACCTGTGGGGACTTGGCAGAGCTCGGCGAGGGTGGGCAGCACGTCGAGGTGAGCGGTGAGTTGGGCGCGGTCCTTGCCACCGGTGAGGCCACCCGCGGGCCAGTGGATAAAGAAGGGCACACGGTGGCCACCTTCAAATAAGGTTGATTTCATGCCTCTCATGCCGGCGGTGAAGCCGCGGAAGTCTCCTTCCACCAGTCCTTTGCCTCCGTTGCCTTTGGCAGTGCCGTTGTCGGTCATGAAGATGAGGATGGTGTTGTCTGCGATGTTGAGCTCGTTGAGTTTGTTGCGCAGTCGTCCCACGTTGTGATCAAAGTTGGTGATCATGCCGTAGAACTCGGCACCCCACTTCCACTTGACGCTATCTCGATAGGGCTCTGACCATTGCTTGCCGACGCGGTAGGGGCTGTGCGGGGCGTTGGTGGAGACGTAGAGCAGGAAGGGTTTGTCTTGATTATCCTGCACGAAGCGCAGGGACTCATCAAAGAAGACGTCGGTGCAGTAACCCTTGAATTTTTCCTGGCTTACCTTTCCGTCAAGGGAACGCTCGTAGGTATCATCAAAGTAGTCATTGCCGTAGTAGTCAGAGGCCTGGCCGATGCCGCCGCATTTGTGCCAGAGGACATCCTGGAAGCCTTTGTCCTGTGGGCGGCAGGGGGCGTTGTCACCGAGGTGCCACTTGCCGATCATGCCGGTGCTATAACCCGCCTTGGCGAAGTGCTGGGCGATGGTGAGCTCATCAGCGTGCAGGTTGCTGCGGCCGCTGGAAGTGCGGAAGGCCCCGGTGCGGGCAGGGTAGCGGCCGGTCATCAGGGCCGCGCGGGTGGGGGTGCAGAAGGGGCTGACGTGGAAGTCGGTGAAGCGGATGGACTCGGCGTGTAGCTGGTCGAGCTGGGGGGTCTTGATGACGGGATTGCCGTGGCAGGCGAGATCGCCGTAGCCCTGGTCATCGGTGATGATGATGATGACATTCGGTTTGAGAGCTTGCCCTCCTCCTTCCGACTGCGTCGAAACACCGTCGGCCGCAGGGGGCGCAGCCGCAGCATGCACAGAAGATAGAAGATAGAAGATGGAAGATAAAAGATAGAAGATGTTTTTCATGGAAGATTGCTGCTTCGCAGCAGTTCGAGTTATTAGTTCTAGTTCGAGTTGGGGAGCCGCGGTGCGGCTGATGAGCGATGAAGGATGAGCGATGGAAGATGGAAGATGGGAGATGGGAGATGGGAGATGGGAGATGGGAGATGGGGGCGAATTACCTTATAGTGAATAGCTTGGGGTGCAACGATGGTAGGGTCACGTGTCCCTACGTGACCGGTTGGTTGATTGGGCCATATCCACCGCATTCACGGGCGTGTAGGGACACACGCCCCTACCGGGGAAGATCTGAGATGGCGTTCTTTATGGTGGATATAGCCGCGGTGCGGCAGTTGAGCCACCTGCGGTGGCAGTTCGAGTTGCTAGTTCGAGTTGCTAGTTCGAGTTGCTAGTTCGAGTTGCTAGTTCGAGTTGCTGAAGAATGGTGAATGGTGAAGAGTGAAGAGAGAAATAGGTAGTTCTCGCCTGATTATGGTTTGGGGTAGTCTTTTCCTGCTGCGCTTTCTCTGCATGATTGACGCCACTTTTCGAGGTCTTCTTTCATGCGGGATACGATTTCAGGGTGTTTCTGGGACAGGTCATTTCGTTCTTCGAGGTCTTTTTCGAGGTCATATAATTGGTAGGATTTTTCGCCGTCAACGCTGATGATTTTGTAGCGGTTGTCGATCATCGCTGTTTGGTTATCTGGGTTTTCTTTGACAAAGGCCTGCTTCATGGTGTTGGGGTGTTCAAAGTGGAGGGGCTTTGCTCGCTCGCTCGTTTCGCCATTGATCAGGGGGAGCAGGCTGATGCCATCATAGGGCCGGTTGGGAAGTGGCAGGTCTAATAAGTCCACGAGGGTGGGCAGGTAATCACTGGTACTGCATGGAGTGGAGACGACGCGGGGCTCCTTGACCCGGTCCGGCCAGATCAAGAGTCCGGGGACACGGATGCCGCCTTCGTGGAGGCCTCGCTTTCCGCCGCGCAATCCGCCGGAGCTTCCGCGGGAGTTTTTTACATTCGTCGGCCCGTTGTCCGAGCAAAACCAGAGCATGGTGTTCTGGTCAATTTGGAGCTTTTGGAGTTCCGCACGGAGGCGTCCCATTTGCTCGTCCATGGCGGTGAGGCACCCGTAGTAATCCTTATGCTTATCATCATAGCCGTCGGTGTAGGGTGGTGCTGAAACAACGGGCTGATGGGGTGTGTGAAACCAGATGACGGCAAGAAAGGGACGATCTGTTTTGCGGGCTCGTTTCATGAAGTCAAGAGCCCGATCCATCATGAGCTTGGAATCATCACCTGATATCTCGTTTGCCGGAACAGGTTGATCGAGGCCTGTCCAGTAATGGGTGCCTAATTTTTCATAGGTGCCGGGATGATGGTAGGTATGAACACCGGATTCAGCGACAAAGCATTCGTCGTATCCGTTTTCCCACGGGGGGGAGAAGAATTCCGTCTTTCCCGGACGACCGCGATGTCCGTCTTTGATTTTTGTAGTGAGTGAGCCGAGGTGCCATTTGCCGAAATGCCCGGTGATGTATCCCTGTTTTTTGAGTATTTCGGGCAGGGTGATTTCTTCCGACTTGAGTTTGCCAATATTGGCGAAGCGGATGCCGTAGCGGTAGGGATGGCGGCCGGTCAAAAAGCCAGCACGGGTAGGAGAGCAAACGGGAGTGGTGGCATAAAAACGATCAAAGCGGATGCCTTCTTTTGCCATCTGATCAAGATGTGGCGTGCGTAGTACGGGGTGCCCATTGTAGGCCACGTCTCCCCAACCTTGATCATCGGCCATGCAGAGGATGATGTTGGGCTGTGCATGCTGTTGAGCCTCAGCGGCATGCACAGAAGATAGAAGATGGAAGATGGAAAATAGGGAGAGGACGAGGTGTTTCATAGTTTATGGATCTCTTTTTTAAGGAGTTGAGAAGGGGTGATTATTTCTTGAGGATTATTTTGACGAGGTCGGGGAGCTCGGTCTGTTTTTCTTTGGGCACGGCGAGGCTGAGGGTGCCGTTTTCAAAGCTATGAGGGAGTGCTTCCCCGGTGCGCAGCAGGGTGACGGACTCAGGTTTGGCGATGCTGTTAATGAGGATCTTGCCTTCTTGGTCGTGAAGGCTGTAGAGGGTGCCGTCTTGAGCGAGGGTGGTCAAGTTTTGGGTTTTATCGAGGGTGGGCAGGGGAGCGGTGAGTTGGACGTCGTAGATGGCTTCGCGGGAGTGTTTCATCCAGGCGGACATTTCTTGGCAGGTTTGGTAATACCAGTCCATCATCGAGCCGTCGGGGCGCGGAGTGATATTGACGAGGAGGTTGCCGCCGAGGGAGCGGCAGCGGATCAGCTCGGTGAGCAGGGTGTTGGTGGTCCAGTGATTGCCGGGGGCTTCGTTGCGTGGGTTATAGTGCCAGTTGGGGCTGTGTTTGTTTTCGGCTTTGACGCACATTTCCCACCACCATCCGCATTCGTTGCTGACCTTGACGTTTTGGGAGGCTCCTTGATGGATTCCTTCGGGGGTGGCGATGTTGCCCCGGGCGACGAAGGTGTTGGGCTGGAGGCTATGGACTTCTTTTTCCTGCATGATGGAGTTGCCGTCCCACCACATCATGTCGATTTTGCCGTAGTTGGTGAGGAGTTCGGTGACTTGTCCGTGGGACTCGGCGTGTTCTTTTTTCCGGAGTTCGGGGGGGAGTTGTCCACCACCCATCAGGGGGACGAGTCCGGCTTCCTTGCCGACTTTCTCGAGTTTGTAGTTGTAGCCTACCGGCGGGTGGGAGAAGTCCTTGAGCTTGTAGTAGGAGTGCCAGTTCGGGCCGGAGTAGTAGAAGCCGATCTTGATGTCGTTTTTGCGGCAAGCATCAACGTAGCCTTTGACGAGGTCGCGGCCGTTCATTTTCTCGCCAGTATCCCACTCTCCATGCTGGGTGGGCCAGAGGCAGTAGCCATCGTGGTGGCGGGTGGTGAGCACGGCGTAGCCAAATCCGGCCTGGCTGGCGGCGGCCATCCATTGGTCAGGGTTGTAGTTTTTGGGGTTCCAGGTGTCGGCGACGGCGAACATGTGTTCAGCTTTGCGCAGGAGATTGTTTTTGGCACGGTGTTCGTTCCAGACCATGGCCCAGGCGTCGCCATCGGCGGGTGGCACGGAGGCGAGTCCCCAGTGGAGGAAGATGCCGAGCCCTGATTTACGGAACCATGCCCATTCTGGGTTTTCGTCCTCGGAGATGAGTCGTTTACCGATGAGCTTGAAGTGGAGATTGTCTTTGGCCCATTTGCGGAGTTCGACGGGGGCTTTGTTAGCCCATGGTTTTTGGGCAGTGGGCCTGCTTTGATGCTGGTTGATGGTGGAAGGGTCCTCGGCAAGGGAGGGGCCTTCTTCCGCTTGCGTGAAGAGGAGGGTGCTGGTGAGAAAAAAAGTAGCAAGGAATGGGTGCTGCATATCGAGAGCGGGAAAAGAGGACTGGAGAAAGGGGAATAAAAAAGCCTACCCCTATTTCTAAAAGAGGCAGGCTAAAAATGATTTGCGAGGGTCGCTCAGCAGTTCCTGCGTCTGCGCAGAGCGAAGGCCAGGCCGCCAAGGCCTAATAAAGCCGTTGAGCTTGGCTCGGGGACGATCCGGAGCTGGTAGGCGCTGAGCGTGGTGCCATTCTCAGAGTCGTCAGAGTTACGCCTCAGGGCCGTGAAATCCTGTGTCAAGGCGTCCGCGGTGAACGTTCCTGTGAATACGAGTGCCGGCCGTGGACCTCCTCCAAAGTAGGTGTTGTTGGTTCCATTCAGATCGGTGCCATTACCATCGACGTCCAGATAGTCAAAACTGATTGCAGCACCGCCTCTATCATCGGCGATGAAAAGCTGGACTTCATAATCCCGACCAATGTCGAGACCGGTGAGTGTGTAGTCGGCCTCTGCGGTTAAGCTGTCAAAAATGAAGCTTTGCAGTAGAGCATTGTATGAGGTGTTTGGCTCCGTGTAAAAGGTCGCACTGTCAGCGGATTGGTCGACCAGGGTGTTCAGGTTGTCAAATGTGAAATCACTACCTGCGCTGGCACCATTAAAGGCCTCAAAGGTCACGGTGTTGATGGTGGTGGATGATGAGTTATCACCAAAGTTGACGGCCTCGATCAGATCGCCTCGTTTGGATACGTCAGACTCGTCGCCATTCGTCTCACTGATGTCCTGGACATCCCAGATGATGGTAGCGGCGTGTGTGGTGGAAAAAGCCAACAGAGAAGCAAGGCTGATGAGAGCTAGTTTGTTTTTCAGTTTCATTTTTTTAGGGGGTAGGATTTGACTCGTTTTTGGGAATTCTTCAAACCTAAGCATAGTAGGAATTTGATTTCTGGGTAGTACCTTATTTAAGGGAGTCTGATGGGGGTGGTAAAATGTGGGGGGTTGGTGTATCCGTGGGGGTGGAGCGGCTGTGTGGCGGACTGCATCCTATGGTTGGGTTTTTGCCGTCAACTCAAGTGTATTCGTGACGATCTATTGCTGAGCTTGTTCCCGTGAGGCATTTATACCTCATCTGATAATGGTTTATTCCCAATACCATACAGTCACGATGCCGTCCGAGAGATCGGAAGAGTGGCTAATAGAAATTAGACGTTCATTACCGACCAATGTTGCAAATTCGGATGCTTGTCTGAAGAGCTCATCCCAACTTTTTAAAAGACCTCGATAGTGCTTGTATTTTACTTTCATAACATTAGCAGATTATTATTTTGCTAGTTTGGTTGATAGACGGAGGTTCGGTTTTAGGAGTGAGCTCTTCTCTATTAATTGAAGAACAGCTTAGTAATATTCCGCTGAACAATATGATGAGCGTTAATTTCATTTTTTTGCATAACGTAAAGGCCAGCCACCCGCAACTGGGGGCGAGCTTCGACGAAGTGGGTTAGTCTAGGTACTCCGCAACGACTTTCCAGCTGCCCGCAATCGAGCGGAACTGAAATAGAAGAAAATCTCCCTTCTTTGGTCCTACTTTAAATAGCAGGTCACCGGGTTCGATGGAAAAATGAATTTTCCCGTCGGGCGTAGCGACAGGATCGGGGGGATCGGTAGCGTAATCTCCGACTGGCGTCTCGAGCAGCTCAAACACGTAGGCATTAAAGACTGCGTCGATAGCGTCCACAGGGACCACTGGGCGCCCCCCAAACGACTTCTTCATCGCCTCAACCAACTTAGCTCGATTAACGATGACTCCTGCCTTACGGGCCTCTTCACCAGCAAGGTTATATTTTGCTTTGAGCATCTCGTGGCCGCTGATCAGTTTGATCTGCGCGGCGTAGGTACGCTCCAACTTATTGAACTGACCCTCCATGAAATTCCGGACATGCTTCTGAGCTGCGCTGGTCGCACTCGCAACTGTTGGCGATTTCACGCCACGGAAATCATTGCTCTTGGCTTGGCAAATTGTGGAGATGCTGAGCAGCATTATCAGTAGTGTTCGTCTTTTCATGGTTTCTTGGTATAATGTAGGGGGTTGCTAGGAATTTGCTTTTTGCGTGCGGCGCTTGAGGGCGCCGTTGAAGGGATCGGAGATGGGGGAAAGGGGGTTATCGAGGCTACTGGCCCTTTGCCTTGGCGGGCTTCAAGACAACGCAATGCTTTTCGATGGTATACCGGAGGCTGGATAGGGAGCACGCATATTGCAGCGCAGTCATCAGCGAGATATTGGTGAGTTTTAAAGTGATTGGTTTATCCAAAACGCTAGGATCTCTTACGATGAAATTTACACCTTTCTTTTCAGGGTCATGTAGGCGCGACTGCTCCAGTAAAAAAGTGAGCGCTTCTTTGAGCGGGGTCTGTTCAAAATCAACCTTGGGCACTATGATTGTCTTCAGTTTTTCAGCTGTGGCCATTGACGCTTTTTCATCTGGATCGCTTTGAGTCTGCGCACATAGAAGCGGTGCGGAGAGGGCGAGGCAGGAAATGGCAATAAGGGCTGAATACTTGGTGATTTTTAGTTTCATTGTTTTTAGTTTCATTGTCTTTTAGTCATAGGACTCGATTCGTTTTTCGGAATTCTTCAAACCTGATGCTAGTGGGAATTTGATTTCTAGGTAGCCCCTTATTTAAGGGGGGCTGATAGGGGTGGCAAAATGGGGGGATTTGGTGTACTGATGCGGGTGGAGAGGCTGGTGTTGGTTTCTTTTCTTTGATGCAGCGTTTTTTTAGATGAGAGTTTTTAGTTTCATAGTCTTTGTTCTCTTGATGGCGCTGGGTTCCAGTGAGGCAGGGGAGTTCACAGGGGGGAGTGCGGAGGGGAGTGCGGAGGGGAGTGGTAATGGCGGTGAGGTGGTGGGGCATGGGAGTTTGTCTTTGTCGGAGCTGGAAGAGCGGGAGGATGTGATCGGGGCGGCTTTGGCGGAATTGGCTCATTATACGCCACGCGGGGGGATCGGGCCGGTGGGGTATCGCTCGGCGGTGTTCGGGGGGGCG
>Ga0208544_10002757_pt1 | contig 11241 bp, 11 predicted proteins | sample DEB08_DNA_9_FD_184526 | JGI IMG/M metagenome (GOLD analysis project Ga0208544, IMG submission 184526) | Aqueous microbial communities from the Delaware River and Bay under freshwater to marine salinity gradient to study organic matter... | ecosystem: Environmental > Aquatic > Marine > Coastal ...
CCCCAAAACCCCAAAACCCCACAGTGCGAACTTGATTGCTTCATTATTGGTAATTGGGTAAAATATTTACATATATTTTAATTTTAATCTATAAATATGAAAAAGAAAAACACGAGTTCAGTGGTGCCGAGTAAGGTTGTCGTCTTTGGCTCCTCTGCCAGCTCCCCAAGGTTTACAGGCCTTAATAGCTCCAAGGTACCACAGTACTTCGTTAACGGCGGCAATGCAGGCTTTGGTGGATCATCCGGCAAGCCAACTACTCCATCCTAGGAGAACCGCAACAGGACTACATCAATAGCATCATAGTACTCGTCTAACTAGCCCAGCTTGGGCTTTCCCAGTCGAAATCCAACATAAAGCCAGGCTTCCTTAATGAAATCGAATAAAAAACAATTTTAGTCACTACCTTCTTCGCTCTAGTCAAGTCTGCCGTCACGGAAAAGTAACTCAAAACGGAAAACTGCGCCAGGCACAGGTTCGAAGGTACTCTAATCGAAGGAGGAGTTGCAACAGTAGTAGTTTATCGACTTGACCGAGTGCTTGAAGATGGAGGCTGAACGAAGCGATACTGACGCCTTGCGAGTCAAAGAATCTGGTACGTCTTCAACCAACGCAACTACGCTTGGCATTACGATCTAGCAAATCAGCTCATCGGTAGTGTAGACCTCGAACACGGCCTCACTTCAATTCTAGACCAAGGAGTCCTCAACTCTTGGAGCAGTTCAGAGTCCGCGCTCTCCACTGAGCTCGACGTAGAAGACCGCTATGACAGTGACAACTAACGCCGGTAATTCATTAGCAGCCCAGAATTTTACAACTCATGTCGATAAAACGGTTAAACTTTAGAACACAGGGAAACTCTCAAGAAACAACCAAACTGTCGCCTCCTCAAACACGTAGGTCAACAAAGTCGGCAGACTTAACCATAAGATAGTTCTCAAAAAGAATTTGAGTTAGAAGCACGTGGGACTGCGGCCGCCTCAAAGTTCCCGCACAGTCGCTGCGGCCGGCGAATTTGCAACCAGTAGCAAGTAAGAGAGATCTGGGAAGACAATGCTTCCTGTTGAAGAAAGGCAGTCGTAGATGTTTCAGATAGTTAGCACTAGTGGTGGCGTTACAAGCAGGCCGACTACAAGTCTAGCGACAGGAGGAAGCACTCCCAAGCTCACCCTCAACAACTTATAGTCTCCAACGACGACTGGAAAAGCAACACCGATGTCGACAAGAAATAGAGCTCATCGATCAAAAACTGGACTTGGCATATCGTCGTATTAACGACAATAAACAAGGTCTAGTCAAGCGCCAGCTACTCAATAATATAGAACAAGCAAAGCCCATAACACAGGCTCAGACACCGTGGCCAGAATTGTCGCCCAATAGCTTATCAGCTAACGAGGCACTCATAGCTCAAAGCAACGTTCAAATGACAACACACTTGATACTTCCCAGAAAAACAACCTTTTCTCGGGTACGAAAACGCAAAGACTTTATCAAACTCAGACTTAGGGTCAAAAGGTAGAGGCTGGAAGCGTGAGTGCAAAAGCGACACCGTCTAAAACAATGAAGAAAGTTTCCAAAGGACCCATCAAGCCCTATTAATCTAAAGTAAGTTCCAAAATAGTGCTGCAGCGACAAATTTCCCCAAAGGATGGTTTCCAAGCAGCCGGAAAGAAAAAACAAATGCTTTTCCACCAGCCTAAGCCTACCATTAATGTAATCTAACCAGACCAGATTCAAGCAAGTGAAAGACAGTAAGACGATCATCATGGAAATGGTCATGGCACTAAAGGGTTCTCTCGGTGCTAGTCTGCTGCCCTTTTGAACCTCAACATCAACCTCAACGTGAAGTAGACCACGCAGACTACCACATCAAATCATGTCAACTTGGTGCCGGATAACACAATCTATAGAACCACTACAGTGTACGAAGACCCCTACTCCAAAGTCGTCCCAATGTAACCAACGTCTCTTCCAAATAACATGAACAACAGCAGCACGGCAAAGGTAATCACTGGTAGCAGATCAGCGAGACAGCTACTGAACTCCAACTCCCCACACGACTCGTTAAAAGACTCATCGATGTGTCTGCTTGGACCAAAGACTCCACTGTCCAAACCCCCGCTGGCTATCACGCTAAATAAGAAAGACGAGGCTAATGATGAATACAGCATGATGCCAGTTCCGGGGCGCGCACCAAGAGGTAGGTCTGGCTCGTCAAAATCCGCCAGACGTCACAATAATGTATTTGAGGAGGAAAGCAATCCTTCAACCATCGAAGAACGATTTGGTGAGAGTCGAATGTCTAGTGGTTACACCGAGGAGCCGACAAACTTAATTATTAAGACATCCGCTGCTGAGTGCAGTGAAATCAGCTTCAAGTCAACCTTCTGCGATTTTAGAGACTCTATGGCCGAGAACAGTATACAGAAAACAAAGATGGAACAACAGAAGTAGAAAAGCAAGCTGGCAGAAGATTACAATTACTCGTCATAGTTGTCATCGTAACAAACCGTTGGCTAGTTTGATCAGATTCGAACTGCTTGCGTGGCTGGTGATCTTGACGGGGTTAAGCGAGTGTTTAACCATCGAAGTGGGTATGATCTGGGAATTGATTTTGCTAATCCCGAAGGATGGACCCCGTTGCATTTCGCGGCGTATTCAGGCTAAGCCTCTGTCGTTGAGTACCTGATCCGCTCCCAGCTCGCAACAGTCGACCTCCAGAATAACTTCGGACAGACACCCCTACACTTAGCATGCAAAAAGGGGCACAAGATGACGATGGAGCGGCTATTACTAGCGAGAGCAAGCACCTTGTCGGGGGACACCCTCAGTGGAAACACTCCGCTTCACTTGCTTGCAATTGAGGGCTTTTCTGAGCTGATCTCCATACTTATTCCATTTGCGTAGGAGAGCTTACACATGATGAATAAAGATGGTTTCTTGCCTTGGTAGCTTGCGAGAAACTCTTAGATTGCTGCATAGATCTTCGTGGACCCTTAGCTGAGCGGCAACGTGTTGGAGGTACCCATCGAGTAGGTCAGTTAAGATATAGAGCGGAATATTTTTGGATCACTTGAGTCAACATAGGCACTCCCCGCTCGTTACACGATCGACATTGCTCCCCAATCAACGAAGAACATGACTGCAGCTGGCAGAATTAGTCAAATAAAAATATTCGGTGATAACTAACTCTAGAAGCAGCCTCGAGGAGAAACACGCGAAGAAGAGCCACTCGTGCCACCGATTGATGGGTTAGATAACGAGAATAAGGAGCCTCTGTTGAAGTAGGGAGTCAAAAAGGCAACACCTACGACCGAAAGTTCTTACGAGACACAGCGAAGTAGGGAAAGTAAACGAGGTGAAAAGAAGGCTGTTAAGTAGAGAAGAACAGTGACTACAGCAACTCTGAACATTGCAAGCAGTAGCCCAACCGATCAAAGCCCTCGAGCCAACAAAAGCAATACCAATCCTAACTTCTTCCAGGTCACGAAGTAGCCGTCCTAGGAGGGAAGAACGTCAAGCACGATGGCAATGACGCAGAAAAAGTTAACCAAGCCAAAGAGATCAAACAGTAAACTGCAATCCCGCCCATCGACACAACTCACGTTCGCTTCAAGAAAGTCAACTGCCCCGGCTGCAGCATCAAAGACTAACAAGCCTGAACCAGTGGTACAGGTGGCAGCACCGAGGATTGGACCCGATCAATTCGTTGCTCATTAGTTACTCGGCACTGGCTCCTTTGGTGAGGTGTTTCTGGTCGAACGGAACACCGATAAGTAACTATTTGCTATGAAAGTGCTTCAGAAGAAGAAAGTGAAAGATTAGAATCTGAAGAAGTATGCTCTTACTGAGCGAAACGTGATGAGTGTAATGGGGGAGCACCCATTTATCGTGAAGCTCAGATATGCATTCCAAACACATGACAAGCTGTTCCTCATTAGCGACTACTGTCCTGGAGGTGATCTCAGCCAGTATCTGGAGATCGAAGGCGTCTTCAGCGAGGATAAAGCTAAAAAGTACTGCAGTCAAATATTGCTCGCGATCGAAGCTCTCCACAATCGTAACATCATCTACAGAGACTTGAAACCTGATAACGTTGTGATAGACATCGACGGAAATGCGCTATTGACTGACTTTGGACTGTCCAGAGAAGGAGTTAAGAAGAGTGAGCTTGGCGCCAAGAGCTTCTGTGGAAGCTATGCTTACTTGGCACCAGAGATGTTGGAGAAGAAGGGGCACGGGAAGGCAGTTGATTGGTACTTACTCGGAGTAGTGCTTTACGAGATGGTAACTGGACTGCCTCCCTACTACGCAGATGACAAAACTGAACTCTTCGACAACATCAAAACTAATGAACTTGACCTCAGCGAGGAGGTAACCAAAAACCTATCACCTTCCTGTGTCGACATACTGAGACAATTGCTGCATAAGGATCCCCATATACGTCTAGGAACAGCTTCGGGCGCTCAATAAATTAAATCTCATCCCTTTTTCGCCGACACAGACTGGCAGACGATTCTCGACAAAAAAGTAGAAATGTGCGAGCCGTATCTGGCGCAAATGGCGCTTGACATCATTAAGCAGTAGCCGTACTTGGTAGCTGGGCATCCGCAAACAACGGGCGAAGTGTGTCCAAAAGAACACCCAAATTATTACAAAAACTGGTCTTTCCTACAGAAAGCGTCCATTATAACACCTCATGCGGAGAACTGATTCGACACAAAGCGTCAATGACAGTTTTAATTTTAAAATGATTTATTTTTTAACCATGCTGTTTAAATCCAAATTAGACAAACTATTAATGGTCATAGCTAACTCATCTTTTACTAGACCAAAGCGTGTCTATGAGAAACAACTCTCTTATTAAGAGTCTTATTCTCCTTTCCCATCTTCTTCAGCCTCTTCTCGTAGTTGTACTCCAAGTCTTCCTGCTTAAGAAGGATCTGCGCTATAACGTAATCCTAGTCCTCTTTCATCTTATCTATAGTTTGCTTGGCGCCGACCTGCAAGGCGGCATTGTTTTCTCGCAAACTCTAGATTGCTTTGAAGTAGGTGGAGGCAAGCACATGAGTTTTACTTTTCCACGCATTTGAAATCTATTCCATCTACAGCTCCTTCTCCTAGTGAAGAAGACGCAACTCTTCACAGCAGCAAGCACCCTGGCCGTCCTTTGTCGCCAATTTGTGCTGCAGTTAAGTGATATGCTTCGCTTGCTTGCTTTTCTCGTGTTCAAGCTTCTCGATACGCCGTTACATTTCGAGGAAGGCGGCTTGTGTGTTCGCATTGGCGACTGTTGACTGGCACTGGTTGTGGTACTTCAAGCTCTGCTGCTTCTTGAGCATCTTCAGATACGACACCTGTTCAACGGATGGGAATCCCAGATCAACCTGGTCCGGCGTCACCTACTTTCCTTTCTTCTTATCTCCTTTCGTCTTCACGGTCTTCTCCTTGCCAGCATTCGAAAGATGTTTCTGCGACCTAGTCTCTTTGGTCAAGGAAGACGGGTTGCGTTCTTTTTTAATTTTGGTCGAAAATGGTTTGGAGTGAAGGCGGGGATGCATGAGGTCGGGAGTCGGCGGCATTCTCTGCTTGGGCAAGTAGCTGCCCTTGCTTGACCTACGACTGCTCTTGCCTGTTTCCATCTCGCACCCAAACTGTTAGTTGAGCATGTATGACTACGTGCGGGGTCTAAGTGCCGCTCCCGTCAGCGATGGCGACTTAGAGTGCGACTTGGAGGTCTACACCATGGAAGGGGGCATTGGGATGTTTTGTACGACTCTGCGCTGGTCTGTCCAGTCGGAGGCAGGCATCGCGGCGATGTTCGAAGCTTGAGTCTAGTGGACTAAATCTTCTGGCGCGGCGTGTTAGGAGTATTGAGTATGGCACTGTTGCTAGCCTTGGAATTGGTCTTCGGTCTTACTTGTTCCACCAGGGAACACTCCCGTCAGCTACGTGATAGATGCACTCTGATGTCCGCCATCCTTGCCAAGCATCTGCACCGACGCCTAGTTGCTCATCATATACTCTTTAATAGCAGCTTCGCCTCCTTGGGAAGGAACACCGGTCACAACAGGCCCCGCAAGTCCGCCGACTGTCTACTGGCTCGGCTACTTCGAGATCAGCTTTTAGACGGAAGAGCTGCGGCTTCTCTTCTTACCCGAACTGTGGTACTTAGGGTTCAACGTGTACTTCTCCTGGTTGGAGAGCAGGTTGAATGTTGAGTCGTATGCGAAGTCTTCCCTCGACGGCTTCACTAGGATTTCTCGCTGACTTTTGTTGCCAGATCTGGAACGTGATCTCTGAGACTTCTGCGACCTTTGTGAGCTTTTACCAGTGTGAGTGCTTCGTTGCTCCTTCTTGCTGTTGATTGTCTGGTTCTGACGAGAGGCGCTACGACTTTGACTGCTTCGAGAAGCTTGATGATGAGGTGGAACTTAGGTTCCCGACTGACAAGAAGTATGCTGCGATCGACGGTGAGACTCCATCTTGGTGTTTATAGAGCTTCCATTACGGGAGTTGCGATTCGGAGGATGAGGCGGGAAGCCCTACACAGAACTGCTCGTGTGATGATTGTGGTTCGAAGAGAGAGGATGTGCCGAGTTGACGCCTATGAGCGAACGCTGGCTCGAGAAGTTGTTCGCTCCTGTCAATGACGTGGTCTGCAGATCTCCGTTCAAGTTTGACTTAGAGGAAGCTATGTGAGGTGGGCAAGTTTGATGCCCCACAGTTTCAGAGGTTGCTTTCTTGGAGTACTCGGCGAGGCTGACGGGTGTAGTTTACAGGTTATTGAACTTGAAAAGCAGGTCGTTGTATTTGGAGAGCAGGTCGCCGTACTGCTAGTTCTACACTTCCACTGAACGCTGGTTCTGGATGAGTAGCGATTATGCTTGCTACTCCTTAAACTGTTCAACCGCTTTCAAACTCTAATCCATGGCAACCTACTTTTGATCAAGCTCGGCCAGTTTCGTCGCCAACGCGTTCTCCATCTCTTCCCTCAACCGTGACTCGATGTCACTCGTCTGCTGCAATGTGTTCAGGTGGTTTGACATGACACTGTTTTTAACGGCATTGTATTAGTTGTCAGTGAGGGTTGAATCATTTGGTCCCCTCAGGGAGCGACGGAATCGGTTCTTACGGCCTGTGTCGTTGGCAGCTGAATGTTCAATTGAGTAGACGTTCGGGGAAAGGTCGTGGGCGTTTGAAGACCCTGCCCGCTCGCCACTCTCACGACTCTTGCTTCGCATGTAGCCAGGATGCCCAGGAGGACTCTTCTAAAGTTCCATAAGCAAAAGTGCCTGGTCATCAACTTCTGTCGCTGCGTACTATAACGTGTTGAGTGCATTCGAAGAGAGAATTGCAGGCTGTGAAGTCTTGAGAGACCCTCTTGCGGCGGAGATGTTTAATTCAGGTGACATTTGACGAGATCTAGAGTTTGTTTTCAGACGCAGTGGGGAGCCTCGTTTGTCAAGAGTTGCTTGTTCTGTTTTATTCGTTTGCTAGGTACGGAATTGCTGACTGTTTCGTTCGAAACTGTGACCAGATGGGGATCTCTGTGGGCCAACATGCAGTGTTTTCCTCAAGTTTTGGATCCGCTTGTAAATGGAGTTCATTGACGATTCAGACACTTTGAATTAACTTGATCCGATCAATGCAGAACTGTGCTGCAGCTGTTCTTACAGTGCGCCAGCGACAGGGCTTCGTGACTGACTTTGAAACTTACTCCTAAGCGGCGACTGCGAGCTTCTTCCAACTGACGCTCGCTCCACACTCTTGCTCTTGTTATGCCTATCCCGATGCTTCATCAACTGTAAATGCTCGCCATACTTTATCCTCAGGTGATCTTTCAAAGCATCTGGCTACTAGGCAATCTGTGACGAGTTGTGGCTCAGAAGTTGACTTGGATTCTGTGTCTGAGGGATCTTGTATGTCTCTTGAGTCTGGTGGTTAAACTGGTGCTATTCTGCTTAGAACTACTCTGGCTGGAACTCATTGTAAGTGGTCTCGGAGGTGAAGGGGCGCTTTTGACCCATTTGATGGGCTTGGTGGTCACTGTAGGCGTTCTGTGAGATGTTCGAGAATGAAACCGGGTTCTACTTCTTTCTTCGTAAGGAAGAGCCTCGCGAATGGCTACGATTCAGAGGCTCACTGTCCACATCATTCTCTTGGTTGAGTAGAGTTTGATTCGGGTAATGGTCACCTGTGATAGCTTGTGTAATCGCCGACAAGTCTGCAAACTGCTGTAGAGTGGAATCATGCAAGTAAGGTGCTAAGGAATTGTTGTGCTATGCGATGTTTTTATTTGAGAGCCCGATTGGAGCCGGCTCTGTTTGCTGCGTCAAGAACGAGCCGTTCATTAGACCAGTCCCAGTGCTGCTGTATTTTGATGCCGCTTCTCCGAGCTTGATTTTGATCTTCTGTCTGTACTCTTCAACTATGTTGCGATCGTTTTTGGCAGTGCTACTCTTTCCACTCTTGTTTCGCTTGCCCCGTCTTCCATCTTGAGGAGATGCAGCATCCTCCTTACTTTAATTTTCTTCGACAGCAGGCTCCAGCCCATGTCTACGATTAATTTCTTCCCTCAGCGGAGAGGGTGACACTTTGCTAGTCCGCGACTTTGCCTCCATTTTTAGACAACGAGAAATTCAAATTTAATACTTAAAATAAGGCGGGTACACAAAGGTTTTAATCAAAGTCAAAACAGGCCGCGATTGTCAGGAAATGGACTATTGCCTGGCTGTTGCCCGGGAGAACTGCTTTGAATCTAGTTCATGAGTCGTGAAGGTGGAACTCCTTTGCTTGGAGACATGTTGCCGGAAGTTAGATCGTCCACTTGTTTGACCATCGATTTCATATCAGATTAGACTTGCTTGGCCAGTGTCTTCGACTACAAGGTGCCGTTCTACAACAACTTCTTCATTCCTTTTGTTTAACTCAATGATTCTACCTTGCCAATGATCTGCACAGCCTTAGTATACCTTTCATTGCCGTTCTAAGTATTCTCTTAAGTCATGAAGTCTTACCCCAAAGCGGCATTCTGCTTAAACACTTCCAAGATCCTGTCTTTGAAAGCGGAAAGAATTTTCTGGATCACATGGAGACCGCAGACCAGCTGCGGCTAGATCTTGGATTCTTGAAGCAGGTCGCCCACACGTTTCAGTACTGTGCAGATTTGACCCATTGACAGTTCATGAACCCTGGCTCCTTGCGCAAATGTCGAGCTCAGCAGATCGTACACGCAATTCATGTCTGTTAACATGGCCAAGGCATCCACGGTTGCCTACAGGGACGTCGACTCCTTCCAGTACTTGAGTGAGTGTTCAAGCTGGTTGCGCTTCGCTGTCAAGATCGTCGCAATTTTGACATGGTCTTTCATTGCAGCTTCCTGCATGTTCATCTCTGTCTCGTAGTCGAGTTGTGGAGGAGGCTTAATTACTTAACCATTCTTTTTCATCTCAGGGGACAAGAAATCTTCGATCTTCAGATCTCCGTTATTAACAGCTCCACTCTCGGATGCAAAGAAGGAGTTCCTTGAGCTATTGAACAGGTTGTTGGTTTTCATGATAGGCTCATGAGGTCCATCAGTTGTAGCGGGTACCTATCTGAGCTGATTAACAGTTGGTTTGACTTGCTTCGGTGGTAAACCAGAGCTAGACTATTGTCGTTACATTTGGTTCTGGTTTTGCCAAAGAGACACTTGTCGGCCCTGAGACGTGGTAACCTTGGGCGCACCAACTGCAGCGGTAGTTGGGTGACCTCCATGGTGAGGGCCACGTGCGGGGTTTGAGACAGGTGGAAGAATTGGTGGAACATTTGTGCCGATTAGCGTAAGTCCACTCGTAGCAAATACAGAGGGCGCCTTGCCGCGCACTGTCTCTTCCCGATTGTGGAATCCTTTAGAGTTTGACATGATAGGAAAGCTTCCCTCCCTCGTACTCGATGCTTGTCTCGGCATAACGGGGACAGCATCTTTCGGTGGAATAATTACAGTGCGTTGGGATTAGACTGGCTTGATACGAGGGTCGAGGTTCACCTTGCCAACCTCGATGTGATTCAATACCAGCTCTGGCGGTTGCTACTTTGCAGCCACTGATGGGTCACCACCCTAGTTGCCTAGAAACTAGGTGCTGTCAAGGCAGTAGAGATGCTAGCAGTCTTTGCTCAGTTGCATGTCCATGACCTACCTGTAGGGTTTTGAGATGACATCAAGTAGTTTAGGTTTTCTGAAATCGTCATCCATCTAGTAAACTTTGGTACAGTCGTCATACGCCACAAAACAAGCGGTTCCTTCTGAGTTAAACTGTAAAGCTCGTGGCGCGAAAGTCTCGATGGTCGTCGACGACACTAGCTGATAATCGGTGAGCTCCCAGTACTTGACACACTTATTCGATGTGCCCACAGCCATGCAGAGATCTTGAGGATTGAATTGAAGGCAGACAGGGTAGGCTGCACCTTAGATTTTGATGGATTTGATAAGTTTCTAGGCAACAGTGTCCCAGAGCTTCATAGTGCCGTCCATGCTACCGGATACAATAATTTTTGAGTCGGGCGAGATGTCGAGACATGTGATGTCCTGCTGGTGCGCCTTGTACGTGTTGATGCACATCTTTTGCCTCACATCCCACATTTTTACATTTGTGTCAACGGCGCCAGATATCAAAAGATTGCTGTGACGGTTGTCAACTTTCAAACAAGTGCAAGAAGTCAAATGCCCAGTCAACTTAGCCGAAACTGCAAACAAGCCACGACACAAATTAAACAAGAACTGAAACCTTACCTTTGTTCTGCTGCATGTCCCAGTTGAGAATAGTTCCTCCATAGGTTCCCACGAGCAAGTCCTTGCCGCTGGCGAACTTGAGAGCTGTGGGAGGAGTATTCATAGTCGACAGTGTTTTCACAACTTGGACATCCTGGAATCCGAATGTAAACGATGCTGGTAGGTCAACGCCACATGCTAGCTTGTAGTTCTCTGGATCAATTGTGGCAGCGAGCAAAGGTTGCTCTTCACTGGTGAGTGAGTTGGCGGCCAAGCCAGGTATCTAATACGTGTTCACCTGCTGATCTATCTGAAACAAACCAGTTAAAGGTCAGAATAATCCATTATTATAAAATGCTTGACACACTCAGTGTGTATGCAAGAAGAAGAGGGTCAACTTACATGACTTTGCCATTTTTAAATTATTTCAAAATGTATTCGACAAAACCAATTCTGGTTGATTCCCATGGGGTTTTGGGGTTTTGGGG
>Ga0208544_10002759_pt1 | contig 11233 bp, 14 predicted proteins | sample DEB08_DNA_9_FD_184526 | JGI IMG/M metagenome (GOLD analysis project Ga0208544, IMG submission 184526) | Aqueous microbial communities from the Delaware River and Bay under freshwater to marine salinity gradient to study organic matter... | ecosystem: Environmental > Aquatic > Marine > Coastal ...
CGTGCCATATTGCAGCAAGACAAAGGGTCCGGCGAACCGTGGCCCGATCGCACGCATGCCCCATTCGGCAAGGCCCGACGACACAAGTGTGGCCGCGCCCCAAAGAAATGGGATCAGGCCAAGAAGCCCCAAAAAAAGCGGTGCGCGTGGGATCGTCATACGCGTTCCAGTGCGAGCCGCCCGGCAAGCGCGGCGAATATGGCGGCAAAGCCGCGGTTCAACCAACGCATTACACGCTCGCTTTGAAGCAAATAGTCGCGCGCAGCGGCGGCAAAGATGCCATAGGCGACGAAGACTGCAAATGTCATCGCCATGAAAATGGCGCCCATCGCCATCATCTCGGAAGTGGCTGTCGCCGGGTTCCCGGACAGGAACGGTGGCAACAGGGCGAGGAAGAAGATCGAAAGCTTCGGGTTCAGAATGTTGATCAAGGCACCCTGGCGCGCAATCCGCCAGTCCGCGTCACGGCTGCGGTTGGGTTGAATGGCCAAAGCGCCATCCGACCGCACGGCTTGCCAGGCGAGATAAAGCAAATAGCCAACGCCGGCGAATTTGACAGCTGTGAACAAGATCGCACTTGTGTGCAAAATTGCGGCCAACCCAAAGATCGCGGCAAGAAGATGCGGCACGATCCCGAATGTGCACCCGAATGCCGCCGCGACAGACGCACGCCGTCCCTGCCCAAGACCAAGCGCCAGAGTGTAAATCACACCGGCTCCGGGTGCGATCACCACCACAAAGGCGGTCAACAGAAACTGCAGCGTCACGTCACTGGCTCCCGCAGAACACGGGGCACTTTAAATTCGACCCGTTCTTTCGCGGTTTCGACAAGTTCCACAGTGATGTCATAACGGTCCCGGAACGCGTCGATGACTTCATTCACCAGCACTTCCGGCGCACTCGCGCCGGCGGTCAGTCCAACTGATCCGATGCCCTCGAGAGCGCGCCAATCAACTTCGGTTGCGCGCTGAACAAGCTGCGCATAGCCGCAGCCCGCCGTCCGCCCAACTTCAACCAGACGCTTCGAATTGGACGAGTTCGGCGCGCCGATTACCAGCAAGGCATCAATCTTCGGAGCAATGGACTTCACAGCTTCCTGCCGGTTCGTCGTCGCGTAGCAAATGTCTTCTTTGTGCGGGCCGACAATGCTTGGGAACCGCGCCTGAAGGGCAGCGACAATCTCAGCTGTGTCATCAACCGAAAGCGTGGTCTGCGTGATAAACGCCAGCTTTCTAGGATCACGCGGCGTAACGCCGGCAACATCGTGAGGCGTCTCGACAAGGATCACTTCGCCATCTGGAAGTTGGCCCATCGTACCAACCGTTTCGGGATGCCCTTCGTGCCCGATCATCACCATCTGCAGGCCGTTGGCGTGGTGCCGTTCGGCTTCGATATGGACCTTGCTGACAAGCGGGCAGGTTGCGTCAACGAAAAGCATTTCTCGCTTGATGGCGGCTGCCGGAACCGCCTTCGCTACACCATGGGCCGAAAAGATCACCGGGCGATCATCGGGGCAATCGTCCAGTTCTTCGACGAAGATCGCACCTTTTTCACGCAATCCGTCCACCACATATTTGTTGTGAACGATCTCGTGCCGAACATAGACCGGCGCACCCCATTTCTCGATTGCCAGTTCGACAATCTTGATGGCGCGATCAACACCGGCGCAGAAACCACGCGGCGCGGCAAGATAAAGGGTCAAAGCTGGTTTGGTCATTGTCATGTTCTCCGCTGTCGAGATCTATGCGTTGCGCGCGGATGCGTCCAGTCCCGGCTTGACCTTCCTGTAGGGCAAACTGGTATCGGCAGGACAATTTTTAAGGAGACGATTCGATGCAGCGGGTTTTGATGCTTGGTCTTCTGGCGATCGTCATCCTTGGAGGGGCCTATTTCTTCGCCACCCCCAAAGAGAGCGATCAAGTAGCTCTCCATCGCGACGCAGACGTCGTGGCTCTCGGGCTTGGCCTATATGAGGAAAACTGCGCCGCGTGCCATGGTGCCGATCTTGCGGGGCAGGCGGATTGGCAGAGCCGCGATGCAGATGGCTATCTTCCAGCACCTCCGCACGACGAAACCGGTCATACATGGCACCACCCAACCGAGCAATTGTTCGCAATCACCAAACTTGGGACCGAAGCGATAGTCGGAGGTTCCTACAAGTCGAACATGACAGGATTTTCGGATCTGATGACAGACGCTGAAATTTACGCCGTTCTAGCCTATATTAAAAGCACATGGCCCCGGCGAATTATCGATCGTCACGATCAATTGGACGTCGATTACGCTGCGGCCACGCGCCCTTGATCATTCTTCGCCAGCGTGCGGCTCGCGTGTTGGCCGCCCGATGACATCGCGCAAGTCTTCAAGTTCGATGAAATTGTCAGCTTGACGGCGCAACTCGTCGGCAATCATCGGTGGCTGGCTGCGAATGGTCGAAACGACCGAAACGCGCACGCCCTGACGCTGAAGGCTTTCGACCAAAGGCCTGAAGTCCCCGTCCCCCGAAAAAATCACGACGTGATCAACATGCGGGGCAAGCTCCATCGCATCGACTGCCAGTTCGATGTCCATGTTGCCCTTCACCTTCCGGCGACCCTGGCTGTCGGTGAATTCCTTGGCCGGTTTGGTGACCATTGAATAGCCATTATAGTGCAGCCAATCGACCAGCGGACGGATTGGCGAGTATTCCTCGCTATCAAGAAGCGCGGTGTAATAAAACGCTCTGAGAAGTTTCCCGCGCCGCATGAATTCCTGGCGCATTAGCTTGTAGTCAATATCAAAACCAAGCGATTTCGCGGCGGCATATAAATTCGCGCCATCGATGAACAGCACAAGGCGTTCGTCCTTGTAGAACATAAATCGTCCTTCCCGACTTTATTGACCGTCGGGGCGATTTTCGTGAGTGTGAGTGGAGAGAAAAGCCCGATCAGTAAATTATTTAAGTCGAAAAAATAGTTAATTGCAACTATCTATTTGACGAGTTCACGAGAGCTAACTTGCCTGCGATTTGGCAACAAAATCGCCACCGCCACAGAAAGTCGGACGCTGGACCTCTTTTCCGCGTCTGTCGTGGCGCGAAATTCGGCGGATTGTAGTGTTTCGGCTCTAAAATTTAGAGCGATGGCATAGAATCAACTTGTGTTTCGCGCGTGTCCCCCCTAGGTGTCCTGCCTGATCCCCTTCTGGACGGAGAGACAAATGGCCCGCGTGACGGTTGAAAACTGCGTTGACAAAGTACCGAACCGGTTCGAGCTGGTAATACTCGCAGCGCATCGTGCCCGCGAAATTGCGGCGGGTGGCGCGCTCACTGTCGAGCGTGACAACGACAAAAACCCTGTAGTCAGCCTGCGCGAGATTGCTGACGAGGCGCAATCCGCCGACGATCTGCGCGAGCGGATGATCGAAAGCCATCAGACGCAGATCGAAGTCGACGAGCCGGAAGAAGACGCCATGGCGCTTTTGATGGGTGCAGAGGCTGACAAGCCGTCTGAAGATGACATGAGCGAAGAGAAACTGCTCCGCGCCCTGATGGAAGCCCAACGGCAGCCATAAGGACCAAAGCGCGGTCCGAGGGGTGGGCCGATGATTGACGCCGACGATCTGATCGCGCTTGTCCGCAACTACAATCCAAAGACCAACGCAAAGCTAATTGAGGCTGCCTATAACTATGGGCAGGAGATGCACGAGGGCCAAAAACGCCACTCGGGGGAGCCCTATTTCACGCATCCCGTCTCGGTTGCGGCGATCCTCACGGAACAACAACTGGATGATGCAACCATCATCACGGCGCTTTTGCACGATACAATCGAAGACACTCGTTCGACCTATTCTGAGATTGAAAAGCTGTTTGGCCGCGAGATCGCTGAATTGGTTGATGGCGTTACCAAACTGACCAACCTGCAGTTGTCGTCCACAGAAACAAAGCAGTCCGAAAACTTCCGCAAGCTGTTCATCGCCATGTCGAAAGACTTGCGCGTGATCCTTGTGAAGTTGGCAGACCGTTTGCACAATATGCGCACGATCCGCTCGATGCGTGCAGACAAACAAGCCCAGAAGGCACGCGAAACAATGGATATCTTTGCGCCGCTTGCCGGTCGTATGGGTATGCAGTGGATGCGTGAAGAACTGGAAGACCTCGCGTTCCGCGTTCTCTACCCGGATGCGCGAAACTCGATTATCCGCCGCTTCATCACGCTTCAGCGCGAAACCGGCGACGTTATTCAAAAGATTACGACAGATATTGAAGGCGAACTGGATAAGGCCGGTATCAAGGCGGAAACATTCGGCCGCGCGAAAAAACCCCACTCGATCTGGCGAAAGATGCAGGAGAAAGACATCGGGTTTTCCCGGCTTTCGGACATCTATGGCTTCCGTATTTTGGTCGACACCGAGGCCGATTGCTATGCAGCGCTGGGCGCGGTGCATCAGCGTTGGCGGTCGGTGCCGGGGCGGTTCAAGGACTATATCAGTCAACCGAAGTCTAACGGCTATCGATCCATTCACACCACGGTATCGGGCCGCGACGGCAAGCGAGTCGAGGTGCAAATCCGCACCCACGTCATGCACGAAGTGGCCGAAGCGGGTGTGGCTGCGCACTGGTCCTACCGCGATGGTGTGCGCGCCGAAAACCCGTTTGCTGTTGATCCGGCAAGCTGGATCGCCACACTGACCGAACGCTTTGACGAGGAAGACCACGACGAGTTTCTCGAGCACGTGAAACTTGAGATGTACGCTGACCAAGTCTTCTGTTTCACGCCCAAAGGCGAGGTGGTGAAGCTGCCACGCGGGGCAACGCCACTCGATTTCGCCTATGCCATTCACACGCGGATTGGCGACGGTTGCGTTGGTGCAAAAGTCGATGCGATTCGCGTGCCGCTTTGGACCCGGCTTAAGAACGGGCAGTCGGTCGAGATCATGACCGCCGAAGGTCAGCGCCCCCAGGCCACATGGATCGACATCGTGGCCACAGGGCGCGCAAAGGCCTCAATCCGACGCAGTTTGCGCGAAGAAGACCGCGAGCGGTTTATCAAACTTGGCCGCGAACTGGTACGCGTGGCGTTCGAGCACGTCGGAAAGCGCGCCACCGAGAAAGCGCTTAGCACGGCCGCCAAACAGCTCAGACTTGAAGACCGCGACACGCTTCTGGCACGAATTGGCTCTGCGGAATTGAACGCGCGGCAGGTGATCGAAACGCTTTACCCCGACCTTGCCCGTAAAACTGGTGACGAGATCGATACGGCCCGGGCCATCGTCGGCCTGAAACCAAGCCAGACCTTTCGCCGCGCCGACTGTTGTCAGCCGGTCCCGGGTGAACGCGTCGTTGGCATCAGTTATCGTGGCAAAGGTGTGATGATCCACGCGATCGATTGCGAAGCTCTGGCCGAGCTTGCCGAGCATTCCAACCGCTGGGTCGACCTCCATTGGCAGGAAGGTCGGCACCCGGCAGCGCATGGTGTCAGCTTTGATTTAACGATTGCGAACGATAGTGGTGTCCTTGGGCGGATTTGCACGTTGTTCGGCGAGCAAGGGGCGAATATCTCTGATCTTGTGTTCATTGACCGAAAACCGGACTTTTACCGCCTCATTGTCGACGCGGAGCTGCGGGATATTGAGCACCTTCATGCAGTGGTGTTGGCCCTTGAAGCCGACAGCGATGTCGCTGCGATAACGCGGCACCGAGATTTGGGCCGCAAACCTTGAGGCGGGGATGGACTAGAAAAAGTGGTTTTTAAGCGACGCACACCAAGGACGTATTTGCAGGCAGTCGTGCAGGCTCTCTATCCGCGCGGAGGATGGTCGCGTGCTGTGCAATACTTGATCCATCGTGTCCGGCGGCTTCCTGACCCAGCCCATAAAATCAGCCGCGGCATCGCCGTCGGCGTATTCACCTGCTTCACACCATTCTTCGGTATGCACTTCTTTGTGGCGGCATGGCTTGCGTGGGTGATCCGTGGAAACGTCATGGCAGCGCTTATGGCGACCTTCTTTGGCAACCCCCTGACGTTCCCATTGATCGCGGCGGTTTCCATGGAGCTCGGCGCGTTCATGCTGGGCCGGCCACCGATCCCGCTGCAATATGTAGTCCCTGCGTTTTCAGACGCGGCGGTCGAGTTGTGGCGCAATCTCATGGCGATCTTTACGACTACTCCGACAGCTTGGGGAAGCCTGTCGGGCTTTTGGTATGAATTTTTCCTACCCTATCTTATCGGCGGGATTATCCCTGGCATTCTGATGGGAATGGCTGGCTATCTACTCTCCAATCCGTTGCTGAATGCCTACCAAAAAGCCCGCGTGGCGCGTCTCAAAAAGAAATTCGCTAAGAAACGCGAGAAGGCGGAAGCCCGGCGCGCAGAATCGCGACTTCTGCATGAGGTAGAAGATCCGCACGACCGCGCTGCCGAGTAACCCCGACTGACTTGCCCTGCGGGGTCAGTCATGCGACCTGATCGTTATGGCGAAGAAAACCACACCCCGAAAACCGCGCAGAACGTCGAAGGCAGCGACCGCTTCAAAGCGCCGTCCGTTGCGTCACGTCACACGCGCCCTTGTGGCATTTGCGGGTGCCATTGTGCTCAGCGTCGGCGTCTATTCGGTCCTACCACCGCCAACCACGCCCTATATTCTAAGCGAAGGTGTCCGTCTTGGTGGTATACGTCGCGACTGGGTTTCGGCCGATACAATCGCCCCAGAGGCGCTTCAGGCCGTTGTTGCCGCCGAGGATGCGAATTTCTGTCTCCATTGGGGGTTCGACATGGCGCAACTGCGTGCCGCCATTCAGGAAGGCGCGGATCGCGGCGCCTCGACGCTGACACAGCAGACGGTGAAAAACGTCTGGCTCTGGCAAGGACGAAGCTGGCCGCGCAAAGCTCTGGAAGCCCTGATGACGCCAGTCGTTGAAGCGATGTGGTCCAAGCGGCGCATCGTCGAGGTTTACATAAATGTCGCGGAATTTGATGAAGGCATCTTCGGCATCGAAGCTGCCGCGCAGCATCACTTCGGGGTCCGCGCGGCAGATTTAACATTGCGCCAAGCCTCGCTTCTTGCCGCCGTCCTGCCCAATCCGAAAGAGCGCCAAGCCGTCAGCCCGTCAAGCTTTGTCGACCGTCGCGCTCGCGCTATTGCCGACGGAGCGGCAACGATCCGCGCAGATGGACGTGCCAGGTGCTTTGCCCGATAGGCATTACACGCGCGTCAGTGTTGAAACCGCGCGCCCGCTGGGGCATTGAAGGAACAGGCACTCAAACAGGCACCGCACACAGATGATCCGACTTTATCACGTCCCTTTGTCTCCGTATTGTCGCAAGGTGCGGCTATCGCTTGCTGAAAAGAAGCTTGAGGTTGAACTTGTCGAGGAACGTTATTGGGAGCGTGATCCCGATTTTCTGCGGCGTAATCCTGCGGGCAAAGTCCCGGTTCTGAAGATTGACGGCCTGACTTTGGCCGAAAGTGCCGCGATTTGCGAATACATCGAAGAGGCGTATCCAGATCCGCCACTTTTGCCGAAGGATTTTGCCGAACGCCACGAAGTGCGTCGCCTCGTCGGTTGGTTTGACGATAAATTCCACTTCGAGGTGACGTCCAAACTGCTTTACGAGCGGGTGAACAAAAAGATCACCAAAGAAGGCTACCCCGACAGCGCGAACGTCAAAGCGGGCGCCCGTGCGATAAAAAAGCATCTGGCCTACATGAGCTGGCTTTTGGATCAACGTCGGTGGCTTGCCGGAAATGAATTGTCGCTCGCTGATTTTGCCGCTGCGGGCCATTTGTCCGCGCTGGATTACATTTCGGATGTGGACTGGAACGCGTATCCGACCGTGCGCGACTGGTATGCGCGGATCAAATCCCGCCCTGCCTTCCGGCGTCTGCTGGCAGACACGGTTCCTGGGTTCCCGCCTCCGGCGCACTATGCCGATCTGGATTTCTGAGGGCCGATGTTTCGGGGAAAAAAGCACTGGTTCGGACCGTTTTCAAGTCGTGTATGGCCCTAGGTGATCTGAAATCTCGCCTTGCCGAAGAGGCGACAGACGCCGGGTTTGCGATGGCGCGCATATGCACGCCCGACTCTGTGCCAGAAGTGCCGGGGCGGCTCACGGCTTTTCTTGAAGCGGGTCGGCATGGGCAGATGACGTGGCTCGAAGATCGCGCGACCTGGCGAGGTGACCCGGCAGCCCTTTGGCCCGACGCGCAGTCGGTCATCATGTTGGCCGAGGCCTATACGCCGGACCACGACCCCCTCGAAGATTTGAAGCGGCAAGATCGTGGCGTTGTCTCTGTCTACGCGCGCAACAAAGACTACCACGATATTGTCAAGAAACGCCTGAAGCGCGTTGCACGCTGGCTTGTGGCCGAGGCGGCTTGCGAGGTGAAGGTTTTCGTCGATACTGCCCCGGTACCAGAAAAGGCCTTGGGGCAGGCGGCAGGTCTGGGCTGGCAGGGCAAACATACAAACCTTCTCAGCCGCGATCTGGGAAACTGGTTTTTTCTAGGTGCAATTTTCACCACTGCGAAACTTCAACCAGATGAACCCGAAGTCGATCATTGCGGCAGCTGCCGCCGTTGCCTGGATATCTGTCCCACCGACGCGTTCCCGGCGCCTTATCAACTTGATGCGCGGCTTTGCATTTCCTACCTCACGATCGAACACAAAGGCCCGGTGGACGAGGCTCTTCGCCCCAAACTTGGCAACCGAATTTATGGCTGCGACGATTGCCTTGCGGTTTGTCCATGGAACAAATTCGCAAACACCGCGCGCGATTATCGCTATGCGGCGCGCGATGATCTGAACGCTCCGCCCCTTGCAGACCTCGCCATGCTGGATGAAACTCAATTCCGCGCCTTCTTTTCAGGCTCCCCGATCAAGCGCATCGGACGAGACCGCTTTGTGCGCAATGTACTCTACGCGATTGGGAACTCGGGCGACCCAGCTCTTTGCGACACTGCCCGGCAGCTAATCGCCGACCCGGACCCGACCGTGAGCGATGCAGCGCTTTGGGCGGTCGGGCGACTTCAGGGGACTTCGTCAAAATAGCGATTTGTGCTAGGATAGGGTGATAAGAGAAAGAGAGGATCAAACATGAACACCCTTCTCTTGCGCCGCAAGCGCACGCGCGGGACGGCTCGCATGAAGCATTTTCGAAGCGATGCAAATGGAATTTCCACTGTATTTCAAAGCTTTCGCAATACGCGGATGCGGGGTGCCGCAAAGCTGAAAGGATACCTGCGGATCGCACGAGCGCAAACCTAGACGACTGGTGGCGCGGCGGAACGGTTGATAAGGGAAGGGCATGAGTATTGCCCAGCCCAACCCCTTTCGCGCCATTGCCCTGAAGGTCGCCTCGGTCATTTTATTCGTTCTGATGGCGACTTTGATCAAGGCAGCATCAGCCGAGGTCCCGCCCGGACAAACCGTGTTTTTTCGATCGCTGTGCGCAATGCCGGTGATCCTAGGATGGCTGATTTGGCAGGGCAACTTCCCGAAAGGACTGTGGACGACAAATCCGGTAGGCCACTTGTGGCGCGGGTTGATCGGATCGACCGCCATGGGTCTCAGCTTTGCAGGGTTGGCCATTTTGCCGCTGTCAGAAGTGAAGGCCATTCAGTACGCGATGCCACTTTTCGTGGTGATCTTGGCCGCATTGATGCTTGGCGAGCGTGTGCGCGCCGTGCGGTTGGGGGCCGTGGGAATGGGGATGGTCGGGGTTTTAATCATTCTGTGGCCGCGCCTTACGTTGTTCACTGGCAACAACGTTGACCCACAACTGGCCTATGGCGCTTTGATCGTCCTGACCGGGTCGATGTGCGCGGCGTTCGCTCAGATATTCGTGCGCAAACTGGTCGAAACGGAACACACAGCCGCCATCGTCTTCTGGTTCTCCGTGACGGCGACGCTTTTGTCGCTGTTCACGGCCCCGTTCGGGTGGAAGGTGCCGTCTGCGATGGTGCTGGCCTGCCTTGTTGGGTCGGGTCTTCTCGGTGGTCTTGGCCAAATTCTCCTTACAAGTGCATATCGGTACGGTGACGCTTCTATCATCGCTCCGTTCGAATATGCCTCGATGCTATTCGCTATTGCCATCGGCTATGCCGTGTTCGGAGAAGTGCCCACAATGTTCATGCTTCTTGGGGCCAGCATTGTGATCGCTGCGGGTGTGATGATTATCCTTCGCGAGCATTATCTGAAGTTGAAGCGCGGCAAGGGTCGCCAACATGTCACAAAATACGGCTAGGCTTTGGTGTGGTGTTGTTGTCCTGACGATAATCTGTTTCCGCCCATTCGGAACTCTTTCATGGACCTGTGCCACAGGCGTGGTGCAGAGTATCGGCATTGATTTAGATATATTAATGCGGGGTTTCCTTGGGCTACGACCTTCATATAACCCGAAAAGACGATTGGTCTGACACTGACGGGCCGGCGATCACCCGTGAAGAGTGGTTGGATTATGTTGGCAGTGACAAGTCGATGCGTCCCGAACGCGAGGCCGTCGTCGTCGCAAACGAGCGCGGCGAAGAATTCAGCGTACAGGATGAGACACTGGCCACATGGAAAGACTGGCCGAACCGTAAAGATGGAAAAAGCGCCGCGCTGCTGTGGTATTCCGCTGGAAACATTGTGGCGACAAATCCGGATGATCTGATGATCCAGAAGATGTTCCTGATTGCGGATGCCCTTGGCGGCAAACTTCAGGGCGACGATGGCGAGATCTACAATTCCATCGGCATGGTGGACCGGCAGGATCGCTCGAAGAAGCGGTGGTGGAAATTCTGGTAGGATGGCGATTGTCTTCTGGGCGTTCGCCTACTTAGCCGTGATTAATCTGCTGGCTTTTCTAGCGTTTGGTTGGGACAAGAAAAAAGCCCGGAACGATAAACAACGCATTCGCGAAAGCGCGTTGCTGAACTTTGCATTTTTTGGCGGCAGCATTGGGTCCAAGATCGCGCAGAGGCGTTTTCGGCACAAAACACGTAAGCAACCCTTTGCCCTACAACTGAATGCAATTATCGCGCTTCAGGTCATCGCCATTTGCGCCGTGATCTTTTGGCTTTGGCGCCGTGGGATTGATCCCTGAAACACAAAACGCCCGGCCAATGAAAGCCGAGCGCTGTTTTAAGTTCAATCAGCGGATCAGATCCGAACCAACTTCTCATAGCTCTCCGCTACATCGCGCGCCAGCGCGCCAACCTCGAAGTTATAGTCGCCGATATGACCAACGGGCGTCACTTCAGCAGCCGTTCCGGT
>Ga0208544_10002761_pt1 | contig 11223 bp, 9 predicted proteins | sample DEB08_DNA_9_FD_184526 | JGI IMG/M metagenome (GOLD analysis project Ga0208544, IMG submission 184526) | Aqueous microbial communities from the Delaware River and Bay under freshwater to marine salinity gradient to study organic matter... | ecosystem: Environmental > Aquatic > Marine > Coastal ...
TTTCTCCCCTTTGGTTTACCTTAAACTCTACGGCAAAGCGCTGTCCTTGCTGCACATTTTTGCTAGCTACACTAACGGTAAAGCTAACCTGAGCCAAACTGCTAAAGCTTATAAAAATTGCAATATAGAAGCTGAGTTGTTTCATTACCAGTCTTTTGCGCTTTTAATGGGTTGGGCTTTGATTTTTTGTTGCAAGAGTTTTTGCTGCAACTTTTCTTCATCGCGATTTAAAGCTTGCAGTAAGCGTTCGGCGTTTTCGCGACTAATTTTATCTTTTCCCGGCGAAGGTGATTTATTGGGATCCTGCTTATCGTCCTCCTTTTTATCCTGATCCTTCTGTTGATCCTTTTGCTCTTGATCTTCCTTATTCTCGCCGTCCTTCTTTTGGTCGTCCTTCTTTTGGTCGTCCTTTTTGTCCTCGTCTTTCTTCTGATCGTCTTTTTTGTTCTGATCTTTATTCTGTTCTTGTTGTTGCTCCTGCTTTTGTTTCTGGCGAATAGCCTGACTGAGATTGTAGCGCGTTTCTTCGTCTTTGGGATTTAGAGTGAGAGATTTTTTATAAGCCTCAATGGCTTCCTCCAGTTTCTTTTCTTGTAAGTGCGTATTCCCTATATTATGAAGGGCTTCCGCTTGTTCTACTTTGTTTTCGGCAAGACTTAAACTTTTTTCGTAGGCCTCCAAAGCTTCGGCATAGCGCTCTTGTTTGTAAAGCGCATCTCCTAAATTGAAATTGCCTAAAGCCTGATTCTTCCCCTCTTCATTAAGGGCTCTGCGGAAAGCAACTTCTGCTTCATCAAATTTATTAGCATCGTATAGGTCGTTCCCTTCCTTAATTTTTGCATTGCTGTTTTGGGCTTGTACGGTCAAGCCAAGAAGCGCAGCAATGACGGCCAAAAAATTCTTAGTCATCATTTCTTAAAGAGATTTAAATTTTTAAACCACTGCGTTTTACGGTCGAGGATAAACACATCTAGTAAAAGTAAAAGTAGGGCAGGAGCGAGTAACCACTGAAATTGATCTTCGTAGTCAGCAAAAAGGCTGGTTTCAAATTGTTTTTTTTCCATGGCATTTATTTCCTCCATCAAAAAGTTAACGCTGCTGCGGGTGCTGTTGCCAGAAGCGTATTTACCTTTACTTTCTCGTGCAATTTCTTCCAGTAATTTACTATTCAGTTTAGTAATAACCACTTCATTATTTTGGTCTTTTTTATAACCAATGCGGCGCGATCCGTTCATTTCGGGAATGGGCGCTCCTCTTTCACTGCCAATGCCAAGGGTATATATGCTAATTTGTTGATCGCGTGCTTTCTCTATGGCATCATCAATGCCCTCTTCATGATCTTCCCCATCGCTAATAATTACAAGTAAACGATTTTTTTGATCGGCATCATCAAAATACTGGGTAGCTAAATCAATTGCTTCCCCAATGGCCGTTCCTTGAGAGGGAATAAGGTCGGTATTAATGTTTTTAAGAAAGAGGCGAGCGGCACCATAATCGGTGGTAATGGGTAATTGTGGATAAGCACGACCGGCGTAGGTTATGATGCCAATACGGTCACTTACTAGCTCATCTAGCGTACGCGAAATAATAAGTTTTGCCCTTTCTAAGCGGTTCGGTTGCACGTCTTCCGCCAGCATACTTTTACTTACGTCGATGGCAAAAACGATATCTACTCCTTCGCGTTGCACTTTTTCGAGTCTAGAACCAACCTGCGGATTGACCAAGGCGAGTGCTAAAAGAGCAATTATGCAAAGCGCTAGGATAAGCTTTAAAAGCGGTTTGTTTTTAGAGCGCTCAGGACTAAGTCTTTGCAATAAATCGCGGTCGCCAAAATAGTTTTGTGCTTTTCTTTTCCAAGTGAGAAAAAGCCCATAGAATACCAGTACCGCAGGGATAAGCAGTAAAAGGTAAAAGTATTGTGGTTCTTCTAATTGGTACATTAAATGAAGCTTTTTAAGAAGGTATAACGCAAAATTACCTCTAGGCTAAAGATGGCTAGCGCCCAGAGTATGAAAACATCAAACTTCTCGTCGTAGGTGTAAAACTTAATTTCTTCTAATTTGGTTTTTTCTAAGGCATCAATTTCATTGTAAATGGCTTGCAGCTTTGCATTGTCGGTAGCACGGAAATATTTACCGCCCGTTTCGTCAGCAATTTCTTGCAACAATTCTTCATCGATGTTTACTTCCATATTGGTAAATTGAAAGCCGCCGCGGCCATCATATGCAATAGGAGTGCGAGCGAGGCCTTTGGTGCCAACTCCGATAGTGTAAACTCTAATATTAAATTCCTTGGCCAGCTGAGAAGCGGTAATTGGGTCAATTTCCCCGCGATTGTTTTCTCCATCGGTAAGAAGGATGGCCACCTTGCTTTTTGCTTTGCTGTCTTTTAAGCGATTCACTATAGTGGCGAGGCCCATGCCAATGGCTGTGCCATCTTCAATTAAACCGTGACGAAGACCAGCGAGGGCATTGCGTAAAACGGCATGGTCGGTAGTTAGTGGGGTTTGCGTATAGCTTTCACCGGCGTAAACCACTAGCCCAATGCGATCGGTAGGACGGCCTTCAATAAAGTTCGCCGCCACTTCTTTCGTAGCCTCTAAGCGATCGGGTTTCAAATCTTGCGCAAGCATGGAGGCCGAAACGTCAACTGCCATTACAATGTCAATACCCTCGGTATCACGGCTACGACTTTTTTCTTGCGAGCTGCGCGGACGAGCCAAACCGATAATAACGAAACTGATGATGGCCACACGCAAAAAGGGAGAAATAAGGCGAAGCCAAGCCCAGCGGTTGTTTTTTTGATGAGCCAAGAATTCTGTTTCTGGGAAAAGCAGTTCGGGGTGACTTTTACGTTCTTTGAGGTAATACCAAATTAGGATGGGTATCAACACCAAAAGAAGCCACAGAAATTCGGGATTTTGAAATTCGTACTTACTCATTTTCTTCCTCCTTCACTTGTTTAACCTGAGTTTTTAAAATGAATTCTTTAATAGCTTGAAAGGCTTCTTCATTTTCGTAGGCTAAGGCTTGTTGCTTGGCGAATTTCACCATACTGCTTAGGCGTAAACTCTTACTCAAAGCGCTAAAATTTTCTGGGGCCATTTCTAATTTGGCAATCTTTTCAATCAGCTCCTCAGCGGTGCTTTCCATGGCTTTGAGCGAATATTTTCTTTCTAAAAAGTGACGAAGGATATCAATTAATTCAGAATAAAACTCCTTTTGTTTCCCTTCTTGCCAAAGTTTACGCGCTTCTAGTTTATGAAGCTCTTGTAGGGCCCATTCGGCGGGAGGTAGACTAGGAATAACTTCCTTTTGGGGCGCCTTCTTTTTGTTGCGTATCCGCTTAAGCAGATAGAAAATAAGTACCACCAAGCTAATTATGGCTAGAGCAATATAGAGTACTGGTAGCCATTCAAAGGGCGCGTCTTTTGGCCCCTTAATATCGTAAAGTTCCTTGTCTTCCTGGGCCTTTGCTAAGGCTACTCGAATTATAAAGCCTTGACTAAAAGTGCTATCACCGTCACTAATTAAAGCCAATCTGGGAATATGAACAAAGCCACTATCAAAAGAGCTAATGTTAATATTTTGGCTTAAAGTAAGGCGATCATTTTCGATAAGGCTATCAATAGAGCCTGTTTCTAGGGTAACTAGTCCTTTTATGGTATCGGGTAAAAAAGGCCATAAATAATTGTCACCCGCGGGAATTTCCGCTTTAAGCTGAAGTTTGATTTGTTCTCCGATTAAAATGCTATTGGTATCTGCTTCAAGCGAAAAGCTGATATTTTGGGCAGAGAGAAAGCTGCTGCAGAGGCCAATAAAAAGAAGAATTACTTTTTTCATCGACTGCGTTTTTTAAAATATCCTAAAAGCGCCGAGGCGTACGATTGATCGATGCGAATGGAGAGTTCGCCGGAGCCACTTCTTAAAAAGCTTTCCAAATAATAGGCTTTAGAGTCGTTAAAGCGCTTTCTTAATTTCGAGCGGAGTTTATAAGAAGAGGTGTTAACCCAATGAGTTTTACCCGATTCGGGATCTTTAAGAGGCAGTAGGCCTAAATTGGGTAATTCTTCTTCGCGTGGATCGAAAATACGAATGCCAGTTAAGTCGTGTTTACGACTAGCAATTTTTAAGCTATCGCGGTAACGCGTGTCCATAAAATCGCTTAAAACAAATACTATAGCACGTCTTTTCTGAAAGGCACTAAAAAATCGGAGAGCCTCGCTGATGTTGGTTTTGGTGCTTTGCGGCTTAAACTCTATCAGTTCACGAATAATGCGTAGGGTATGCGATTTGCCTTTAGCGGGAGGGATAAATTTCTCTACTTTATCGCTAAAGAAAAGCACGCCCACCTTGTCGTTATTTTGAATGGCAGAGAAGGCGAGGGTGGCGCAGATTTCGGTAATCATTTCTCGCTTTAGCTGATTGCGAGATCCAAAGTTCTCGGAGCCGCTTACATCTACTAAAAGCATTAAGGTTAATTCGCGCTCTTCTTCAAAAACCTTAATATGAGGTTCGTTTAATTTGGCGGTAACGTTCCAGTCAATCGCTCTAATGTCATCGCCAATTTCATAAGCGCGTACTTCACTAAAAGTCATACCTCTCCCCTTGAAATTACTGTGATATTCACCCGAGAAGATATGATTACTCAATCGTCGGGTTTTAATCTCAATACGGCGTACTTTCTTAAGAAGTTGTTGCGTGTCCATTAGGCGCTAAAAGGCTTTTTAGGATAAAAAAAATTGGGTCTAGATTGCTGAAATTAAAGACTAAGGCACGTCTACGTTGTCGATAATCTGATTAATGATATCCACGCTGCTTACGTTTTCCGCTTCCGCCTCGTAGGTGATGCCAATACGGTGACGAAGAACATCTTGCACGACGGCGCGCACATCTTCGGGAATAACGTATCCGCGACGTTTAATGAAAGCTTGTACTTTGGCGGCATTGGCAAGAGCAATGCTACCACGGGGTGAAGCACCAAATTCAATGAGTGGTTTTAAGGATGATAAGCGGTATTCTTCGGGTTTGCGAGTGGCGAAAACGATATCGAGAATGTACTTCTCAATTTTTTCGTCCATGTAAACTTCTTTCACCACTTCTCTAGCTCTTAAAATGGTTTCGAGGCTAACCACGGGATTTATCTTCTCTTTATTTCCACTTAGGTTTTGGCGCATAATTAAACGTTCCTCTTCCTGTTTGGGATAGGTAATTACCGTTTTCAGCATGAAGCGATCACTTTGTGCTTCGGGTAATGGATAAGTTCCTTCTTGCTCTACCGGGTTTTGGGTGGCTAAAACCAAGAAAGGCTTGGGAAGAGGATAGGTTTTTTCGCCAATGGTAACTTGACGTTCTTGCATGGCTTCTAAAAGAGCACTTTGCACTTTGGCGGGTGCGCGGTTAATTTCATCCGCTAATACGAAGTTTGCGAAAATAGGTCCTTTTTTAATGGCGAACTCATTGTCCTTCATATTATAAATTTGGGTACCTACCACGTCGCTGGGTAAAAGGTCGGGGGTAAATTGTATACGGCTGTAGTCTGCCTCAATTGCTTCCGAAAGCGATTTAATAGCAAGGGTTTTGGCAAGGCCTGGAACTCCTTCCAGTAAGATGTGGCCATTTCCCAATAAGGCAATTAAAAGTCTTTCGAGCATGGTTTTCTGACCGATGATGGACTTGTTCAGTTCCATCATTAAAAGGTCAACAAATGCGCTTTCTTTTTCAATTTTCTCGTTCAATGCTCTAATATCGATTGAGCTTTGACTTGTATTCATATAGTTTCCTTTAAATCGGTTAGGAATCGGGATTTTAAAAGTCTGGCGAATTTGAAGCAAAGGCCTCTAAATGCGCGTTAAAGCCTTGTTAAAAAAAGCTTTATAAGCATCTAAATTTCAGCGCTTCCAATTGAGCCGCCGCAAGAAAAGACAATTTCTATAAAAATGCTCTAAAAAATAAGGCTTAACGACAAGATAATGCGGGCTTTTTGTTCTAAATTATTGAGCATGAGGAAACTTAATTAGGTGAATGAAAAGTTAGATCGTATTTCTGTCCTGGTGGAGTTCTCGGCTTTAATATATTTATTAACCCCCATTATCTTGGTAATACATTGTTTAATAAATACTTGGGTTTTGAGAAGTGAAAAAAAGAAGCATTTTTCTTCCGTTTTTGAGAGGACGTAGATGTTTTCCCATAATCGGAAAATCATCCCTAATGGGGAATCATCAAGAAAGTGATTACTATTTAAGTAGCTCATAAATAAGGATCTATTAATTGGAATCTTGATTGCTCTAGACAATGGTTACAATAATACATAGGTGAAGAAACTTTCGTACATATTAATATTCCTAGCTTTTAGCCTTCTTCCGTTAGCGGTAAAGGCTGCGAAGGTTATTAATGCTGAAATAGTTTTATCAGATACCTATTTTTCTAAGCTTGAGGTTATCGAATTAGAGGGCCGTTGGCGCTTTTACTGGAAAGAATTTGTAAATCCCGAAAAGGCTCCTGGGGCAAGCGAACGTCCTTTCTTTCTTGATTTTGGAGAGGCATGGTCAGATATTCCTGAACTGCGTAAATCTTACCATGCTAAGGGTTTTGCGAGCTATGAGTTAAACATTGTAAGTTCCCAGGGAACCGATAATTTAGCATTGCGGATACCAGAGTTTTATTCGGCTTATTCCCTGTACTTAAACGGTCAATTAGTTGCTAAAAATGGCGAGGTAGGTAAAGATTTGGCCTCATCGGAACCTTATTGGCTGCCCAAAGTGGCAAACATAATATTAGAGAAAGGTAATAATCGGCTGGTGGTCCATGTCTCTAACTTTAAACATCATAAAGGTGGAGCAGTAGCCCCAATTAGCATTGGCCCTTCCGAGACTATATTGTTTTACAAAAATATGGCGGTAAGCGGTTCTTTATTTATTGCCGGCACTTTATTAATTGCCGCGGTATTTTCCTTGATTGTATATTATTTTCAGAAACTAGATTTTGCTTTTTTATTCTTTGGCCTTTTTGCTTTAACCTACATGTACCGAATCGTTGGTACAGATACCTATATATTACATGAGGTATTTGGTGGTTTAAATTGGTATTCGGCTATTCGCCTAGAGTACCTTAGTCTGTTTCTCAGTGTGATCTTTTTCACCTATTTCTATAAAAACTTAATTGCGCGCCGTGCCCCAGAATGGTTGTTTCACACCATTGGTGCTACCTCATTGGTTATGGCTTTAAGCGTGATGCTACCTCCTCAAACCTTTACTGCCTTTATCGATTATTATCTCTTGTTTATTGCTTTTGCGCTAATTGTTACTACCTCATTTTATTTACGTGCCATTCGCTTAAGTCATAGTATGAGCTGGTTTACCACCATTTCTGTTTTGGCATTAATTGGGGTGATGACTTTAAAGCTTTCGGCCTTTTTTGGCTTTGGTACGGGGCATTTGTTCTTCTCCTTTTTTGGTTATATCATTTTTATAATTGCACAAACCATTGCTTTAAGTCAGCGCTTTGGTTATAACATGCGGATGCACATTACCCAAAGTGAAAGTGCGGTGGTAAGCCAACAAAATTTTATGAACTCGGTTAGTCACGAACTAAAAACTCCTATGAACGCCATTATGGGGATGACGGAGTTTCTGTCGCGTTCTAAATTGGATTCTGATCAACGGGCGAAATTGGAGACCATTCGTAAAAACAGCGAGCATTTAAACAATTTATTACGGGATCTTTTAAATTTCTCGGCTATTGATTCGGGCTCCTTAAAACTAGAAACACGCAAGTTTGATTTAAAAACGGTAGTTAATAAAGCCATCGAGCAAGCGGGTGCTAAAGACAGTAGTGCGATCAACTTCAAGATGCAGTTCGACGAAAACATTCCTGAAGAGTTGGCGGGTGATCCAGATCGATTAGGACAAGTGATTTTCCACCTTTTAGACAATGCCTTTAAATTTACCGAGAAGGGTAATGTTAACTTTTCTATGCAAATGCAAAGCGTAGAAGGTAACCTGGTAAATTTAAAAATGACCGTTCAGGATACCGGTATTGGGATTAAAGGAGAAGACTTAAGTAAAGTTGTAAAGGCCTTTAATCAAGGTAACGAAGGCAATACGCGCACGCATGGTGGAACAGGTTTAGGTCTTACCATCTCCTCCAATATCGTTGAGCTGATGGGAGGCGAGTTATGGGTTGACAGTGAATTCGGTCATGGTACTACAGTGGTATGTGAGTTTGTTTTAAAAACTCCCCGATTAAACTTATCTAGACACGCACAAGAGCTGAAAGATGAGTATCAAGAAAAAATTGAAGGTTTAAAGATTTTATACGCGGAAGATAACCCCATAAACCAAAAGCTTTTGGTCATGATTATGAAGACCATGGGCTATGAGGTAGATATCGCTAATAATGGTTTAGAGGCTTGGGAAATGGCTTTAACCAAGCGTTATCAGATTATTTTCATGGATGTGCAAATGCCTAAAATGGATGGTATTGAAGCCACCCAGCGCATTGTGAAAGATCAGCCTGAACGTCCGATTATTATTGCTGTTACCGCTAATGCTGAAGTGGCAGATCAAAAGCGTTGTATTGAAGCAGGTATGAATGATTTCATTCCTAAGCCTTTTAACGCGAAGATGCTGAAAGATGCGATTAAGAAATGGCAAGGACTCCTTCTTTACCTGGAAGAAGATTCGCGTGATGACAATCTTCGCGTCATTTCTTAAGGTGAATTTTAGGCCTAATTAGCTTTCCATGCTCCTTGTAGATCGTCCAAACAGCTAAACTAATTTAGTTTTCGAGGCCTTTAGCATTAATCACTTTTCCTTCGGCAATTAAGAAAACCTGCGTACCCTTCTTTGCTTTCATGGTGTATAAACCGGTGAAATCTCCAAAGGCAGGTAATATTCCTCCTCTTTCTTCCAAAAAAAAGCAAGGTAGCCTTAAGCTTTGCTTGGCCATTCCTTTTAGGCTTACGCCAGGATGAATATGACCACACAAATTGTAGAATCCTGCAGGAGCTTCTTCGGGTTCATGACTTAACCAGAATGGCCCTAAAGGGATGCTTTCTAAATGGCAATGCAATTGGGCCTCGGAATAATTGGCGGCCTGAAGGATGTCGTGATTACCGCTAATCAAATGAAATTCGCAATGGGGGAAGTAAGCAATAGTTTCCATAAAGCTTAACCATTCATTATTCATTTTAGAATGAAAGAGATCGCCTAAAAAATAAAGCGCTTTAGGCTGCACTTGCAGCAGTAAATCGAAAAGCCTTTGGTAATTATTTTTCTGCGCCTCGGCGGGAATAGCAAGTCCTTCTTTTCTGAAATGGCCAATCTTACCAAAGTGTGTATCGGCAATAAAAAGTGTGCGCTTATCGGGCCAGTAGATTGCTTTTTGCGCTAATAGCCATAGTTCTTCACCAGCCAGAGTAATGCTTTCCTTCATCTTAGTACAGAAGTATCGTCGAGAGTTATAGGGGTAAAATTAGTCTTTCCTTAGGAGGGCTCCTGAAAAAAAAGATCACTGAATTAAGGTTTAGAACTGCTAAGCTGTTTTTCATTTTCTTCTAAGGCTAAGATAGAAGGGTCTAGGGGAATCAATCGTTTGTAATGCTCATAACGCAAGAAGATATCACGCACATAGCCATAAGGTTCTTCACCTCGTACCGGCCCGTATTTCACGAGGGGGTCGCTGTAATAACGGTATTCTCCCATTTTGCGCAGCCAAACTTCAACATTAGCATCGTATTGCAAAGAGTCTTTCCCATCTTGGGAACTAAGCCTTTGGGCATCTAGTAAATGTCCGTAACCGCAATTATAGGAGGCGAGGGTGAATTTTATGCGTTGGGTAGAGTCTTTTATATTTTCAAACTTATCCCAAATGTTTTTTAAGTAGCGCGTCCCCGCCTCGATGTTTTGTTCGGGGTCATATACATCGTGTAATCCCAAACCTTCTGCAGTGCTAGGCATAACCTGCATTAGTCCTCCGGCTCCTGCCCAAGAGGTCGAACTGGGGTCGAAGCGCGATTCTTGATAAACTACGGAGCTTACCAAACGCCAATCCCAACCTAGTTTTTCTGCATGTTTGCGAATAAGAGTGTCAAATTGACTAATCTGACCACTATTCTTGCTGAAAAACTCGCTTTCTACGCGGCGTTTGTAGGATTTTTTGTGGACATAATATTTGTCGTAGATGAAATGATAAACATCTGTTTTACGAATCTGATTTACCCATTGATTGACGGTAGATAAAAATTCGGGCCCGTTATTACGTACTCCCCAGGCAATGCGCTGTGAAAGACTAATAGGGGTTTCCACATCTAAAATGGGATAATAAGTTTGATTAATTGAAGCCAAATTATAATCAGAAACGGTGTATTTGATTTTGCCGTCTACTACCATTTTAATAATGTCTTCAATATTGTGGTTTCCCAGAACCGTATCGAGATATATGCTGCCACCAATCTCCTCTTGTAGGTTTATCATACGTTCGTAATAGGAAGACTTGCGATGTAAATGTACCGTGTCACCAATTAGTTCAATAGCGTCTTTTACTAATGATTTGGAGATTTTATGCCGTGGTAATTTGCGCCAATTTGTAGGCTTACGTTGCACTAATGCTTGATGGGTAGTGTAGAGGTAATCGGTGAAATTTATAAGTTCTTTGCGAGGTTCAGTTATGGTTAAGCCGTAGGTTATAATATCGCCTTCGCCACGGTTTAAAAGGTCAAATACTTCATCGATATTTGAGGCGAGCACAATTTCCAATTCTAAACCAAGATGATCCGCTAAGCGCTTTACTAGTTCATATTCTAAACCCATCGCTTGACCGCGATAAAGGAAATAGGAGGTGGAGCTATAAATCATTATCGCTCTTAGTTTTCCTTCTTCCGCGATCTCTTTTAGATCTCTTTTTATAATGGGACCGTCTAATTCTGTTTTAGGACGACGTGATTGCGAAGAACTGAGGTCGCTTTGATTACAGGCAGCAAATGCTAGAATAAGAATAAGGGCTATTATAATTTTTAGTTTTTCCATAGGCTGATAAGACCTGCTCAAAATACTAATTTAACGTCGAACAGATGTTATTTTATAAATGAAGGTATTTTCAGAACGCATTTTACCATAAAAAAAAATGACACTCCGCTAAGTTAATATTACTATTTTTCGACCGTACCACGGCTGTTCGACAGCTGCGACCATCACTCTTTCAAAGAGCTTCTCGCCTAAATACC
>Ga0208544_10002766_pt1 | contig 11221 bp, 8 predicted proteins | sample DEB08_DNA_9_FD_184526 | JGI IMG/M metagenome (GOLD analysis project Ga0208544, IMG submission 184526) | Aqueous microbial communities from the Delaware River and Bay under freshwater to marine salinity gradient to study organic matter... | ecosystem: Environmental > Aquatic > Marine > Coastal ...
GCCCGAGATCATCCGCCTTGCGGTGATGATGTATGTCCGGTTCCCGCTTTCGCTTCGAAACGTCGAAGACCTGCTCCACGAGCGGGGCATCGATGTGAGCCATGAAACCGTGCGATGTCGGTGGCTCCGATTCGGGCCGATGTTTGCGGCTGAGATCCGGAACCGACGGTTTCAGGGCCTGAAGTCGAGTCGCTGGCGGTGGCATCTGGACGAGGGGTGTTGTCAGATAAAACCGGTCTGTTAAGGTTCTGAAGGGGATTTTCAGCGCTGGTCGTTGGCCATTGCTTGGCTAGAGTCAGGCAAACAAAGGGAATTTACTTCTGCACTGAAGCAGAGTGGTGGCGAGGTCCATTCCAACGCCGTCAATCTGACAACACCAGCCTGCTCAATCAGCCCCCACCCGACCGGACCTGATCGCGCCGCTTGAGAAAATGGGTCTGAGCCTTGCGAGTGAACCCCCGCCAAAGATGTGTAAGAGCCTTCATGCGACTGACGACATGATTAGAATTCTTGGACGCTATTTGCACGGCAGCGCGTGAAATGGATTGGGGACAACATCACGTCGGGGGCATGGAGGAGGGGCAGCCCCCCGCGACGGCATTGTGAGACAAAACCGTCTTGAGGCGGATAGGGTGGTTTCGTAGGTTCGGCGGGCCGGCCAAGCGAAAAAGGAGCGTTGTATGCGACAAGACCAGCCAGGTTTTGATGACCTGATGACCCCTTCTCTACTTCTAGACGCCGCCAAGATGGCCAGAAACATTGAAAGACTGACGGCGCAAGCCCGCCGGCTCGGCGTGACTTTGCGACCACATCTGAAGACCGCGAAATCCATCAATGTCGCACGGTGTCTGTTTGGGGGCGAGACGGGGCCGATCACGGTTTCGACCTTGGCTGAGGCCGAGGCATTCCACGCCGCTGGTTACGCCGACATCCTCTACGCTGTTGGGATCGCCCCACAGAAACTGACACGTGTGCAAAAGCTACGCGCAATGGGTTGCGATCTGGTTGTGATCCTCGACAGTCAAGCACAGGCGAAGGCCGTTGCCGAAGCCGGTGTGCCGGCATTGATCGAGATCGACAGTGATGGTCATCGCGGGGGGCTTCTTTCGGATGATCCAGCATTGGTCGAGATTGGTCGTATCCTGCACGCGAATGGCGTGTTGCGCGGCGTGATGACCCATGCCGGTGAAAGCTACACGGTCAGAGGTAAGGCCGCCCATGCCAAATTTGCAGAGCAGGAGCGTCTTGCGGCGGTTGATGCCGCAGACGCCTTGCGGAACGCGGGGCTCTGCTGTTCGGTGGTTAGCGTGGGGTCAACGCCGACGGCCCATGCCGCTCGCGATCTGTCAGGCGTCACGGAACTGCGCGCCGGGGTCTACATGTTCTTCGATCTCGTGATGACTGGCATCGATGTCTGCAGCATTGACGATATAGCGCTCAGTGTCCTGACGACAGTCATCGGACATCAACCGGCAAGAGGCTGGGTGATGATTGACGCAGGTTGGATGGCGATGTCTCGTGACCGAGGGACGGCGGCGCAGGACGTGGATCAGGGCTTTGGCATTGTCTGCGATGCAAGCGGACGCGTGATGGAAGATCTGATCGTCAGCGCCGCGAACCAGGAACACGGGATCGTCGCTTTGCGCCCAGGTGCAGAGGGCCCGTTGCCGGACCTTCCTGTGGGAACTTATCTGCGCATCCTACCCAACCATGCATGCGCGACCGCAGCGCAACATGACCGTTACAATGTCCTGCATGCTCAGAACGGTCATATGGAGACTTGGCACCGCTTCGGCGGCTGGTAGGTGGTCAGCCCCCCGGTTTGATAATGCGATCCTTTTGATTGAATGGAAGGAAGGCCTTGTCAGAGGAACTTGGGCTGCTGCGGACAGGGTGGCTTCGTACGGCTCTGGTGAACCGCCTGCCATCGGCCATTTTGTTGCTGGCCGCCTTTCGGTATATTTCTGCGCGGTGTTGTCAGATTAAACTGGTCTGTTAAGGTTCTGACTGGGAATTCAAGCGCTGGTCGGCGACCATTGCTTGGCTACAGTCAAGAAAATAACGGGAATTTACTTCTCTACTGAAGCAGAGTGGGGGCGAGGTCTATTCCAACGCCGTTAATCTGACAACACCGGTGGACCACTTCAGTGGGGGCATTCCAATCCGCTCATGTCCGACACCGCCCGCTCAGGGTGGCGTTGTTCTCTGGCAACAAGTAACGTGTTCATCTGACGGCGGAGAACCACATGTTTCAAGAAATAGAATTTATCTCGGAAGATGCCATTTTGCGTGGCCGACTTTATAGCCACAAAGTTGATAGCAACCCGACGATCGTGATGGCACACGGAACGACTGGTACCATAACCATGGTAATTGACGCCTACGCCGAAGCCTTCTTCGTGGCTGGATTTGATGTCCTGCTCTATGAACACAGGAATTTTGGCATAAGTGACGGCGCTCCTCGGCAGGAAATAAACCCTTGGATTCAGGCGCGTGGATACCGTGACGCGGTTACTTATCTTCGTCAAAGCCGTCCGCGTTGCAAAATCGCACTTTGGGGCGAAAGCTACACTGGCGGTCTGGTCATGATTGCAGGCGCATTGATTCCTGATATTTCAGCCATTGTGGCGCAAATTCCTGTTTGCGGAATCGCGCTGCCGCCGGGCCCAATTGACGATGAAGCGTTTGCCGTAATGAAAGACATCTTCGCGAATGGCGATGTGACCGGTGGACCAGAGCACACTGTTGGTCCGTTGCCAGTCGTTTCAGCAGATCAAATGAATGCTCCGTCCTTATTGGCCCCGATACAGGCGTTCCGTTGGTTCGTCGAGCATGGCGGTCGGCACGGCAGTGGATGGCAAAATCTAGCGACGCGCGTGATCCCAGACACTCCTGTTGCATGTAGTCCCTTTGTCAGCGCACCTCATCTTGCGATGCCAGTCATGTTTATGGTGGGGCGCGATGACGAGATGGTTCACTGCAACCCAGACATTCAGCGCGCTGTATTCGATAAGATCAAGGGATCCAAAGAGTTCGTTGAAGTTGGCGGTGGTCACTTTGGGATACTCTGGCACCCAAGCCCGTTGTTTGATCAAGCCATCAAGGTAGAAATTGATTTCCTGAGCCGCACCATGCTCGGGGAGTAGAATGGCAAGTTGTGGCGAAGATACGAATTTTGTTCACCTCAGGGCTTTGTCAGAGGAAACCGGCTTGAGGCGGGGCAGGGCGCTGGCTAGCGTTTAGCCATGACCAAACGCTCCCCCTTCAAGTACTTCAAAACCAGCCCCGAGATGATCCGCCTTGCGGTGATGATGTATGTCCGGTTCCCGCTTTCGCTTCGAAACGTCGAAGACCTGCTCCACGAGCGGGGCATCGATGTGAGCCATGAAACCGTGCGATATCGGTGGCTCCGATTCGGGCCGATGTTTGCGGCTGAGATCCGAAGGCGCAGCATTCAAGGCTTGAAATCGAGCCGCTGGCGCTGGCATCTGGACGAGGTCTTTGTGAAGATTAGCGGTGAGCGCCACTCCCTTTGGCGGGCCGTCGATCACGAGGGCGAGGTGCTGGAAAGCTTTGTCACCAAGCGCCGTGACAAGAAGGCCGCATCGAAATTTCTCAGGAAAGCAATGCGTAAGCACGGCCAACCGAAGACGATCGTAACTGATCGACTGCGTTCCCACGGTGCGGTGCTGAAGGAAATCGGAGCGACCGATCGACAAGAAGCGGGTCGCTGGCTCAACAATCGCGCGGAGAATTCCCACCTGCCGTTCCGACGACCAGAACGGGCCATGCTCCGCTTCAGGCGGATGCGAAGTCTGCAGAAATTCGTCTCTGTTCACGCGTCAGTCTCGAACCACTTCAATCAGGACCGCAGCCTCTCCAGCAGACCTCACTTCAAGGCCAACCGCACCGCCGCTCTCGCCGAGTGGCGCGGCCTTTGCACGGGTTAAGGGACAGCGTGACTGTCCTGACGGAGATTGGTTCGAATTCGTCTGACAATACCCCTGATGGAGCCTAGTCAAGCTCTGTTCCCGGCCGGCTTGCACAGACTTGCTTCAGGATACCGAGGAACTCATCCCGAGCTCTGTGCGGTCGTTTGGTGTCGGAAACGAAGTAGCCGAATTCGATATTCACGCGAGGGCGCCATTTGCGGATCGCGATGCCTCGTTCTTCTTCGGAGCTTACGGTGATAGCATCCGTGAAGGCAAATCCGACCCCCTCCTTGACCAACCGACAAGCGGCAAGGCTGGTGGACACTTCGTGGCTGACGTCAAGATGCGCGTCTGCTTTCGCCAATTCCCGATCCAGCAGGCGGCGCATGTTCGTGGTGTCTTCCAGTGCCACATAGGGCATGTTCGAAACATCTGCGGGGGTCAACGTCATCTTGGCTGCCAAAGGATGAGCGGCTGGCAGAACCACGAGCATATCGGTTCGCGCCAGAAATCGCGGAGTGGGGTTTCGGTCGGGCAAAGGCAGCGTCGCGATCCCGACATCGAAGAGCCCATGCAGGATGCGCCGCCCAAGATCTCTGCGGGGGTGGACCTCCAGCTTGATCTTGACGGAGGGGTCGTGGCGGATCAATTCGGCCATCGCGGGCACGATCAACCCTTCGACCAACCGGGGGTGACAGATCACCCGCAAGGGGGGCGCTGCGTCCTTTGCGATCTGTTGAAACATGCCCGGCAGATCGTCGATCGAGGCAAGGATCCGCAGCGCCTGGGGATAGAAGGCCTCTCCCTCATGGGTTGGGATGAGGCGCTTGCGCTCTCGGTGGAACAACTGGATGTCGAACTCGGCTTCGAGGATCTGGATCAGGCGGCTGGCGGCCGGCTGGCTGACGTTCAGTTTGCGGCACGCCTGCGCAAGAGTGCCTTCTTCCATGATGTTGACGAAAACACGGAGGCTTTTGAGGTTCATTTACGCATCTTTCGAAACTGCCATCGGCGACCAAGTTCATCGTATTTTTGGAAATATTAATCCGAATATTCTGTTTTTTTAAAGAACATTTTTGTCCTAAGCTCGTGGAATAACAATCCGGGCATCGATCCGGGACAGCCCAGCAAGGAGTTTCCCATGGACCGCAGGTCATTTCTAAAAAGTACCCTCGCAGCACCGGCACTTGCCGCCCTGTCCGGCACGGCGGCCTTGGCGCAGTGGGCGCCGCGTCGTCCGATCAACCTGATCGTGCCCTACGGTGCAGGCGGCGGCACTGACAGTTTTGCGCGCGCTCTGGCGGCTGGAGCGGAAAGCGCCCTGCCCGTTCCGCTGGTCGTGGTGAACCGGCCCGGGTCGTCGGGCATAACGGGCGCGACCGAGGTTGCGGGCGCGCGGCCCGACGGGACCACCTTCATGATGACCTCAGGCGGTTCGTTCCTGCTGACCTACCTGCTGCGCGATACCGACGTGAACCCCTTCGACAGCTTCCAGACCGTAGGCCAAATCGGCGATCTGACTACCTCGCTGATGGTGCCGACAAACAGCCCCTACCAGACGATCGACGACCTCGTGGCCGATGCCCAAGCTCGTCCCGGCGAGATGCGCTGGAACCATACCGGGCGCGGCAGCTTCCACCATGTCGCGGGCCAAGGTTTCATGAATGCCGCGGGCCTCGACGGGGTGGACGTGCCTTTCGATGGCGGTGGTGCAACGCGCGCAGCGGTTATCGGCGGACAGGTCGATTTCGGCATGATCGGTATCCAGCAGGCCGCTGGGTTCGAGTCCGAACTGCGGGTTCTAGCGCTCGTCTCCGACACGCGCGATTCCATTGCGACCGAGGTTCCGACATTCGCAGAGCAGGGGTACGACGTCCCGGTCATTTCGTCGCCGATCACTGTCTTTGCGCCGCTTGGCATGGATGCAGAGATCTTGTCAGGCATGGAAACGGCGCTGGCCACCATCACCAGCCAGCCTGAGTTCGCCGCTGCCATGCTGGAGCTTGGAAACACGCCGGCCTATCTGGACGGCGCGGCTGCCCGTGCCAGACTGGAGACAATGCGCGACGCCGCGGCCCCCATCATCGCGGCGATAGAATAAACGTGGTCAACGCCTCCCCTCTTGTTCGGGTGAACCAAACCACAATCGTGGGCGCGGTGCTGACGGTGTTCGGCATCGCGGCCCTCGTGGCCTGTTTCCAGATTGATATCGACCGCGATGGCGGTTGGGGCGCCCGGATCTTTCCGCTTGCGGGCGCGGGGGCGTTGGCCGTCCTCGGCCTCGTTGAATTGGCGAAGGGCTTGCGGGAGGGGCGCTCCACCCCGCTGCCAGCCTTCGATGGGTGGGCCGTCGCGGGCCTACTGGTCCTCGCGCTCGTCTATTCGTGGGCCATCGGCCTTGTGGGATATCTTGTCAGCACGGCAATCGTGGCACCGCTGGCACTGGTTCTTTTCGGAATCCGCGACTGGCGCGGCCTTCTGGCGGCGGCGGTGCTGTGCCCCTTGATCTATCACCTGATCTTCTTTGTAGGTCTGGGCGTGTTCCCCCCCTACGGCCGCTGGTTCGATCTGCTCGACGTGATCCAGGGCTACTAAGGTATGGAAATCTTTCTCGCACTCGGCAGCGTAATGACCGACCCCGCCCTTATGGGCTGGGTTCTCGCCGCTGCCATCGTCGGCATGATCGCAGGGGCCATTCCGGGCCTGACCGCCTCAGCAGCCATCGCGATGCTGCTGCCGTTGACCTTCTATATGGAACCAATCTCGGCGCTCGCTTTCCTGTACGTAATCGGAAAATCGGGGCGTTACGGAGGGTCGATTTCCGCCATCTTGTTCAACACACCCGGGACCGCCGCTTCGGCCGCAACGCAGATCGACGGCTATCCGCTTGCCAGACGCGGCATGGCGTCCAAGGCGATGAAGGTGGCGACGATATCGTCGATTATCGGCGACTTCACGGGGGACATCCTGCTGATCGTGGGAGTTGGCGCGATTGCTGCGATCGCCCTGAGCCTTGGGCCGCCGGAGCTTTTCGCCATCTATTTCGCGGCCTTCGTGGTGATCGGCTCAGTCATCGGCAAATCCATCACCCGGGGGCTGGCCTCTGCGGCGCTTGGGGTTCTGGTCAACATGATCGGGCTTGACCCGATTTCCGCCAAAGATCGCTTCACCTTCGGCATATTCGACCTGACCAACGGCATCTCGCTGGTGCCCCTGATGATCGGTATCTTTGTGCTTGGCGAAGTCTTCTCCCAGATTGAGCAGCGCCATGCCCCCGTCGAGATCATCGAAGACGCAACGGGGGCAGAAGGCAAGGCCCGCAACCGGTTGAGCTGGGCCGAATATCGCCTTTGCATACCCCACGTCATCAGATCTTCTTTCATCGGGGCCTTCATCGGGGTCCTGCCTGGTCTCGGCTCCTCCATCGCGGCCTTCGTGGCCTATGGCGAGGGCAAACGTCGCGCAAAGAACCCCGAGGAGTGGGGGCACGGGGCGCTCGAAGGCGTCGCTGCACCCGAGGCCGCCAACAACGCCGTCTCCGGCCCCTCCATGGCGCCTCTGCTGACCTTGGGCATTCCCGGTTCGACCATCGGTGCGATCCTGATGGGCGTTTTCCTGATCCACGGCATCCAGATCGGCCCGACCCTGTTCATCACATCGCGCGAGCTGATCTTCAGTCTGTTCGCTTGTGGCCTGATCGGCATCGCGATGTATGGCGTGATCGGCTATTTCGGCGCGGCCTGGGTAGGGCGCTTCATCACCAAGATCCCGGTCAAGGTTCTATATCCGATCATTTTCCTGACCGCCTTCATCGCGGCCTTCGCCTCGCGCGGAAACCTGTTCGACGTGCTTGTTATGGTCATTGCGGGGTTCGGCGGCTGGCTGATGAAGAAATTCGATTTCAACCCGGCCGCCTTCGTCATCAGCTTTGTACTAGCCGGCGGCGCGGAGGAAACGTTCCGCCAGTCGCTGCTTCTGTCCCACAACGGTCTGCTGATCTTCGTGACCCGGCCCGTGGCGCTCGTCTTCCTGATCATTGGCATTGCCGCCCTTGTCTTCCGTGCAAGGACGCTGAGCCAGCAAGCAAAGGAGGCTTCTCTCAAAGATGCCTGACCATTCCTATCGCATGGACCTGATGGGTCACGCCGAACTGGCCGATGCTTCGCCGGTCGTGGCCGGATCCATGACGAATTTCACCCTTGTCTACACGGCCGGCAAATTCGGCATCGACGATCTGGGCGGCGTGCGCGTGGCGATGCGGACGCACTCCGACATGACCCCGCTGCAAACGACCGATCCCGAGGCACCCGGCTACCTGACGGTCGAGGCATCGAACGGCGCTCCGATCGAATACCGCTTCGACTACAAGCGCAACATCCGCCCGTGGGGCAACTGTATCACCGTGCTTTGCAAGGGCTTCCTGCGGCCTGACGACACTCTGACCTTCCGCATCGGCGATCCCCGTCAAGGCTGTCCCGGTGTGCGGATGCAGACGCATTGCGAAAGCGCGTTCCAGTTCCGCGTGACGGTCGATGCCTTCGCCTCGGTCGACTACACGCCGGTCCTTGAAGAACATCAGCCGACCGTCGCCATCGTGCCCGGCCCACCCGAGGTCTGGAAAGCGCTATTGCCGACCCTCCGCCGCCCCGGAGAGCCGTTTCGCCTGATCGTTAAGGCTGAGGATCGTTGGGGCAATCCGAGCGACCAGTTCGACGGATCCCTGCGCCTGAAAGCTACGCCGCAGATCGACAGCCTGCCCTCCTCCGTCACCTTGGCGCGAGAACAGTTTTCGGCGATCGTCAACGACCTGACTCTCGACGCCCCGGGCAACTACACCGTCGAGGTGTTCGACGGCGACACGCTGCTTGCTACCTCCAACCCGCTCCGCATCGCGGACAGTCCGTTCGCGCATTTCTGGTCCGACATGCACGGCCAGTCCGGCGAAAGCATAGGCACCGGCACGGCGCGGGAATATTTCGCCTTTGCGCGGGACCGCAGTTTCGTTGACATAACCGGCCATCAGGCAAACGACTTTCAGGTCACCGACGCCTTCTGGGCCGAGATCAATTCCCTCGCCGCTGAATTCAACGTGGAGGGGGAATTCCTCTGCCTGCCCGGGTATGAATGGTCGGGCAACACAGGCTTGGGCGGCGATCACAACATCTGGTATCGCACCGAGGGGCGGCCGATCTACCGCTCTAGTCGGGCCCTAATCTCTGATCAGACGAACCCCGACACCGACTGCCACGACGTGAAGGACCTGTTTGACGCCTTGCAGGACGAGGACGTCATCGTCGTGCCCCATGTCGGCGGGCGCTTCGCCGATGTTTCCTACGCCCATGACGCGCGGTTGGAGCCTTCGGTAGAGGTGCATTCCTCCTGGGGCACGTTCGACTGGATCGTTGAGCAGAGCCTTCAGAACGGCCACCGCATCGGCATCGTCGCGGGTAGCGACGGCCACAAGGGACGCCCCGGTGCCAGCTATCCCGGCGATGCGAAGTTCGGGTCCTACGGCGGGCTGACCTGCCACCTGCTGCCGGAGCTGAGCCGTGACGCATTGTTTGAGGAGTTCCGCCGCCGCCACCACTACGCCACCACCGGCGTACGCCTGTTTCTGTCCACCAGCCTGAGTTTCGAGGAGCCGGTCCGCATCTTCCACCGCAACCCTGACTTCGAACCGGGCAGCTTCACCCATCAGGCCACAGCCAGTATGGGCGATATCGTCCGGACAAACACTGAAACGGCTCGGTTCGACATGGAGGTTTCGGCCCCCTCACCGGTCGAGCGGGTCGACCTGTTCGACGGAACCACGCTGTTGGAAACGATCAGGCCCTTCACGGATGCGGATCTGGGCGCTCGCCTGCGGATTATCTGCAAGGGACAGGAAACCCGGGGGCGCGGACGTCTGGTGAAATGGACGGGGCAAGCGCGCCTTTACGGGGCCAAAGCTTCCCGGATCGCGGCGGTGAACTATTATAACCCCGACAGGCAACCGCAGCTAATCGCACCTGACGTCATCGACTGGGTGACTGTCACCACAGGCGGCTTCTCGGCGATCGACGTCTGGCTTTCGCGCGAAGACACAAATGCGAAGATTGAGATCGAAACTAATCTCGGAACCCTCAAGTTGGCTATATCCGACATCGGTGTTGCGCCAACCGTCTTGGAGTGTGGCGGCATCGACAAGACGCTGTCCGTGCAATGCCTTCCCGAAACCATCTCGGACAAGCACATCGCGGTGTCCCGCGACATCGCGATCCCCGATACCGGGGAACGGGCGATTTTTGCCCGTGTCGCACTGGAAGACGGGCATATCGCGTGGTCCAGCCCGATCTACGTCGGAAAGGACACTGCATGACCAACCCGCTGACGGGCGTTCGGGTGATCGACTTCACCCATGTCCTCGCCGGTCCTGCCTGCTCCTATTACCTAGGCCTTCTGGGCGCGGAGGTCATCAAGGTGGAACGGCCGGAGCGGGGCGACGCCATGCGCCATCGGGGCGGAACTGACCCCTTACGCGCCGCCAAGGGCATGAGCACCGCCTACGTGACACAGGCCGCCGGCAAGGCAGCGATTGCCTTGGATCTTAATAGTGCGGACGGTAAGGCTGCAATGCAGGATCTACTGCGCTCCGCCGACGTGCTTGTGGAAAATCATCGCCCCGTCACGCTCAGAGCGCTCGGCCTCGACGAGGGCAGCACGCTGGCGCTGAACCCCCGGCTTATCCATTGCGCGATGACTGGTTACGGACGCGGCGGCAAGAACGAAAATGCTGCGGCCTATGATGTGAACATACAGGCGACCTCGGGCATTATGACCCTGACAGGCACCAAGGACACCGGACCGCTGCGGACCGGCGCACCGATCATGGATTACTCCGTTGCGCTAGCGGCAGGCTTTGCCATCGCTGCCGCACTATTTGAGCGAGAGAAAACGGGCAAAGGGACCTTCATCGACGTTTCCATGTTGGACACGGCCTATACTCTGATGAGTTCGACGATCACCGACTTCTTGGCGACCGGAAATGTGCCCGCCGCGCGCGGCAACGCCGCCAACAGCCGCAGCCCCGGGGCCGGAAGCTTTCCTTGCAAGGAGGGTGTGCTGAGCCTTGGTGTCAACGAGGAAAGCCAGTTTCGCGCGCTGGCCATCGGGCTTGGCCGGGTAGACTGGCTAACCGATCCACGGTTCGCAGAACGCAAGAACCGCAAGCAAAACGCGCCCCTTCTAGAAGATGCGATCGAAGAGGCACTTGCGCAGAGGACCGCGGACGACTGGGAAGCGCATCTGCT
>Ga0208544_10002767_pt1 | contig 11220 bp, 13 predicted proteins | sample DEB08_DNA_9_FD_184526 | JGI IMG/M metagenome (GOLD analysis project Ga0208544, IMG submission 184526) | Aqueous microbial communities from the Delaware River and Bay under freshwater to marine salinity gradient to study organic matter... | ecosystem: Environmental > Aquatic > Marine > Coastal ...
TAAGAACTTTTGTGGGGGTTCTTAAGAACTTTTGTGGGGGTTCTTAAGAACTTTTGTGGGGGTTCTTAAGAACCCCGGGGGGGGTTCTTAAAAATCCTTGTGGCATGTGCTCAATTGAACCCTTCTGGGTGCCCCATGGTGCCCCCTCCCCCCGTCCGTTGCGACCCTTAATCCTTTCACTCGCTGCGTGCCAGGTCATCCGGGACACCAACTACCGCGCCTCAGACCCCGGCATGAATGTCACGGAGGAGGATAAGGCTGATTGGCAGAAGAGCGCGGAAGCGCTCATTGGGAGGTGCAAGGCCGCTGAGAACGAGTTGGGGCAGGCGTGTCCGCTCAAGAAGAGGCTGAACCGGTCAGCAGCATTTGCTTGGTGCAAGGGATTGGACTGGCAGCTCCAGACCATGGTTGGTAAGGGCTTGAGCAGGTATGCCCAACAGGATGGTGATGTCCGGCCCGTCGAACAGAGGCCGTTTCTGTCGGTATGCCTTGACAAAGGCTCTGATGGGTGGTGCGCAACATGGTTCCTGGTGAACGAATGCAAGCTGCGCATGATGCCTTTCTGGGACCCATTCCATGGGCCATGGAACGACGTGAACACGGCAATGGACGAGTGCGGTTTAAAAAGCAGCATGCTCCTCAGCACCATTGCACACAACCTGGAGTATGGCCCGTTTGACGGTCAAGCCTTCCACAGAAAGATGTGCGAGACTGCAGAGGAGCTGAAGTCCCTCATGAACGTGAACGACCCTTTGCTCCAGTACCTCTGGCCTAAGATCTGTGCTGAGATGGGCTATGAGGAGTCACAGTTTGAGGACAAGCTACAGTTCCTGGAGAACCTGCCTACCCACGAGTTCTTGAGGGTCAAGGGGCCTCGTGTCTGCTCGAGCAGGTGGGGCACATGGTGTGAGGCTGATTCCTTCAGGGCTCCTTACCACCATGCCAGGCTGCTGGTGCTTCTTGGCATGGGCTTGCTCGAGGGTTGGATAAAGAAGGATGGCTATGGGCAAGCCGTACTTGAGCAGATGCATGAAAAGGCGGCAGCCGCAGCCACAGCTAGCAGCAAAGATGGGAGGCAGAGCACCAGCCAGGCCAGAAAGGATGTGTCCAAGATAAGGGACAGGTGCCACAACTCCTGCCATGTTTCAGCCGTGGTGCTCATGGATACCAAGATCTATAATGATTGCGGCATGCTGGCATTTGTATCCAAGCGGGTCAGGCTGTACCACAAAGTGCTTGCAAAGGAGCTCAAGTGCCCTGAGAGCAGCGTTAAGTTCTATGCATCAGCTGCGGCGGTTGACAGCCTAATGATGACGTCAATCTCTGAGTTGTTTCATCCATGGGATAGCATGGATGAGCTCCAAAGGTGCGGATTGACAGTGCTTGCCGATGCCATGGAGCTGCAGAGACTGACCGAGGACAGCCCCCAGATGTTGCACGAGCAGGCAGTCATGAAGAAGATCTGGACGTTCACTATCACCGCAGCCTGCAAGCTTCTCAAAGGGCACTTGGCACATGCCTTGTCTTACCCTGGCAGGTTTGCCATGGCCCTGCACCCTGATGAGGCTGTCCGCGTTCGCTTCATGGATGAGATGCAGCAGGATTGGCAGGCGTGGACCGCCATTAGTAGGCCTTCCAGTGTTGGGTGGGAAAAGGCGCGCAACAGGAGCCCCTACCATTGGCTCGTCACCAAGGAGACCTTCCAGCTAGCAGAGCAGCAGCAGTGGAAGCTCACCTCACCCCTGAAGAAACACATCGACCGGATGTTTCGCCACTTTGGGCAAACACTGGTGATAGAAAACATGTTTCAGAAGGTCACTGACCACGTGAACAGGGACAACGGCAACAAGGTGCTCTCCAGCGCCAGCTTGTGGCGCAGGCCTTGCAAGGAGAAGATCCTCAGCAAGCTCTACAAGTATGAAGAGGTCGCAGAGGAGACTGCGCCAGCCCAGTCCATGAAGGATTGCCAGAGCTTGCCAGACTCCGTGTTCCATGCCCGGGGCAAAACCACCTCGATGAAGCTGGGGCCCCCCAAGAGCTCTGCATTGCGCATGCTTGCTGCTGCATCCAGCACCAGCGTGCCCTGTGAACATGCATTTAGTACCACAGCGCTCGCAGAACCACGAAAGTCAGGCAGATTCGTAGCACTGCTGGTACATGCGTTCAGCATACACGCTTCCGTCATGCAGCCATGTAGCAACTGTGTGTTTGCGTGGCTTCTGTGCTAGGCTCAGCATTCCCTGAGAGGCCACCAGTTGTGTTGGAGTGCATGCGTATCTATACACCGCCTGTGCTGAGTAGTCAGTTGTTGCACTGTCGAGTTTTGCCCAGGCACATTACGGGCTATGGCGCGGCGACGTGGCAGACCTTTTCGTACCCCGGGTACTTGAATCTTGGCGCTGACCAGCTGTTCATGTCCTACTGCCAGAGCAAGAACTTGCTTGGGTCAGCTGGCGATGCGTGGAGAACAGTCCTGGCTCAGCCAGGCCAGCTTCTTCTTCATGATAACAAGCACATGTTCTGCTTGGGCTGCTGGGATACTGTGGCCATCCTCTGGGATGCTGTGTCCGGTTCGTGTGGCAAGTCACGTGCTTGGAGCTTTGCCCCCTTCAGCCCAAGTGTGATCAGCTTCATGCCCATCCTGAACTTCGCGCAGTGGGAGGTTGTGGACACTGAGTGGCTCTCACCGCTTGCCATCACGTTGCATAACAAGAAGAAATGGCCTGACAACCTGGAGGAGATGGGCTATGCACGACAGGTGGCTGATCCCCAGCCCTTCTTGACGCTGGCTGCGAAGAATGCGTATTGGCAGGTCCCCATGACCTGCCTGCAGGTGCTGGCCAGGATCGAGTATAAAATCACCTTGACTGGCAATGATGCTGAGAAGCTGCTGACCCTGATCCAAGCGGCCTTGAAATGCTCTGAGCCCCAGGCCCTGCTCTACCTGGAGATGAGGGTGGCAGGGCTTCCACAGGAGGAGGATGAGCGCCACCTGGAGCTGCTGAACTCAAGCGAGGCTGATGATAACTTCACAGACGCTGACCAGAAGTTAGCAAGCAAGGCTGTCACTGCCATGCAGTGCAAGATCGCCCAGGCCAAGCTGGTCAGAAATCTGATCAGTAAGAAGTGTGGGCATCATAAGGCTGGCCCCAAGGCTGGCACCAAGGCTGGCACCAAGGCGAAGTTCCCGGGCTCCAAGACCAAGATCCCAGACATGCAGAATTGCACCGTGGAGAAGTTGACATCCTTCCTTCCACCTGGATCATCGTGCAGGATGGACACCTTCAATGGTCGGTGGCAGGTCTTCTACAGGAGGCAGGGCGCAATCAAAGGCCCATGGAGTAGCTGCTCCAGATCTTGGGGCTGCCGGCCCCACAAAGTCTGCATCATGCAGCTTCTGAGGTGGGCCTGGGAATTGGCTGCCAGCCATGGTGTGCCCTGTCCCCACAAAGGCGTCATGAAGGAGCCAGCGGCTGGGGTTGAGGTTGACAGTGAGATGCCAGATGCCTGAGGTGAGGCGTCATGAAGGAGTCAGCGGCTGAGGCAGCGTCGGCACGCCCTTTATGCTTCAGGCAGCATGGTCAGCACGTTTGGGGAACGCCCGCTCATCGCGCGGGTGCACTTTATGACGACCTTGGATGCACGTTGCACAAACATGGGTTACTAGCTGTAGCAATGAACATGCTAACCATACCAAGCACAACACATATGAGATGCACAAAGGTTTGTTGATGTTAAGTTGTAGCTTCCACCTGAATCCAGCCATGCTTCCCTAGCTAAATGTTCGTGCAACGTGCATCCCAGGCGTAGGGGTTTGAGCACCATAGGCCCTGGAGCCAGCAGCCCTCAAGCGCCTTGCCACACATTGTTGGGAAGATCGTTGGATTTGCATTCTTATTTGTTGCACATAGCATGCAGGTCTGTGAGTTCCAGCAGCACACACACACACATGCAAGGTGCAAGGCTTGCAGGGCTGAAGGTCCACTGGGCCTATGGCGCACAGGGGGTTCATGGCACAGCTTGCCATGCAGCCAGCGCGCGCAGACCAAGGGTGGGGCATCTCTGAGGACAGCGCTCGCAAGGAAAACAAGGAGCAGGCCTCTCGCGTTGCTTTGTTGTTTTGAGTTGCAAGTTGCTGGGTTGTCCCAATCGGTTATTGTGAGTAGTGTTGTCCCAGTCGGTTCCTTTGGATTGTTTGTTGATTCGATTTAGTGCTTTGAGTTCGCGTATCGAACGTTGTTTAATTTCTGAGGTGCTGGGACTCTGTCTCTGTTCACCGCAGGGGCCCAGCGGCGGGGGCCGCCGCCGCTGTCCGCCGCCGTTCGCCGCCGCCGCTCACCGTCGCCGTTGCAGGACTTCCCTCCCCCTCCCCCGACATAGCATGCATAGAGCTATTCAGGCTGTGGGACATAGCTTGGGCATTTCGGGGTGGAGGCCGAGCGTGCGTCCGTTCCCGCATGGCTCGCCAATCCTTGCCGCGAGTGACCGGAGACTAGTTCGGGCGGCGTCTGATGTGCAGCTCGGGGTGAAACGCAGGCCTTTCAAACACCTAACAACACTCCAAATCCACCCCAGTCAATCCCAAGTCGCTGCGGCTCACGAGACAACGCGGTCGCCGGGACAATTTGGTCTCTGCAGCTCCTGGCTCAAGTCGCACCCACCCCCCGTTGGCCAGCCGAGGCTCAGCTGCCATGGACGACATGGCGCAGAACGCGGCACGGGGCTGGGATTGGATGGAAGAGCTTGAGAGGGACCTTACGATTCCAGCCGCGGACAACCCGGCGTATGACCAGCAAGCTGTGCTATTGCCGGGCGAACGCGACCGCCTGGAGGACATCCCTGGCCTTTCGCCCCACCCCGGCGAGTGGCTTGACAACCCGGCTGGAGTGCCTCCCACCTTCGTCCCTCGCTTCGAGGACGTCCTCAATCGCGGCTCGCCGCCCCCGGGCACCTGGATCTACTTGACCGAAGCGAGGATGACTTGTGGGGCGTGCCTCCCCGTCTTGCGCATGGTCTACTGGGATCAGGAGTCTGATACTTGGAGAAGATTCATGGCAACCCCGGACTGCTTCGCGCCCGTCACGGTGCCGCAGCCCTGGACCGGCTCGGGTCCCCAGCAGGGGCAGCCGCCCCTGGGCACCGCGGGCCGCGGCCCACGGCCCGCGGGCGGAGCGGCGCGCCTCGCACGAGGCCTTGAATATGTGAGGACCGAGAGACGGACCTTACCACCCAATGAAGCCCGTATCATGGGAATCTCGGTTCGTGCCATCAACATCGCCCTCGGGCTGCTCGAGAACAACGCGGGCGGCCACCCTTCGGCTCCGACGCCCGAGGAAGTGGCCTTTGCGGCTGCTTCGGCTGTCAACGCGGGCATCATTGAGCTCTCTGACTCCTCCTCCTCGGATGAGCACGTCGAGGAGCACATCGCCAACAACCGCCGCACGGGGGGCGGCACGGGTTACAGACCGGTCAGGTCGACACCGTCCTCTGCGACCAGAGGTTCGGTGGCCTATCCCGATGCCCCGGCCAGACGCCGCCGCCGTGGTTAGGATGATGATAAATTCACAGACACTGACCAGAAGTTAGCAAACAGGGCTGTCACTGCCATGCAGTGCAAGATGGCCCAGGCCAAGCTGGTCGAAGATCTGATCAGTAAGAAGTGTAGGCCTCATAAGGCTGGCCCCAAGGCTGGCACCAAGGCTGGCACCAAGACGAAGTTCCAGGGCTCCAAGACCAAGGTCCCAGACATGCAGCATTGCACCGTGAAGAAGTTGACAGAGTGCCTTCCCCCTGGATCATCGTGCAAGATGGACACCTTCAATGGTCGGTGGCAGGTCTTCTACAGGAGGAACGGCGCAATCAAAGGCCCATGGAGGAGCTGCTCCAGATCTTGGGGCTCCCGCACCCACAAACAGTGCGTCATGCAGCTTCTCCTGGGGATTGGCTGCCAGCCATGGTGTGCCCTGTCCCCACAAAGGCCTCATGAAGGAGCCAGCGGCTGAGGTGTGAGATGGCTCCTCGGCAGCGTCTGCCCGCGGCATGGTGTATTGAGCAGTGTGCTTGTTCGGGAGGCGTGCCCCCCCTTTATGCCTCAGGCAGCATGGTCAGCACGTTTGGGAGGCGTGCCCCCCTCATCGCGCGGGTGCACTTTATGACGACCTTGGATGCACTTTGCACAAACATGGGTTACTAGCTGTAGCAATGAACATGCGAACCATACCAAGCGCAACACATATGAGATACCCAAAGGTTTCTTGGTGTTAAGTCAAGTTGTAGCTTCCACCTGAATCCAGCCATGCTTCCCTTGCTAAATGTTCGTGCAACGTGCATTCCAGGCGTAAGGGTTTCAGCACCATAGGCCCTGGAGCCAGCAGCCCTCAAGCACCTTGCCACACATTGTTGGTCAGTATTAAACATTATTGTTTTATTCAATACATATAAAAATATTGATTTAATTAATATGTGCGGTAACCGTTATGGCTGATGTCAGCTGCGCCTGTTCGCGGCCCCATTGCCTGTTTGTGGTTCCCCTCGCCGCAATCGATGCAGCGCGGTCGCTCGTCGCGACACCCTTGCTGCAAGTGACGATACAGACGATCCAGCTCTTGAAATGCGTACGTGACGATCCAGCTTTTGAAATGCCGCACGTGACGATCCTTGAGCACGTGAAAGAATCTATATCAGCAATTGACACTCCTGCAGCACGTGACGATCCAGCACACGCCGCACGTGACGATCCAGCACACCTCGCACGTGACGATCCTGCAGCACGTGACGATCCTGCAGCACACGCCGCACGTGACGACCCTGCAGCACGTGACGCTCCTTGCAGGGGTACGATGGGCCCCTCGAAGGCGGCACCGCTTATGCGCCCCACAACGCAGTACTGGCGCGACAGAATTCATCAAGTACAGGAGAAGATGCGGAGGGATGATGAAAGGCGGATGATTCTCGACCGTGGAGCGCATGTAGGAGGAGCACCACCAGCACCACCAGGAGCCACCATGCCAGCAGCAGCAGCAGAGGCAGCAGCGGTGGCTGCACCGGCAGCTGCAGCTGGACCGCCTGCAGGAGCGGCACCAGCTCCTACAGCAGCCGCCCATGGCGGCAATTTTGACCTTGTTGCAGCGCGACAGAGAAGCAGGAGCAGGAGCCGCCGATGACGCCAATGCCGGTCCTGCTGGAGTTCCTGCTGCAGCAGGAGCTGCAGCTGCTGCTCCGCCGATGCCGCCAATGCAATGAGATCCTGCACCATGAGACAGGCTGCAGGGAAGAGGCGATTTGTGTGAAGAGGTCGGCGTGGTGCGAAGATCAACTTCGTCTATGCGGAATACTGAAGCCCGCAGGCTCCGCAGGCATAGGTCGTAGGAATGCTGCTTGCCTGCTGTGCAGACATTGGTTTCATGACAGACCAACATAGACATGAATGGCGTTGCCTGCCAAGGTTGCAATTAGCAAACATTTCAATCAGCAGGCAAGCTGCATAAAATCGCACGAGGAATCAGGTCCGGAGCATACCCTGACACAGTGATTCTCAGTAGCCGAAAACAATCGCCGCTGAGGAGAAGCTGGCCAAGCCCGCCACGCTCAGTTAGCAGGTGCAGCATGCATGCACTGGCACAGTGATCTTGCTTGACGGGCGACTTGTGCCAGACCCTCAAAGTTGCATTTTTATATTAAAGATTATATAAGAAACGGTTCGTTTTTGAACCATTGGATTTTCAATGATTTTAAATTGTGGCAATGATTTCTATAAAGAGACTGGCTTCTAGCATTGCTCAATGGCAGTGGCGACACGCACGGCAGTTAGCATGTGCAGCATGATTCACATTCAATTCTTGATATTATTAAACATATTATGATATTAAACATTATTGTTTTATTAGACATCTATATTTATATAAATATTGATTTAATTAATATTTGCCGTAACTGTTATGGCTGATGCCAGCTGCGCCTGTTTGCGGTTCCCCCTCGCCGCAATCACGGCAGTGCGCTCGCTCGTCGCGACACCCTTGCTGCAAGTGACGATCCAGTACTTCTTGCCGCACGTGACGATCCAGCACCTCTTGCCGCACGTGACATCCTTGCTGCACGTCACGATCCAGCAGCACTTCTTGCTGCGCGTGACGGTCCATCAACCACCATGGTGGCATCATACAACGACCCTGCTTACGCCCGCATTTCGTGTCCGTGCGGGAAGGGCACGAAGTGGATGCAGATCGGTGGCCTTAGACCCGATTCTTTGGAGGAGGCGGACCTTTGGTATCGGTACAACCAGCACGCTGAAATGTGCAGGACGCCCCCAGCTGGTCAGTTGGAGATGTGGCGCCCTCGCGATCAACCCAGGGGGCCCCAACGGTTCCAAGGTGGCTTTGGCAAGCTGCCTGGGAGAAGCCTGGGGCAAGCGTCGGGGGGGGCTTGGTGGGGTCTGGGCGTTGCTTAAAGGGTCTGGGTGGGTTTGACGGGGCGGCTGTTGACCATGCGGGTCTCGAGTCCACATTCCGCGCCATGGCCGCTGCGGCTTGAGTCGGCAAGCAGCGTCGTAGTCAATCTCGCGATTAGCTTTTTCTCCCAGCACCCATTGAGAATGTGGCACCCATGGCCGCCGGACGCTCCGTCGGGCGGAGGGGGATGGAGCGTTGGAGAGGGCGCATGGCGGTGGCGGCCGGAGGCGCAGCGCTTATTCATGTTGAGCGCCGCTTATATGTTCAGAGGGTGGGGCAAGGGACACGCCTCTGGCCTGGCCTCTCGACAAAACGCAACCGTCTATTGCACGAAACGTCGGTATTATGTGCGAGCAGTGAGCAGCGTGCCAGACGTGGGCAAGCGATGCTGATCCGGAGTCAAACTGGCCGAAAGTAAAAACGATTGACTATTTGCTATTATTTACCATTGATAATCATTATTAATTAATTACATTTAAACTAAAATCGTAGTCTGGCTTCTGAATCGAAGGGGCTACGGAAATAACATTGATGCTACATTAAGCTAAATTACGTGTTTCAACCCCTCAATGCTTCAATCTCTCAGTGCAAGCAAGATTGTTTCCACCAAGGTTGGCGACCGGGTGCTGAAGTGCTGGTTCCCATTGCGCCTGAACGACTTCGGGCGCTCAGCGGAAATGAGATATTATGTTTATGTATGTATATATATATATATATGAAATCAGATTATTATTAATTAGTATGTGATATAGCAATGTCATGGCATGTCATTATGTTGGGGCTTGGATTGTGTGTGACTTGGCAGCTTTGAGGTGTGACTTTAGTGTGACTGGGGCGTGGATTAGGTGTGGCTTCGGGTGATTTGGGCGCTTTGGGGTGTGACTGGCGTGTGACTGTGGTGTGGCTTGGGCACTTTGGAGTGTGACTTGGGCGCGTTGAAGTGTGACTTGGGTGTGTCGTTGGGAGGCGCTTTGGTTCTGACTTGTGTGTGACTTGGGTGCTTTGGGGTGTGGCTTGGCTGTGACTTGACGGCTTTCGGCTGTGACTTGGGTGTGACTTGGCCTCTTTGAGGTGTGGATTTGGTGTGACCTTTGCATTTTGGGATGTGATTTGGTTGTGACTTAGGTGTGACTTGGGCGCTGTGGGTTGCGACTTGGGCGTGGTCTGTGTGCTTTGGGTGTGGCTTAGGGTTTAGGGGTGTGGCTTTGGATTAGCCTGCATTTTAAGAAGGCGAGTTGGTTGTGACTTGGGCGCTCCGGGATGTGACTTGGGTGAGACTTGGCAGCGTTTGGGTGTGACTGAGGCGTGGCGTTGGCATGACCTGGGTATGGCTTGGGTGTGACTTGGGCGCTTTGGGGTGTGACTTGGGCGCCGTCCCATGTGACTTGGGCTTTGGGTGTGGCTTGCAAGGGGGGGGGGGGGCGTGACCCCTTTTATGCTTTGCCAGGCCATGTTACGTCGTAGCATGTTACATTTTTGGGGAGGTGTGATTGTGATGATTCCACAGGTACGGCACGTTCAAGAAGATCCAGGCAGATGCAGCGCAAGAACGTACTGTTATCCGGCTGCGCGGCCGGGAGAGCACGACGGGGCGATGCCACGTGCCCGCCATAGCCTTTCCAAGAGCATTGACTCGACAGTCACAGGGCAACAATGGTAATCATCAAATAGTCATTTTATTATCATTGCTCCCAGGTTGATCGGGTTGCTTGAAGCTTTTCTTTGTGGCTGCGGCTCCGGGGGTCGGTTCCTGGGTTCTTGTACTAGTCCAGTGGCGCTTGTACAACCTGAAGCACGTAAACATGTCGTAATTCAATATGTATGCTCACTTCAACTGAGGCCTGGAGGTGGCAACAAGGTCGCGGAGCTGTCGATCGCGCGCAGCTGTCGATCGTAGGCCACGCCGTGCCCACTGATGAGGTGGTCGTACTTCTGCACCTTATCGACTCCAGTGCAAACATCAGCAGGGGAAGGGAAGGTCCCGCCTTCATAACGCGGAGACATGCCTATTAATGGCTAATGGTTGACGAATTGCAATGGCTGGGGGCGCGCCTCCCATGTCATAGGAGGCGCGCCCCCAGCCATTGCAATGCGTCAGCCACTAGCCATTAGTAGACATGCCTCCGCGTTATGGAGGCGGGGCCTTCCTCTCCCCTGCTGATGTTTGCACCGGAGGCGATCAGGTGTCGAAGTACTGGGGCATAATCATTCAGGCGGCTCACGAGGCCCGCGGCGGCATCTGCAAGGAGGCTTGGCCCTTATGAATATGTCATTGGGCATTAGGTGTGTTGGGCAGTTTGGGGCTTGGTGGGCCCGGTGAATACTCAGTCATTTATTTATTAATGTATGTATTTGTCTGCTGTTTTAAGTTATGATGTATTATTAGTATAGGAGCTAAGCAGACATCCCGGTGCCCCGGGGTCGTGTCTATTAATTATTCGTATGCGTATTTATTATTTGTGTCCTTGCGCTAACAGTTGGCATGGCCCCCTTAAGTTCTGGCTTGCAGGTGGAGGCGTGACCCCCCCTCACAACACATGTATGACCAAGGCGGGCGTGACCCCCAGCAGCATGTGGCTTAAACGCGGCGGCTTTGTTTGCTTTTTTTAATGGGGTGTGACTTAGACGTGGGTGTGACTTGGGTCTGATTGGACACTTTTAGTAGTAGTAGTAGTAGTAGTAGTAGTAGTAGTAGTAGTAGTAGTAGTAGTAGTAGTAGTAGTAGTAGTAGTAGTGGTAGTAGTAGTAGTAGTAGTAGTAGTAGCAGCAGCAG
>Ga0208544_10002768_pt1 | contig 11219 bp, 13 predicted proteins | sample DEB08_DNA_9_FD_184526 | JGI IMG/M metagenome (GOLD analysis project Ga0208544, IMG submission 184526) | Aqueous microbial communities from the Delaware River and Bay under freshwater to marine salinity gradient to study organic matter... | ecosystem: Environmental > Aquatic > Marine > Coastal ...
TTATAAATTGAAAAGATATGGAAATTCGCTTTTTTCAAGTAGTTGTTCCCCTCGTAGCCCTGCTGTTTATGGCCAACCAGGGGTTGCGCTACCGCCGGGGAAGGCTCAACCTGGGCGAAGCCTTGTTCAGTGGATTGCTCTGGATAGGGGTAGCTTTGTTGGCGGTTTTCCCCGACGAGATCTCCAACTTTGTGGCAGCCCTATTCGGGTTTAAAAGCAATACCAATGCCGTACTTTTCCTCGGCCTGGGTATATTGTTCTATTTCCAGTACCGCATCTACCGCCTGCAAGTGGCCCAGCGCAGGGCCATTACCGAACTGAACCGACAATTGGCACTCGACCGTTACGAAAAAGCCCAGGGGCCCTCATGAGGATCCTCTTCGTACTGGAGCATTATTATCCTTACTTAGGCGGTGCCGAAAAACTGTTTAAGCAGTTGGCCGAGGGGTTAGCCGCACGTGGAGGCGAAGTCAGGGTACTAACCACCCGGTTCAGAAAAGAACTGCCCGCCCGGGAAGTGATTGGTGGGGTACACGTCGAACGGGTGCAGTGCTTCAATCGCTTTTTATTCACCTTGTTCAGCTTACCGCGATTGGCCGTGTTGGCCCGCCAGGTAGATTTTATCCATACCACGACTTATAATGCGGCGCTGCCAGCTTGGCTTATCGGCCGCCTATACCGCAAGCCTACCATCCTGACTTTTCACGAAGTGTGGGGAAAACTGTGGTTTGAGCTTCCTTTCCTCACCAAAGCCCAGCGCTGGCTCTATTATTCCTTCGAACAGCTGGTTACCCGCTTGCCTTTTGACCACTATGTAGCGGTGTCTGACGCCACGAAACAAGCCCTGGTGGCGAGTGGTATCCAGGAAGATAAGATTCGTCTGATATACAATGGTATTGACTACACTGCTTTTGCAGGGTATCAATGGGAGGCACCCGAAAAATTTACCGTGCTGTACTTTGGGCGGCTGGGAGTCTCCAAAGGACTTGATTTGCTGATTCCTGCCTGGGGAGCTTTTGTAAAAAAACACCCAGAAAGCAAGTTGCAGTTGGTAATCCCGAAGTATCCGGAGCGGTTATACCAGACCATCCAGCAGCTTATTGAGCAGTGGTGCCCCACCGGTAGTGTAGAATTGCGGCACGAGCTGACAGCTGACGAACTCTATGAGCTGGTGCGTAAGGTCAGCGCCGTCGCCATTCCTTCGTATAGCGAGGGTTTTTGTTTTGTGGCGGTAGAGGCGATGGCGATGGGCGTACCCATTATTTCTTCCGGAAGGGGAGCATTGGCCGAGGTCGTACACGGCACCTACAGCCAATTGACGGAACAGTCGGTTGTAGGCATGGAAATAAGTCTAGAGCACGCTTTTCGGCAAGCGTGGCTCCATCGCCCGCCAAGAAGTTTCCCGCTGCAGCGGGCGATGGAGGCCTATCTGGCTTTTTACGATCAAATAGCATAATTTATAACCACTAACAACTTTGTGCTGGGGTTAAGCAAAAATGCCAGCGACGACTTATTCGCCGCCGCCGCCTTGACGAGCTGCTCTGGCAGCCCTAATAGCTTCCACTTGTTCCGGGGTCAGGATTTCGCTTCTAATGACATTGTTCATTTTCCTAAATCCATCGCGCTGGGCATCGCCAGTCAGTTTGTCTACACCCAATTCGTCAGCAAGACCCTGGATCTTTACTTTCTGATCATCGGTCAGATTCGCAATGCCATCAAGACGGTCAACCATAGCACTAACCGTTCTTTCTTGAGTTGGCGTAGCTACTTCCGTTTTTTCTCCCGCCTGCTGTTCCGCTGCTTTACGTCCACAGCTAAAGACGGCGATCAGGGCGATTAATTGAATAGATAAGATGATTGTTCTCATAACAAAGGTTAAATTTATCGTGCAAGTTATTGTTAATTCACCAAGCTGCCAAGGATAGTAACCCAGGAAGCAGGTAATTTTATTCCTACCTATGCCACTTCGGAAATTGACCGGTGTTTTTTCAAAAAACCAAAACTATCCTTTTCTACTGCGGCGACCATTGGCGCAAAAGGATTTGATTTTTATTCACGTGCCTAAAACCGGCGGAACCAGTGTTGCTGCGGCCTTACAATTTCCGCTCCCTGACCCGCAGCAAAAAATAGCCAAACACTATACGGCACTAACCATCCGACGATTCTTGCCACCCGAAATATGGGACAACGCCTACAAATTTGCTTTTGTCAGAAATCCCTGGGATCGGCTTTATTCCCATTACCAGTACCGCAAAAAGCGCAACAAGCTGCGGAAAGGTACTTTTCAGGATCTGAGCTTTGCCGAATGGGTACAGGAAAATATTCCCGAAAAAGCCCCTGGCAATCTCCAGCCGCAGTACCAATGGATCTCGGACGAAAACGGAGTGTCCATCGTAGATTTTATTGGGCGTTTTGACCAGCTCTATTAGACTTAATAATCGGCACAAACCACTAATCCTTGAAATTTCAAAAGGTAAATTATTTGATTGTAATTATGGCGTGCACAGCGGGGATCGTTAAATTGGATTCATCAGGAAGCAACAAATTAGTAGCTAAAAAGGCGTGTCCTGAAAATTTAATGGTAAAAATATCTGGGTCAAACCACTCCGTTATTTTCTCCATTGATAATCCAACAGGAGGTAAGTTACTCATTAATGCTCGTTGCATACTAATAGGTAGTTCAGAAAAAGTTGCTACTTTTTCTTGCAGATATGCTCTGATATTATCCGCAATTTCAATAAGAAATAGGCTACCCTCTTTGCCTAACAATAGCTGTATGGAGGCTAAAATTAGAGCCCTGTCTTCAGGAAGTGTTTGGTGCAATACGCCTCTGATATAGATGTTACAAGATCCATGATTTGCTGCCAATACCTCTGCTGAGTTTATATCCGTAATGTCAAAAGTGTCAAAAATGATGTCTGTTTCCTTAAACCGTTGTTGTGCAATAGCTATGGCTTGTTGTGCTACATCCAGACCAATTACTTTTGGATAATATTTGCGCAAGCAATTGGCTTGTTCACCTGTTCCACATCCGATGTCAATAATTGGTAAATTGGCCGATAAATAAGATTGAAAATATAGCCTATCCTTTTCAACGGCTATATCAGGATTTACTTCCCATAATGACTTACTTTTTAGCAACTTGTAAGTTCTACGGTAATAATTATCCCAATTTACAGCATAGTTGGCCATATTTTGTTCATTTTATGCAATGCAGACTCGTTGCTCCATGGTGGGTTCGTCATGGCCTATCAAGTGTTTGTATTGCTCTATTTTCTGCGGTGTACGCAGTATATCTATAGCCTTAAAATATTTAGCGTGGTTCTTGAAAAAGTCACCTGCTAGAATAAGGTGTAGAATAGAATAAGCAGTTTCAAACTTTTTATAACTCAGGTCAAAAGCACTTCCTGCCTGATCCCACTTAATCGAACCGGGTTCATAAAAAGTGTTGATGAGCTTTTCTACCAGTTTATAGGCTCCTTGAATGTCGCTGTATGCTGTTTCAATTGTAGCCGTACCATTTCCACCAAGCATATCGGTGATGCCCTCGGCCACCAGAAGACTGCTTTTCATACCTAGGTAAATACCGCTGGAAAAGATAGGATCCAGAAACCCCGAAGCATCGCCAACAATAACAAAATTCGTACCCCATTTTGTGCTAGAGTAATAGGAAAAATCGCCATTGGCCATGACAGGCCCCATACGCGTTGCTCCTGCGAGTACTTCTTGTGCTACAAGGGATTCTTGAAGTTCTTGTTCGTACAATTTGGCTTGCCAATCTGTCGTGGTCTCTTTTAGTATCCTTCTTTGCTGATTGGCATAACTCATATTTAGCGCCACACCTACACTGAGCCGATCAATCAGCGGAATCATCCAAAACCAGCCCATTTTCTCTCCTTCCAGATGGACTATTTTAATGTTTCCCGCAGCTAATTCGGGTGTAAGTTTGGCATTTTCCCAATGAGAAGAATAGGCTACGCGGGGTGTTAAAGACTCAAAGGGCTTCTTCGTTTTCATTTGAGTGGCCAGTATCGTATTTTGCCCACTGGCATCAACGACCATTCTTCCTGTGAATTGAAGTTGTTCTCCCTGCGCATTCTCCGCATAGACCGTTGCTTGATTGGGGTCAATGTCAAGGTCTACTTTTTGAACGCTGACTTCTTCCATTACTTCAGCGCCCTTTTTGCGGCTGTTTTGGAGCAACATATCGTCAAATTCAGCACGCCTAACATGAAAGGATAAACCACTTTCGTCTTTAATAACATGCTTGAAGCACCAGTGTGAAGCCTCTGTGCCATCAATATTGGAAAAAGTTACGCCCGGCTTTCGACTGAAACGTGCTTTCATTTCATCCAATACACCTAATTCTTCGAAAAGATGGTAAAGAAAGGGCAAGAGTGATTCTCCCACATGCTCTCGCGGGAATTTAGCTTTCTCTAGTACCAAAACATGTTGGCCTTTTTCGGCTAATTTCGAAGCCATTGTTGAGCCAGCAGGCCCACCACCGATAATTATGGCATCATAAAATTTATTCATATTGATTGTTTAATTTACTTAATGCACTTTAAATCCTAATTCCCGAGCCACCAAGTTACGATGAATTTCGGAGGTACCCGAGTACAACGTGGCCCCCAAGGCGGCGCGCAGTTGTATTTCTACCGGATGCGGAGTCTGGTAAGCTTCGCCCGCGAAGAGCTGCATCATTTGCAGACAAAAATGTTTGTAACATTCACTTACGGCCAACTTGGCCATTGATGCCGCCAACCCGGTCCGTTGTCCGGCATCCAACTGCTGGGCAGCCTGGTAGGTCAGCAGCCGGGCGCCTTCGAGGCGAACTTTTAAATCGGCCAGTGGATGGGTCACCGCTTGCCGGGCACTTAAATTCTGCCCGCCCGAAAACCGTTGATTGGCAAATTGAGTAGCCAGTTTCAGCAAACGATCCATTGCACCGAGGTGTATCGCTCCCAGGCAGATGCGTTCCCAGGTCATGGAAGCGTTGAAAATTTGCCCGCCAGCACCTGGCAGTCCCAATCTGTTGGCCACCGGAACGGCGCAGTCCTTCAGCAAAAGAGCAGCCAACGGGCAGGTGCGTAACCCTAGTTTTTCCCTGGTCTCCGACCAGCTGATTTTTTGCTGCCCTGCTTCCAGCACAAAGGCAGAAATACCGCCAAAAAAACCCTTGGCGGGGTTGGTCATGGCGTAGGTCAGCACCAGGTCGGCTTCGCCGCCATTGGAACAGTAGGTTTTGGTGCCGTTTAAGCGGTAATGATCGCCCTGTGGCGTTCCGCTCGTCTGCATGGCAAACACATCAGATCCCGCGGTTTCTTCGGTAATGGCATTTCCACCCACGGCCTGCCCGTTGCACAAGCCTGGCAGGAAACGTTGGCGTTGCTCCTCCGTGCCATATTTCCATACCGGGACAGCTACCGCCAGGAGATGCGCCGCAATGCCGAAATTTAATCCGGGGTCTTCACTCCCAAAACCCAGTGCTTCCAGGGCCAAGACCGTGGTATAGGCGTCCATTCCACTACCGCCCCATTCCTGTGGAATGCTTAGTCCGGTGAGCCCCAACTGCGCGCAGGCCAGCCACAATTGCCGGTCAAAAGCCGCCGTTTGTTCGCGTTCCTGTGCTTGTGGATTGATGTGGCTTGCCGCAAAATCAATAATTTTCTCGCGCCACAGCTGTTGGTTTGCGTTTAGCTCAAACATGGTCTTCCATTTTTGCCTGTAACACCTGGTAATCGACCTTCTGGCTACTGGTGTAAGGAAATGTGTCGAGTACCACGAAATGATCGGGGATCATATAGGTAGGTAATTGCGCGTTGCAAAATTGCTTGAGTGCCAGGGTAGTCAAGGTAGTTGACGGAATTCCCAACTGGTAAAACACCGTAATTTCAGCACCCGTTTCAGGTTGTATCCTACTCACGGCAGCGGCTTGAACAATAGCCTGGTGTTGGGTAAACGCCTGTTCTATTTCAGCCAGTTCTATGCGGTATCCCCGGCGTTTGACCATCCGGTCGGTTCGGCCGAGATAAACCAGGTCTCCTTCGTGATTGATCCGAACCCGATCACCGGTTTTATACCATTTCTGGTTGCTGAGTGACAAGAACGCCGATTTGTTTTTTTCGACTTGCCCCCAATAGCCGGGGGTAAGGGAATCGCCGCAAATGAGCAATTCACCTTCGGCATCCGGTTCCCAATTGGCAATGGCATTTTCACACCAGATCGCGCCCTGCGCGTAAGGGCACAGCTGCCCAATAGGGTAGGGGGCGGTTTGCCCTTCGGCAATGGGCTTGGGAACGGGAAACCAGGTTACCACATTGGTTTCGGTAGGGCCATACAGGTTGTAAAAATCGGCCTGGATCCAACACGCTTGCAATTGCCGCAAGGGTTCAATTGGAAAAACTTCACCGGCAAAAAGCACCCGTCGCAAAGCAGAAAAATCGTAGCGGCTTAGTCGGCCGTACCGCAGCAGCAATTGCAGCAGGCTGGGGGTGGCATACAGGGTTCCAACCTGGTGCTCGCTCAACTGCTGGGCCACGAGCAAGGGATTGCGGCACTCCCGTTGGGTAAAGAGGACCAACTGACCACCGTTGACCAGGGTCACAAAAAGGTCGAAAACGGAAAGGTCAAAATGAAAAGGAGCAATGGATGCGACTGTTTCGCCAGGCGCCACAGGAAAGAAAGTACTGGCCCAATTTATGAAACACCAGGCATTTTCGTGGGTAATAGAAACCCCTTTGGGATGCCCGGTCGAACCAGAAGTATAAAGAATATAAGCGAGGTCTGGGGGGAGTGGTTTTTGATCTTCACCAGCCAACTCACGCGTGAGTAGGACCAGCGTATCGTCTGGCGTGAACGGCGTTATTTCCAGGTCTGGCAGGTGGGCCTTGAGCAGGGTAGCTTGCGCCTTGGTGGTAAAAACAATTCCTAACCCAGCATCTTCCATGATATACGCCAGGCGGCTTACTGGGCTTTCAATATCTAGCGGTACGTACGGTATGTTTAAGTGGAGGGCGCTGGTAATTATCCCCACATAAGCCGTTGATTTTGGCAAACAAATACCTAATAGCCCCTTATTAACCAGTCCTTGCGCTTGTAAAAATGTGCGGGCTTCCGCACCGTACATCCCGAGTTGCTGATAGGTCCAGGTTCCCTCCGCCGAGCGCAAGGCGGTACGCTGGCTATTGATCGTAATCGACTCCGTCAATCTGCTTGCAAGACCCTCCATATGTTTAATTAGGCCGCTTTCTTGGTCTTCACAAAAGCTTCAATCCTGGCAATGGTATCCAGGTTTTCCTGGTCTACCTCGTGGGGTTGGAATTTGAAGTGAAAAGTTTTTTCCAAAAACTCGACCAACTCCAGTGCCGAGATCGAATCGATGATGCCGCTACTGAGCAAGGGCACATCATTTGTTAATTGTTCCTGGTCGTCGACCATAAAAGTTTCCTGGATAAAAGCTTTTATGGTCGTTTTTACATCTTCCATACTCGTGTCATTTGAACTTGCGTAGGGTCCAAAGGTAAGCGCATTCGAGCAATTGCCTCCTATCCTGGATTACAAATATTCTGTATTCTTCCCTGAGAATTGAATCATTGGACTACCTTTATGGCTGTTTCATCAATGGCCTAAATTGGCATGAGCAGCAAAGTTTCAGGAAATTATCCCCCGGCGGAAAATTTGGTACCTTTACACGGTAACACCAATGAGCAATTCGCCACTCGATTGATCGGTTACGCCCGCCACCTCAAGCAGTACAGCTATTTATTGCAGCAATTGATCATAGTGGACATCACCAATGCTTACAAGCGCTCTTTTATTGGCTTGTCCTGGTTGGTCATCACGCCTATTGTTTCTGTCCTGGTTTGGATATTGCTCCATGGTGCCGGAATAATGGAGCCCGGTAAAACGGATATTCCTTACCCTGCCTACGTGTTATTAAGCACGTCTATCTGGAGTTTTTTTCAAGGGGCCTATCAGGTAACCAGCAATGTCATCAGCAACAGCGGCCGGTTTATGGTTACCGCCAAATTTCCCCACGAAGTACTCGTTGTGGAACAGGTCATTGTTCATATCATCAACTTTGTTATTCCCTTTTTTATCAATATTGCCGTCTTGTTGGCCTACGGTATTGACTTCAGCTGGGCTGCGTTACTTTTTCCGCTTACCCTGATTCCTTTGCTCCTTTTGGGTACGGGGCTGGGGTTGTTGGTGGCCCTGCTCCGGGTAGTCGCCGTTGATTTCAGCAAGCTGGCCGATCAGTGCGTAACTTTTCTCATGTTCCTTACGCCGATTATTTACGCACCCAAAATCAAACTGACTTTACTGGCCAGTATCGTGAAATACAACCCACTGACCTACCTGATTGGCTTTAGCCGAAACCTGCTTACCCAGGGTACACTGTACGAGCCTTACTATTATTTCATTTTTAGTCTGTTGAGCCTGGTGTTCTTTTTTGTTTGCCTGCGTATTTTCATGAAATACGAAAGCAATTTACTGGAACGACTCATCAATGTATAATCTACGCCACCATGTCTGATTCCCGGGTTATTCTATCGGTCAGGAACGTGTTCAAAAAGTTCACCAAAGACATCAAGTACAACATGTACTATGGTTTCAGAGATATGCTCAGCAATCCTGAAGCGACGTATATGACATTAAGAGAGAAAGAATTCTGGGCCATTCAGGATGTTTCTTTTGACCTGTCGGAAGGAGAAATCTTGGGGATAGTCGGTGCTAATGGCTCGGGAAAAACCAGCTTGATGCGGCTTATTGCCGGTATCTATCCTTTGGAACGGGGAGCGTTACGGGGCCTTCCCGGGCAAAAAATCACCAGTGTATTTGCCCTCAAGGCCGGGATGCAGCCGTTGTTTACGGGCCGGGAGAATATCCACATCAAGGGTGCTATTTTTGGTATGAGCAAAAGTGAAATCGAGGCCAAGATGGCCTTCATTGAAGAATTCTCTGAATTGGGCGAGAAGCTGGATATGCCTTTCGGCAACTACTCTTCAGGCATGAGTGCCCGCCTGGCCTATTCCATCGCCATTGCTACCGACCCTGATATTTTCATCGTGGACGAGGCCCTGGCTGTAGGTGATTCAGTCTTCAAAGCCAAGTGTTTTGACCACCTGAAAACCTACGTACAACAACCCGGTAAAGGCGTACTGTTCGTGTCCAACAATATCCGTAAACTACTCAAAGTTTCCAGCAGAATCCTCGTGATGGACAAAGGGAAGATCATCCACGAATCGGGTGAGGACATCCGGCAGGCCTTGCATTTTTACGTCGACCATTGTTTACGACATTTGGAAAAAGGAAAACGGGCAGCCAAGTTGAAGACGGTAACCGACTACGATCTTTAAAGCCTATGCTGTTCCAGTCTTTTGATTTCCTGTTGTTCTTTCCGCTGGTTGCCGGCATTTATTTTCTGTTGCCCGTAAAGTTTCGCTGGATTTGGATTTTACTGGCTTCCTACGGGTTCTACATGTTTTGGAATCCCTGGTACATCCTCCTGTTGATCGGCTCTACACTAACGGACTATATAGCTGCGCTGGCCATTGCCAATACGATTTCCCTTTCCCGGAAAAAACAGTGGCTCGCATTAAGCCTCTGGGGCTGATGGTCTGGTTCTTGCGGATACCCGAAAACGTCCTGTTTATTTACTTTAAGTTTTAACCAGGTCCGCCCACAGTTCGCTGACCTTTTCCGGTTGGGTAGCGGCGAGATTGGTTTGTTCCGTTGGGTCCTCCCCGAGGTCGAACAGCCAGACGAGGTACGGTTTTCCGTCCGGGGATTTCCACGCTTCCAGTGGGGCTGCTGGCATGGATTCGAGGTAGCGGCGAATGATTCGTGGGTTCGCTTGATCTGTTGCAATGAAGAGCGCTTTCCAATTACCTGTCCTGACTACCTGTACGCCATTCAACTCCCAGCGGGATGGGCTGTTTTTTGCTGAATTTTCTGGATTGAGTAAGGAGCATCCAGTCTGCTCTGCGTCGAGCGGAGCATTGCTTCCGGCAGCTGCCAGTAGGGTAGGGAAGAGGTCCAGACTCGTAGCAAAAGTTGGAATCCGCTGTGGAGACAGCACACCTGGCCAATAAAGAATTGCCGGTACTTTAATTCCTCCTTCCAGCAACGTACCTTTTCCTCCTAAATAGGATCCGTTACCATTCAGCCGTGGCGGACCGCCATGATCAGAAATGAAGACAACCAGGGTGTTGTCGTGTTGGGCTTCGATAGCGGCGATTAATTTGCCGACCTCCTGGTCCAACAGGCTCACCAGCTGCTGATAACGTTCGGGCGTGTCAACTCCTGGATCTCGTCTCCCTGGAAATAGCGCCTCCTCACCCGGCAAAAGGATGGGAACATGGGGGTTGGCGTAGGCAAGCATTAAGAAATAAGGCGCATTAGATTTCTTCTTCACCCAGGCGATGGCTTCGTCAGTCAACACTTCCGTAAGGTGCTTTTTGGGAGGAGTCCGCCAGACTTTTCCTTCCTTCGTTAGTTCGAAATCGCCGTTGGGGTCCTGGTGACTGATGTAATCAATGTGTCCATTGATAAAGCCGGCAAAGGTTTGGAATCCCTGCCGGGTAGGCTGTTCCTCCGGTTGGTAACCCAGGTGCCACTTGCCGATCAGCGCGGTGTGGTAACCTGCTTCCTGAAGTTTGGCGGCAATGGTGGCGCTGGCGGGCGGCATTCCATCCTGCTCTTCCTGCCTGGCCGGTTTCAGTACTTTTTCCACGCCAGCTACCTGCGGACTTTTACCCGTCAGGATACTCACCCGGCTGGGCGAGCAGACCGAACTGGTGACGTAGAATTGGTCGTATTGCCAGCCCTGCTGCGCCAGGCGGTCAATATTTGGCGTAGAAATGCCGAACTGGCTGTTGTAACAAGACAAGGAGCCAATACCCAGGTCATCTGTCACAATCAAGACAATATTGGGGCGATCATCCTGATCTGGCGCAGTGGTTGTACACGCCAATAATGACCATAAGCAACACCAACTTAGCCCGCAGATAATAATAGTTCTGTTCATTGGGTAGACAGGAAGAATGATAATTTAAGAAAGAATCGTCCCATTATTGTTCGTCGTAGGTGGCGGAAATATTTTTCACCAGGGTGGTATTTTGCCTGATTTGCTGCACCATCTTTTTCGCCAATAGCGCATGCCCACGGGCATTGGGATGACGGTCCCAGGTGCCCAGGATGAGTTGGTCCTCCGG
>Ga0208544_10002769_pt1 | contig 11216 bp, 8 predicted proteins | sample DEB08_DNA_9_FD_184526 | JGI IMG/M metagenome (GOLD analysis project Ga0208544, IMG submission 184526) | Aqueous microbial communities from the Delaware River and Bay under freshwater to marine salinity gradient to study organic matter... | ecosystem: Environmental > Aquatic > Marine > Coastal ...
CATTGCAGCATCAAACCTTCCAAGAATTGCTACGAACCTATTCAAGGAATTGGAGCATCAGCTTTTTATGGTTAATTTATATAAGCATCATCCAGATAATAATGCTTTAGTTTATGAATTTGATGCGGTGTTAGAGACGAAACATAAAGTCTTTTTGCTAGAGACGAAGTATACCGTTCGAGGTAAGTATGTTGAAAAACTACCAAAGTTGATACAAAACTTTAAGGAATGTTTTCCCAATTATGCGGATAAAGAATTGGTAACGATATTTTCGAGTATGAAAATACATGACAATACGCTCAAACGTTTAACTAAAATGGGCGTTTATGCGATGGCAATGGGAGATAAAATGATGGAGTTGTTGAATTTTGAGGCGCTTCAAAAACAGACTTAATATGAGCTCTACGGCTGACGGTAAAACCCTAGTGCAGTCGGTAGTAAACAGTTGATACTTGCCTAGTTTGAAATTTGTGTATATTCGTGTCAATATTTCATTTCAACTATTTATGTTTGTTGTTTATGAACAAGCCTAACACCAAACTAAAACTATACTATGAGCTATACTGACTTGAAAATGGAAATTATCACGCTGTTAGCCTCGGTGGATAATGAGAACCAACTAATGACCATCAAAAATATTTTGGCGCCTGCAAAAGAGAAGCCTAGTACTAAAAATCTAATTGACTCAACTTCAAAATGGAACATTGATTCAAAAAAAATAGTAGCGCTAATTGCTCGGGCTAATCAAAAAGAAAAAGAAATGGGGCAATTAAAGATGGCTAAAGATAGGGTGCTAATAGAAGCTATCGAAATGATTAGAAGAGCTGTAGTAGATTGGCGACCTGCCTATAATGAAAAAGCGGTATGCATTTATCTAGAAACACAAACGGCTTGGCATCTTTGGAGGGTTGAAAGTTACAGAGAAACCCATTTTCGCTTTAAAGAAGCACCTGCTGAAATTGACCGGTTTCACAATTATTGTAATATTAATTTATCCGAACCCATCGAGCAAGCAGATTATTTTATTGTTCCGAAAGCCTTTTTTGAAGAACTAAATGAATACTTACCTTTTACTTTATATCCTGATAAGCATATAAAGTATGGAGGTAATATAAATACTGAACCTTAGTTTATTAAAGTTAATATTGTCGTGTTACCTTCTTAGGGACGAGGTAATAATGGCGCAGCTAGTACTAGTAATTTTTTATTCAATGAAGAGGTCTATCTTTGGTTATTTTTTGTATTTTTATGATAGAGATAAGGCGTAATAATTAAAAATCAAAAAATGATAACTTCTATTCATCAACTTGATTATAAAAAAAAATATACTTATAGCGATTATATCCTTTGGCAATTTAAAGAAAGGGTGGAATTACTAAAAGGGTATTTATTCCCGATGGCTGCTCCTAATGTACAACATCAGAGAATATCTGGTGCATTATATTTAGCTTTAGGTAACTTTCTTGCAAATCAACAATGCGATGTATTTTCTGCACCTTTTGATGTAAGACTTCCCTTACCGTCAGCGCGTATAAAAGGAGATAAAATAGACACAGTGATTCAACCAGATTTATGTGTGATTTGCGATAAAGCCAAATTAGACAAACAAGGTTGTATAGGTGCTCCAGATTTGATAGTGGAGATACTTTCGCCAGGTAATTCAAAAAAAGAGATGAAAGACAAATATGAATTATACCAAGAAGCGGGCGTATTAGAATATTGGGTAATAGACCCAACGCATAATTTGGCTTTTGCTTATCATTTAGACGTAGCCACCCATAAATTTATTCCTACTTTACCAGTATTGACGGATGAAGACTTTTTGAAAAGCGAGGTATTTGAAGGACTGGAAATAGATTTGTCAGGTATTTTTCCTGAAGAAACGCCCTAGCCCCTCAAGAGTTCTATCTAGCCCAAACCAGGATGCTTTGAGCCTCCGTATTTTAAAAATTGTTCCCTAAATAAAGGGAAAACTTCGTTGTATTCAATCTAAACACTTTCCTTACAACACCTCCATTGTTACCAAAATTTGGCCGTTTTTTGTCGTATGAGCTATGGTACTGCTGTGGTATGTTTACCATAAAAAACCAATATCATAACACCACCAAAACTGATATATTGATTTTAGCGGTAACCTTTGAGGAAATCAGGACGAAAAAGATGCTTTTTTAGCCCAAAGAATAAATTCCCAACAAGCTCTAAATAATGCTAAAAAAATAACTTGAACAACTATAATCCGTGGGGTTAATAAATCCGTGGGGAATTAGATACAAGATATCTAATTTATTTTTTATCCGTTACTAACTTTGAAATGCCTAGAAAAATTTAATTTTAGGCTTACCTTGAATATAGAATTAAGAAACTATCTCACCAAAACATCCAACGACTTCGTGATTTAAATCTCTCCTTGAAACATCCCCTAATACAAGAACGTAAAATTTGCTGTTTAAAGGCTTTATAACATCCAGATAATTATAGTGCGTTATAGACTTTTCAATGGCGAAGCCATATTAAATTTATAGACTTAAGGGGTCGGACATATTTATTCGGATAATAATTGTCGAATTGTTTTATTGCTATATTGTTGTGTGACAATGGGTTACGATAACAATACAACAATTTTAACAATACAACAATTTTGTCCGACCACTTACCTATCTACCAATTAATGATTTAAAGAGCATCTATTGCTTTCCCATCACTTTCGAAAAATCACCCTACTTTTATACCTTATTAATTGATTCCCCTTACCTAAAATGAGAAACAAGCAATGCCTGTTGGTTTTTGGAATGCATAGAAGTGGCACTTCTGCTTTTGCAGGATTACTAAAGGAGATAGGCATACCTATGGGAAAGTTAAAAACAGGTAGCTTTGATAACCCAAAAGGATTTTATGAAAATAAAAGAGTGGTGCAATTTAATGACCGAATCTTAGGTTTGCTTGGGCAATCTTGGTCATCAATCATTGCGTTGCCAGATAATTGGCTACAGATTGACCAGATTGTTGCATTGAAAGAAGAAATCAAAATTTTTCTTCAAACAACTTTTAAAAGTCATCAATTATTCGCGTTAAAGGACCCACGTTTTTCACTCACGTTACCTTTATGGAAGGCCATTTTCTCTGAATTACAGATAGACATAAAGCAATTCATTTTAGTAAGGCATCCTTATGAAGTAGCGAATTCTCTTTACAAAAGAAATCACCTAGTTCCAGCGAAAGGCTTGGCTTTGTGGATGAAGTATTTACTAAATGCGGAATTTGCTTCTAGAGGTAATGTTAGGAGTTTTATCAATTACGAAGACTTTTTGATAGATCCAGTGGCGATAATGAATCGACAGGATATAAATTTTAAGATAACAGCTTTACAATTAGAAAAAATAGCTAACACTTTTATTGATTCGGAGCTTAGGCATCATCATAGCCAGCCAATTATAAAAGAATCCTTACTTGGACAAATTTATCAACCGATTACGATTTTGACTAAGAATGCACAAGAGGGTACCGCTTTATCTACTTTAGATGCTATTAGAACAGGAGTAGATTATCGGGCAATTATTATTAAGGAGGAATTATTTGCAAGCTTAGCTATTGATTATGGAAAAGGTTTTACGGAAGTGCAACGGATTATTAAACCTATTCAAGTAGATACCAAACAACTTACTTTTTCACTACCTAAAAAAGAAGGAAAATTACCTAAACGGATACAATTTTACCCAGCGAATGTTTTAGCCTCTCTTCAGATAAAGGAGGTGAAATTATATGCAGCGAATCGGGAAGAGATAACCATTAAAAACTCAATTCAGACACCTTTGTTAGAACATGGGCAGCAATTTATTTTTAACCAAAAAGGATTTATTGAAATTGAATTAGCTGTAGCTAAATTGAAGCCAGCGACTTTTCAAGTTGATTTAAATTATTTGAAATTTAGAGACCAAGCAGCAGAAGACATAAAAACTATTGGTTGGGAAATCCAAGATTCGCAGGAGGCGCAATATAAAAATGGCTTAGGTAGTAGAGGAGAAGCTATTTATGAAAAAGAAATGGAACAGCCTGTGTTTTGGATAACTTTTTTAGCCATGTTATTTAAATATCCTGGTCGTTTTTTAAAACAAATTAATGGGGCTAATTTTAGAAAACTAAGAAGGGCTTTGGCTAATGAATCGCCTACTTTGATTTTAAGAAATTTAAAAAGACTATTACTTAATAAAAATCGGAATACACTTATTGAAAAAACTTCGACTAATATTAATAGTGATGAAAGACCCGTTTTAGCACAAACTAATAAAAATATTAAGCGCCGAAGTGTAGGTCAAATCTTATATGTTGCCCAAGATTTACCAGATTATGATAATTCTAGTGGAGGTCGACGAGCGACCCGACTTTTGGAATTGCTAGCGCAAGAATTGACGGTTTATGTTTTTACCTTAGGAGATAAACCCAAAAAATATAGGGAAGAACTGGGTAAAAGGGGAATCATTGTTTTAGATACTACCAATTATCGAAAAATCAAAAATACTATTCCAACTTTTACCGCTATTATTTATAGTGTATATCGGACTTATGAAGAGTCGAAACGTTTTGTGGAATTATATCCAACTGCAAAAATAATAATAGATTCTGTCGATGTAAATTGGCTCAGAGAAGAACGGTCAATTGGTATATGGGAAGGTTTGACTGTAGAAAGAGCTGCTAAAAATAAAACCAAAGAGATTGCTGCTTATAGAGAAGCGACAACTATTTGGGCAGTTACAGCACAAGATAAACAGGTCATTTTAAATGAAATTCCGAATGCAGATGTTAGGGTTGTTTCAAATATACATGAACCAATTTTAACTACGTATCAAGATAATGGAACGAATACCATTTTATTCATAGGGAATTATACCCATTATCCTAATATTTCTGCTATTGAAACATTGGCATTAAAGATTTTCCCTAAAGTTAAAAGGGTAATTAACGATGCGCAATTAATTATAGCAGGAAGTCAGGCAACAGAAGCCGTTATTAATTTAGCGAACCAACCTGGCATCATTTACAGAGGATTTGTTGAGGAAGCGGAGATGGATGATTTATATAAGGAATCTTTTTTAAGCGTTTCCCCACTATTGACAGGCGCAGGGATTAAAGGAAAAATTTGTGAAGCTATTGCGTATATGACACCTGTTGTAACGAATGAAATTGGGAATGAAGGAATTAACCTAGTTCATGAGGAAGAAGGTTTGATTACTGCTATAGAGGCTATGCCTGAGGTTTTGATTAAAGCTATGCAAAGAAAGTATGACTTTCGGGATATGACGAGTAAAGCACAAGCTAAGTTATTTAAATTGGTAGGCTCAAAAGTAGTTAAGGCAGAAATGCTGCAATCTATATTTCGAGAAGTTTCTATATGTATTGTTACTTGGAATAAATTAGATTTGCTAAAAAAATGTATTGACTCTATTGAGACCAATACGAATTATCCAAATTATAAAATCTTGGTTCATTCTAATGCTTGTACGGATGGAACACCTGCTTATTTGAAGAATCTTGCCAAGGAAAATAAGCGAATTATTCCTATTTTAGGAACAGAAAATGAAGTTTTTGTTTTGCCTAATAACCGCATGATGGAGTTATTTCCAGAGAACGAAGTCGTGTTACTAAATAATGATGTTCAAGTAACCAAGAACTGGTTGTTACCCTTACAAGAGGCTGCTTATGCTTCTGAGCAATACGGTATTGTTGGCGCTAAAATACTCTATCCTGATGGTTCCCTACAAGAGTTTGGTTCAGAGTTGTATGCAGATGGAACAGGGCGAAATATAGGCAAAGGAGATAATCCTAATCTGAAAAGATATAATGAATTAAAGGAAGTAGGTTATGTTTCTGGTTGTGCCATGTATATCAAAAGAAGTACTATTGATGCGATAGGTACTTTTGATGAACAATTTCATCCTTGTTATTGCGAAGATAGTGATTACTGTTATACCGCAAAAGAAAAACAATTGAAAACAGTAGTGACGCCTCATAGTGTTGTTTACCATGAAGAAGGCGGAACAGCAGGCCAAGATGAGACAAATGGATTTAAAAAATACCAAGCGATTAATATGAAAAAATTTTTAGCCAAACATAAATCTAAACTAAGCCATTGAGTACTATAGATCAACAAATGACCAAATGGTTACCAGAAAATAACCGCTTAGAACGGATTTGGAAACTGGCAGAAGTTGGGTTTAAAAAACGCTATTATAACGATAAACTAGGTTTATTTTGGGCCTTTCTGAACCCACTATTTCAGATGGGGATTTATTTCTTAGTTATCAAATATATCTTTAAATCAGAAGAAGAGCATTTTGCCTTATTCTTATTTTGTGGGCTAATTATTTGGATGGCTTTTGCCGAATGTTCCACTCAAGGAATGGATTTACTGGAAAATAATCGCTTTTTGATTGAGAATATTCAGTTCAATCAGTTAGATTTATTTATTTCCCATACCTTGAGTGTCTTTATTGGCTTATTATTTAATATGTTGGTTTTTTTCCTATTATGTTTAGTGTCTCAGTTGCCTTTAAGCATTCATATCTTGATATTTCCATTACTCTTATTTAATCTATTTTTAATTGCAACAGGGATTAGTTTAATACTAGCTACTTTGAAAATATATATGAGAGATATTGTCCATCTTTGGGCAGTATTGATACTAGTGGGTTTTTGGGGTTCTGGTATTTTATTTGACGGCGCCATTTATCAAGAAGTCTTTCCGCCTTTACTTTATGCTAACCCTTTTGTTGGTATTATTATGAATACTCGATTGATTATCATGAAAGGAGTTGCGCCTAATTGGCATTTATTAATGATAAATTTTGCGACCGGTGTTTTTATTCTAGGACTAGGCATGGTGATGTTTAAGAAATATGCGCATAAATTTTTGGAATATATATAGTTTTGAAAAATATTAGGTAGATAATTACTCAAAAGTGTAAATAGTATTTGTATGTCAAAAAAAGCTTTAGTTACTGGGATAACTGGGCAGGATGGAGCTTATCTTGCCGAATTTTTATTGAAGAAAGGCTATAAGGTTATTGGTGGAGAACGTCGTGCGAGTACAAGAAATAGGGAACGACTAGACCGTTTAGGTATTACCAATGAAATAGAATGGGCTGATTTTGATTTGGCGGATATAAGTTGCATTCAAAGAGTCCTATTAAAATATAAACCAGATGAAGTTTATAATTTAGCTGCTCAAAGTTTTGTAGGACTTTCTTTTGATCAGCCGATTATGACAGGGGATGTAACTGGACTTGGCGTTACTAGATTATTAGAAGTGCTAAGAACTTCTTTGCCGGAGGCCAAATTTTATCAAGCGTCTACTTCTGAATTGTTTGGTAAAGTGCAAGAAATTCCTCAGAAAGAATCTACGCCGTTTCACCCTCGAAACCCTTACGGAATAGCAAAGCTTTATGCACACTGGACAACGATTAACTATCGGGAAATTTATAATATGTTTGCCTGTTCGGGAATTCTTTATAACCATGAAAGCCCTTTAAGAGGTGCAGAGTATGTTACTAGAAAAATTACGTTGGCGGTTGCAAAAATAAAAGCAGGACAACAGAAAGAACTTCGATTGGGGAGTTTAGATGCTAAGCGAGATTGGGGATATGCGAAGGAATATGTAGAGGGGATGTATTTAATGCTACAGCAAGAGGAGCCTGATGATTTTGTTTTAGCCACAGGGGTAACGCATACAATTGAAGCATTTGTTGAAGCAGCCTTTAGTTCCGTAAATTTAGAATGGAAAGATTATGTGATACAGGACGAACGCTTTATTCGTCCTCCAGAAGTTAATCTTTTAGTAGGAGATGCTTCAAAAGCAAAAGCAAAATTAGGTTGGAGTCCGACAACAAAATTTAAGGATTTGGTAGCGCTAATGGTTGAAGCAGATTTAGCTTTGGTAAAAGGTAACAAATCATTGTATACTGCATTAAATATCTAATACGAGTTGGGGTAGTAGTCTATCATTAGGCGATTACTTTAAACCTTTTTATTAAAATCTTAATATTGAAAGAGAACCCTTCAGAAATACTAGATTTAACGAAGAAACCCATAGGAGAAGAAGTAATTACGGTTAAAGACCTTTGCAAAACCTTTAATGTTAAAGAAAAGTCTGCCTTGACTATTCGGCAAAGAATATTGGGAATGTTAAGAGGTGAAAAAGCGACGATAAAAACAGTAAAAGCCTTACAAAACGTTAATTTTAGCATTCAGCGAGGGGAATTTATCGGAATTATTGGTAGAAATGGAAGTGGAAAATCGACGTTATTACATTTACTAATAGGCGCTATGAGGCCTGATAAAGGTAGTTTGATAAAAACAAAAGGAAAGGTTTTAAGATTGGCGCAAGGAATGAATTTTGAACCTAAATTAACAGCCCGAGATAATATTTATTTAAGCGGTTCTATTCTGGGACTCACTTTTAAAAAAATAGCTTCCATTTTTGATGATATTATACAATTTGCAGAACTAGAAGGATTTGTAAATGTTCCTGTGAAAACTTTTTCTAGCGGCATGTTAAGTAAGCTGAAGTTTGCTATAGCCGTTCATGCGGAAGCCGATATTTTATTAATGGATGAATTTTTTGTCGGGGTAGGAGATCTTAATTTTAAAAATAAATCAGAGCAAGTATTTAAAGAGAGACTGGTGAATGGAAGAACGATTATACATGTTAGTCATAGTTTGACTTCTATTATGAAATTTTGCGACCGAGTTTTATTGTTAGACAGAGGGATTCCACTGGCTATAGGACCGCCAGAAGAAATTGTTGTTAAATATCAACGATTGATGGAAGATTAATCATTGCTGGTTGTTTATCTTATAACATGGATTAATATTTCAAATAGTTCTATTTCTACAAATTTTAGCTGTTTAAAATCAAAGACTTTATTCCTGTTTTCTGCTGAATAGCATTGTAAATATTGTTTTCTTTTTTATATTAAAAAACTTTTTTATTAGTTACTCGTAAAGTCAAAAGTGATTTTTGCTAAAAGTTCGGGTAGTTAAATAAAAAAATCTTATTCGCTTTGTTTCTACCCTGACTTTTCAATAGCGGAGCTGTATCTAATTGTTGTTTCTCTTTCTCTCATAAAAGATTTAATTTTCTAAAAAATATAGTGGAAATCCCTATAATCATATTGAACTGGAATGGCTTGAAAGATACCGAAGCGTGTTTGGATGCGCTCCTCAGGCAAACCATTCAAAATTTTAAAATTTATTTAGTCGACAATGGTTCTGCTGACGAAAGTCCTGAAAAATTAAAAAAGAATTACGGAGCAAACCCTAAAATCAACCTGATTCTAAATCAAGAGAACTTGGGTTTTACTGGAGGCAATAATGAGGTGCTATTGAAATATATTTTACCTAATCCTGCTTATGAATATGTTGTTTTACTAAATAACGATACTGTTCCAACTGAAAGCTGGTTAGAGCATCTTGTTCAGTCTGCTAAAACAAACCAAGCTGCTGTAGTCTCTAGTAAAATGATTGATTTTTTTGAACCTGAGAAGATGGATAACGCAGGACACATGATGTTAAATACAGGAGAAGTACTACCTATAGGACATGGAGAACCAGTCGGTAAATATACGGAAGGGTTTGAAAATATGGGCGCATGTGCGGGTGCAGCTTTATATTCTGTAGACATGTTAAAAGACATAGGTATTTTTGATGAACATTTTAATACAGGCTATGAAGATGCAGAATTAGGTGTTCGGGCAGTTATAACGGGCTATAAATGTTGGTATGAACCTACGGCTATTGTTTACCATAAAATGGGACAGTCTATTAAGAAGATTTTTAATTATGAATATTCTTTGACGATTCAGAAGCATATTTGGTATACTTTTTTTAAGTTGATGCCGTTGAGAGTTATTTTAATTACTGTTCCTTTTTTATTATTTAAATATATAGCACTATTTACTATTAACATTTTATTTAATCGCCCAAAATATTTAAAGATTTTATTTCAAGCCTTAAAAGAAAGTCTTTGGGATGAATTTGATATAACTCTTCAAGCTAGAAAGCTTTTTTATAATAAAAAGCAAATATTTTTATTTCCTCTTTTAAGAAAACAAAAATTCTTTTTATGGGTAGATATAATCCGTTTTTATAAATATTTTATTCTTAATCGCCATTCCGCACTAGATGTTTATGGAAAGGTAGAAAAAATATAGCATGCTTAGTAAACTATTAAAACCTTTAGTTCCTTATTTGCCAGAGAATAATCGGTTAGAGCGGATATGGAAATTAGCTATAGTAGACTTTAATAGTCGATATTATGAGCATAGTTTGGGATTACTTTGGGCATTAATTAAACCTACAATTGAATGTTTTCTCTTCTACTTTGTTTTTTCAACATTATTGCCTGTTGATTTTGAATACTTTGGACTTTATATTTTTGGAGGATTAATCATTTGGTCTTTTTTTATTGAAGGAACAAATAAAGGATTACTCATTCTTCAGCAAAAAAAGTACTTAATTGAATCTATTAGGTTTAACAAACTCGACCTTTTCTATTCGACAACTTTTAGTGCATTTGTTGCTTTCTTATTTAATCTCTTTGTTTTATTAGTAATTAGTCTGTTTTTTGGGATTAATATATTTCATTGGAGCTTACTCTTATTGCCTATCTGGATATTAAACCTAATGATCCTTATTTTAGCTATAGGTTTGATATTAGCTACTATCAAAATATATTTGAACGATATTCAAAATTTGTGGGATATGGTTATGTTGGTTGGCTTTTGGGCTACTCCAATTGTTTATGATTTTCATCTTTTAGAAGAGAAAGCCCCTATACTTATTATTTGTAATCCTCTAACTGGAATTGTCATTAATTTACGTGAAACAATCATATATCATAATCCTCCAAATATCTATTTAATATTTATTGATTTTGTAATTGCTTTGATACTTTTAGGAATTGGGTTATTTATATTTAGTAAATTTTCTCATAAAGCAGCTGAAAAACTATAATCATGGATAAACCAATTGTAATAAAAATTGAAAATATAAGTAAAACCTATTCTATAAGCGACAAATCTCAGAATTCTATTCGGGATCAGGCCTTTAATTTTTTTCAAAAATCACACAAACGGCAAATAAAAGCTTTGGATAATGTTAATCTAGAAGTTAGGAAAGGAGAATTTTTTGGTATTATTGGTCATAATGGGTGTGGAAAATCTACA